>Ga0207711_10003723_pt1 | contig 13145 bp, 10 predicted proteins | sample KBSS34metaG_FD_184401 | JGI IMG/M metagenome (GOLD analysis project Ga0207711, IMG submission 184401) | Switchgrass rhizosphere microbial communities from Kellogg Biological Station, Michigan, USA - KBS S3-4 metaG (SPAdes) (version 2) | ecosystem: Host-associated > Plants > Roots > Rhizosphere...
ACCGACTTCGCGCAACAAAAGCGGCTCGATGTGTGGATTCGGTGGATCATAAAAGGGTGGCACGAAGAATCGCGATCCGTTCGATCCCTGTTGATGCACGTCGTAAACAATTTGCGGAAACCATTCCTTCCACAGCAGTCGGGTGACCGCCTTCGTCTCTTTCAGATTCAGCATGAACCAGTCGCGATTGTCGTCGTGTCCGGCGTAGTGGTGATAGAGTTCGGGAGGTTCTTTGCCTTCGTACGGCGTGTTGAGAGTCTTGCGATACCAGTTGGCTACGATGTCGATCCCGTCGGGATTGGGAGAGGGGATTAGCAGCAGGATCGTGTTCTGAAGGATTTCGCGGAGGTCGTCGTCCTGGGCGGTTGCGAGCTCGTAAGCAAGCTGCATCGACATCTGCGAAGCGACGATCTCGGTCGAGTGAATCGAACAGGAGATCGTTACGACTACCTTGCCGTCAGCAATCAAGCGATCGCGTTGCAGTTTGCCGGCGACGAGGCGCGGATCGGCGAGCCGGCGCTGAATGTCTTTGTATTTTTGCAGCGCCAGTATATTCTCTCGCGCGCTGATGAAAGCCACGATCAACGGCCGCTTAAGCGTCGACTGGCCCAGCGTTTGGACCAGAACGCGATCGGAAGCCTGATCGAGCCGTGCGAAATAGTTCGTGATTTGCGACCAGTCAGCCACGGTGCGATCGTCGCCGGGTGTAAAGCCGAGAACAGACTTCGGCGACGGTATCGTGGCGGCGCGCGCGACCGGCCGTTGCGCGTATGCCGGCTGAGCTGCCAGACACAGAACGAATGCCGCGAAAGCCGCGATGGTCAGGTGGGCCACGATTGATCGACGGCTGATCATTCAAACTTTTCCTTTACGAGAATTGATGGAAGAGACCACTGCAATCGACGAAACTATGGCCGAGGAGTCTAACATAAGGCGGCCTCGCAGTTTTATGCGACGGTTGCATTACTGGTGGTCGTTGTTTCTCGCCGGCGCGTTGCTTGGATCCATGGGCCCGCCGATACTCATCGTTGCCTGGCTCGTAAACAAGCACGATCTCGTTTATCCGGTGGCGTCTTTCGGCGCGAGTCTTTGGCTGCGCTGGAGTGGCGTGCGCGTGAAGGTGCGCGGACGCGAGCTGCTGGATCCCAAGCAGACATACGTCTTCGTTTCGAATCATCGTTCATACCTCGACACTGCGGCGCTCTTCTTATACACGGGCCGGCGCATCGGCCTGCTGGCGAAGAAAGAGCTCCTGAAAGTGCCGGTGCTTGGCGTCGGAATGGGATTTGTGAACGTGATGGCGATCGATCGCAGCAATCGCGAGAGTGCGATTCGCACGGCGGACGCGGCGGCCGAACGCATTCGTTCGGGGATCTCGTTTGGGGTTTTTGTCGAGGGGACGCGCGCGTTGCCGGGCGAGTTGCTGCCCTTCAAGAAAGGCGCGTTCTATATGGCGCAACAGGCTGGCGTGCCGGTCGTGCCGGTAGCGATCAAGTATTCGGACGAGTTGATGGGCAAGGGAACTGGCGAAGCGAAGTCGGGAACGATGGAGATGATTTTTATGCCGCCGGTTCCAACCACAAATATAGCCACGGACGAAGACATGAATACTTTAATCGCCAACGTCCGTGGCTCGATTGCTGAAGCACTCGGCCTACAAGGAAAACGTGTAGGTTAGCACTCCACTTACTTTGACAGTGATACCGTCCTGCGTTGCCGGAGTAAACGTCGCTTTGCGCGCGGCTTCTTCGGCTGCTTCTCGTAACGGAACTGGTCCATCAATCGCTTTCGCCGACGTCACTTTGCCATTCTCGTCGACGATTACCTGGACCGAAACCGTCCCCTGAATTTTGAGTCTCTTCGCGTCTTCCGGATAAACCGCCTTCGGCAGTGTCACGGCCTTGCTATTCAACGCGCCGCCCTCGATCGGTTTGGTCACGCCCGATGGTGTTGTCGGTACGTCGTTCTCGCCGATCTCCGTGACCTTCAACGTCGCGCGCGCCGGTGCGAAGTCGGTGTAGCGAACTTTCAACCGCACGTGCAGCGTGGTGCCATTGTCGAAAACGAGTTCTTCGTCCGCGTAGGAGTAGGTCGGAAACCAGTACTTGCCGTCGATGTGCTCGCGATAGGTTTCAACGATCGGATATTTGTTGTTCTTGTCTTCCGGAACACCCTTACCCTTCGTCTTCACGATCTGTAGATCCTGATCGTCAACCCACACGCGTCCGAGGAAAAGCCGTTCTTTAGTCTTCTTCTTGTCGGGCATGACCTTCGGCTCGACGTCGAAGATGTAGAGGTTCAACTCGTCGATCTTCTCGCGGCCCGCGTAACGGATGTTGTATCTGTCGAGCTTGGCAGGTTCGAGTGCGAAGGGCGAAATGCCACCCAGGTCGTCGATATCCTCCTGGGTCACTGCTTCCATTGAAGACATCGGGAAGAACGTGATCTTTTCGAACCGGTTTCCCTGATCGTCAAACGTGAAGATCGACACGCGGTGATATTCACCGATCACCTGGCCGCCCATTCCGAGGCTTTGAATGAGTGCATCGCGCTTGAACGAGTAGTTGTTCAACGCGCGACGAAACTCGACCTCCTTGGCGGTGAAAGACTGGATGATCTTTTCCGGATTCGCGAGATCAGTTGGCGCACTTGCGCGCGAGCCGTTGGCGCTTGTCGTTTGGGCCATCGCTCCGCTTGAGCCAACAACTGCGAAAGCGATTAGGGCCAATACTGTACTTAAAAGAGCTGTTCTCATTCGTCGCACGTCCATCCTGGCTGAGCATATCCTACCTGAGAGTGGTTTAGAGTCCCGGGGCGTTCTGGATTATAACCGGTGCTCAGATGCGGGCAGGAAAGACTCCTGTTGCCAGCCGACCCGGGCGGCCGGGGGGCGGAGACCCAAAACGCCATTTTCCTGTTGCAAAGTGTCTTGCAACTAGTGTAAGGTGCCAAGACTAGAATAAGTTATAGTCCAGCCAGTGGAAGGTTTGACGAAATAATAGGAGCCCGAAAACGACCTCGAAAAAGAAATCGCGGCTCACTTTGAAATTAAAAGTTTCTCAAGGTCCTCATGTCGGCAACAGGCACTCGTCTTGACACCGTGGAGCTTTACGGCGCGGGAGCGCAGACGTGACGCCGAGCGGCGGCGTTGCTTACACGGAGTCGAGCGATAAACCAGGCTTTGGGAGGAGCTTGGTTTTACGTGGTCTGATGTCGATGATGTGCGCGGTGGTTAGCTGCCCCTTCTGGGCGGGGTGGCTTAAAAAACCACCGCGCACACCCCAGCTAGAACCCTAAAAATAACAGCCACAAAACTTTAACCCTCGACAAAATCAACCGGTATCTGGTTGGGAATTATCCCTTTCTCAAACCCCTCGTGCAACAAGAGGCGAACAGCTTCGCGCCCGCGCTCCGTGTAGTCGAGCGTCAGGTCGTTGACCCACATCGCGACAAACCGGTCGGCCAGCCCCGGCTCCATGTCCCGGGCGAACTGCATAGCGTATTGCAGGGCGTCTTCCCGGTGCGTCAGCGAATAGTTGATGCTCTCGCGGAGTAGCCGAGAAACCTCTTTGATCAGGTCGGGGCCAAGGTCGCGGCGGATGACGTTTCCGCCCATCGGGAGGGGCAGGCCGTGGCGGCTGTGCCACCACTCGCCCAGATCCAGCACCTTGTGGAGGCCTTTCGACTCGTAGAACAGCTGTCCCTCGTGAATCAGGAGCCCCGCGTCGCAGCGGCCGTCCTGCACGGCGTCGATAATTTTGTCGAACGGCACGACCTCGTATTCAAACTCGGAGTTGAATATCCGGAGCGCCAGAAAAGCGCTGGTCAGCTTGCCGGGGACGGCAATCTTCAACCGCGGAATGTCAGCCGGAGTGGCGGCTTCCCGCGAGACGACGATCGGGCCGTAGTTGTCGCCAATCGACGCGCCGTGCGGGAGCAACGCGTATTTATCCGCGATGTAGGCGTAGGCATGAAAGCTGATCGCCGTGACGTCGTAAGTCCCGCGCGTGGCTTCCTCGTTCAGCGTTTGAATGTCTTTCAGCAGATGTTGGAAGTGGAGCCCGCCCGTATCGATCTTGTTGGTCGCGAGCCCGTAGAACATGAAGGCGTCGTCGGAATCGGGTGAATGAGCGAGCGTGATGGTGGTGCGTTCGGTGTCGGTAATCATATTTTTGCTACTAGAAAAACTAAACCAGAGAAACGTTGCGGCGGTCGATGCGGTTGTAGACGGTGTCGCGTTCGACTGCTTCGAAGCCGGCGTCTTCGATAAGACTGACCAACTCGGTTTTCGTCATGCGGACTTCGTTGTTGGCCTCCACTGAATAACTGGTGGTTAGTTCGCCTCCTTCGGTGATGGTGCCGTCGATGTCGTTTGCGCCGTAATGCAGCGCGACCTGCGCCAGACGTTTGCCGAGCATCACCCAGTAGGCTTTGATGTGGTCGAAATTGTCGAGCATCAGACGCGAGACGGCCATCGTCTTCAGCGAGTCTACGCCGGAAGGTCCGGGCAGATGCGCCAGCTGCGTGTCGGGCGGATAGAAAGCGAGCGGAATGAAGCACTGAAACCCGCCTGATTTTTCCTGTTGCTCGCGCAAGCGGATGAAGTGGTCCACGCGGTCTTCGATCGACTCGATGTGTCCGTAGAGCATCGTGGCGTTCGTCTTCAGACCCGCCGCGTGCACTTTTCCCTGCAGCTCGAGCCAGCGATCCGCGTCGCACTTGTGGGCGCAGATCATCGAGCGCGTCGGCTCGCGAAAGATCTCCGCGCCGCCGCCGGGACATGAATCCAGTCCGGCTTCGATCAGTTTCTGAATCACTTCCTCGTCCGGCATTTTATAGAAGTGCGCGAAGTGATCGAACTCGACCATCGTGAACGCCTTCAGGTGCAGTTGCGGATACTCGCGCTTGAGCGAAGACAGCAGATCGGTGAAATAGCTGAACGGAAGTTTTGTGTTCAACCCGCCGGTGATGTGCAGCTCGGTTGCGCCTTCGGCGACTGCCTGCGCTGCGACTTTCAGACTGTCGTCGATGTTGTGGGTGTAGGCGTCGGGCTGGCGCGGAGTGCGAAAGAACCCGCAAAACTTACAATCGGCGTAGCAGATATTGGTCGGATTCAGGTGCCGGTTGACGTTGAAAAAAGTCGTGCGGCCATGACGGCGGCGTCTGACCGTGTCGGCGAGTTTGCCGAGTGCGGGTAGGTCGGCGGTTTCGTAAAGAGCTACGCCGTCTGCAAACGAGAGACGCTCGCCCGCGAGTACGCGAGTGGCTATCTGGTTAAGTTTTTCGTCGTGTGAAAAAGTCATTGCTTCACTTTCTATCGGCCTTCTATCGATGCAGGAAAACCGCGCTACCAAACGTCACCAGGAGAATCACGCTGACAAAAGCATTCGTGGTAAAGAACGCGGCGTTCAGCCGTCCGAGATCGTCAGCTCGGACCAGACGATGTTGATAAACGAGCAATGCGCCCGTGGCGATCACGCCGGCGAACGCCAGTGGTCCGAGACCCGTGCTGATGTAAAGCCAGACCAGCGCCAGGAATGCTCCGGCGTGGAGCGAGCGAGCGATCCAGAGTGCGCGCGCGATTCCCACCCGCGCGGGAATCGATCGCAAACCTTCGCGGCGATCGAAGTCGTAATCCTGGCACGCGTAGAGCACATCGAACCCGGCGGTCCAGAGCAAAACCACGAGTGACAACAACAAGGGAATCGCGCTGCCGATTTCCCCGCGTACAGCGATCCATGCGCCGGTCGGTGCGATTGACAGACACCAGCCGAGTACGAGGTGCGAAAACTGCGTCCAGCGTTTGGTTAGAGAGTAAAGCAGAACGCTGGCGAGAGCTACCGGCGCGAGCAGCAGTGTCAGACGGTTCAGCATGGCCGCGGCGATCAGAAAGACGGCGGCGGAAACGAGGGTGAACGCCCAGACAAAGCCGACGGAAAGCAGTCCGGCGGGCAAAGCGCGGGTGACGGTGCGTGGATTACGCGCGTCGAAGTTTCTGTCGGCGATGCGGTTAAAGGCCATCGCCGCGGAGCGCGCACCGACCATGGCGACGATGATCCAGAGGACTTGTCGCAGGGTTGGCAAGCCGTTGGCGGCGAGCACCGCGCCGAGAAAAGCGAAGGGGAGCGCGAAAAGAGTGTGCTCGATCTTGATCATTTCGAGCGTCAGACGGGTGTTTTTGATGACAGTCGACACGGTGGGTCTGAATCTTACTTGCGCCATCACTGATATCGCAAACGTGGGAAACTCGCGCGGGGTTCCCTGGGTGTGAGGAGCGTCCATCAGGTGCAGGTGTTAGAATGCCGCGACGGTGCGACAATAATGGATTTGAATGAACTGGCAAGACTGCTGGACGCCCACAAGCGTGGCGAGCTCGAACCCGCTGAGGCGGTCGAGCGCATCAAAAACCTGCATTTCGAAGATATCGGCTATGCCCGCGTCGATCATTCACGCGCGTTCAGGCTCGGCTTCCCTGAGGTAGTTTTCGGCGGCGGCAAAACGCGCGCGCAAATCGTCGGGATCGTCGAACGCCTGGCGCAACGCTCGCCCAACATCCTCGTCACCCGCACTGACGAAGCCACTTTCGGCGAAGTCCGCAACGTCGTAACCGACGCCGAGTGGCACGAAGCAGCGCACCTGATTCGCATCCGCCGCGACAAAACCACCCGCGGAGTTGGCCCAATCACCGTCGTCACCGCCGGCACCAGCGACATCCCCATCGCCGAAGAAGCCGCGTTGACCGCGGAAACGATGGGCAACACGGTGTCACGCATCTGGGACGCCGGCGTCGCCGGGATTCACCGCGTGCTCGCCGAGCGTAATCTGCTCCAGCGCTCTCGCGTTGTGGTCGTGGCCGCGGGAATGGAAGGTGCTTTGCCCTCGGTCGTGGGCGGACTCGTCGGCGTGCCGGTCGTGGCTGTGCCAACCAGCGTTGGCTATGGCGCATCTTTTGGAGGTGTGGCCGCGCTGCTGGGCATGTTGAACTCGTGCGCTTCAAACGTCACGGTCGTTAACATCGACAACGGCTTCGGCGCGGGTTTCGTGGCCAGCTTGATCAACCGACGTTGGGAACCGCCGACTGAATAAACACCGCTTACAATCCCGCTCTGTTATTACCGTGCTGGTGGCGCTGTCGCTCGTCTCCACCGCCTGCATCTCCGCGCGACGAACTCCAAACCTCGAACAGATCTTTGCCTCAGCGCGCGCGCATAGCGGTAAACGTCCGGTGATCGTGATCCCCGGCATTCTCGGCACTGAATTGATCAACCCGAAGACCGGCGAGACTGTTTGGCCCTCGGCGTTTCGTACGTCGCAGGAAGGTTTGCCGATCGGCGTGAATCTCGACGCGAATCGCGACGATCTCGTCCCCGGGAAAATACTCGAAACGGTAAAGCTCGCGCGCATCCTCCCCGAGGTTTACGTCTATCGCGATCTGCTCGACGCGTTGCGCCGTTACGCCGGTTATCGCGAAGGCAACTGGGAAAATCCCGGCGCGGATGGCGATCGCGACACGTTCTATGTATTTCCGTACGACTGGCGCCGCGACAACGTCGCGAACGCGCGTGAGCTGGTCCAACGCATGCAGCGTCTGAAGCAGCGGCTGCAACGTCCCGATCTGAAGTTCAATATCGTCGCGCATTCGATGGGTGGACTAATCGCGCGCTACGCCGCGATGTATGGCGACGCGGATCTCCCGCCCGATGACGTCCCGCTTCGACCGACGTGGCAGGGCGCAGCGCACATCAGCAAGATTGTCATGATCGGCACGCCGAACGAGGGATCGTCGGATGCGTTTGCGACGATCGTCGAAGGTTACTCGATCACCGAAGGACTACGACGCCGCGTGCCGTTGCTGAACAAGTTGACCGCTGCGGACGCCGCCTCGACGCCGTCGGTGTTTCAGCTAATGCCGCATCGCGACGCCGCGAAGTTTCTTGACGAGAACCTGCAACCGCTCAATCTCGATCTCTACGATATTGCGGTTTGGAAGCGATACGGTTGGGGCGCGATCAATTCCGCGGAGTTTCGGCGTGGTTACAACGGAAACGTCGAATTGCTCGACGCGTACCTCGACGCGACGTTGAAACGCGCGCGCCGGTTTCATCAGTCGCTGGACGCGGTCGAGGAGACGGAAGCGCCGGTCGTGCTGCTGGCGATCGGCGGCGATTGCGAGGAGACGCTGAGTGCGCCGGTGCTTCTGCGCGACGAGAAACACAATCGGTGGCTGACGTTGATCAGGCCGCGCGAGTTTCGCACCTCTGCGGGTGTGAAGATGTCGAAACAGCAAGTGACGGATGCGATGTACGCGCCTGGAGACGGGCGTGTTACGCGCGCGTCGTTGCTTGGCGAAAACCTGATCAAGAGTCGCGACCGGGTGACGGGTTTTACACTCTCGCGCTACGCGGTCTTCGGTTGCGATCTTCACGGACAACTGCCGCGCAACAAGTCGCTGCAGGACAATGCCCTCACCGCAATCGTCGCTGAAGCGATGAATTAAGTTTTTAGGGGTTGATGATGGCGTTGAGCTTCTCGGCCCAGTCGGGGTCGATGTTCGTGAGGATCGTGTACTGCTCGAGCGCGGCGTCGCGATTGCCCATCGCCAACAGGCACTTGCCCAGATTGTAGTAAGCCTTGCCGTAGTCCGGTTTCAGACGAATCGATTGGCGAAACGATTCGAGCGCTTCGTTGAGTTTATTCAACTCCAGATACGCCTCGCCCATGCTGTTCGGCGCGTACGCATCTCCGGGTTTCAACGCCGCAAGCTGGCGAAAAACTTCCACCGCCTCGGTAAACTTCTTCGACTTCATGTAGCGCGAACCGAGTCGTTCGTACGCCACCGTGTAATCCGGCCGCAGCTTGATCGCCTGCTTGTAAGCCTGGATCTCGTCATCAGCCTTGCCCCAGTCGCGGTAGACGAGACCGAGCGCGTAATACGCGTCCGCTGAGTTGTAAGGATCGAGTTTGATCGCCGCGCGATAAGCTTCTGACGCTTCGCGATACTGCTTCAGGTAAAAATTCGCGAGTCCGATGTTGAAATACGACTCCGCGGAAGGACGCAAGCTGACGGCTTTCTTCGAAGCCTCCAACGCTTCCGCATGCCGGCCGAGTTTCTCGTTGCAGAAACCGCTCTGCGCCCACGCTTCCGCGTAGCTGCTGTCTGACTCGACTGCCTTCTCAAAGTAAGGCAACGCCTTTTCGCAATCGTCCTTGGAAAGAAAACTCAACCCGTCGCGAAAACTCTGCACCGCTTTCGCGCGTTTGTTTCGACCCGAAGTCGCCACCAGCTCCGATAGCGTCATCGTCGACGACGCCACTTGCAGTTGCGAAATGCGTTCGGAAGGGATCGCGAAATTCACGCTCTGCCCGCCGGTCACTTGCAGCGTGGCGATACCGATGACTTGTCCCTGCATGTTCACCACGGGGCTGCCGCTCGAACCCGACGAGATCGCCGCGGTGATCTGAATGATGCGGCCGAAGGTCGGAATATCGCGCACCGCCGAAACGATTCCGTTCGTGACGCTGCCTTCCAGCCCGAGCGGATTTCCGATCACGACCACGCTCTCGCCTTCCTGCGGTGACGTTTTGTCGAGCGGCAAGGGCCTGATCGACGGCGAAGGAACGTCGATCTTCAGCAGCGCGAGGTCGCCTTCGGCATCCACGGCGAGCACGCCTTTGACGCCAAATACAGTTCCGTTTGATGAGTGCACTTCGGCGCGGTACGCGCCTTCGAGTACGTGACGATTCGTCACGATGCGATCGTTCTCGATGAAGAACCCGCTGCCGCGCGAGAGTTTCTCACCCTTCGCGTCGAAAGTTTCGATGGCCACTGCTGACGGTTTGATACGGCGGACGAGTTCCGGAAGGATATCCTGCGTTGCCTGGACTTGGATGGGGGTGATTAAGACTACTAGGAGCCAGACTAATTTCATGTTTCAAGAACTCGACAGAGCTAGTCGCTGCACGTGGGAAACGACGTCGTCCATCCTAACATTTTCGCTGCTTCTCGTCGTCCGATTAAACAGTTCGACCTGACCTTCGGCGACTCCCCTGCCGATATTTATTCTGAAAGGAATGCCGATGAGATCCGCATCTTTGAATTTCACACCCGCGCGTTCGTCGCGATCGTCCAGCAGGACTGCGAGACCGGCGCGTTGCAGATCGTGATAAAGCTTCTCGCCCGCGGCGCGCAGCTCGTCCTGTTTCATGTTTGTGATCGTCACGACAACGTCAAACGGCGCGAGCGATCTCGGCCAGATGATGCCGTCTGCATCATGGTGCTGTTCGATGGCGGCGGTGATGATTCGTTCCACGCCGATACCGTAGCTGCCCATCACGATCGGCACTTCTTTGCCATCGTGGTTCAGGACAGTCGCGCCCCCCGAGGCTGAATACTTCGTTCCGAGTTTGAAGATGTGCCCGATCTCCATCCCCGTGAAAACTTCGAGCACGCCGTTGTCACACCGCGGGCAAGCCTCGCCCGATTCGACGGTGCGCAAATCCGCCCACAAATCGGCTCTGAAATCCCGCTCTACGTTGACACCACGGAAGTGCCACTCGTCTTTGTTGGCCCCGGTGGTCATATTTCGCCGGCTCTTCAAAGAGTTGTCGGCGACGATGAACAACGCCGGGTGTTTCTCCCGCGCTCCAACCGGTCCCAGACTTCCCGCGTTGGCACCGAGGATGTCGCGGATCTCTTCCGGCTGAGCCGGACGCACGGCAGTCGCACGCAAACTATCGCCTAACTTGATCTCGTGCAGTTGATGATCGCCACGCAGCAACGCGAGCACCGGCCGTGGTTCACCATCGATCGTGGCCACGAAAACAAGTGATTTTATCTGCCGCGACGCCTCCGCGCCCCCTGTGAAATTTGACAGGTCTTCAATCGTACGCACGCCGGGCGTCGGAAACTCCTCGGGCGCCGGCAAACCAGGCTCATCAGCGATCTGTTCGAGACGCGAAACAGCCTTTTCGAGATTCGCGGCGTAACCACAGCTTTCGCAGTGAACGATCAGATCCTCGCCCGCGGGCGTGCGCGCCATAAACTCGTTTGACTCGGAACCACCCATCGCGCCCGACGACGCTTCGACGATCTGAAACTGGATCCCGCAGCGCGTGAAGATGCGTTTGTAAGCTTCGCGTTGATCGATAAATGACTTGTCGAGCCCGGCCGCGTCAACGTCAAACGAGTACGCGTCTTTCATGATGAACGTGCGCAGCCGCATCAACCCGGACTTGGGCCGCGCTTCATCGCGAAACTTGATCTGCATCTGATACCAGACTTGCGGCAGTTGCCGGTACGAACGAATTTCATTCCGCGCAATCGTCGTAAAGACTTCTTCGTGCGTCATGCCCAGGCACATGTCAGTGCCCTTGCGATCCTTGAGACGAAACATCTCGTCGCCGATCGCGTACCAACGCCCCGACTCCTGCCAGATCTCCGCCGGGTGCAGCGCCGGTAGATAAAACTCCTGCCCGCCGATGGCGTTCATCTCTTCACGCAGGATCTGCATCACTTTGAGCGCGATACGCTGGCCCAACGGCAGGAAGGAATAGATGCCCGCGGACAGTTGGCGAATGACACCAGCACGAAGCAGCAGCTTGTGCGAAACGACCTCGGCATCGGCCGGGTCTTCACGAAGAGTAGGGATAAAGAATCTTGACCAGCGCATAGACCGTGCATTCTCGCTTAGCGACTGCGACTTAGGCAAATTTGCCGGTGCGATTGGAGTGAGTTACCATCACGTTCTTCTTTTAAATCCCTGCAAGAAGGTTTAGGCAAATGAGAATTGCTCTCGCCAGCGATCACGCCGGTTATGCCGAGAAAGAGCGGTTGAAAACGGTGCTGACGGATCTCGGGGTGGAGTTTGAGGACCTCGGAACCGCGTCAGAGGCGTCTGTCGACTACCCGGATTACGCGCGCAAAGTCGCCGAGCAGGTGGCGCAAGGTCACGTCGAACAAGGGCTGCTCGTTTGCGGCTCGGGAACCGGGATGGCGATAACCGCGAATAAGGTTCCCGGTGTGCGGGCCGCGGTTGCGTGGTCGGAGGAAACTGCGCGACTCGCGCGACAACACAACGACGCGAACGTGCTCGCGATCGGCGCGCGTACGACGCCGCCTGCAGATATTCCGAAGATCGTGGCCGCGTGGTTCGCGACCGAGTTTGAAGGTGGCCGTCACGCTGATCGCGTGGCCAAGATTTCCGAAGTGGAGCAAAGTTACTAATGAATGATTCTCGAAACTCGCCGCTCGCGGATGTTGATCCGGTAATCGCGAAAGCGATCGATAACGAAGTCGCGCGCCAGGCAAACGGACTCGAATTGATCGCTTCGGAAAACTTCGTCAGCGAAGCGGTGCTCGAAGCCGCCGGCTCGGTGTTCACGAATAAATACGCCGAGGGTTATCCGGGCAAACGGTATTACGGCGGTTGTGAGTGGACGGACGTTGTCGAACAGACGGCGATCGATCGCGCGAAGGAGCTGTTTGGCGCTGAGCACGCTAACGTGCAGCCGCACAGCGGCGCGCAGGCAAACATGAGTGTTTACCTCGCGGCGATTCAGTACGGCGATCAGATTCTCGGGATGAATCTCTCGCACGGCGGACATCTCACGCACGGTCATCCGCTGAACTTTTCCGGCTTCAGTTACAAAGTTGCCGACTACGGCGTGTCAAAAGAGACGGAACAGATCGACTACGACGAGCTGCAAAAGATCGCTGAAGAGCATCGACCGAAGCTGCTGGTTTGTGGTGCTTCCGCCTATTCGCGTACGATCGATTTTGAACGCATCGGACAGATAGCGCGCAGTGTTGGCGCGCGGATGTTCGCCGACATCGCACACATCGCTGGACCGGTTGCGGCCGGGCTTCATCCTTCGCCAGTTCCGCATGCTGATTACGTCACGACCACGACGCACAAGACTCTCCGTGGCCCACGCGGTGGTCTGATCCTCTGTCGCGAGGAACATGCGAAAGAGATCGATCGACGCCTGTTTCCCGGTGTTCAGGGTGGTCCACTCGTGCACATCATTGCCGCGAAGGCAGTAGCTTTTGGCGAGGCGTTGCGGGAAGACTTCAAAGAATATCAACGCCAGGTTTTGAAGAACGCGAAAGCGCTTGCGATTGAATTGCAGGAGCAGGGTTTGCGACT
>Ga0207711_10003727_pt1 | contig 13139 bp, 11 predicted proteins | sample KBSS34metaG_FD_184401 | JGI IMG/M metagenome (GOLD analysis project Ga0207711, IMG submission 184401) | Switchgrass rhizosphere microbial communities from Kellogg Biological Station, Michigan, USA - KBS S3-4 metaG (SPAdes) (version 2) | ecosystem: Host-associated > Plants > Roots > Rhizosphere...
GCGATACTGTTCGCCATCGGGATCGTTCCAGAAGCTCACCGGCATGGAGGGCATCGGTTCCGTGATGACCAACTCGCCGACCTCGTCGACGACGGGACGGCCGTCTTCGTCGAAGGCGTGGGCGGCGACGCCGAGGCACCGCGCCTGCATCTCGCCGGCGTACACCGGCTGAATGGCCACGCCGCCGAGGAACCCCGTGCAGACGTCGGTTCCACCGCTGCCGGTCGCAAGCAGAAGATCCGCCTTTACGTTGTCGTAGAACCAGGCGCTGTGTTCCGCTGAGACCGGCGCGCCGGCGGGCATGATAGTGCGCAGCTCGGTCAGGGCGTATCTTTCGCGGGGGACGATGTCCGCCTTGATCATGTTGTCTACAAAGGCGGGGCTCGCGCCCATCAGGGTCGCGCCGGATTCCTCGGCGATTTTCCAGAGGGCGTCGGGCGTGGGGTATGCCGGATTGCCGTCGAACAGGATGGGAACCACGCCGGCCAGGGGCATGCAGGCCAGGAAGTTCCACATCATCCAGCCGGTGGTGGTGTAGAAGAACCCCCGGTCGTCTTCGCGGAAATCCATGTGGAATGCGAGGGCCTTCAGATATTCGATCAGAATGCCGCCGTGCCCATGGACGATCGCCTTGGGCAGGCCGGTCGTGCCGGACGAGAACAAGACCCAGAGCGGGTGATCGAACGGAATCTGCTCGAAGACGAACTCCGCCGCATCGACCGGCGCGCCGGACGTCAAGTCGTTCCAAGAGGTGGTCGGCGCTCCCTCGACCCCCAGGCCGGCGCCGTCGAACGGGATGTGAATGAGCTGCTCCAGCGAGGAGATGCCCCGCACAATGGCCTGAACCTCGGCCCGCTTGTCGTAGGTCTTGCCGCCGTAGCGATAGCCGTCGACGCAGAACAGAACCTTTGGCTGAAGCTGGGCGAGCCGATCGAGCACGCCTTCGGCGCCGAAATCGGGCGAGCAGCTCGACCAGACGGCGCCCAAGCTGGCGGCGGCGATCAGGGCGATCATCGTCTCGGGCCGATTCGTGGCGTAGGCGGCCACGCGGTCGCCCGGGCGCACCCCCATCCGCCGCAGGGCCGTGGCCGCCGCACGGACCTGACCGGCGAATTCGTCCCACGCGACGGCGGTCAGCGGCTCGGACTCGCTGGCGAAGAGCAGGGCGGTCTGGCCCGGCCGCTCCCGGCGCAGCACATGTTCGGCGAAATTCAGCTGGGCGCCTGGGAACCAGCGGGCGCCGGGCATCCGGCGAGACTCCAGAACGCATCGGTGCGGCGCCGAGGACTTGATCCCGAAATAATCCCAGATGGCCTGCCAAAAGTCCTCCAGGGACTCGGTGGACCAGCGCCAAAGGGCCCCGTAATCCCGGAAGTCCAGCCCCCGCTCCTTGCGCAGCCAGGTCATGAACTTGACGAGCTGGGCCTGCTCGATGCGCGCATCGCTAGGCGTCCAGAGCAGGGCGCTCTCTTCTACGCGGAGGTTTCCGGTCATCGGCTGATCTCGTCGGCAAGTTCATGCAGGCCGCCTAGCAGCCGATGCGGTCGTCGCGATGCCGGCTGGGCCATCCATTCTTCCGCAGTCGTCACCCCGGTCGTGAGCGCCAAACCCGTCGCGCCGGCGCGGCGCGCCATGAGGATCTCAACCATGGGATCATCGCCCACGACCGCGAGCCGGCGCATGGCCAGGCCGGTGCGTTTCGCCGCCAGCCGCAGCGCATGCAGCGAGGGCTTGCCGGTCAGGACCTTCGGGACGCGGGTGAGTTTCTGCACCGCGGCGGCGATGGCGTAGGAATAGCCCAGGCTCTTGCCGGCGCTGGTGGCGAAGAAGGGAACGTCGGACGCGACGTAGAGCGCAGCGCCGTTCCAGATCGCGCGGCAAGCCGCCTCGATGTCCTTCATGCCGCAATCGGGGTGCCAGCCGACGTAGACCGCCGGCGCCTCCTCTGCACCCGCCTGGCCGGTGAAGAGGGTTTCGACCCCCGCTTCGGCGAGCGGCCGGGCTACGCCCGGCGTTCCAAGGACCAGCGCCCGGGCGATTCCTCGCCCCGTCATGAGCTCGGCGGCCACCGTGGAGGGCGTCAGCAACTGCCAGTCCTCGATCGGAAGTCCCACGGCCCGGAGCTTCGGCGCCTGCTCGGCCGGAGGATAGTTGCTGCCGTTGGTCAGGGCCACGAAGGGCACACCGCGGGCCTTCAACTGCGTCAGGAGGTCCACGGCGCCGGGAAGCGCGCGGTATCCGCCCAGGGACCGGTCGCTCAGGATCAGGGTGCCGTCGAGGTCGAAGACGAAACCTTCGACGTTCTGCAGGCCTGCCGCCGGAGGGAGGGAGCCGCCGTCCATCCTACGCCTCCAAAGGCCGTGAGCCGCGCGCGAGCGTGAGGCTGAAACCGGCCTTCTCGACGCAGATCCGAGAAATATCATCACGCTCCGTGAGCCGGCGGACCAGATCCATCACGGGCGCGGAGGACGGATGGTAGCTGCGCGCCGCCGGCCCCGCCGCGTGCATGGCGTTGACCTGGCCTGCCGGCATCGTCGCGCGCAGCAGGAACTCTTCGTCCGACAGCCGCGGGCCGAGCCGTCGCCGAAGCTCGGCGAGCGGCGGCATCGGCGGTTCGCTCCGCAGCTCCCGGGTTCTGGGCAATGCGTCGATGCGGTCCATGACCTCGGGCGCGATCGGCCGGTTGGGGCGTCCGAACCTGCCGAGCGCATAGCGGATGACCTCGTCCGGGATCGTTCCGTAGCGCTCCTTGCCGGTGACGTTCAGGACCGCCTGAGTCAGCACCATCTGGGCGAAGGGGGTGATGACGATCGGCCAGCCGAGCTCCTGGCGGACCCGGCCCAGCTCCTCGATCACCGCGCCTTCGAGGTGCGACAGGCGCGCTTCGGCGAGTTGCCGGCGCATGGTGCCGACCATTCCGCCGGGCAACTGGTGGTGCAGATAGGCCGCGTCGAACGCCTGCGGCCTGCCCACGAGCAACCCCTCGGCTTCGGCCAGGCGTGAAAAGAACCTGCTGACCTCGGCTAGGGCGCCGTCGTCGATCTCGACGGTATGGCCGAGCGCGCGCAGGTTGGAGACCAGGCGTTCGCTCGAGGGGTTGGAGCTCCCGTCGCTGGCGGCGCCGGTCGCGCATTGCAGCGCGCTCACCCCGCAGTCGGCGGCGTCAAGGTAGGAAAGGTCGGCCAATCCCACCGTGCAGTGGCCGTGCAGCTCCAGGGGCTTGTTTCCGATCACCGCCTTGAGCGCCGGGATCAGGGTTCGCGCCCGCAAGGTCGTCAGGAGCCCGCCGACGTCCTTGATGAAGAGCCCGTCCACGTCGGGGCTTGCGGCGAGCTTCCGGGCGCAGTCGACGTAGTGGGCGTCGTCATGGATGGGGCTGATTGTATAGACGAGGGCCGCCACCACCTCCTGGCCACCGGCGGCCTTGACCATCTTGGCGCAGGCGAGGTTCGCGTCGGCGTCGTTCATGGGATCGCATACAGCGAAGCGGCTGATGCCGTTGTCGACCAGCGTCCTGAACGCCAGCGCCATGAACTCTGGGCTGGCGGTCTCCCAGGAGATGAAGCGAAATCCCGTGGAGAGGAACTGCAGGGCCGTGCGGGGCATCGCCCGCGCGGTGAGCCGGATGCGCTCCCAGGGGTCTTCCTGCTTGTACCGGACGGCCACGCCCATATGGGTCGAGGTCGTGAAGTCGATCGCCTTGAAGCCCACCTTGTCCAGCAGCGGCGCGACGGCGAGGGTCTTGGCGGTGTCGATCCCGAGCGCACCCCAGAGGCACTGGTTGCCGTCCCGCAGGGAGGTCTCGACGATCTGGATTTCGGCCATGGTTCAAGCCTCCGACGGGGGGTCGGCGCGGTCGAGAAAGCGCGCCAGATAGCCGGTGTCGACGCCGCCGGCCTGGAACTCGGGGTCGTCGAGGACGGCCAGATGAAAGCCGATGTTGGTGGCGACGCCCTCGATCAGCGTGCGGCGCAGGCCTTGGCGTAGACGTTCCAGCGCCGTCGCCCTGTCGGGCCCGTGGGCGATCACCTTGGCGAGGAGCGAGTCGTAGTAGGGCGGCACGGCGGCGCCCGTGACGATATGGGTGTCCACGCGCAGACCCTCGCCCGACGGCCACTCCGCGAGGCGCACGGTTCCCGGGGTCGGTCGGAACTCGCAGGCCGGATCCTCGGCGTTGATGCGGCACTCGACCGCGCAGCCTGAGACCTCGACATCGCTCTGCGACAGGGAAAGGCCATTCCCGTCAGCCACCGCGATCTGCTCGGCGACCAGGTCGACGCCGGTGGCCAGCTCGGTGACCGGGTGCTCGACCTGGATGCGAGCATTCATCTCGAGGAAATAGAAGGCCTGGCGTTCGACATCGACCAGGAACTCCACCGTCCCGGCGCCTCGATAGGCGAGACGTTTGGCATAGCGCACCCCGGCCTCCCGGATCTCGGCGCGCAGAGCCTCGGAAAGGCCAGGAGCTGGCGTCTCCTCAATCAGCTTCTGATAGCGCCGCTGGACCGAGCAATCGCGCTCGCCCAGGTGGATGACCTCGCCGTTTCCGTCCCCCAGCACCTGGACCTCGATATGGCGTCCCCGCGCGACAAACCTCTCAAGATAGACCCGCTCGTCGCCGAAGGCGGCGCCGGCCTCGGCGGCGGCCATGGACACCGCGGCCGGCAGATCGGCAAGGTCGTCGACGCGCTTCATGCCGCGACCGCCGCCGCCGCCCACCGCCTTGACCAGCAGCGGCGCGCCAATGCGGCGGCCGAGCGCCACAGCCTCCTCCACCCTTGCTACGGCGCCGCCGGGGGCGGTCGGCACGCCCGCGGCTTCGGCCTCGGCGCGCGCCTTGAGCTTGTCGCCTACGGCCTCGATCTGAGCTGAGGTGGGCCCGATGAACACGATGGATTCATCTTCGCAGAGCCGGGCGAGGTCGGCCCGTTCGGACAGAAACCCATAGCCTGGATGGATCGCGTCGGCGTCGGACCCGAGGGCCGCCTGGACGATGATCTCGGGCTTGAGATAGCTCAGGCTGGCCGGCGCCGGACCGATGCACAGGGTGCGATCGGCCAGTCTTGCGCCAAGGCTGTCGCGGTCCGCGTCGGATACGGCCAGCACGGTTTCGAGCCCGAGCTGCCGGCACGACCTGATGACGCGAACCGCGATTTCGCCGCGGTTGGCGATGAGGATGCGGCGGATCGGCACGTTCAGGCCTCGGGGCGGATGCGAACGAGAACCTGGCCGTACTCGACCATGACGCCGGAGGGAGCGAGCACCTCCACGACCTCGCCGCAGACCCCTGCGGACACCGAATTCATCAGCTTCATCACCTCGATAATGCCGATTACCGTTTGCGGCTGGACCTTCGCGCCGACCTCCACGAACGGAGGCTCCCCGGGTCTGGGCGTGCGATAGAAGATGCCGAGAAGCGGCGCCGTGACCTCCACCAAGCCCGCTTCGGCCGGCGCGGGTGCGGCGCTCGGTTGAGCATGAGCATGAGCAGGAGCCAGCGTCGGCGAGGGGGAGGGCGCCGGCGCTCGGGCCTGCACCGCAGGCGTCGTGGCCCCCGAGCGGTTCAGCTCCAGCTTCACGCCGTCCATCTCGAGCGTGAGGCTGTCGAAGCCGGACGCCTCGAGCATTCGCATGATCTCGGCGACGTCCTTGCTGGTCAGGCTCACCGGCGTCCTCCGAAGATCGTCATCACGTGCGACAGCGGATTGTCCGCCGGAGTCGCGACCGGCGCTGGGTCCTTGCTCGACCAGACGGTTTCCGGCCGACTTTGCAGGAGCAGGATCTCGCCGGAGCGATCGACGGCCCATTCGATGTCCTGGGGTCGCCCGTAATGGCGCTCGACCCGCCGGCCGATGTCGCGCAGGCGCTGCAGCTCGTCATCGCTGAGGCAGGGGGTTTTGCGCCGCTCCTGCGGCGTCTCCGCTTCGACCACGCCTCCAGCCGGCGAGGGCAGGTGCTCGACGTGCTTGTCGGAAATCTCGCGCACCGAGATGTCGCCGGTGATCTTGCCGACCACCCACCGGTCGGGGGTCACTTCCCCGCCGACGACAGCCGAGCCCAGGCCCCATGCGCCCTCGATCGTCAGCACGGAGCGGTCGCCCGTCGTCGGGCTTCGGGTGAACATCACTCCGGCGGTGCGCGCGTCCACCATGCGCTGCACGACCACGGCCATGTGGACCCCGGCCTCGGCAAGCCCTTGCTTGCGCCGGTAGGTCACCGATTCCACGGAATAGAGGCTGGCCCAGCAACTGCGGATGAAGCGGAGCGCGTCGTCCAGCCCTTTGACCCAGAGGTAGGTGTCCTGCAGGCCCGCGAAGCTTGCGTCATCGGCGTCCTCGGTCGTCGCCGAGGAGCGGATCGCGACGGGGGACAGGGGATCGTCTGGGCAGAGCGCCGCCAAGGCGGCGGAGATCTCGTCACGGACATGGGACGGGAGTGACTCGCCTTCGATGCGTGCGCGTAGAACCTGGGAGCAGGCGCGCGTCGCGTCGAGGTCGGCAGGGTCGAGGCCGGCCACCACGGAGCGGATCGGCGCGTCGCGTTCCAGGGCGGCGATGAACGCCTCGAACGCGCCAGTCGTCACCACGAACCCCGGCGGCACCGCGATGCCGGCCTTGGTGAGCTCTCCCAAGGAGCCGCCCTTGCCACCGACCACCGGGCGGTCGCGGAGGCCGATGTCAGCGAACCAGCCGACGACGTCGCTTGTCTGCATCATGTCGCCCTCAGCCGGCGCTGGAGTTGAGTTGGGGGGCAGGAGCGATCCCACGAGCGTCGCCCGACGGATGCGCCCGGCCGGCGGTCTGCGCGGCGCATTGGCGTAGAACGCCCGCCTCCTCCAACAACATCTGCTTGTCGGGCCAGAGCGATACGAATTGCGCCAGTCGCTCCACGCTCTCGGCCTCCCTCAGGTAATCGTCGGCTCTTCGCATCAGCCGTTCCTCGCCATCACGTTGGGTTCAGGTCCCGGGCGGTCGGCCGGGGTCAGGATGGTGACCACGCCGCGCCCGCCGTCGACGCGGATGCGCTGGCCATCCTTGATCTTCTGGGTGGCGGCCCCCGTTCCGACGACGGCAGGCAGCCCGTACTCGCGGGCCACGATCGCGGCGTGGCTCATGGACCCGCCGATGTCCGAGACGGCGGCCGAAATCTTCTGGAAGATCGGCGCCCAGGAGGGATTGGTGACTTGGCAGACGAGGATGTCGCCCTGCTGAAGCCGGTTGATTTCCTCCACCGACTTCACGACCCGCGCCACGCCCTCCACCACGCCCTGGGATGCGGCGAAGCCCTTGATCTCGTTGGAGTCCGCCTCCTGGCCGACGCCCAGCCAGGCGTCCAGGTTCTCGCGCGTGATGCCCCAAAGCATGACGATGGCCGGGTCGTCGATGATCTCGGGAACCGGACCCAGCGCGGGCGGCGTGTCTTGCTGCGCCCATTTCTGCAGCGCCGCCTTGCGATCCGCCACCACCGCCGGCCAGTGGCTGGGACCGCGCGGCGCAGCTCCGGTCGACCACGAGATCATCAGGTCGGTGATCGCGCTTTCGAGCTCGTACCGGGTGAGATTGAACACATCCTCCGAGTCGGGGAAGAAGCCGTGCTCTGCCAGCAAGACGCCGAATTCGCGGATCTTGTTGAAGAACAGGTTCGTGTACCAGTGCTCACAGTAGAACTTGTGGCCCTCCACGTAGGGGAAGACGCGATGAGCCAGGTGGATCATCTGATCGTAGGCGGAGCGCTCCTCGTCCGTGGACAGAAGCTCGCGGTAATCCTGAACCAGCTGATCGCGTTCCTGCATCAGCTGTACCGTGGGGCGGTCGAGACTCTCGCCCGCCCGAATCTTCCGGATGTATCCGGGGAGCGCCGAAAACGGCATCGACAGGTCGTCGTTCCAGGAGCGATGGTAGTGATAGAAGCCGTCGCCGACGTTGACGTTGAACCATGGGTGGCGCGAGGTCTCGAGCTCGTCCAGCCAGGCCGCGCCCGGGGCGCCCTTCTGCTCCAGCGACTTCAGGATCTGTTCGGCTGACAAGTCCTCGGCGAACTCGCCGTCGACGCCGAGCTCCACCGCGCAGCGCGCCAGCCGCCTGAGTTCGTCATCCGGACGAAAGATCTCCGCCTCGATGCCGGCGACCATGCGGGCGATGGTCTGATCGGAGATCTCCGGAAAGGCCTTTTTGCAAAAGGCGAAAAAGGTCAGATAAGCGCCATATCCGAGAAGCAGAAATTCGAAGTGGTGATGCCACATTCGAAAGTAGCCTTCGATGCTCTTCTGGTAGACATCGAGCAGGCGCTGGTTGCTGGCAGTCCCCAGGCCGGCGTGGACGTTGGCGAGCGGCTCGAATTCCGGCAGCTCCGGCTTGGGAAGATCGCGCGCCGCCTCGATGAGGGCGGTCATTTTCTCCTTCCATTGAGCGTAAAGCCGCTCCCAGTTCTCGTAATAGTAGAAAGCGCGTTGTTCGAACTGTTCTGTGCGCCGGGCGATCTCGGCAGGATCGCTCACGGCGTTGCCGCCGATGTAGACGCGTCCGTTGATCGTCCGGAAATCGATCCCGAGCGTCGTCGGCAGGCAGTGGACGCGGGTATTCGCTGCGCCGAGCGCGCAATACGCGCCTTCCGCGGTTATCATGTCGAAGTGCGACATTGGTTCCGGAAAGTGCATCGAGTTGTAGAACCAGAACTTGTGGTCGTCCGAAGGACTAAACTGCATGTAGTAAGGATGCGCCGCTTGGGCCTGCTCAGTGCCGGAGGTCACGGTTAGTGAGCTCGGGACTGGAAAGGTATGTCGTGGGCGATTTGTCACGTTGATCGATTTCCTGTGCGATCTGGCCTTTCGGCGGCCGTTTCCCGTGTTATCTGTCCCCGTGCGCCGGAGAAGTGGCCCTAAGGTCCATGGCGCGCTGGAAGGAGACGCAGATGAGTTTGGGGCCGGGCGCGCCGCGGGACAGTTTCTGGTGCTCGCAAGGCTTGGCTTCGAGGGAAGCCTTCGAGAGCTGGCGCCGATGGGCCTGCGCCGTAATGGCTCAGCTTGACATCGAGCTGGCCGACGAAGCGCGGTTCGCCGCGTCTTTCCAGCTGCGCAACCTCGGACCGCTGAGCCTCGTCGCCCTCACGGCGAGCGCCCAGCGCGTCGCGCACGTTCCGAACTCGCGGGAGGGGCAGTTCCAGCTGGTCTTCTGCCGCCGGACGCCGATCGCCGGACGCGTCGGCGAGCAAGACTTTCAGCTTACGGAGGGCGAGTTCGTATTGGTGGACAACCGCCGGCCCTACGAGATGACTATGTCCGCGGAGCACGAGGCCATCGACGTCGTGATGCCGGGCTTGTGGCTCGAGCGGTGGCTGCCCGATCCGTCTCGCGCCATCGGGCGTCCGATATCGTGCTCGGCCACGTGGGGACTGCCGCTCGGCAGTCTGCTCATCGCCATGGCCGGCGAACTCGACAACGCGCCGCTTCCGCGCGCCAGCCTGGCCGATCAGCTGGGACCGCTCCTGGCGCTTGCCGTCGGTGATCAGTCGGTCGGGGCGACCCGGCATCGTACGAAGCTCGGCGCGCGCATCCTGCGTGTCATCGAAGAGCGTTACGCCGAGGCGAGCCTCGATCCCGCCGCGGTGGCGCGATCGGTCGGCATCTCCAAGCGCTACCTGCATGCGCTGCTGGCCGACGAAGGGGAGACTTTCGTCGAGGCTCTGAGCCGCACGCGGCTGGACCGGGCGAGGGCGCTGCTCGCCGACCGGCGCTTTGCTCAGGTCCAGATCGCGGAGATCGCCTGGCGCTGCGGGTACGAGGATCCGAGCTATTTCGCGCGGGTGTTTCGCCGACGCTTTGGTCTGGGCCCGAAGGAATGGCGGTCGAAACAGCTCGATTGAGCCGACCGTGAAGGCCTCGGGCGCACGTACAGTCTGCAACATGAGTTCGAGGTTAGGCGGGGATCGCGCCGAGCGAGCGGACTAGGACGCACGACCAAGCGGACTCGGGCGCATGGCGCGTCGCGGCCGCTGACAGCGCCTGGGCGCTTGGCTAGCTCTGCGGGGCCGCAGGGGACCCCCGGGGGAGCCGCGGAGGCAGAGCGGCGCGGTGGCGGCGCGGGGAGCAAGCATGATCGACCTGACCAAGGTGCAGGCCATCGACGTCCATGTGCACGCCGAGGTGTCCTGCCACGACCCGGAAGACCCTGTGATGGGAAAGTACTTCGACGCGAGTTCGGCCTACTTCAAGGCCGACCGCCGCCGGCCGACCATTCCGGAGACCATCTCCTATTACCGCGCGCAGAACGTCGCCTTCGTGATGTTCACGGTGGATATCGAGAGCGCCTTCGGGGCCAAGCGGATCCGTAACGAGGAGATCGCCGACCTGGCGCGGGAGAACGCCGACGTCATGATCCCGTTCGCCTCCATCGATCCCCACAAGGGCAAGCTCGGCGCCCGCGAAGCGCGTGAGCTGGTCGCCAACCACGGAGTGAGGGGGTTCAAGTTCCATCCGCCGATGCAGGGCTTCGCCCCCGGCGACCGGATGGCCTATCCGCTCTACGAGGTCATCGCCGAACACAAGATGCCGGCCATCTTCCACACCGGCCACTCGGGCATGGGAACGGGCATGCCGGGCGGCGGCGGGGTGCGGCTGAAGTACGGCCAGCCGATGCTGGTCGACGACATCGCCGTCGACTTCCCCGACATGAAGATCATCCTGGCGCACCCCAGCTGGCCCTGGACGGACGAGAGCCTGTCCATGGCGCTGCACAAGGAGAACGTCTTCATCGACCTCTCCGGCTGGTCGCCGAAGTACTTCCCTCCGCAGGTGGTGCAGTACGCCAACACCCAGCTGAAGCATAAGATGCTGTTCGGCTCAGACTTCCCGCTGATTAGGCCCGACAAGTGGATCGAAGCGGCCAAGGCCGCGGGCTTTCGTGACGATGTCCTACCGCTGATTCTGAAGGACAACGCCGCAGGAGTACTCGGCCTGCGGTAAGCACAGAAATGCGTTAGGCGGATTAGAGGAGCCAACCGGCGTCTTAAATCGAGTGGTTCTCCACAGCTTCGGTAGCGCCGCGGGAACGTCTCCTCCTGCCGCGGAGCGTTGCGCCGACCTGCAGGCGCTGATCCTGGAGCGCCGGGGCGTCGACTACCACGAGCGGACCATTGGCAAACTGCTCGACCGGCTCGGCTTCAGCCACATCACCGCGCGGCCGCGGCACTATCGTCAGGACGAGGCGGCCGTGTCTACGCCGGTTAGAAATGTCGCTGGGCCTGCCAGTTAGAGATGTCAGGGCAGGGCGGTTGGGGTCGGGCGGCGGGCGGGCGCGCAGCCATTCCGACGCGCAGAGCCCGACCCGGCGGAAAACGTCTGGGAGTATCTCCGCGGCCGCTGGCTCTCCAACCACGTCTTCAAGGACTACGACGCCATCCTCGACGCCTGGAACCGCCTCATCGCCGAGCCAAGCCGCATCCGATCTCTCGGAACGCGACAGTGTGCGATTTGCGGTGAAGCTTAAGGGCGGTTGGTATAAGGCGAGATGGCGGTCCGGAAGTGGGGCCTTCAACTGAGGGCGGAACTCGGGGTCGAGTTCGGCTTCCGTGCCTTAGGCGCGCAGGGTCGGTTTTGTCGAAGCCCCTTGGACCATAGTGTCTACGCGCACCGTCATTTCCAGGAAATCCGTCGGCGCGCCGACGTAGGTTCCGACGATCGGCATGACTTGAGCATTGCATCGACCGATCGCCACCGGGATCAGTCCACCGCCGCCGACCGTGCGGCCGACTGCGTGCCTTCCTCGTCTCGCGGCCGATAGGCCGTGACGGTGAGAACGCCGACGTTGATGTCCTTCAGCAGCGAGAGGGTGTCCGTCGGCGTGCTGCGTATGAACGCGAGAGCCCATGACTTCACGGAGGCCTCGGCATGGCCGGGATTCCGCATCGCACCGAGATCGACCACCTCATCGGCGTCGAGATCGAAGGGATAGGAATGCGCGCTCGCCACGATCGGGAAAGTCGGCACGGCGCTGCGGACGTCTCCACCAGGAGATGGCTGGAGATCTGGAGTTGCGACGCGGCCGCGTCGAAGGATGCGGTCGACACCAGGTTCCCGAATACGTCCTGGCTCCAGACGATGCGGGCTCCCGGTGAGCAGCGCACCGTGTGTTCGAGGACTTGCAAATCATGGCTGCCGCGCGGGCGCAGCATCATGCGGTGGGGGTTGAAATCGACCTCGCGGGCGAAGCGGTATGCCGTCGTATGGACGATGCTCAGCTGCATCGTGCGGCCCGTAAGGCGCATGGGTGAGGGGCGGCGCTCGCTCGCTTCATGACGATGGGTGCGGTCTCAGGACACTGACCATCTTCCGCAGCAGGACATCGTCTGCAGCTCGGCGCTGCGCTTCGTAGGCGGCCAGCCGCTCCACATATGAAAGGGCATCCTCTGAGACCTGCCTGGCCGGGACGCTCGGATCGAGGGGAGTCCGGGTCAATGGGATTGCAGCTTTCGGATGCAGGCGCGAAGGAGCATGGCCTGCCGCACCGGGATATTCCTCGCTTTCAATTCGTCGCGAGCCCCTTCCAAAGGCCACCCCAGGTGACGTGTTCCAAGGCTCCAGATTTCAGTCCGGATCTCCGCCTCGCTGATGGGGGCGCTCCGAAACCATGAGAAGAAGCTCATCCGCCGCCCTTCTTCTTGCCGCCCCCGGATGAGTTGGCGCTTCGATCCGGAGCTCCGAGAAAAGAGCCCGGCGTAGGCTGGGCCTTCGGTTTCTCCTTCTTCGGCTTTCGTACTTCACGGTTCGATTTCTTCTGACTTTTGGCCATGTCATGCGTCCGTTGCGGGTGTGGATTTTTCAGTTTTGAAGGCGAGGTTGAGCAGTACGTCCTCTTTGCGCGCCGCCGGTGTCGCGTCGCAGCTGTTCAACTCTGCAAGCGCCAGCCAGCTGGCCGCTGCGAGTTCATGCTTCTCGCGCACTCGCTCCATGCTGCCTGCCGCCAGGGCGGAGGCGCCAAGCGCCCTGATGCGATACTCGTCGGCTTTGGCCTGCCTTTTCAGCTGAGCGGTCACTCGCTCTTGCTCAGCCATTTTGGAGGGCGCCTCGACAGGACGTGCAACCTGGGCTGGAGACGTATGCTCGTCAGCGCGCGAAGACACCGCAGGAAGCGGAAACATGACGG
>Ga0207711_10003730_pt1 | contig 13137 bp, 10 predicted proteins | sample KBSS34metaG_FD_184401 | JGI IMG/M metagenome (GOLD analysis project Ga0207711, IMG submission 184401) | Switchgrass rhizosphere microbial communities from Kellogg Biological Station, Michigan, USA - KBS S3-4 metaG (SPAdes) (version 2) | ecosystem: Host-associated > Plants > Roots > Rhizosphere...
CTTGCCCGCCCGCGCGCCGCATCCGGCCCCGTTTTGAGGGACTCACTTTGCCCCCTACAAGCAATGCATCACCCTTCGTCGAGCCTGCGGGGCGCCTGAATGCGGTCTCTGGTCCCATGCGTGGTCGCGGCGGCGATGCTGATGGCGGCGGCCTCGGCCGACGCGCAGCAGGCCTTCCCCTACACCAACCAGAACACCACGCCCGCCGCCCCTGAAGCGCCGGCGCCGGGCGCACCGCCAGCGCCGGAGTCGCGCCCGGCGCCGCCGGCGGCCGCCCCCAGCCTCCCCCGAAAGCCGATCCCCTACACCTCGCTGGCCAAGAAGCCCGCCAAGCCGCGGGCGACGACCAAGCCCGCCGCCACGTCTCCTGGGGCGACCGCCCCGGCGGCGACGGCCCCGGCCGCGACGTCACCAGCCCCACGCCCTGCCGCCGCGACCGCTCCGGCGACGACGCCGGCCGCGAGGCCGCCCGCCGTCCCGCACGCCGTGACCGCGGTCGCCGCCCCCCCGCCCGCGCCCCGGGCGCCCGGCGCGCGGCTCCAGCCCGGACAGACGATGGCTCCGGCCGAGCTGGAAGCCTTCGTCGACGGACTGGTGAAGCCGGCGATGGCGCGCCAGCACGTCGCCGGCGTCACCGTCGCCGTGGTGCAGAACGGTCAGCTGCTGCTGAAAAAGGGCTACGGCTTCGCCAGCCTGTCGCCCGAGCGCGCGGTGGATCCCGACCGCACCCTCTTCCGCCTGGGATCGATCTCCGAGACCTTCACCTGGATCGGGCTGATGAAGGAGGTCGAGGCCGGCCGCATCCGCCTGGATCGGCCGGTGAACCTCTACCTGCCCGAACGCCTCAGAGTCCGCGACCAGGGCTTCGGCGAGCCGGTGCGGGTGGTCGACCTGATGGCCCATGCGGCGGGCTTCGAAGACCGCGCCTTCGGCCATCGGATCGAGGAGGATCCGGACTATGTCCGCCCGCTCGACCTCTACCTGCGCCGCGAGCGGCCCCGCCGCGTGCGCCCGCCGGGCAAGGTCTCCAGCTATTCGAACTATGGCGCCGGCCTGGCCGGCGAGGCGGTGACCTGGGTCAGCGGCCAGCCCTTCGAGCGGCTGATGGAGGAGGAGATCTTCCTGCCGCTCGGCATGGGCCGCACCACCTTCCGCGAGCGGCGGCCGGCCAAGGCGGCGCTGCCTGCGCCGATGCCGCCGGCGCTGGCCGCCGACGTCGCCGACGGCTTCCGCTGGACCGCCGGCGGGTTCGAGCGGCGGCCGTACGAATACATCGGCCAGAACGCCCCGGCGAGCTCGGCCTCGTCCACCGCCGGCGACATGGCGCGCTACATGCTGGCCCTGCTGGGCGGCGGCCAGTTCGGCGGGGCGACCATCTATGGGCCCGACACGGCGCAGGCGTTCCGTACGCCCATCCTGTCGACCCCGGCCGGGATCAACGGCTGGGCGCACGGCTTCGCACTCGAGCCGCTGCCGGGCGGCCGCACCGGCTACGGCCACGATGGCGCGACGCTTGCCTTCGTCGCCAACATGGTGACCGCGCCGGACCTGGGCCTGGGGGTCTTCGTCGCCGCCAACACCGCCACCGGCCTGCCGCTGGTGGAAGACCTGCCGCGGGCGTTGGTGCGCGAGTTCTACGCCGCCCCGTCCTCCTTCCCGCGTCCCGGCTCGCCCGAGCTGGTCGCCGAGGCGGGGCGCTTCACCGGCCCCTACCTCTCCACGCGCCGCACCTACGGCGGGCTGGAGGGCTTCGTCGGCATGATCACCGGCGCCGCGCAGGTCAGGGTCACGCCGCAGGGTCGGCTCGTCACGCGGGCGGACAGCGATTCCAGGACCTGGGTCCCGGACGGCCCGTTGACCGACGGCCGGTTCATCGCCCTGCAGGGAGAGGCGCGGCTGGCCTTCCAGATGGCGCGCGGGCGGGCGACCGGCTTCGTCACCTCCGGCCGCGAGAGCTTCGAGCGCACCTCGGTCTGGCGCTCGCGAGACGCCCTGCTGCTGCTGGCGGCGTTGACCGCCGCGGCGGCCGTCATCACCCTGGTCGCGGCCATGCTGCGCAATCGCCGCGAGACACGGCAGAGCCAGGTGCAGAAGCGCGCCGCCCTCATCCAGAACCTGCAGGCGGGACTCTGGCTGATCGGCATGACCAGCTTTTCGATCTGGGGCGCCAAGACCCTCGCCGACCCCGCGCGGCTGGTGTTCGACTGGCCCGGCCCGCTGCTGGTCACCGCCTCGGCCTGCGCCCTGGTGGCCGCGGCGCTGACGGTCACCACCATCTTCACCCTGCCGTCGGTGTGGCGGGGCGGGCGACGGGTGGATTCCTGGCCGATCCTGCGGCGCGCAGGCTTCACGGTGACGGTGGTGATCTACGCCCTGTTCGCGGTCGCGCTCGCCCACGCCGGGGCCCTGCTGCCGTGGAGCGGCTGAGCCGTCCCCCGGGCGCGGGTGAGCCGGAGCGGCTACATCGGATGCCGCGCCTAATCGGGGAGATCAATATTATGCGGACGTAATTTGGATCAATTCGATTGCATGCCCTTCTGGATCTTCAACGAAGGAAAGCCTCATGCCATGTTCGGGTATGTCTTGCACCGGCACGGCGATCTTCCCCTCACTGGCTATAACCACATCGAGCGCGGCGTCGAGATCATCAACCTGAAGAGCCACAACGACCTCGCCGGGCTTGGGTGCATCTCGATGCAAATACTGCATTAGCACGAGCTGCGGCGGCATGCCCTGTTTAATAGAGAGAAAGTATTCGACGAAGGCGTCATCTCCTTCCCCATGATCGACGCGCAAGGCTTGGGTAAACCCCAGTGCATCGCAGTAAAAACCAAGAAGAGCCTTTGCATCCTTCACCACGATTCTTGCGAAGGAAAAACTTAATATCTCCATATGACTATTTCCTTAAATTTAACTGTCTAGTTTCAAGGAATTACGACGCCTTCTTCGAATGCCGAATGCTCGATATACAACGATCGGCCGCGAATTACTTAAGAAATCCGTTCACCTTGACTCTGAACCCCATTGATGCCCCGGGAGTCGAGGCGAATTTTGTTCGGAGAACATAATTTTCCCGTTCCAAGTCAGGGTCCCGCGGCGCCACCGGTTCAGGGTGGCCGCCTAAATTGCGCCGCCTCCAAGGGGATACTGGTCCCATCGGAGATTTTCCAATGTTGCGATGTCTAGGCGCGATCGCCACCGCCCTGCTGTTCACCGCCCAGGCCGGCGCGGCGGAACTCGTCGCCACCGCCGAGCCGGTCGGCAGCCCGACGCCGACGCTGGCCATCGGTCCCGACGCGGCCGAGGCGCCGCCCCTGGGCGGCTTGCTGGCTCCGACGCGCACAGCTGAAGACGGCGCGCCGCCGGCTCAGGCGAGCGCCGGCTGCGGCGAGGCGGCCGATCGCCAGCCGCACGGCGAGGTCTGGGCCGGGATCGGCAGCCACGGCTACCGCACGCTCGGGACCGCGATGACCGCGCCGATCGGCAAATGCGCCAGCCTGTCCATCGCGGTCAGCCGCACCGAGGGCGATTTCGGCGGCTGGCGACGCTGAGCTTCACCTGTCGCCCACAGGGTTCGTGGTCTGACGATCCGCCGCCAGCGGACGTCGATCATAGATTAAATCAATCCATAAAAATCACACGATCGATTGGACCTTTGGTTTGGAAGGGTCTATCTCCCTCCTCGTCACCAACCACACCGAGGGCGCTCCCCTATGTCGCTGATCAATACCGAGGTTAAACCCTTCACCGCCGACGCGTTCAAGGACGGCAAGTTCATCACCGTTTCCGACGCCGACCTGAAGGGAAAATGGTCGGTGGTGTTCTTCTATCCGGCGGACTTCACCTTCGTCTGTCCGACCGAACTCGAGGACCTCGCCGACAACTACGCCGAGTTCCAGAAGCTCGGCGTGGAGATCTATAGCGTCTCCACCGACACCCATTTCGCGCACAAGGCGTGGCACGACACGTCGGAAGCCGTCGGCAAGATCAAGTACGTGATGGTCGGCGACCCGACCGGCCAGATCAGCCGCAACTTCGACGTGATGATCGAGGCCGCCGGCCTGGCCGACCGCGGCACCTTCGTCATCGATCCGGACGGCAAGATCCAGATCGTCGAGATCAACGCCGGCGGCATCGGCCGCGACGCCTCGGAACTGCTGCGCAAGGTCAAGGCCGCCCAGTACGTCGCCAGCCATCCCGGCGAAGTCTGCCCGGCCAAGTGGGAAGAAGGTGAGAAGACCCTCACCCCGTCCCTCGACCTGGTCGGCAAGATCTGACGCCCCAAGGCCGCCGCCCTACCGCGGGGCGGCGGCCTCCCAGGCCTCTCGACGAGGCCGTAACGCCAAACTCTCGGAGCAGCGCAATGTTGGACAATGGTTTGAAGGCCCAGCTGAAGGGCTACCTGCAGAACCTGACCATGCCGCTGGAGCTCGTGGCCTCCGTCGATGACGGCCCGAAGTCGCGCGAGCTGCTCGACCTGCTGAACGACATCGCCGAACAGAGCGACAAGGTGACGGTGACGACGAACGGCGAGGACGCGCGGCGTCCCGCGTTCGAGATCCGCCGCCTCGGCACGGATATTTCGGTGACCTTCGCCGGCCTGCCCATGGGCCACGAGTTCACCTCCCTGGTGCTGGCCCTGCTGCAGGTCGGCGGCCACCCGCCGAAGGCGGACCCCGTCACCATCGAACAGGTCCGCGCCCTGGACGGCGACTTCCTGTTCGAGACCTATTTCTCGCAATCCTGCCAGAACTGCCCCGACGTGGTGCAGGCGCTCAACCTGATGAGCGTGCTGAACCCGCGCATTCGCCACGTCGCGATCGACGGCGCCCTCTTCCAGGAAGAGGTGACCGCGCGCCAGGTCATGGCGGTGCCCACCGTGCTGCTGAATGGCCAGCCGTTCGGCCAGGGCCGTATGGGACTGGAAGAGCTCGTCGGCAAGATCGACACCGGAGCGGCGGCCCGCGCGGCGGACGCCCTGCGCGCCAAGGAGGTCTTCGACGTCCTGGTGGTCGGCGGCGGCCCCGCCGGCGCGGCGGCGGCGATCTACGCCGCCCGCAAGGGCATCCTCACGGGCGTCGCGTCGGAGCGGTTCGGCGGCCAGGTGCTCGACACCATGGCCATCGAAAACTTCATCTCGGTGCCGGAAACCGAAGGCCCGAAGATGGCCACGGCGCTGGAGACCCACGTCCGCAGCTACGACGTCGACATCATGAACCTGCAGCGCGCCGTCGGGCTGACGCCCCCCGCGACTCCCGGCGCCCCGGTCGAGGTCGAGTTCGAGAGCGGCGCGACCCTGCGCGCCAGGTCGGTGATCCTGGCGACCGGCGCGCGCTGGCGCTCGATGAACGTCCCCGGCGAGGTCGAGTACCGCAACAAGGGCGTGGCCTACTGCCCGCACTGCGACGGCCCGCTGTTCAAGGGCAAGCGCGTGGCGGTGATCGGCGGCGGCAACAGCGGCGTGGAGGCGGCCATCGACCTGGCCGGCATCGTCCGCCACGTGACGCTGATCGAGTTCGACGCCAAGCTGCGCGCCGACGCGGTCCTACAGCGCAAGCTGGCCAGCCTGCCGAACGTGACGGTGGTCACCTCCGGCCAGACCACCGAGGTGCTGGGCGACGGGCAGCGGGTCACCGCCCTGGTCTATAAGGACCGGGTCGGCGGCGAGGTCCGCACGGTCGAGCTGGAAGGCATCTTCGTCCAGATCGGCCTCGTGCCCAACACCGACTGGCTGAAGGGCGCGATCGAGCTCAGCCCGCGCGGCGAGATCGAGGTCGACGCCCGCGGCGCCACCTCGGCTCCAGGGGTGTTCGCCGCCGGCGACGCGACGACCACGCCCTACAAGCAGATCGTCATCGCCATGGGCGAGGGCTCCAAGGCCGCCCTCTCCGCCTTCGACTACCTGATCCGTCTCGCCCCCGCGGACCAGGAGGCGCAGGCGGCCTGACTGAGCCGCCCTCGCCCGCCGCTTCAGTCGAGCAGGGCGCCGAAGCCGAAGAGCGTAAAATCGGCCGACGACAGATGGTTGGTGGAATCGGCCACAGTCACCCGGACGTAGCCGGAGTGCGAGGCGTCGGTCGGATCGTCCAGGCGGTAGTACTGGGCGTGTGCGTCGGTTGTGCTGGCGTTTCCAGCGAAGGTGAAGCTACTGCCTGAGCCGAACCCGCTGAGGTCCAGGTGGTCGTGCTCATGCGTAGCCGAGACCCCGAGGTGGAAATCGGAAATGATCGCCGCCGCGGTCTTCGTAGCGCCGAGTTCGCCCGGGTGAAAGACGAAGTGGTCGTCGCCCGCGGCCCCGCTGAGGTGGTCTGGTCCGCCACCGCCCTCGATGGTGTCAGCCCCTGAACTGCCGACGAGCACGTCGGCCGCGCGCCCCCCAGCCATGTAACTCGGCGCGCTCGCCGTCTCATTGAAAGTCGGCTCACCCGCATGGGTGATCCTGAGATTGTCGAGGGTAGGGAAGATGAAGGAGCCCGAACGGCTGTCCGGCCCCCCAAAGTAGATCCCGAACGTCTGATGGCTACGATCGAAGGCGTGCGGCCCGAAGCTGAAGCTGGACTGGTGCGCTCCATCCGACAGCTGGCCGGTGATGCTCCCGGCGGGATTCAGGGTGAAGCTGACGGTGACCGACTGGTCAAACTGGAAGCTCGACGCGACGGAGCCGAGCTCGACGCCATTGTCCACCAGAATGACCCGGGAATCCTGGTAATTGGCGTCGCCGCGAACCAAATCCAGTTCGTATCCGCGGGAGACATCTCCGCTGCTCCCGAACATGAAGTGCATGTCAAAGCGGTCGGAGACCCCGCCATACCCGCTGAGGTCGGTCACGGTGGCGGTGACCGCCACCGGGCCGGCTAGGCTCAGTCCGCGATAGATGCCGCCGGCGGCCCCCGGTTCCGGCGCCTCGAGCCTGCCGCCGACGAGAGCAAGCCTGTGGCCGCCAGTTCCCGACATGTCCGACCAGCCGGCGCCAACGCTCCCATCCGGCCGGTTGAAGTCGTCACGGAACACCGAACGCGTGTGAAGCGCGCCCCAGAGGCTTGCCAGGTCGAGGGTGCTGGTGACCTTGAGCCCCGTCCCTCCCCAGACCTCCAATTTCTCGATCAGATCCGACGCCAAGCCCATGCCGACGAGGCGAACGTCGATGCCGCCGCCCTGGATGAGCAGATCGTTGCCCAGCACGGAAAACCAGTTCGGGCTCAAAGCGTTTGCTTCGCCCGTGTAGAGCGCCAGTACGTCGACGCCGTCCCCGCCGAAGTCGTCGACCCGTACTGGGCCGTCACCCGGATGTACCAGATAGCGATCGCCCCCCGCCCCGCCCGCGAGCGCATCGCCGCCGCCGCCGCCGCCATCGAGGGTGTCGGCTCCGACACCGCCAAACAGGCTGTCGCTGCCGCTTCCGCCATTGAGACTGTCATTGTCGCCGCCGCCGACCAAACGGTCGTTTTCATTGCCTCCACTTAGCGTGTCGGCCCCGGAGCCGCCCATCAGGCGGTCGCTCCCGCTGCTCCCGATCAGCCGATCGTTCCCGGCGCCGCCGTCTAGGGTGTCCGCCCCGCCTCCGGCGTCCAGGGTGTCGTTCGCGTCCCCGCCGACGAGGCTGTCCTTGCCGTTGCCGCCCTGCAGGCTGTCATTGCCGCGCCCGCCCCAAAGCAGGTCCGCGGCGCTTCCCCCCCGCAAGGTGTCCGCTGCCGAGCCGCCCACCAGCACTTCGGGGCCGAGAGCGAGGGCCGTGCTTATGCTGTTTCCGAAATTGCCACCTACGACCGCGTCGTAGAAGATTGTGGACCGGCTCTCGAACCCATCGTCCCCGGCAAAAAGGATGTGGCCGGTTACAACAGGTGTGTCGGGCTCGGCCGCGGCGAGCCGCTCGATTTCAGCCGCATAGAGATCGTGGCTGTGTTCGGCGAAGGTATCCCCGGCGAGCTGCGGATCCGGCGGCTTGTCGTCATCATTGATGGCAAGCACAGGTCCCGCACGCGGTAACGGCACCAGCTTTGGGACCAGGTCCTGCTCCCTTTCGACCGTAACAAAGCCCGTCCGCCCCATGGCGAGCGCCAGTGAATTTGCCGGCTGACTCGGAGATCCGAAGCCTGCCCCGCCTGAAAACTGCGCGTCCGTATCGTAGAGAACCTCGGCAATGGCGCCGCCCAGACTATGGCCCGCCGACAGCAGGAGCGCATTGTGCGAGTTGGCGAAGGCTTTAACGGCGGAGATCAGTGGAGAAAACAATTCAAGCTCGCTCTTCAGGAGCCCGGTTGGGATCTTGATGACATCGAGCTTCCAATTCTTTAGATCGCTTGGATCTGTTCCACGAAATACCAGCGCAATCTGTTGATTTGTCGCGTTATACGCAACAAATGCGAATACATCGTCCGCCGATTTAAAGTAGTTTCCGCTGATGGTCAGCGGCCCGCTGGGCGGAAGCTTAACCCCGAGATCGGCCGAAGTGAGAAGCTGCCAGTTGGCGGACGGCCAATGAGCTTTTGGGTCCGGGAAATAAGCGCCATCCGACAGCCGCCCCAGGGCAGCAAGCGTCATAAAATTCATAGCTACCGCCGGCCAATGCACCCAAGCCCATCTTGACGACCAGCGTTCAACGAACAATGGACAACCTTCGGTCGTCTTGGGCTGCAGGGCTCGATGATGCTTCCATGGTCAGGCTTCAGCGCACCTCAGCGAGCACTGCATCAAACAGGCCGGCGTCCGCCCCGAAGCGGCGGACGCGAACCATCGGCTCCGCTGATCCAGGCCACAGGATTTCTGCGCTTTAATCCGAAGCGATGTAGTAGGATTTTGATGCTCTCCCCCGTGCGAGCGCATCATGCCCAACACTAGAGTCACTGCCTTCAGCCTCGGCGCGCCGCTCCGCCCTTTCCGGCTGCCGGAGCCGCTCACCGGCCGGCTGGTGGGACCGGAAGACTTTCCGGATGCGCAGGTCCTGCTCGTGGCCTTCCTCTGCAACACCTGCCCCCATGTGAAGCATGTGGCCGGCGCGCTTGCCGCGCTCACACGGGATCTCGACCCCCAGGGCCTGCGCGCCCTGGCGGTGAATTCCGACGGGACCGGGGCTGATGACGAGGCGCCCTCCGCCGTCGCCGCCGAGGCGTTGCGGCGGGGCTATGTCTTCCCCTACCTGATCGATCAGACCCAGGCGGTGGCCCACGCCTACCAGGCGACCTCCACCCCCGACTTCTATTTGTTCGACCGCCATCGGCGGCTCGCCTACCACGGCCGCTTCGACGAGACCCGCTTCGGCGGCGGTCGCGCGGCGCACGGGGGCGAGTTGCGCCGGGCGATCGAGGCGCTGCTCAAGGGTCGGCTGGCGCCCGAGCACCAGGTCGCCGGCTCCGGCTGCCGGCTGTTCCCCCTGGCTGCGGCGAACCGTCGAGCCTCACCCGCGCCGAACGCCATTCCGGGGCCTTGAGGCGTCCGCCCCGCAACGGCGTCGTGAGTCGCCGAGCAAGCCTGGGTGGCGCCGCACGTTTCGACTGCAAAGCTCGTCCAGCGATCGAAAATTCCCGGCCGGTCCCCAGCTCCCCACCTTGGGGAGAGATTGTAAGCCATTGCGATAGAACGAAAATTTCAGACCGCCTCGATCCGCCGAACCCCACGCCTTAACCGACCTTAACGCGTCGTTTACCAAATCACTGGGTAATTCCTGCCTAGCGACAGGCGGCGACGGCCCGCGCCTGACGCTGCGCCTTTGGGGGAAGGACGTGGTGCGTTGAGTAAGGTTCTGGCGGCGTTGCAGAGGTTCGGGATCGGGCGACTCGTCGCCCTTCTCGGCGTCGGCGCCGGCGTGGCCGCGGCCCTGGTGGCGGTGACCATGAACCTGGGCGAACCCAAGGCGCTGCTCTATTCCAACCTCGACCTGAAGGAAGCCGGCAGCATCACCCAGGCGCTCGACCAGGCCGGCGTGAAGTACGAGGTCAAGGGCGACGGCTCGACGCTGATGGTGCCGCGCGACCAGGTGGCCTCCACCCGGCTGATGCTGTCGTCCAAGGGCCTGCCGACCGCCGGTTCGGTCGGCTACGAGATCTTCGACAGCTCGAACGCCCTGGGCCAGACCGATTTCGTCCAGCAGCTGAACCGCCAGCGGGCGCTGGAAGGCGAGCTGGCCCGCACCATCCAGGGGCTGGACGGCGTCACCTCGGTGCGCGTGCACCTGGTGCTGCCCAAGCGCCAGCTGTTCGAGGAAGAGGCCGAGCAGCCGTCGGCCTCAGTCAACATCCACATCGGTGGCCGCGAGCCCGGAGCCGAGCAGGTCCGCGCGATCCAGAACCTGGTCGCCGGCGCCGTGCCGAGCCTGAAGCCGGACCGGGTCACCGTCGTCGACCAGCACGCCAAGACCTTGTCCGGCGGCGAGCAGGGCCTCGCCTCGGAGGCCGACAGCCGCAAGTCGGAGGTCGAGCAACGGATCGCCAAGCAGGTGAAGTCGCTGGTCGAGGGCGTCGTCGGCGCCGGCAAGGCGCGGGTCAACATCACCGCCGACCTGCAGCTCAGCCAGGTCACCGTGCAGCAGGAGACCTACGACCCGGATGGCCAGGTGGTGCGCTCGGAATCCACCACCGACGAGAACTCCAAGCAGAGCGAGCCGGACGCCAGCGGCCAGGTCTCCGCCTCGGCGAACATCCCCTCCGGCGCCGCCTCCGGCGGTTCGACCACCGCCTCGGCCAGCGGCCGCCAGGAATCCACCACCAACTACGAAATCTCGCGCACCACTCGCACCGAGGTGCAGGCGCCCGGCGACGTCAAGCGGCTGTCGGTGGCGGTGGCGGTCGACGGCGTCACCGGCCCGCCCGGCAAGGACGGCAAGCCCGGCCCCTACACGCCGCGTTCGGCCCAGGAGATGCAGCAGATCGAACAGCTGGTGCGCTCGGCGGTGGGCTACGACCAGGGCCGCGGCGACCAGGTCACTGTGGTCAATGTGCGCTTCCCCAGCGCCGAAGATCCGGAAGGGGTGACCACCACCAACCCGCTGATGGGCTTCGATAAGAACGACATCATGCGCGCCGCCGAGCTGGGCGTGCTGGCCGTGGTGGCCATCCTGATGATCGTCTTCATCCTCAAGCCGATGCTCGCCTCGCCCGGCGGAGGCGGCGGGCGCGGCGGCGGGAAAGGCGGCGCCTCCGAGGGAATGGCGATGCTGCCGGGCCAGCCCGTCACCCGCATCGCCGCGACAGCCGACGGCCAGCCCCTGCAGCTGGCCGTCGATCCGGTCACCGGCCAGCTGGCCCTGCCCGGTCCAGTCGGCGCCGGTGAGCTGGACCACAAGATCGACATCGCCCGCATCGAGGGCCAGGTGAAGGCGAGCTCGGTCAAGCGGGTCGCTGAGTTCGTCGAGCGCCATCCCGAGGAATCCGTCGCCATCCTCCGCAGCTGGCTTCACGAAACATGAAGCTGCCCACGAAGAAGGCCATCAACGACTCCTCCCGCCTGACCGGCCCGGAGAAGGCGGCCATCGTGCTGCTGTCGCTCGGCGAAGAGCACGCTCACGTCTGGCAGGCGCTCGACGAGGAGGAGATCAAGGAGATCTCCCAGGCCATGGCCAGCCTGGGCAATGTGCACTCCGCGGTCGTCGAGGACCTGCTCGTCGAGTTCGTCTCCGGCATGTCCGGCGCCGGGGCGATCATGGGTTCGTTCGAACAGACCCAGAAGCTGCTCTCGGCGATCATGCCGCCGGAGAAGGTCGACGCGCTCATGGAGGAAATCCGCGGTCCCGCGGGTCGGACCATGTGGGACAAGCTCGGCAACGTGAACGAGGCCGTGCTCGCCAACTACCTGAAGAACGAATACCCGCAGACGGTGGCGGTGGTGCTGTCGAAGATCCGTTCGGAGCATGCCGCGCGGGTGCTGGCGGCCCTGCCCGAGGACTTCGCCCTCGAGTGCGTGACGCGGATGCTGCGCATGGAGCCGGTGCAGCGCGAGATCCTCGACAAGATCGAGCAGACGCTGCGCAACGAGTTCATGTCGAACCTGGCGCGCACCTCCAAACGCGATTCCCACGAGTTGATGGCCGACATCTTCAACGCCTTCGACCGCCAGACCGAGGCGCGCTTCATCACCGCCCTGGAAGAGCGCAACCGCGAGTCCGCCGAGCGGATCCGGGCGCTGATGTTCGTCTTCGAGGATCTCAACAAGCTCGACCCGGGCGGGGTGCAGACCCTGTTGCGGGCGGTCGAGAAGGACCAGCTGGCGCTGGCGCTGAAGGGCGCCTCCGACGTGCTGCGCGAGATGTTCTTCTCCAACATGAGCGAGCGCGCCGCCAAGATCATGCGCGAAGACATGGAGACCATGGGCCCGGTGCGTCTGCGTGACGTCGACCAGGCGCAGATGGCCATGGTCCAGGTGGCCAAGGACCTCGCCGCCAAGGGCGAGATCATGTTGGCCACCTCCAACAGCGAAGATGAGTTCGTGTACTGATGTCCGGCGCCCCGCATCAAAAATTCGTCTTCGACACCGAGTTCGACGCGGCCGGCGAGATCGCCTATGCCGCGCCGCGCCCGAAACGCAGCTTCACGCCCGAAGAGGTCGAGGCTGTCCGCCTGCAAGCCCGCGCCGAGGGCGAGCGCGCGGCGCTCGCCAGCTTGACCGCCCAGCAGATGGCGGCGCTGTCCGAGATCGCCCGGGCCTGCAACCAGGCCCTGCCGACGCTCGCCGCCGTCGCCCATCAGCACCGCGTCGGGGCCGCCGAGCTGGCCCTGGCCTGCGGGCGAGCGATCGCCGGCGCGGCCCTCGAGCAGTGCCCGCAAGCCCCGGTGCAGGCGGCGCTCGAAGCGCTCGGCCGCGAGATCGAGGCGGCCCCCCGGCTAATCGTCACCGCCGCCCCCGCGCTCGCCGAGCAGCTGCAGGGCAGGCTCGACGAGGCGGCGGCGCGGGCCGGCTTCTCCGGCGCCATCCAGGTCCGCTCCGACCTCGGCATGGGGCGGCACGCCTTCACGCTGGATTTCGGCGACGGCGCGGGAAGCTTCGATCCCGCCGCCGCCGCGGAACGCGTCAACGAGGCCCTGCAGGCGGCGCTGGCGGCCGAAGGGCTGCACGGCGAAGCCCTGACACTCGTCGGCGAAGGCTGACCCCATGGCGGAAGTCTGAGATGTCCGAAAACGACCTGAAGCTCGACGAATTCAGCGAAGG
>Ga0207711_10003731_pt1 | contig 13137 bp, 17 predicted proteins | sample KBSS34metaG_FD_184401 | JGI IMG/M metagenome (GOLD analysis project Ga0207711, IMG submission 184401) | Switchgrass rhizosphere microbial communities from Kellogg Biological Station, Michigan, USA - KBS S3-4 metaG (SPAdes) (version 2) | ecosystem: Host-associated > Plants > Roots > Rhizosphere...
GGCTGAACATGTCGAAGCCGCGTCTCGAAGGACGCTCAAATGCCTGATTTCAAGACCCTCGATGACCTGCCGGAGGATCTGACCGGCAAGAAGGTGCTCGTGCGCGTCGACCTCAACGTGCCGATGGACGGCGCGTCGGTCACCGACGATACGCGCCTTCGTGCAATGCTGCCGACGGTCCTGGAGCTCAGCGATCGGGGGGCGATCGTACTGCTACTGTCGCATTTCGGCCGTCCGAAGGGCGAGATTCGCCCGGACATGTCGACCGCGCAGCTCGTGCTTCCGGTGCACCGCCTCAGCGGGCGATCCGTACGCTTCATCGAGGATTGCCAGGGGCCCGAGGCGGAGCGCGCGATCGCAACGATGCTGCCCGGAAATGTCGGTATCCTCGAAAACACGCGCTTCCATGCGGCTGAGGAGAAGAACGAGCCGGAGCTGGCGAAGGGCATGGCGGCCCTCGGCGACTATTATGTCGACGACAGCTTCTCGACGGCGCACCGCGCGCATTCCTCGACGGAAGGCATCACGCATTTCCTCCCAAGCTTTGCCGGGCGGGCGATGGAGGCGGAGCTGAACGCCCTGGCCCGCGCGCTGGGAAACCCCGAGCGGCCGGTCGCTGCGGTCGTCGGAGGCGCGAAGGTGTCTACCAAGCTCGCCGTTCTCGGCCATCTTTTAGGCAAGGTCGATCACCTGATCATCGGTGGCGGGATGGCGAACACCTTCCTTGCAGCGCGGGGGGTCAACGTCGGCAAGTCGCTCTGCGAACATGAGCTGACGGGCGAGGCCGAAAGCATTTTTGAGCGTGCAGACGAGGCCGGCTGTACGATCCACCTGCCATACGACGTCGTCGTGGCTAAGGAATTCGCCGCTAATCCGCCGAGCTTGCGAACCTGCAACGTCCACGAAGTCGCGGCCGACGAGATGATCCTCGACGTCGGTCCCGTCGCGGTCGAAGCGCTGGCTGACGTGCTCAAGACTTGTCGGACCCTGGTCTGGAACGGACCGCTTGGCGCGTTCGAAATGCCGCCCTTCGATGCGGCGACGGTTGCGCTTGCGCAGACTGCTGCGGCGCTCACAAAGGAGGGATCGCTGGTGTCCGTCGCAGGCGGCGGCGATACGGTAGCTGCACTGAACCATGCCGGGGTAGCACAGGAATTCAGCTTCGTCTCGACCGCGGGCGGAGCATTTTTGGAATGGATGGAAGGGCGTACGCTTCCGGGCGTTGCTGCCCTCGAACAGCAGGGGTGACGAATGAATCAGTCTGAAATGACCGCGAAGATCCAGCAGGGTGACGGCTTCATTGCCGCGCTTGACCAGTCAGGCGGATCGACGCCCAAGGCGCTCAAGGGCTACGGGATCGAGGACGGCGCGTGGTCCAGCGATGAGGAGATGTTCGACCTCATTCACAAGATGCGCTCGCGGATCATTACTTCGCCCTGCTTCGGCAGTGGCAAGGTCCTGGGTGCGATCCTGTTCGAGCGGACCATGGACGGAACCGTCGATGGCAAGCCGACCCCGCAGGCGCTGGCTGACCTTGGCGTCGTCCCCTTCATCAAGATCGACAAGGGCCTCGAAGACCAGGAAAACGGCGTTCAGTTGATGAAGCCGATGCCCGATCTCGATGCCCTGCTCGAGCGAGCGAAGTCGCTCGGCGTGTTCGGAACGAAGGAGCGTTCGGTCATCAACGAGGCCAATGAATCCGGGATCGCCGTCCTCGTCGCGCAGCAGTTCCAGGTGGCCAGGCAGGTCCTCGCGCACGGAATGATTCCGATCATCGAACCCGAGGTGAACATCAAGAGCGCCGATCGGGCTGAGTGCGACGATCTCCTCCTCACCGCGATCCTCGAAGAACTCGACGAGATCCCGGATGGGCAGAAGGTCATGCTGAAGCTCTCGATACCCTCAAAGGCTGGCCTGTTTGATCCGCTGGTCGCCCACCCGAAGGTGCTTCGCGTGGTCGCCCTGTCCGGTGGTTTCTCGCGCGAAGAGGCTTGCCGCGAGCTGGCGAAGAATCCGGGCATGATCGCGAGCTTCAGCCGCGCCCTTCTGTCGGATCTTCGCGCGCAGCAAAGCGATGAAGAGTTCAACCGCACCCTCGGGACCGCGATCGACGAGATCTATCAGGCCTCGACAAAGAAAGTGCCGGCCTGACCTTGGACGAGGCTGAGTTTCATCCGATCGAGTTCCGTCCGCAGCCGCGGACGGAGCCTGCGAAGCTGTATCTGATCAGTCCGCAAGACGTCGGCGGCCTCTTTGCGGATCGGCTGAAGGCCGCGCTCGAGCCTGGACTCGCCACTGCATTCCAGCTTCGGGTCAAGGATGTGGAGGAGCATGAGCTTGCTCGCCTCGCCGAGCCTTTGCAGCGCATATGCGCGGATTCGGGCGTCGCCTTCATCGTGAATGACAGCATGGCGCTCGCGAAGCGCCTCGGTGCCGATGGGGTCCACCTCGGGCAAAGCGATGGCGACGTCCGGGAAGCCCGCGCGTTGCTCGGTCCGTCAGCGCAGATTGGAAAGACCTGCCATGACAACCGTCACTTCGCGATGGAGGCCGGCGAGGCAGGTGCCGACTATGTCGCGTTCGGTGCCTTCTATCCGACGACGACCAAGCCTTCGAACTACCGGCCCGATCCATCAATCCTCACCTGGTGGTCCACTGTATTCGAGATCCCGTGCGTCGCCATCGGCGGGATCAATCCGGACAATGCGCATCCGTTGGTCGAAGCCGGGGCGGACTTCCTCGCGGTTTGCCAGGCGGTTTGGGGAAATGACGATCCGCGCGCTGCGGTGCAGGCCTTTGCAGAGGTTCTTTCCTAGACGAACTGCCGTTCGCGGTACCATTTGGTGACGATATATTTGGTGCCGCGCTCAACCGCCGAACCCTCGTGGAGGGTCCAGGGATTGGGACTCCCATCGACCGCCATGTTGTTCCAGATGAGGATCCTGCCGAGCTTGGGCGCGATCCCGAGCTTGAGCAGCTTGAAATGCGTGGACCCGCCCACCTCGGGCTCATTCAGGTAGATCATTGCAGTCCAGGTGCGCTGGCCGCCGTGCGGCTCATATTCGGCCCAATAGGGCTCATCCACGTAGAAGAAGTCAGCATGCTCCCGGAATAGTTGCCCTTCTTCGTAGCGCTGGCCCTGAAGCGGCTCGCCATGGACCTTGTCCATGCCGAGCAGGGTTGAAATGCGCGCGTCGACGTCGACGATCAGTGGATCATAGGCGTCGAGGTTGCAGCTGTAGCTGGTTCGGACGTCGGCGTGCTTTTCCTTTTGGTACAAAGGAGAGGGATAGCTTCCCGCGTCGATCTTCTCGCACATCTGTCGACAGGTTTCGGCGCTGAGGAAACCGTCGCCGATGTAAAGCTGGATCGGCTGTCGGGCGTTTGAGCACAGGCGCCACAGTCCGGTCGTCGTATCCAGCTTCTCGCCGATGCGGCGCCCGACACCCGCGCGAAGATCCGAACGCTGCTGCGCGAACGGGGTCGGCGGCTCGTAATAAGGAAGCGCGTCGCCATCGGCCATCTCGGCAGTTTGCTTGAGTTTGCATCGCTTGCCAATCAGCGCGGAATTTGTCCGACCATCGATTTCAAGGTTCGTGCGTCGTCGATCGCGTGGCCGTGGATGTCATTGTTGAAATAGCACCAGCACGACTTCCCGCTCCGGCGCTGCTCCAAAAGCCAGTCCGTCCATTCGATCAGCTGCTCATCGCTATAACGGCCATGATATTTCCCACTTGTGCCGTGAAAGCGGACATAGGCAGTACGCCCGCTCGCCCAGCGCGGCGACACCAGCCCTTTGAGGTCGTGCGCGACAAAGCCGATGCCGTGCCGATCGAGAAGCGCCAGGACCTCTTCGTGGTACCAGCTCTTGTGACGGAACTCGACGACCTGCTCGAGATCGCGCGGCAGTCGCGACAAGAAGCGATCGAGCCGTTCTAGATTCTTATGAAGGCTGGGCGGGAGTTGGTAGAGGAGTGGTCCCAGTTTCTCGCTGAGCATCCGCGTCAGCTCAACGAAGCGGTCGACTTCGGGCTCGCAGCCGAGCAGCTTCTTCAAATGGGTGATGAAGCGATTGACCTTGATCGCGTAGCGAAATCCCGGCGGAGCCTTCTCGCGCCAACCCTCGAAGGTGGTCGCAAGCGGAAGGCGATAGAAGCTCGCATTGATCTCCACCGTGTCGAATTCTTCCGCATAGCGCTCGAACCAGCGCTTCTGCGGCAGGCCTTCGGTATAGAAGATCCCGCGCCAGTGTTTGTAGACCCAGCCGGAACAGCCGACGTGAATTTCGGAAACAGTCGTTCGCTCCATCGTTGCAACTCAACAACGTTCACGGCTGGAGAGTTGCAAAGCGATGCTGAAGGTCATTGGGACGGCGCTGCTTACGGCGTTCGTGACCAGCATGTTCTGGATCTGGTTCTACAATTTCATGCCACAGCCTGCTCCGTCGGTGGCCAGGAGTGGTCCCGTCGTGACCGTGACGCCGGAGAACGCTCCCCCCGTCGAAGTCGCGCAGCAAGTGCATGTCGCGCCTTCGGGCCTCGCGATCCCGGTGGTCGGGGTGAGCACCGATCAGCTTGTCGATACCTATGACGCTGCGCGCGGTAGCGGGCGACGTCATGACGCCATCGATATCATGGCTGCCGAAGGCACTCCGGTAATCGCCGCGGCCGACGGGACGATCGAGAAGCTCTTCTTCAGCAACGGCGGCGGGGGCATCACCATCTACGAACGGTCTCCGGACCAGAAGTGGATGTATTATTACGCGCATCTGTCGGCCTATGCGCCGGGCCTTGCCGAGGGCCAGCAGGTGAAGCGTGGCCAGGTTATCGGCCGGGTCGGCCACACGGGCGATGCAAGCCCTTCAGGGCCTCACCTTCACATGGCGATCAACAGCATGGCCCCCGGCGAGCGCTGGTGGCAGGGCACGCCGATCAATCCATACCCCGTGCTTGCCGGGAAAAAGACCAGCGGCTAAGGGCCCCAACCAAACCGCGGCCAAAGTCCGCGGCGGCTCTTTCATTAGTCTTAGCAGGTAGGCGATCATGAAGATCAGCGGCGTGGACATCCGTCCCGGCAACATCATCGAATATGAAGGCGGCATTTGGCGCGCCGTGAAGATCCAGCACACGCAGCCCGGCAAGGGCGGTGCCTACATGCAGGTCGAGATGAAGAACCTCATCGACGGCCGCAAGACCAACGTCCGTTTCCGCTCCGCCGAGACCGTCGAGCGCGTCCGCCTCGATACCAAGGACTATCAGTACCTCTACCACGATGGCGACATGCTCGTGTTCATGGACAAGGACAGCTACGAGCAAGTGTCGCTCCCGGAAGATCTTCTCGGCGAGCCCGGCGAATTCCTTCAGGATGGCATGGACGTGGTCATGGAGCTCTACAATGAGCGCCCGATCAGCGTTCAGCTTCCAGACCAGGTCGAAGCGACGATCGTCGAGGCCGATGCAGTGGTCAAAGGTCAGACTGCAAGCTCAAGCTACAAGCCGGCGGTCCTGGACAACGGAGTGAAGGTGCTCGTCCCGCCGCACATCACGGCCGGGACGAAGATCGTGGTCGACGTCTACAACCGGGAATACGTCCGCCGCGCGGACTAGATCATGGTCGCGCACTCCGGACTCATCACCGTCATGCAGCGCGCTGCTCGAAAGGCGGCGCCGAGGCTTCGGCGTGACTTCGGCGAAGTCGAGCAGCTGCAGGTCAGCCGCAAGGGGCCTGCGGACTTCGTTTCGATGGCCGACAAGCGCGCCGAGCAGACCATCGTCGAGGAGCTCCGCAACGCCCGTCCCGACTGGGGCATGCTGCTGGAAGAAGGCGGCGAGATCGAGGGCAATCCGGACAAGCCGCGCTGGATCGTCGATCCCCTCGATGGAACGACCAACTTCCTTCACGGCCTTCCGCATTTCTCGATCTCGATCGCCGTCGAGGAGCGAAAGCCGGGCGGCGGGACGGAGATCACGCAGGGCCTCGTCTACCAGCCGCTGACCGACGAGAGTTTCTGGGCCGAAAAGGGCAGGGGCGCCTGGTTGCAGGACGCCCGCCTCCGCGTTTCAGCCCGCCGCGAGCTCTCCGACAGCCTGATCGGCACCGGAATTCCTTTTCTTGGCCGCGGCGACGTAGCTCAGTGGGCGAAAATCTACACGGCGGTGGCTCCTCACGTCGCCGGCGTCCGACGGTTTGGTTCGGCGGCATTGGATCTCGCCTGGGTTGCCGCGGGCCGGATGGACGGTTTCTGGGAAGATGACCTGGACTTGTGGGACACCGCAGCGGGCGTTTTGCTGGTTCGGGAAGCGGGGGGCTTCGTGACCGATTACCGGGGCGCCGACCGGGCATTCGAGCGAGGCGAATATGCCGCGGGATCATCGGCAATTCATTCCAAGCTCCAGAAGCTGATCGCGGGCGCGCTGAGATAGCCTGTCAAGTGGTTGCGGCACTCGGTTCGCTGTCCTAGAGAGCCGCCAAGTTTTCGAAGGCCTCTGGAGTTTTCCCCTTGGCAAGCGTTGCCACCGGCTACCTGCCGATCCTTCTGTTTTTGATAATCGCCCTGGGGCTATCCGGGGCGTTCGTCGTGCTTCCGATGTTCGTCTCGCGCCTGACGGGCGCGCACAAGCCGGATCCGGCCAAACTCTCGGAATATGAATGCGGTTTCCCCGCATTCGACGATGCGCGCGCCGAGTTCGACGTCCGCTTCTACCTTGTCGCCATCCTCTTCATCGTCTTCGACCTCGAAGCGGCATTCCTGTTTCCCTGGGCGGTCAGCCTCGACTTCACCCGGTGGACCGGGTGGAGCGCGATGATCATCTTCCTGATCGAGCTTGGCCTGGGCCTCGCTTATGCGTGGAAGAAGGGAGCGCTCGAATGGGAGTGATGCTCAGCGGTCCCGAAGACCGGATGCCTTCCGAGGAAGAGCTTGCCCGTCTGGCAGGCCTCGTTCCCGGCGACATCGACCAGAAGAAGCTTCTCGAAGTCCAGCAATCGCTGAATGAGAAGGGCTTCATGGTCACGACGGCCGAGGACCTCTTCACCTGGGCCCGTACCGGCTCGCTGTGGTGGATGACCTTTGGTCTGGCCTGCTGCGCGGTCGAGATGATTCATGTGAACATGCCGCGCTATGATCTTGAAAGATTTGGCGCTGCGCCACGCGCAAGCCCCCGCCAATCGGACGTGATGATCGTTGCCGGAACGCTCTGCAACAAGATGGCTCCGGCGCTTCGGCGGGTCTACGACCAGATGAGCGAGCCGCGATACGTCATCTCGATGGGAAGCTGCGCAAACGGCGGCGGCTATTATCATTACAGCTATTCCGTCGTGCGCGGTTGCGATCGGATCGTTCCCGTCGACATCTATGTTCCGGGCTGCCCACCGACCGCCGAAGCGTTGCTCTACGGGATCCTGCAGCTGCAGCGGAAAATTCGTCGCGAAGGGACGATTGAGCGCTGATGCCTGTAAAGCTAGCTCCTCACGTCCCGAAAATGGCTTCGGACGACGGCGTCATCGAGGCGGCCAAGGCCGCGCTCGGCGACGCGCTCATCGAGGCTCGTGACCAGGTCGGTGAGATCACCTTGGTCGTCCGCCGCGATGCCGTGGTCGAAGCCTGCCGCGCGCTTCGCGACACTCCTGGGCTCGAATATCAGCAGCTGATGGAGATCGCCGGGGTCGATTACCCCCAGCGTCCCGAGCGGTTCGAATTGGTCTATCACCTGCTTTCGCTGACCATGAACCGCCGCATTCGGGTAAAGGTCTCGACCGACGAGGCGAACCCGGTGCCCAGCATCACGGGGCTCTGGCCGGTCGCAGGATGGCTCGAGCGCGAGGTGTTCGACATGTATGGGGTCGGGTTCAGCGGAAATCCGGACCTCAGGCGAATCCTCACCGATTACGGGTTCGAAGGCTATCCGCAGCGAAAGGACTTTCCGCTCACCGGCCATGTGGAGTTGCGCTATTCGGAAGCCGAGAAGCGCGTGGTCTATGAACCCGTTTCGCTGCCGCAGGATTTTCGCACATTCGATTTCCTGATGCCGTGGCAGGGCGCGGAATATGTTCTTCCAGGCGACGAAAAGGCGCAACCCGAAGCGCCCGGGGCGCCTTCGCCGCTCCCCGCGACGGGCGCCGTTGCAACGCCGGCCGCAAAGACCGAGGCCAAGACACCCAAGACCACCGACAAGCCGTCGGACACTGGCGCCGGCAAACCGGCGGACGTCCAGGCGACGAAGGAGGCGCGGAAGCCGCGCGCCAAGAAGGCCGCAAGCGAAGTGAGCAAGGCGGGTCCAAAGCGCCCTCGCAAGGGCGGAGGCACTGAATGACCGATACGCTTACCGATCTGCGCCCGGCAAAGCGCAGGGTTGAGATCGACGTGGGTGCGGGCTCTGAAGGCGAACCCCTCGGCCACCCGCGCGATCCGGGCGACGACAAGATCAGCAACTACACGATCAATTTTGGGCCGCAGCACCCGGCGGCCCACGGCGTGTTGCGGCTGATCATGGAACTCGACGGCGAGATCGTCGAGAGGGTCGATCCACACGTGGGCCTCCTCCATCGCGGCACCGAAAAGCTGATCGAGTACAAGACCTATGCCCAGGCGCTGCCTTACTTCGACCGGCTCGATTATTGCTCCCCGATGTGCATGGAGCACAGCTTCGTGCTGGCAATCGAAAAGCTGATGGGCCTCGAGGTGCCGATCCGCGCCCAGTACATCCGCACCTTGATGGCGGAGCTGACCCGCATCTCCAACCACATGCTGAACCTCGGCAGCCACATCATGGACGTGGGTGCGATGACGCCCAACCTGTGGCTGTTTGAAGTGCGCGAGGACACACTTCAATTCTACGAGCGGGCGTCCGGAGCGCGGATGCACGCCAATTATTTCCGTGTCGGCGGTGTTCGCTACGACCTGCCGGAAAAGATGCTGGTCGACCTTGGCGACTGGCTCGATCACCGGCTGCAGCTGTTCGAGGATGCGATCAGCCTCGTCGCCGACAACCGCATCTTCAAGCAGCGTAACGTCGACATCGGCGTGGTCGGGAAGGACGATGCGATCGCCTGGGGCTTCTCCGGTCCGATGATCCGCGCTGCGGGCATTCCGTGGGATATCCGCCGCTCGCAGCCCTATGAAGTCTATGACCGGATGGACTTTGAAATTCCGGTAGGGTCCGCCAGCGACTGCTACGACCGCTTCATGGTTCGCGTCGAGGAAGTCCGGCAATCGGCGAAGATCATGCGCCAGTGCCTGAAGGAAATGCCCAAGGGCCCTGTCGGAAGCGAGGACAGGAAGGTCTTCCCGCCGTCACGCTCTGAAATGAAGGCGTCGATGGAGGCGCTCATCCATCACTTCAAGCTCTACACCGAAGGTTATCACGTTCCTGCTGGCGAGGTGTACGTCGCGACCGAAAGCCCAAAGGGCGAGTTCGGCGTCTATCTGGTCGCCGACGGCACGAACAAACCGTACCGCTGCAAGATCCGGCCGACGGCTTTCTCGCACCTGCAGGCCATGGATTTCATGATGAAGGGCCACATGCTGGCGGATACGACCGCAGTTCTCTCGGCAATCGATGTCGTGTTCGGGGAGTGCGATCGCTGATGGCTGGGCAAGGCTCCTTCGTCGACGATGCCGCCGAGCGCGCCCGCTGGGAGAATTTCCGGTGGACCGAAGCGAATGCGAAGGCCGCGCGCGAGATCGTCAGCCGCTATCCTGAAGGGCGGCAAATGTCCGCCGTCCTCCCTCTGCTCGACCTCGCTCAGCGGCAAGTCGGTGCCGAGACGAATACTCAGGGATGGCTGCCGATTCCGGTCATGGAATTTGTCGCGAAGGAACTCGACACCGCTTACATCCGCGTCCTCGAGGTCGCGACCTTCTACACCATGTTTAACATGCATCCCGTGGGCCGTTTCCACGTCCAGGTGTGCGGGACGACGCCGTGCATGTTGCGCGGTTCCGACGATGTGCTCGACGCCTGTTACAAGCGTGGCCTCAAGAAAGGGCACACGACGGATGATGGTCTGTTCACGCTGACCGAGGTCGAGTGCCTCGGCGCCTGCGCCAATGCGCCGATGGTGCAGATCAACGACGACAATTACGAAGACCTGACCAAGGAGAGCATGGGCGCGATCCTCGACGCGCTCGCGGCGGGCAAGAAGCCCAAGCCCGGTCCCCAGGTCGATCGCCAGACCAGCTGTCCCGAAGGAGGTCCGACCGTTCTCAAGAAGATGGCCGAGCGCAACTATGACTATCGCTCGCAATGGTCGGCGGTTGCCGGTCCTGCGGCTGGAGAGGGGGCGCAATGATTGGGCTCATCATCGCCGTCATCCTCGGCATCCTGCTGATCGGTGTGGTCCTGAAAATCCTCAAGATCGCGATCATCCTCGCGATCTGTGTGGGCATCGTCATGCTGGCGCAGGACAAGTTCGGAGCGAAGCGCCTCAAATGACGATTCTCGCCATCATCGTCGCCGTCTTGCTGGCATTTCTCGCGTTCAAGTTCGTGAAGGGCATGATCAAGTTCGCGGTGCTCGCTGTCATTGCCCTGTTCTGCGTGTTCATCGCCCATCAGGCGGGGGCATTCTGATGGGTTATACCGGGCCACTCGCGGACAAGGACCGCATCTTCACCAATGTCTATGGCTTCCAGGAGCCGTGGCTGAAGGCGGCGCGAGCCCGTGGCGATTGGGACGACACCAAGCGGCTGTTCGCCATCGGTCAGGACGCAATCATCGACCAGGTGAAAGCTTCGGGCCTGCGCGGGCGCGGCGGCGCCGGCTTCCCGACCGGCATGAAGTGGGGCTTCATGCCGAAGGAGCCCAAGCCCGGAAAGCCCAATTTCCTGGTGATCAATGCGGACGAGTCCGAGCCCGGGAGTTGCAAGGATCGAGAGATCATCCGCCACGATCCGCACAAGCTGATCGAGGGGGCTCTGGTCGCCGGATATGCGATGCGGGCGCGTGCCGGCTACATTTACATTCGCGGCGAATTCATTCGAGAAACCGAAACGTTACGGCGCGCTGTTGCCGAAGCATATGAAGCAGGTCTGCTCGGCAAGAATGCCTGCGGCACCGGCTACGATTTCGACCTCTTCGTCCATCGCGGCGCTGGCGCGTACATCTGCGGCGAAGAGATGGCGATGCTCGAGAGCCTCGAGGGCAAGCAGGGCAAGCCCCGCCTGAAGCCGCCTTTCCCCGCCGGCGCAGGCCTCTATGGCTGTCCCACGACCGTCAACAATGTCGAATCCATTGCGGTCGTACCAACGATCCTGCGCCGTTCGCCGGAATGGTTCGCAAGCTTCGGCAATCCCAAGAACGAGGGCACCAAGCTTTTCCAGATAAGCGGGCATGTGAATTGTCCCTGCGTGGTCGAGGAAAGCATGGGGATCAGCTTTCGCGAGCTGATCGATCGCCATGCGGGTGGGATCCGCGGCGGCTGGGACAATCTTCTCGCCGTGATTCCGGGCGGGTCATCGGTGCCACTGGTGCCCGCCGCCGAGATCATGGATGCGCCGATGGACTTCGACGGCCTGAAGGCGCTCGGCTCAGGGCTTGGCACTGCTGCCGTCATCGTCATGGACAAGTCGACTGACATCGTCCGCGCGATCAGCCGCATCAGCTATTTCTACAAGCATGAGAGCTGCGGTCAGTGCACGCCCTGCCGTGAAGGTACAGGCTGGATGTGGCGCATGATGGAGCGGCTGCGTGAAGGCGATGCGCAGGTCCGCGACATCGACAAGCTGCTCGACGTCACCAAGCAGGTCGAGGGGCACACGATCTGCGCCCTCGGTGACGCTGCCGCCTGGCCGATCCAGGGCTTGATCCGTCATTTCCGTCCCGAGCTTGAGCGCCGCATTGCCGAGCGCACCGCAAAGCAAATGCTGGAGGCTGCGGAATGAGTATTGCGTACCTGATTGCCATTGCAGCCGCCCCGCTGCCTTCAAACACGCCCGAAGACGTCGCCATCCAGGCCGTGCACAATTTCGGGGCCTGCGTGGTCGCGCGTACGCCCGAAGGCGCCCGCGAAGCGCTCGCCCTGGACTACGGCACGCCCGACTATGAAAAGCGGATGCGGCGCTACATCCAGGGCCACGATTATTGCATCCCGTTCAACGGCAGGATGAGCTCGGCGGGCGTGCTGTTCGCCGGCTCGATGGCCGAGGCGCTGCTCAAGTCCGAAGTGAAGCCCGCCGGCCAGCTGGCGCAGCGCATCGCTTACGATCCGCAGCGCGAAGACATTCGCGCGCGAAGCCCCCTGGAGGCGATGGCGCTCTGCACGGTCTTGAATGCGCCCGGCGTGGCGGCGAAGATTTTCGACACCGAGCCAGCGACGCCTGAAGAAGCAAACGCGATGAAGCCGCTCGGGAACGTGCTTCCGCAATGCCTCAGGAAGGACATGCAGCTGACCCTTAACAAGCCCGCGCTTAGATCGCTGCTGGCGCTTGCGGCGTGGCGGATCGCGAACGCTCCGCGGAAACTGGAAAGCGCCATTCGGGCCCAGCCCGAGGCGAGCCACTGATGCCCAAGGTCACCGTCGACGGCGTCGAGATCGAGGTTCCGCAAGGCGCGACCGTGCTCCAGGCTTGCGAGCTGGCGGGCAAGGAGATCCCGCGCTTCTGCTACCACGAGCGCCTTTCGATCGCGGGCAATTGCCGGATGTGCCTGGTCGAGGTAGCTCCCGGGCCGCCGAAGCCGCAGGCAAGCTGCGCATTGCCGGCTGCCGATGGACAGACGATCCGCACCGACACCGCGATGGTGAAAAAGGCGCGCGAGGGGGTGATGGAGTTCCTGCTCATCAACCACCCGCTCGACTGCCCGATCTGCGATCAGGGCGGCGAGTGCGACCTCCAGGATCAGGCGATGGCTTACGGCCGCGGCTTCTCCCGCTTCGAGGAGAACAAGCGAGCCATCGACGACAAATATATGGGTCCGGTCATCAAGACTTCGATGACCCGCTGCATCCAGTGCACGCGCTGCGTTCGCTTCTCTTCGGAAGTCGCGGGCGTCGACGAAATCGGCATGCTCTACCGGGGCGAGGACAGCCAGATTACGTCCTACCTGGAGCAAGCGGTCGGCGGTGAGCTTTCGGGCAACCTTGCCGACGTATGCCCGGTCGGTGCGCTCCTGCAGAAGCCGCAGAGCTTCGAAACTCGCCC
>Ga0207711_10003736_pt1 | contig 13124 bp, 11 predicted proteins | sample KBSS34metaG_FD_184401 | JGI IMG/M metagenome (GOLD analysis project Ga0207711, IMG submission 184401) | Switchgrass rhizosphere microbial communities from Kellogg Biological Station, Michigan, USA - KBS S3-4 metaG (SPAdes) (version 2) | ecosystem: Host-associated > Plants > Roots > Rhizosphere...
GTGCCAGAAGCCGCCATGGGGACACTTGACTGCGGTGAACGCCAACACCGGCGATTTCGCCTGGCGTATCGTGTTCGGCGTGACCGATGAGCTACCCGAAGGTAAGAAGAATACCGGACGTGTGAATGGCGGCGGATCGATCGCGACTGCCGGAGGTTTGGTGTTCATCGGCGCGACCAACGATAAACGTTTTCACGCCTTCGATTCTAAGATCGGCAAACTGCTGTGGGAGGTGAAGCTCGAATACGACGCGATCGCCACACCGATCACATATTCAGGGAAAACCGGAAAGCAGTATGTCGCGATTACTGCGTCGGGTGGACTGGGAATCACGGACCCGAATCCGGCGAACCACGAACAGATCTACGTGTTCGCGCTGCCCTAACTATTTCTTGGCCTTGTCCGCCGGTGGAACTACGTGGACGTCGTACAGCGTGTAGTCGCCATCGTACACGGTTGCGCTAATCCGGTCGCCGACCTTAACGGTCTTCAGAATGTTGGGCTTGTCCACTTTGTAGGGCATGGTCATGGCGTCCATATAGCCCTCTACCTTGCCGTGGTTTACCGTGAGGCGGTCGGTCTGCACACCTTCGACTTTCCCTTCGAGCGTGTGCGATTTGCCCTTCGCTTGTTGCGCCGTCATCGTTGTTCCCAGCAGGCAGGTGATCGCCAAAGTCACCGCTAACAGATGCAAGATCCTACGTACTCTCATTTACAGACCCTCCTCTAATGAGAAGTCTAGCATCGGCCTTCAGCATCTGACCTTTAACATTCTTAACCTACGTTTAACTTGCCCTTAGCAGCAGCGGGTCGTGCGCTCGCTTATGTTAGAAGGAGATGGACCCGGATCAGATCCGCCGCCGAGCTCCCGTGCTGTGGCTCTTTATGGGGCTGCTGGTAGCGCTGGTCTGCGTCCTGGCGGTGCTGCAGTACAACTGGATCGGCGAGATCAGCGTTGACGAACAAAAACAACGCCAGTACGATCTTCAGGCCTCCGCGAACAAGCTAAGCAGCGCCTTCAACGCCGAGCTCAGCACTGCCGCCGAAGCCCTGCAGCCCAATGACCAGCAGGTCCAAGAGGCCGGGCGGCAAAAGGCCTACGAAACGCGGTATACCGCGTGGCGCGCGTCTGCTCCGCATCCCAGAATCTTTCGACGCACCGCGGTCGCTGCCGAGGAGGATGGACGGCTGCTACTGCGCATCTTCAATCCGGATACGGGTGGTTTGAATACAGCGGACTGGCCCGAGGAATGGACGCCGATGCGCGAGTTTATCGCTTCCCGGATCGCGGCGAACAAGGCTGGACGAAATAACAGCACTCCGCGAGTGGAGATTTTGACGCTGATCGACTATCCGCGCTTCCGCAACCAGCAGGAACCGGGTGCCGGTCGCGGCGATGAACAGGACTGGCTGTTGCTGGATGTCGACAGCGACTACGCCGCCGAGGTTATCCTGCCGGAGCTGCTCACGCAGCACTTCGGCGATGACTTCCGCTCGCAATATCGAGTGGAGGTGGTATCCCGAACCAGTCCATCTGAGATGATCTTCGCCACCGATTCCGGCCAGACATCGCGCAGCCCAGCGCAATCGACAGTGACATTGTTTGATCGCCCGAATCGTGGCCGGGCGGCCGGCGGGGCAGCCGTACCCACTCGCAGCATCTCGAACGATTCGGGACGTGGCCGATGGATGCTGTCGGTGTGGCTGCGCAATGGTTCGCTCGAAACCATGGTGGCCAGCACACGCCGCCGGGATTTGGCGATTTCCGGAGGCATCCTGCTCCTACTGCTCGCCACCGGCGCGGCGTTAGCGCAATTCTCCAGGAGAGCGCAGCGCTTGGCCGAGGTGGAAATGGAATTTGTCGCGGGCGTATCCCACGAGCTGCGCACGCCCCTTACCGTAATTCGAACCGCGGCGTTCAATCTGCGCGGCAAGGTAGCGTCGAACCCGTCGCAGGTGGAGCGTTACGGCGCGCTCATCCAGCAGGAGAGCGAGCGCTTGGGCGCGATCGTCGAACAGGTCTTGCGTTTCGCCAGCGCCAAAGCCGGCCGCGTGGTGCAGGAGCGTCAGCCGGTATCCGTGGACGGGTTGATCGAGACGACTCTGCAATCCAATAAGGGCCTGCTCGAAGACGCCTTGTGCGAGGTCCGGACCCTCATCGAACCTGGTCTGCCTCCCATTACGGGAGATTCCCTGGCGTTGCGTCATGCTCTGCAGAATCTCCTGGCCAACGCGGCAAAGTATGGCGGACCTGCAGGCAGGCAAGTGGTCGAGCTGTCCGCGCGGGCGGTGCGCGGCGCGAAAGGACTGGAGATCGAAATTCGCGTTAGCGATCACGGTGCTGGAATTCCTCCAGAAGAACAAAAGCGCGTGTTCGACGCGTTCTTCCGTGGGAGAAAGGCCGTGCAGGATCAGATTCACGGCACCGGGCTGGGCCTGCACCTGGTGAAGAGAATCGTGGAGGCGCACGGTGGAACCGTGAGCCTGGAGAGTGAGCTGGGCGCTGGATCCACGTTTATCGTGCGCCTCCCGGCCGCTGCGGGGGAACATCAGGATGAACTCGCGCCTACTCTTGGTTGAAGACGAGCCCGGCCTCAGCCTTACGGTGACCGATCTTCTGGAGGCCGAAGGCTACCAGGTGGATACCGCGATGGATGGCCTCACCGGTCTGGCCAAAGCGGGCAGCGGCGATTACGACGTTGTTATTCTCGACGTGATGCTTCCTGGCAAAAGCGGCTTCGATGTATGCCGCGAGCTACGCCAGAAGGGTTGCGATACTGCGATCATGATGCTCACGGCCAAGACCCACGTCACAGATCGCGTGGTTGGGCTGAAGCTGGGAGCCGATGATTACCTGGCCAAGCCGTTCGATCCTTCGGAACTCCTGGCGCGTGTCGAATCGCTCTTACGGCGCGTTCCTAAGAAGAAACGGATTCCCGTGGCGCAGTTCGAATTCGGCAATGTGAGCGCCGATTTCGCCCTCGGCCAGGTTCACAAGAAGGGCGAGCCTGTCACCATGGCCGCCAAGGAATTACAGTTGCTTCGGTACCTGATCGACCGCCGCGGTACCGTCGTGTCGCGCGAAGAGCTCTTGCAGAACGTGTGGGAATATCAGGCCGAAGTTTCCTCGCGGACCATCGACGTGCATGTGGCCTGGTTACGGCAAAAGCTTGAAGACAATCCGCAAAGCCCGCAATACATCCACACCGTGCGGGGCGTGGGTTACCGCTTTACGGCATAGCTAGTCCGTAAACTCTGTGCCAAACATCTGTTAAGAAGGTTAAGCCCCTCACACCTCCGCATGCCAGCGTGCGTCTTTGCTGGTATGGAAAGACAGTCGCACAAATGGTTTCGCGTGTGGATGCTGACCGGGGCCGGTCTTGCGGTCCTCCTCCTGGCGAGCAGCGTGATCAATTACGTCATCTCGGAGCGCGCCACGGAGCTGTTCAATACGCGACGTGAAATGGCCCGTGAGATGGTGGCGCTGGATCAGCTGATGCACGTCCAAAAGCCGGCTGCCGGGGCTTTGAGCGGCTTGCTCGAACAAGTAGTGCGCGAGAGCAACGGCACCCTGGCGTGGGCGCAAATGGTCGATCGGGAGGGCGCGGTAATCGCGCGCTCGGACGCTGCCGCGGCCCCGGCTTTTACCGTGCAATACGTCGCATCGCGGATTCGCGAGCGCCGCCCGGTCTTCGCCGTTCGCGACACCAGTGCCGGGAAAGTCGTGGTGGAGGCGTTCGCCATTCGTCTCCCGTCGTACTCTCCCGCGGCGTCGTTTAAAACCGTCGCACTGAAAAATGCTCCGGGCAATATGGCCTTCGTCGAGCTCGCGTCGTTCGCCAACGCCGGTGTGCTGGCTTGGCCGGTCCGCTGGACGTTGATCTTGGGCGTTACCGGCGGGTGCGCGCTTTTAGGCGCTTTGGTTGTGCTGGCAGTCCGTTTCCGTTCGCACCTTTCCGCCCGGCGTGTCGAGCGCCAGATGGAGATCGCCAGCCAGGTGCAGCGTGGGCTGCTTCCAACAGCCGGCATTTCACCGAAAGGCTTTGAACTTGCGGCCGAGTGGCGTCCGGCTTCCACCGTTAGCGGCGATTTCTATGACGCCTTCGATCTTCCTCAATCGGGCGCGGCCTTCGTAGTCGGCGACGTGTCCGGCAAGGATGTTCCGGCTGCGATGTTAGCCAGCCTGATTCAAGGGACGGCCCACGCCTCCGACTGGACTCGTTCCGCGGCGGATCACAACACTGCCACCGAACAGCTCAACCGGCTGCTGTGCGAGCGCGCTTCCCAGGAGCGGTTCGCCAGTCTGTTCTGGGGGTATTTCGACACTCCCACGGGACTGCTGCACTACGTCAATTGCGGCCACTGCGCTCCGCTGCTGTTCCGCAACCGCGGCAAAAGTATTTTGCGACTCAGCGATGGCGGTCCGGTTCTCGGCCTGCTGCCGCGGGCCCGCTTCGAACAAGGCGCGGAGCGGCTGGAGCAGGGTGACCTGCTGGTGCTCTACTCCGATGGAGTCATCGAAGCTGCGAACGCGGCCGGCGAAGAGTTCGGCGAGCATCGCCTGATCGCGGCGGTGGAGTCTGATGTGAGCGCGACGCCAAGCGAGATTCGTGACCGGATTCTTCGCGCGGTACGCGCGTTCACCGGCACCGATGTTCTGGCCGACGACCAGACTTTGCTCGCGATCCGGTGCACAGCACTAAGGCCGGCGGTAGATGAAATACGGCCCGTAACTTCGCGGTCCGTAGCTCCAGCCGAAGAGGGTGTTTTGATGTCCTCCGTCCGGTAGCATCACGCTGACAAACCGAAAGCCGAGCTTATCGATCACACCGCGCGCCACGGGGTCGGGCTCGCCCCGGAATATCGCGACATTCATGCTCGCGAGCAATTCCTGGAAAGTCGGTGTCGAAATCCCCGGCCCCCAGCAACTGTCAAAACAATAGAACTGTTCCCAGCCGAGAGTTCGGCCCACGAAGTAAAAGTCGGGCTCCTGCATGTAAACGCGCACCGGCCCGTCACCTACCGCGGAACGCGCAGGCTCGATGAGGGCCAGCGGATCTTTACCTGCGCGGTTCGACAGGCCGGACAAGGTTGTTCCCGCCAGGGTAAATCCAGCCCCCGCGAATAGCATCAGTCCGATGATCCAAGCCCGGGCGCGGCGCCAGTGGAGCTGATCCTCAGTGAACAGGGACGCGGCCGCCAGATAGAAGTAGGGAAGTAGATACAGAACGCGAAGCCGGTAAACCTTGGTTCCAAAAACAAAAACGAGCGCCACGATAAATCCCGCCAATAACCAACGATTACGCTTTTGCGCCAGAGCCCAGAATCCAGCCGCGATCACCACGGGGGTTTGGACGAAAGATAAAAGGAGGAATTGAGATTGGTTCTCGAATCCATCGCCGCGGCTCATCTGTGACTGCAGCGCGGTCAGAAACTTCGCGTCCGCCAGCCCGTAAAGGAACTCCTGGCGGAAGGGGAGAATGATCGTTGCGGCGGCCAGCGCGCCGCCAGCCGCGAAGAAAGCCATCGGCATCCAGAACCCGCGCCGCTCGCCTGAGCGATCCTCAACAGCCAGCCAGAATTCCAGAAGGATCAGGGGCGAAAACATCGCGAACGACGGCCAGGTGAGGAGTCCAGCCGAGGCGGCCATACCGCCCAGGAAAGCTCCCGATCGACCCTTGCGAATGGCACAGAGAGATGCAAATAGAAAAGCGAACGCCCATCCATCCACACGCCCTCCGCGCCAGCCGATATCGCACAGCGGATCGATCAATAACGCCAGAGCCAGCAAGAAGCTGAACTCGGCACGCAATCCGCGGAGGCGCAAGTAGTACAGGAACCACCCGAAGGCCGCGATCTGACCCAGCAGGGCCATCACTCGCGGTCCTGCATTGGATGGCGAGGTGATTCGAAAAGCTATTTCCTGGAGGATAGACCCCAACACGGCGTACGTGTACACCGGACGTTGGGAATCGGAACGCTGATGGAAGCCGAACACCGGCGGTTGGCCGGCCAGTGTGACGCGCCCGTACTCCACGATGTAGCTCTCGTCGAGCCACACCGGCACGGCGGTGGTCAGCGTGAAACTGAAGAAGACCAGAGCGATCGCAGCCGTCGCGCACCAAATGCGCCACGGAAACACCGGAGGTTCCATTGGGCTCGATCTAGTTTACAAACTCGGGCGTTTCTGGCGGAGAGGGGGGGATTCGAACCCCCGGAACAGATTTAAGTCCGTTCGACGGTTTAGCAAACCGCTGCTTTCGACCACTCAGCCACCTCTCCGCGAAGTGGATGGATCTTTTGTGATATTAACACTTCGGCGGTCGGGAGCGTTACGATTAGCTCGAGCTTTCGTTCGATATCTAGCTCATCGCCGCCGTGCCTTCCAGCAATTCGATGAAGTCTGCGACGTTCATGATCCTGATGCTGGCAAACTGCCCCAGTTTTAAGAGATGCTTGTCACCGGTGACAATGTACTCGCTTCGACCCGCCACAGCGCATTCAAGCACATGGTTGTCATCCGGATCTTCTTGAATGACATCAAGCTGCGTTTCCAAGCGAACCGGCTCAGTGATGCTGAATATAAATTCCTCGGCGCGGTTTACATCTTCCATCGGCCAACCGAATTTCACATTCAGTACTTCACGGATCTCGAAGATCCAGGATTATGAGGACAGAATGACTCCCCGTCGATTGCCAGGTCCAACAACCGCAACGGTTTGCCACCGAAGTTAAACGCTGAGATATAGATATTGCTGTCAGCCGTAACACGGACCACGGCTAGTGAGGCCGACCTTTGCGGGTTTCCTCAATCAGACGGGGGACGTCTTCATCCGTTAACCCCAACCGCGTAGCGTGCGCGCGCCCCAGCGCTTCGAATTTCCGCAGTTTCCTGGTTGCTATAAGGCGCTCCAACGCGGTTCTGATAACATCACCCGCGCTCACGCCATCCGCCTCAGCGATCGCTTCTACCTGACGGAGAAGTCCGTCTGGGATTCCCAAATCGCGCGATGCTCTGCCGCTCATGTGATGACCGTCAAGCCTTGCAACAATTGTCCCATAGCCCGATTTAGCTCATCGCCGCGAGCGATTCCTGGACGCTGGGATGGTTGCCCGCCTCCACGTCTTTGCGGCGCAAGGTGTGGAACACCGTCAATACGCTATTCGCTTGGGCCAGCGCCACCACCCGCTCGGTGAACGCTTCCAGCTTTTTCCCGGGAATCGCATAGACGGCGACGCCTGGCGTCAGAATATCCAGATAGGCACGCGCCCCGCAGCATCCCAGGCTGAGGGCGGTCTGGTTATTGTTCAACGCTTGCGGCACCACAGCGCACGCAGGGCGTCCCATGGCCGGTGGAAGTCCGCCTTCGAGTTGTTGCGACGCTTCCGACAGCACCAGGGTCTGATCCGCGTTCACGAACAGCAGCACGACGTCGGGAGATAGGGGAACTTCGCTCAACGGCCCGTAGATCACCGCTTGCGGCCGATTTTTCAGAACCGGAATCAGCGGGATGTCCTGTTCGCGCACGTAGCCCAAGTCGGCGAACACTTTCAGCGCGTCGCCCAGATCCTGTTGGGCCGCGGGCGAGGCTTCCAGATTGTGTGTGTAAATTCCAATGCCGCACAAGTCGTGATCGCGCGGTACGGTGGCGAACACCCCTTTGGTCGCTTCCTGCCAGAATCGGCATCCGGCGGGAACGGAACCGGTAAATTGCTTCACTCCGGAGGGAACGGTGTCGGCGAAACACACGGCAACCGGGGGGCGCTCCAGGTGCAGGGAATCAGTCAAAGTTTGGGCTAGAGCAGGGAAGGATGCCATCGAACCCATGGTACACCGCAGGTACCCCTCCAAAAACGAAAATGCTCACCCGAGGGTGAGCATTCGCGCTTCCCCGCTGTCGCGGGGTGATGTACATGGGAGAATCAGATTCGACGGTTTCGCAACCGCCAAAACCTGGGTTGTGATTGCGATATTAGGGTGCGGAGCAGATGAAGTCAAGAGAAAAAACTTAGCTTGCGATCTTGCCCGCAAGTTACTGTATTAGCTACACTTGCCGCGAAACTCCGAAGTGGGCTGTTTGTGGAAAAACTGTGGCTAACCCGATTCATCCACGGTCCCCTTTCCGTCTAAGGGTGCGGAACGTCAAGGCTTACTTATCCCCGATCCTCAGCAGCTGAAAGGGGTCATCGTGACCGGGTTTTCCGAACTTTCTGCGCAAAACTCGGAAGCCTCCGAAGCCGATTCCCACAATGATACTGAGGGCTCCCAGTACCCCCGCGAGGACGAAGACATTGAGAAACAGCTTGTACATCAGCAGCCCTTGATTGACTGGAACCTTCTCATTCAGCGTGAGATTTCCCCCGTACTGGACCCTCGCCAGCACCCGTTCGGCGGCGTCCGGATCGGGCGGCTGGAGGATCACGGCCACCAGCGGACCGCTCCGTTTGGCGATAGTACCAGCCAGTTTCGTGAACTCCTGCTCCCGTTCGCGGGCGATGTTGGGGGTCGGGTAGCTGAAAATGGCTAGGCTTAGGTCGCCTTTAGGCGTTCTATAACGTCCCAACTGGCCCTCGGTACCCAGGTGGAAGGCCGCCAGGGAGGGAGCGATCCTGGGCTCAAAGCGGGCTAGAGAAGCCGGCCCCAGGACATACCGCTCGGAATTGGGGATAAGCCCTTGCTGAGGAAGATAGCCGGCCAGGGCAGGGAGGGGAGCGTTGTCCAGCTGGGTGAGCCCGGCAAAAAGCAATTCCAGGTCCTTTTGTTCCGGGACGTCCCCGGAAACCTGAAAAACGTAGTTTCCGTAGGCAAAGAGGGCTCCCTCCGGGGTTTTTGCCGAAACTGCCGAAAACTTGGCCGGCGTGGCACTATCCGGCCGGCGGGCTTCGAAAAATGCCAGGGCTCCGGTGGAATCGCGGAGCCGCCAGGCGGTTGCCGTAAAACGTTTCCCAGGGTTTTTGTCGGGTGCCGTGTACTGGGCCTGTTCGGCGGATATGAACCCGAACTCCTGGTACAACGACTCATCCTCGGCCGCCAGCGACTTGGTCGCCCCTCTGGCAAAGTCGCCGATCTGGTCCGGCAGAATCGCCGCGCCTAGCGGCAACACACACGCTAGGAGGACTAACTTCCGCAGCATTTTTTGTACTTCTTTCCGCTGCCGCACGGGCAGGGATCGTTGCGGCCGACCACCTTTTTCGCCAGTACCGGCTGTTTCTTGGTGGAGCTTTCGCCGCCCACGAATTGCAGCTCGGCCATTTCCTTTTCCTTCTTCCGCTCGATCTTGCGCGTGAAGTCCATCACCGAATTCTGCGCAGCGCGGGATTCGATTTGCCGCTGCTCCGCTGCAACCCCCACGACTTCGGGCTCTTCTCCACGGCCGTCGTCTTCGTCCGCCTCATTCCACAATTCCGGATGCGGGACATTCGCATCCACCGGGCCCTCGCTGCGCTGCAGGAAGAACAGATAGCGGATGGTCTCGTCCTCGATGCGATCCATCATGTCCTGGAACAGCACGTAGGATTCTTTCTTGTACTCGACCAGCGGATCCTTCTGGCCGTAACCGCGCAGCCCGATGCCTTCCTTCAGGTGATCCATCGACAACAAGTGATCCTTCCACTGGTTGTCGATGACGTTGAGCATGATCATGCGCTCGGTTTCGCGCAGCAGCGGCGCGCTGAGCATGTCTTCTTTTTCCTGATACTTCTTGTTGAGCTGCTCGAGAATATCCGCCTCAGCCTGATTGCGAGGCAGGTCCGCCAGTTCTCCGGTGCGAATTTTCACGCCGAATTGGGTAAGGACATCAGTCTCCAGGCCGGTCCAATCATAGGCGCTGGGATGGGCTTTTTCGGGCAGGCGCGCGTCGACGAACGAACCCAAAATCCCTTCGATAATCTCTGCGATGCGTGCCTTCTGGTCGTTGCCCTCGATCAGGCCGCGGCGCATTCCGTACACCGCCTGGCGCTGCTTGTTCATCACGTCGTCGTATTCGAGGATGTGTTTGCGGGCGGCGAAGTTCTGCGCTTCGACGGCCTTCTGCGCGGCCGCGATGCGCTTGGTGATCATGTTGCTCTCGATCGGCACATCTTCTTCCATGCCGAGCCGCAGCATCAGGTTCTGCATGCGCTCGCCGCCGAAGATGCGCATCAGGTCGTCCTGCAAGGAGAGATAAAAGCGCGCGGAACCCGGATCGCCCTGCCGTCCCGATCTTCCGCGCAGCTGATTGTCGATACGCCGCGAGTCGTGCCGCTCCGTGCCTAGAATATGCAGCCCGCCGAGCTCGACCACCTCGTCATGTTCCTGCTGCGTCTCCGCCTTGAAGCGGGAGAAGATATCGTCCCACTCCTGGCGTTCCGGCGATCCGACCGCCGCGGTCTGCATGGCATCGGGATCCTTGTTCTCCTTGCGCAGCCGCTCCTTAGTCATGAATTCGGGATTACCGCCGAGCAGAATATCGGTTCCGCGGCCGGCCATGTTGGTCGATACCGTGACCACGCCTTTGCGCCCTGCCTGCGCGACCAGAAACGCCTCGCGCTCGTGATTCTTGGCGTTCAAGACCTCGTGCCGTACGCCCATCTTGCTCAGAATTTTGGATAGCTTCTCGGATTTCTCAACCGAAACAGTACCCACCAGGATTGGCTGTCCCTTGGCGTGAATTTCCTGAATCTCCTTGGCGGCGTTACGGAATTTTTCCTCTTCCGTGCGATACACCATATCCTGGAAGTCGGTACGCTGCATGATCCGGTTGGTGGGGATCTGCGTGACTTCGAGTCCATAGATTTTCTCGAATTCCGCGGCTTCCGTATCGGCCGTGCCGGTCATGCCCGCCAGCTTCCTGTACATGCGGAAGTAATTCTGGAACGTGATGGTCGCCAGCGTCTGATTCTCGCGCTGGATTTTGACGCCTTCTTTCGCCTCGACGGCCTGATGCAATCCGTCCGACCAGCGCCGGCCCGGCATCAACCGACCGGTGAACTCGTCGACGATGATGACTTCCTCGTCTTTGACCACATAGTCTTTGTCGCGCTGGAACAGCACGTGGGCCTTGAGGCCCTGCTGCACATGGTGATTCACTTCCATGTTGGCGGCCTCATACAGATTGCCCATGCCGAGCAGGCGCTCGATCTTGAGCGACCCTTCTTCGGTGAGCGCGACGCTGCGATGCCGCTCGTCCACGGTGTAATCACCGGTGGTCCATTTCTGCCCCGGCTCCTTGCCCTCGATGACCTCGCCGCGAATCAGGCTGGGGATCAGGCGGTTGATCTTGTAGTACTTGTCGGTGGATTCCTCGCTGGGACCCGAGATAATCAGCGGCGTCCGCGCCTCATCGATCAAGATCGAATCGACTTCGTCCACGATGGCGTAGTTGAACATCTTGAACTGCGTGCCCTTGCCGTCGACGGCGGGCACAGAAATGGGTTCGATGGTCCGCTGGACGCACTCGGCGCTCCGGAACTTCATGTTGTCGCGGAGGTAATCAAACCCGAACTCGTTGTTGGTTCCGTAGGTAATGTCGGCAGCGTAGGCGTTACGGCGCTCGCTGTCATCCAGATCGTGCACGATCACGCCGACGCTCAGGCCCAGGCCTTTGTAGATCCGGCCCATCCAGCTCGAATCGCGCTCTGCCAGGTAGTCGTTGACCGTGACCACGTGTACGCCCAGCCCCGAAAGCGCATTCAAGTAAACCGGCAGCGTCGCGACCAGCGTCTTGCCTTCGCCAGTCTTCATCTCGGCGATTTTGCCGCGATGCAGGACGATACCGCCGATCAACTGGACATCGAAATGCCGCATGTTGAGAATGCGGCGGCCGGCTTCGCGCACCGTGGCGAACGCGGGGACCAGGATATCGTCGAGCGAAGCTCCTTGCGCGATCTGTTCCTTGAACGTTACGGTCTGCGCGGCGAGTTCCTCATCCGACAGCTCCTGGATGCGGCCCTCCATATCGTTGATGGCCGCGATCAGCGGACGCATCGCCTTGATGTCGCGCTCATGCTTGGTACCGAAAACCTTCGCCATCATTTGGTCAATGGCCATAATGAAACCTCCCGTGTCTATTGCTTACAGTGGCAGTTGAAGAACGTGCGGGTCGCGGGTGAATGACGTCTTCAGCAGCGAAGTTGGGAGAGATGTTGGGCGTGAAGGGAGAAGGGAGGAACAGCCCGGCTCGCGAGCATCCACAGCGAATGCTTCAGAGGAGTCTCGGCCAGAGCGGCGATCGGCAGGACGGCCTGCGGGGACGACCTCTCCGCGCGAACCTTCAAGGCGGAGGATTCGTCCATCGGCGTTACCACCGACAGCAGAAAACGAGTCAGCGAATTCGACTTGTGCTCGTTCGAAACGGCGGGTGCCTGGGCCATGATCGCCGACAAGGCCGAAAGGCCAAGCAGCGGGGCTAACGTAACCAGGATGATTCGTCCGAATCGCACGGAAGTCCTTCTATTGCTGATTTTAGCACGGGTGGCCGCACGATTTGGGATAGAGTGGAAATGTTCTACAAGCTATGCTCAGCGACTTTCGTTATGCTCTGCGCGGGTTGCGCAGGGCTCCCGTCTCCGGCGCGGTCATCATTCTCCTGCTGGCTCTGGGGATCGGCGCGAACACCATCATCTTCAGCCTGATAGACGCTCTGCTGTTGCGGCCGCTGCCTGTTCAGCGTCCCCAGGAGCTGGTGCAGCTGATGAATCTGGGAGGCATCGTTTATCCCGAGTTTCCTCGTGTTGTTTGCCACATGATGCGGAGCGATTCGCCCCCGGCACTGTCCGAGGTGGCCTGCGAAGGAGAATTGGATCTCGCAATCTCGGATCGCTCGCAGATCGAGCGGATTCATGTAAACGTCATTTCCCCGAATTACTTCAGCTTGCTCGGCGTGAGCGCACTCTATGGGCATCTGCCGTCGCTCCCTGACGAAGCAGTTCTTAGCTACCCCTTCTGGCAGCGCTGGTTCGCTTCGGACCGCACCGTTTTGGGCCGGAAACTTTTGCTCGACGGACATCCGTTCACCGTCGCGGGAATTCTGCCGCGAGGGTTCAACGGAATACAGGCCGACACTGGACCGGACATTCGAATTACAGAGGCGGGCGAGGACACGCTTTCACACGGCGATGCCTTGGCGTTTCCCTGGGTGTTCGGC
>Ga0207711_10003737_pt1 | contig 13123 bp, 10 predicted proteins | sample KBSS34metaG_FD_184401 | JGI IMG/M metagenome (GOLD analysis project Ga0207711, IMG submission 184401) | Switchgrass rhizosphere microbial communities from Kellogg Biological Station, Michigan, USA - KBS S3-4 metaG (SPAdes) (version 2) | ecosystem: Host-associated > Plants > Roots > Rhizosphere...
GAATAAGACCGGAGCGTTGATCAGGGCTTCCGCTGTTTCCGGAGCCGTGATCGCCAACGCCAACCAGAAAGATGTTCGAAGGATCGAGCAATATGCTGACGACCTGGGTCTGCTGTTCCAGATCACGGACGACATGATCGATGTTTGCCAGACGAGCGAAGCTTTGGGCAAAACGGCTGGTAAAGATGTGGCAGCGAACAAGGCAACCTATCCCTCAGTTTATGGCCTTAGGGCCGCATCTAGAATGGCTGGCGAGCTATTGGCCAAGATCGAATCCGACATCGCTGATCTGGGCGGTACGAACTCGCTCCTCGTCGATATAGCCCGGTTTGTACTAGAAAGGGAATCCTAATCGTTGGCGATTACTTGACACCTTCGGGCTTGTTTTCGTAGGATTTGAATTTGCCTTTTCCGGGGCAAAACGAGATTTTTGAAGAAGGGCACGTACGTCAATTGGTAGACAGCCTCCCTTACAAGGAGGAAGTTAGGGGTTCGAGTCCCTTCGTGCCCACCAGCATTGATTTCATTCCATCGCGGGGTCGTAGTTCAGTTGGTTAGAACGCCAGCCTGTCACGTTGGAGGTCGCGGGTTCGAGCCCCGTCGGCCCCGCCACTCATATAAAAATTCAAAACAAAAAAAGGGAAGAGTGTTGTACCCTTCCCTAGCCCGTCGTGTAACTTTGCCTTTCTAGCCCTTTCTTAATTCTGTTAACACTTGTTTCGCAACCGCCTTCAGCGTATCGAAAACGCCGGTGCCATCCATGGCGACCGCTTCAAAGACGGGCTCGCCTTTTCTTTGTAGTTCCCCGACAAGGTCGTCTGTCGGGATCACATTCGGAAGGTCGCGTTTATTCAGCTGGAGAACATAGGGGATGTTATTCAGCTGATAGCCTTGCGTTTGCAGATTTTCTTCCAGGTTATAGAGCGATTCGATGTTCGCATCCATTCGCTCTTCCTGGCTGTCGGCAACGAAAACAACGCCGTCAACTCCTTTCAAGATGAGTTTGCGTGAGGCGTCATAATAAACCTGGCCGGGAACAGTATATAGGTGGAAGCGAGTCTTAAATCCGCGAACGGTTCCAAGTTCAAGCGGCATAAAATCAAAGAACAAGGTTCTATCAGTTTCGGTCGCCAGACTTATCAATTTTCCTTTCGCTTGCGGCGCGGTAGAGTCGTAAATATACTGCAAGTTGGTCGTCTTGCCGCACAGTCCGGGACCGTAGTAGACGATCTTGCAGTTTATTTCCCGCGATGCGTAATTGATGAATGTCATGGTTTTACAGTCAAATCTATGGGCTTACTGTGCAAAGAGACTATCAATGTCGTCGTCCGTTATTTCAGCAAAAAAGGCGGCGTTGTTGGTGCGGAAAGCAGCCGATTCGGTGAGGACTTCCTGAATTGCGGCGGCGATCTCGAAGCTTGCCCTCTTGCTGCGTATCTTAACGAGACCGACGGTAGAGCGTTCGTCGAATACGACAACCAACAGGCTGCGGCCGATAACACCGATGTAAATACTTTCGCGTTCACCTTCATGGACGACAGCGGGGAATTCATCCTCGCCGATGAGTTTCGCCATGCTGGTGGTCGCCGCTACATTACCGGCGGCCAGCGACGAAAAGCTTGTCGTGTCCATGTCGCCGATGTCGCCATGAAACGCTATCGGTTGGCCGTCTCGGTCAACTAGAAACACGACGCGAGCGGCGCATTCCACACACAGCCTCGCGAGGATACTCTTTATCCTCTGAAACTGTCGTTCTTGTATTATAAAGGGCGTTTCAGCCATTTCGGTTTTTTGGGTGTCGAAAAGAGTGACGCGGTAAGCTTAGCTCTTGAGAGTTGAACTGGCAATTTGCGGCCGGGCGGGGTTCCGGTAACTGACCGCAAAAATGAATTTAGCACATTTGTCTCGAAAGCGACAAGCTTTTTTTCGCAGGGCCTTTGCCCGTATTTCAGGCGCAAAAGCCGCCTGGACTGACAGATTTATTTTAGTTTAAAGTCCGGATATCGATGACAAAAACACTGGATACTCAAGACGGACGGCGACGAAACATAGTTGCGATCGGTGGGGGCAACGGACTATCAACCCTTTTATACGGGTTAAAACGTCACGTGTTTCCAGACGGCGATATTTCAGGATCGATAATAAAGCTTTCCGCGATCGTAGCCGTCTCCGATGACGGCGGAAGTTCCGGGCGTCTTCGCGAAGAACTTCAGATGCTGCCTCCCGGCGACATTCGGAATTGCATGGTCGCCTTGTCCGAGGATTCCCGTCTGTTGTCAAAGCTCTTCGCGTATCGTTTTCGCGGCCGCGGCGATCTTGGCGGCCATAACTTCGGCAATATATTTCTTGCGGCCCTGACGGAAATGACCGGTGATTTTGCCGAAGCGGTTCGATTGTCGTCCGAGATCCTGGCGAGCAAAGGACATATTTACCCGGCTACAATGGCGGACGTACGGCTGGCGGCTTTGCTTGAAGACGGCTCGACCGTGAGAGGTGAGTCGAATATAGGAAAAGTCGGAAAGGCAATTCGACGGCTCTATCTTGAGCCAGCTACCTGCAAACCTTTGCCGGATACGCTCGTATCAATCCGTGAAGCCGACGTGATCACGATCGGCCCTGGATCATTATTTACCAGTCTTCTCCCGCCTCTGCTTGTGGAAGGAGTTTCCGAAGCGATAGCCACATCGAATGCGACCAAGATCTTTATCTGTAACCTGATGACGCAGCCGGGCGAAACCGATGGATTCACTTCGCGCCATCATCTCGAGGTCGTTCGCGATCATGCTCCGGACATCCAATTCGACTATATAATTGTAAACAACTTCCCGATCACGCCCCAGCAAAGAGAGATCTATGCGCTTGAAGGTGCCGAGCAGATCGGCGTTCATGGCTCAATATCAGAATCTACGATTGAAGGTGTAATAATTATTTATGATAATCTACTTCAAGAAGGAGAAATGGTTCGCCACGACCCGGCCAAACTTGCTAAAGTCGTACTTGCGTGTCCGTCAAAGCATTAAGATTCATAAGTTTAGGCTGTCCTGACGCTCGTTCCATATCGCGAATTTTCGACCTATGGTAGCGTTCGAAAACGAACATAAGCCGCTCGACGTGCTGGTCCTCGCGGCCGGGTTGGGGACGCGCATGCGCTCAAATATTGCGAAGGTGCTGCATCGACTCGACGGACGTCCGTTGATCAATCATGTGTGCCGCACGGCGGCTGCTCTTGCTCCGCAAAAGATTTACGTCGTCGTAGGCTATCAGGGCGAAGATGTTGAAAAAGCAGTTTTGGAAGAGGTTGGTGCAGAGCACGCCGAGTTTGTTGTCCAGAAAGAGCAGCTTGGTACCGGTGATGCTGTGAATTCCGCAAGAGAGTTTTTTAAGGACAGAGATTCGACATTGCTCGTGCTTTCCGGTGACGTGCCCATGATCAGGCCGGAGACCCTGGCGCAGCTTTTGCAGCTCCATCTTGGACATCGAGGAAAGGGTGCGGCGTGTACGATCCTGACCGTAAAATTAAGCGATCCGACAGGTTACGGCCGTATTATTCGAGACGACGGTGGAAGATTTGAAAAGATCGTCGAGCAGCGTGACGCAACTGAAAAAGAAAGAGATATCCCCGAAATAAATGCCGGCATCTATTGCTTCGATACGCGAAAGCTTTTTGAGACCCTCACGCACGTTCAGAATCACAACGACCAGGGTGAATATTACCTGACCGACGTTCCGGCGCTTATACGGGCCGCCGGCGATGACGTTGCTATTTACCAACATAACGACCCGCACGAGATTGACGGTATTAACAACCGGGCTCAGCTCGCCGATCTTGAGAATCTGCTTCGACGGCGAACGAATACCAAGCTAATGCTCGATTACGGGGTATCGTTCATCGATCCACGTACGGCTTATATTAGTGAGCGGACAAACATCGGCCGCGACACCGTGATCTATCCAAATGTGACCATCGAGGGCGAAAGCACGATTGGCGACGGCTGTACCATCAGATCAGGAACTCGTATCACCAATTCCCAGATCGGCCACGGGGTCGAGATACTCGATAACTCTGTCATTGTCGATTCTACCGTTGGCGGCCAATGCACTGTAGGTCCAATGGCCCACCTGCGCGGACACTCTGTTATTGAGGAAGATTCCAAGGTCGGTAACTTTGTCGAGCTAAAGAAAACCAAGCTCGGGCGCAAGTCAAAGGCAAATCATCTAACCTACCTCGGAGACGCCACGATCGGGGAAGAGACCAATATCGGGGCCGGCACGATCACTTGCAATTACGATGGCAAACAAAAGCATCCGACGGAGATCGGCAATAATGTGAAAATAGGTTCCGATACAATGCTCGTGGCCCCGGTAAAGGTCGGCGATGGTGCCGCCACCGGTGCGGGAAGCGTTGTGACGAAGGATGTTTATCCGAACACACTGGTCGCCGGCGTTCCGGCGAAGAAGATAAAAGATCTGGCTGTCAATGACGCTGACGCGGCGTCGGGTGAAACTAGATTATGAAGATCGTGTTCTATGTTCTGGCTGCGGCGGTAGCGTTGTTCGCCTTGTTATCGTTATTTAGAGGGATAGAGAATTTTCTAACCGGGAATGGATTTGAGTTGGTTCAATTTGCGGTTGCCATAGTTGGCATTCTCCTTTCGGGGCTTTGGTTCAAACGAGCGCGATCGATGCAGTGAGGCGAAGTTAGGTCGGTTTCTAATATGTGTGGAATTGTTGGATACGTAGGAAATAAACAGGTTGTGCCGTTGATCATTGACGGCTTAAGAAAGCTCGAATATCGCGGATACGATTCAGCCGGGATAGCTGTCGTTGACGGCGAACATCATCTGTCGCTCAGACGAGCGGAAGGAAAACTAAGAAATCTTGAGGAAGCGATACGTCTTCACCCGCTTGATGGTAACTACGGTATTGGGCACACGCGTTGGGCGACACATGGGCGGCCGACCGAAGAGAACGCTCACCCGCATCGTGACCAATCGGGCAAAGTTGTGGTCGTTCATAATGGCATCATCGAGAATTACCTGCCGCTAAAGGAACGACTCGCCGCGAACGGAAGCACCTTCAAAACCGAAACTGATACGGAAGTGGTTGCCCATCTGATCGGCCATTATAAAGACACCCAAAATCTTTCGCTCGAGCTGGCAGTTCGCAAAGCCGTTCAGGAATTGAAGGGCATTTTCGCTCTGTCGATCATCTCTGTTGACGAACCCGATACCATCATTGCTGTACGTGAGGGCCCGCCGGTTGTGATCGGTTTGGGTGACGGTGAATTCTTTGTCGCCTCCGACATACCGCCGATCCTGCAGCACACGCGCGACGTTTTTTTCCTTGGCGATCGCGAGATTGCCGTGCTGACAAAAGACTCGGTTCGCGTTACAGATTTTGACGGAAATGTTATCGAACCGAAACAGCAGCGGATCACGTGGGATCCGATCATGGCGGAGAAAGGCGGCTTTAAGCATTTCATGCTCAAGGAGATCTATGAGCAGCCGCGTGCAGTCCGCGACACTTCGCAGGGCCGGGTTTCGCTCGACACCGGCAAGGTTTACCTCGATCAGATGGATATTTCCGAGGACGATTTTCTTCGAGCTCGTTCGATCAAGATCGCTGCCTGCGGTACGAGCTGGCATGCAGGTCTTGCCGGAAAATACATGCTCGAGCAAATCGCGCGTATCCCAGTAGAGGTTGATTACGCATCGGAGTTTCGGTATCGCAACCCAGTGCTTTCGGAGGACGACCTGCTAATCGTTATCTCGCAATCGGGCGAGACCGCAGACACGATCGCTGCGATGCGCGAGGCAAGGCAGGCCGGCTGTAAAGTTCTGGCTATCTGCAATGTGCAGGGCTCGATGATCCATCGCGAGGCCGACGGCACGATCCTGACGCATGCAGGACCGGAGATCGGCGTCGCCTCGACCAAGGCATTTACCTCGCAGATGGTTGCGCTTTATCTGTTTGCAAGTTATCTCGGCCAGCTTCGTGGAACGATTGACGAACCGACTGCAAAACGTTTGGCGCAGGATTTGGCAGAATTGCCGCTCAAGATCGAACAGCTTTTGAATGACGCCGACTCGATCGAGGAACTTTCGAAAGACTTTTTCCGCGTGCAGGATTTTCTTTACCTCGGCCGTGGGATCAACTTTCCCGTCGCTCTCGAGGGAGCCTTAAAGCTCAAAGAGATCAGCTATATTCACGCTGAGGGTTATCCTGCGGGCGAAATGAAACACGGACCGAACGCGTTGATCGACGAAAAGCTTCCTGTCGTCGTCGTGAACACTCGCGAAGAAGGCAACGCCGCGAGCGAACTGCGATACGAAAAGACCCATTCCAACATCGTCGAAGTAAAGGCTCGCGACGGCATCGTGATCACTGTTTTGACCGAAGGCGACGGCATGAGTTCAAAGGTGGCAAATCATGTGATCGAAATACCGGCGACGTCCGACTTGCTCGGACCTATCCTGTCGATCGTGCCGCTGCAACTGCTGTCATATCACATCGCGATCCGCCGCGGCTGCGATGTCGACCAGCCTCGAAATCTGGCGAAATCGGTGACCGTAGAATAAATTCTGAGTCCGTCTTCTGGACGGCCATTATCACTAAAACTGAACTCTTGCGGGCGATGTCGCACGGATGCGGATCCGTCTCTAACGTATGCCAGTCATTATTCTGTTGATGCTCGCTGTGTTGTTGACGTTCAGAGCAAGCGCTCAAACAAAGATCCAGGGCTTGCTGACTGAAAGTGAATCGACGCCGCTTGGGATCGATGTAATTCAACCACATTTTACGTGGCAGATGTCGTCGCCGAAACGTGGTGCGATGCAAACTGCTTATAGTATCCACGTTGCGGATTCAAAGGGACAGCAGGTTTGGGATTCGGGAAAAGTTTCTTCCGGCGAGTCTCTAAATATCCTTTATGCCGGACATGATTTGAAACCTGCAACGCGGTACGGCTGGAAGGTTACAGTTTGGGACCAGAACGGAAAGCAATTCATAAACTCCTCTTGGTTCGAAACCGGGTTGTTAAATCCCGATTCGAACCTTTCTGCCTGGGACGGAGCAACATGGATCGGGGGCAGCGATGACGATCTTGTTCTTTACGCACAGTATTCCTCGATCTACAAACTCAACTACACGCTAAAGATTAACCGAGGCAGCACCCTTGCAAGATTCATCGTCGGGGCCAACGATCCGCGTCTGATGGATCGATACAAAAACGTTTTTCAGCTCGAGAATAAAAAGGATGAGAGCTATATCAAGTTCGAGCTTGATATTTCAGGTCTTAGCTCGACGGATGGTAACGCGAGGTTCAACGTCTATCGCGTCGGCTATACCGACACGGACAAGGCTGACATCCCGTTTGCCAGTTTCGACGTACTGCCGACACTAATAAATGACGCAAACAAAAACGCTGAGCACAGGTTTGAGTTAAAAGACCGCTGGGGTGGCTTTCTGATCTCGATTGATGGAAACGACAATTTCGCCGTTCCCAAACTTGATGCGACGCCGACGCCAACTCCACCGCCCAATGTGAACTCAAATCAGCCACGGCCCATAAACGTGGTTATAAATCCGTTCGGTGGCAACGGCGCGGTCAACACTTTCGGGATGCTCGGCGATATGGGCTTCTCAGTTCCTGCGGGGCAAAGCGCTGATTTCTCCAATGTCGTCGTTTCAAATCTTCGCAGCCCTTCGAATGTTCTCTTTCAGGAGGATTTGAGTAAGCCTCGCTACGACGGTCTATATGCAAATGCCGACGGACTGCAAATAAGAAACGGGAGTTATCACATCGACGGCGGCAATGCCGGCGCGTTCATCGTCCGCGACCCGAGTCGCAATGCGATGCCGATGATGCGGACAAGATTTAATGTTGCCTCCAAGGAGATCGATCACGCACGGTTGTACGTTACGGCTCGCGGCATTTACGAAATGTACCTAAACGGGGAACGCGTGGGCAAAGACTATTACAATCCGGGGCTGACGCAATATCCGCGCACGCTGATGTATCTAACTTACGACGTAACTCGCCTTGTTCATCGCGGCGACAATGCCCTCGGAGCGATTCTTGGCGAAGGCTGGTGGAGCGGGCTTCTTAGCTTCGACGCGATCGTAAATCATTTTGGTGACCGGCAATCGCTGCTCGCGAAGCTCGTCGTCACTTACTCGGACGGCACGAGCGATATTGTCACCACAAACGACAGGACCTGGAAATATTTTAACGGCGGCCCGGTCGTTTACGGCAGTATGCTACTCGGTGAAGTGTATAACGCGAGGAGCGAGGTAAAGATCAAGGATTGGAGTACACCGCAATACGACGACCGCGATTGGAAACCTTCAGTCAAGGTTCCGATCGAGGGAACTACCTACACCGACAATTCCGGAAGATACGATTACAGCAAAATGAAACTTATCGGTCAGGTCGGTAACAGTGCGGGACTGTTCAAGACCATAACCGCAAAGAGCGTCAAGGAACTTCGTCCCGGCATTTTTGTTTACGATCTCGGGCAGAACATCACCGGCGTTCCACGCGTGACTTTCGCGAGCGGCAAGGCGGGACAAAAGGTAACGCTGCGGGTCTCCGAGACGCTCTACCCCGATCTGCCCGAATCGAAAAGCAACGTCGGGATGATCATGACCGAGAATTATAGGGCCGCACTCTCGCAGGACATCTACATAATGAAAGATGGGCCGCAGGTCTATCAGCCTCGGTTCACTTCGCACGGATTTCAGTATCTTGAGATGACGGGCATCGACAAACCATTGCCGCTCGAAAGCGTGCAAGGTGTCGCGATCAGTTCGGTGCTCGACCTTACCGCCGATTACGAGACTTCGAACCCGAAAGTCAACAAATTGTGGTCGAATCTGGTTTGGTCAAATGTCGATAACTTTCTTTCAATACCGACCGATTGTCCGCAACGCAATGAGCGAATGGGCTGGGGTGGCGACATCGACGTCTTTTCGCCAACGGCCGTTTACGTATCTAATGCCGATCAGTTTTTCCACCGGCACATGATCGCGATGCGCGATATGCAGCTCGCGAACGGGCGATTCACCGACATCGCTCCGGTCGGTGGTGGAGGCGGCGGCATTATCTGGGGAAGCGCTGGTATCGTCCTGCCGTGGCAAACATATCTTCAGTACAACGACAAGACGATCCTCGACGAACATTATGCGGCGATGTCACGATACATTGACTACTTGTCGACGACCGTAAACAAGGACACGGGGTTGAGCACCGAGATCGCCCTCGGCGATTGGCTCGGGCCACAGTACGCTCAACTGGGCACCGCATTTCTTGTTACGGCCTATCATATTTACGACCTTGAAATAATGACGAAGGTTGCGAAGGTTCTCGGTAAGACGAAAGATGCCGAAGAGTTCGCAAAAATGCGCAACGAGCGCAAGGCGTTCTTCAATTCGAAATTCGTGAACGGCGATCACAAAACGATGGCATTTACGAGCAGGGCCCGCGGTATTCCTCCGGAGTGGAAAGTTGCCGATACGCAAACTTCGTATGCCGTCGGTTTGGCTCTGGGTGCTTTCAATGACGAAAATATTCCATACATGGAAAAAAATCTTGCCGAATCTGTACGTCGTAAAAATCCCGACGACGCAGGTGTGATGCGCCCCGAATATTCCTTGATGACCGGCTTTGTCGGCACCTCGTGGATCAGCCAGGCATTGACCGAACACGGTTCGCCGGATCTTGCGTATCGGCAACTGCAAAATGATCAGTATCCGTCCTGGCTTTACCCGATCGATCAGGGCGCGACCTCCATCTGGGAACGGCTGAACGGCTATACCACGGAGAACGGATTTGGCGGCAACAATAGCATGAATTCGTTCAATCACTACTCGTTCGGAGCCGTTGGACATTGGATGATGGCGTATTCACTCGGCATCAGTCGGGATGAAAATGCGCCCGGGTTCAAGCATTTTATCCTGCGGCCCGAGCCTGATCCGACCGGCGAAATGACCTGGGCCCAGGGATATTACGATTCGATGTACGGACGAATCACGAGCGACTGGAAGATCGACAAGGGAGTCCTGACGTATCGGGCGACTGTGCCAGCTAACACGACGGCGACACTCTATCTTCCGGCCAGCCAGGAATCTGGGGTTCGCGAGAGTGGGAAGGAGATCGCTGATTCGGGTGGCATTCGACTCGTGAAATTCGAACATGGGAAGGCGGTTTATGAATTGTCATCAGGTGATTACACATTTACCTCCGCTATACAATTGCAAAGATGAAAAATCTCACTTCGTTTTGCGTCGTACTCATTTGCTCGGTCTCCGCTCTTGCGCAGCAGGCAAGTAAACCGCCCGATGTCGTCGCCGGCATCCCCGTCAATTACGACGAGAGCAAGGTGGGGAATTACACGCTTCCGGATCCGTTGATGCTTTCGAACGGCAAGCGTGTGAGCGACGCCAAAACGTGGCTCAAGTATCGGCGGCCGGAGGTCCTGAAGCTTTTCGAAGATATCCAGTTCGGGAAGATGCCGCCGCGTCCGCGCGATCTTGAATTTGATGTCTTCGATAAAGGCACGCCGGCATTCAACGGAAAGGCGGTTCGCAAGCAGGTGACCGTCTATTTCACCAAAGATCATGCGCACAAGATGGACTTGCTCATCTATCTGCCAGCAAAGGTAAAAAAGGCTCCGCTGCTGCTCAGCATTTCGTTCGCCGCGCCGAATCAGATCGTCGACGATCCCGCCGTTCGTGTCGGCGAGATTTGGGGACGCGATAACAAACTCGCCAAAGCCGATCGCCCGACTCCGTTCGGCAAAATCAACGTCGAGCAATTCATCGACGCCGGTTTTGGCTTTGCGACCGTTTACTATGGCGACATCGAGCCTGATTTTAAGGATGGCATCAGGTACGGCATTCGCAGCGTTTATCTCAAACCGGGACAGACCGCGGTCGCCAACGACGAGTGGGGAGCGATCTCGGCGTGGGCCTGGGGATTGAGCCGCGCGATGGATTACTTCGACACCGACAAGGACATCGACAGCAAACGAGTCGCTTTGCAAGGCGCCTCGCGGCTTGGTAAAACGGTTCTTTGGGCCGGAGCCCATGACACGCGGTTTGCAATGGTCATTGCTAGCGTTTCGGGGGAAAGTGGCGCCGCACTCAGCCGACGTAACTTTGGCGAGACGGTCGCGCACATGACAGATCCGACACGCTATCTTTATCAGTTCGCGCCGAATTATCACTCGTACGCAAATCGCGTCAACGAGCTTCCCGTCGATGCACATATGCTCGTCGCTCTGATCGCTCCGCGTCCGCTTCTGCTTCAAACCGGCAGCACGGATCTATGGTCTGACCCGAAGGGCGAATACCTCGCGGCCGTTGCCGCCGAGCCGGTTTATCGGCTGTTCGGCAAAACGGGCCCCAGCGGCTCCACGCCTCCAAATCCGAAAGACGAGTCGCTTCTTCTCAATGATCTCGGCTACTATATGCACGAAGGTCCGCACGGTGTTCAACCGGGTGACTGGACCCTGTTTGTGAAATACATGAAGAAGTTTCTATGAACGCATTGTTCTCAAACTCGCCGGTCAAAAGGTACACTCCGATCCAAAAGTTCCAGATGATCGAAAGCGGCAATTTCGGAGCGGCCAACGCGTAGATATAAAAGGGCATCGGCTCGAAGAATGAAAGGACAGCATCGAGCAGAGAAAAAAGGCCCAGCATCAGCGTAAATATTCCGAGAGCTCTTTGCTCCGACCAGAGTGCGTCTCCAATTCCGACCCACCAAACGCCTGAAAGCAGCAGGTAGACGATCTCGAGTGACGGAGTAATGCTATGCGTAGCACCGCCATAGGCCCAAAACATCAATGAGATGATCCCGCATATCGTATAAAGCCCGATCAAGTCGGGATTTGCAACCCGCGCCCTTTGCCACAACACGATCGCGGCAGGAACAAGTAGCAGATTCCATCCGGCTATCATTAATTGAGAAAGCTTCGCAATTCGTACTGACCCACTAGATGGATCGTCGTTTCCGTCGCTGCCGACGATGATCCAACCGATCCAACACCAACCCGCAAGAATTGATGCGATGCCTGCAAAGCGGACTGAGGTGGGCGAGTTGGGCCGAGGATTCACTGTTTCTCGTAGCACTCAGCTTTGCCCGGTTCAGTATTCAAACACAGCGACGTTACACCGGTGTTTATGTTTGGCCGAATCGCCCATCCAACAGTTGAACGATACGGTTTGATGGCCGATCGCTGCTTAGCTCCTAGACAGGCGTCATCGATCAGTTTGCTGCCTTTGTTTGTCTGGAAAGCAAGCTGTCCCGAAACCAGCGTGGCCGTGCCGGATTCCTCCGAACCGTCAAGTCGGCAACATCCGCCGCTGCAGTGGTTATGTACTTTGACCAAATTAAATGAACCCTGCGACGTGATCTCGAGGGTGGCGCTGTCAGTGTAAGAAACACCGACCCCGGAACCATTGTTCGGATCGATACTTGCTCCCAGAGCATCCTGACGTTTCCAGGTTCCGACAAGATCTTCGAATGTGCGTGCTCGAGTTGCACCACGCATCCCCGGATGAGCAATATCGTAGGCCTCGACGAGCACCGTTGAAACCGAATCGCCAGTGTCGGCAATGTCGCGGCGAAGGCTTTCGACGATGACGCCCTGGCTTGAGGTTTTAAGTTCTGCGATCTCGTCCGGCGAATCGAAGTATTTGAGGTTGGCCAGACTTGTTTTAATGCCGTCGCGGTTGTTTTCCGTCCAATATTTGACTATTCCCTGACGAAAACGCTCCCGCTGGGCGCGATCAAGCTTGATATCAAGAAGGCGGGCATAGACGTACTCAAGCCGTTCGACCGCACTCTGGGTTAAAACCGGATTGCCTCTCGCGAGCACCGCATCCTGCCCATAAACACTTGCGATGCCGCAAAGCAATAGAATTGCGGTCGCGATAAATTTTGTCATTTACTGCTCCTTGGGAACCAAACCTTGGAAAGGACATTAGTTTGAGTTCCGCTGTTGACGCGTAAAACCTGTCCCGTAAGTATCAGGCTTTGTAATATTTATTTCTTTAACCATTATCGGTAAGAACATAGCCCCGTTCGCTAAACCAAATTCGTACCCGTTATAATCACTCA
>Ga0207711_10003738_pt1 | contig 13121 bp, 14 predicted proteins | sample KBSS34metaG_FD_184401 | JGI IMG/M metagenome (GOLD analysis project Ga0207711, IMG submission 184401) | Switchgrass rhizosphere microbial communities from Kellogg Biological Station, Michigan, USA - KBS S3-4 metaG (SPAdes) (version 2) | ecosystem: Host-associated > Plants > Roots > Rhizosphere...
TGAGAGGTACCACAGAAGAGTGGCTCCTGAACAACAACATCGCCTCTGGCTGGCTCCACCCCGTACACGTTCACTTCGAAGAGGGTCGTACTTTGAAGCGATTCGTAAACGGTGTCGAAGTCCCCGTACCTCCGCTGCACTCCGGTAGGAGAGACGTTTATCGACTGGAGGCCGGACAAGGCGCATTGGTCAAGTTGCAGTTCAGAGACTACAACGGCAGGTATCTGATCCACTGCCACAACATGGCCCACGAGGACAATTTCATGATGGTCCGCTGGGATATTTGTCCCGACCAGCAGAGCTTGAATGATTGCTTAGCCAATCAGCAAGTCTGTGAATTGGAGATGAAAGAAAAAGAACGGCTTCTTGAAAGAGCCAAAAACGGCGAGGAGGTGGTGTAATGAATATAAGAGAGATGTTAAGCAGATCGTTTCAACCGCATCCGGCATCACCGGGACCTTCGCGGTACACCAACGCCGTTCTCCGGACGCAAGACAACGAAGAGGTCAGGTTCTATGACGATCTAATCAGGGGTAAGCAATGCGTGGTCAATTTCATGTACGCTGAATGCCACGGCTCGTGTCCTGTGGTGACTCTGACACTGAAAACGATCTACCGGGAACTGAAAGATCGCATGGGCAAGGATCTCTTCTTTTACTCAATCACAACCAAACCGGAACAGGATACGCCGGCCGCTTTGAAACACTATGCGGAAACGCGTAATGCCGATCTGCCGGGTTGGTTGTTCCTGACTGGAGAGCCCTACGACATCGAGACGATACGCTTCCGGCTGTTTGGCATGGACCATCCGGGATTCGATTCGGATCTAACCCTGCACAGCAGCTATCTGCGTATCATCAACGACAACAGAAACTCCTGGGGTATGGCTCAGGCGTTTGCCAGCAACAAGAATATCCTGACAAGGATAGCCTGGCAGGATTCACCGAAGTCATACGCGGAGAGGGTTGTCATAGTCCGGAACCGGCAGGCTGTGATTAATGAAGAAGTCAAGAAGTACGGCTATCGCAATGGCGGTATGAACACATGAACTAGGTTTACCTAGCTCAACCAGGGACCGGGAGTAGAAGCTGCTCGCAGGTCTTCTATTCCTGGTCCTACCAAAACCAAGCAGCAGGACACTACGATGAAACTAACTGCCATAATCTCGCTATTGGCTCTTACGCTTCTGGGCGCAACTGGAACGGCTTTAGCCCAACAGGAAAAACCAGCTTCGGTCCAGGAACAGCAACAAAAACCGGCTCCAAGGCCGACGCCAGCCGGGGAACCGGCTTTTGGCCAGGAAAAGAAGAAGTGCCCCTGCGATATCGTCGGCACCTGGAAGGCGCAAATCTCGAAGACTGAAGCGCGTCTTTACGAGTTCAACGGCGAAGGCGTGGTCAGGGTGCTTCACGTTTCCGGCGACGCGAAACCTCGTGAGATCGCGACTGCAAAGTACGAGTTCGTCGAGGAACCGTTGCCGATGGACATGGCTGCTCCCGCGCCCAAAGCTCCCGACAAGAAGATCTCGTTCACCGCAACAGGCAAGAACCGAATTTTCGGCCGGACCCAAACGACCATGAAAGTGGTCAGCTACGACGACTCATCACTCACCTGCGAAATACCCGGCGTCGCGGGCACAGTCAGATGGACCAGAGTAGATCCGGATCGTTATTTCATCATACTTGTCGCGCGTCAGAACGAATTTTACGACCACAGTGGGTCGGCATTTCCGATGGTTGTTAAATTGGCCGGAGGCGTTACGAAAATTGACGCTGCGGGCACTTATTCCGACCAGGGGAAAATCGCTTTTGGGGCAGTTCCCGCCGAGATCTACAAAGACTATCTCAGAGAAGCACGTGGCGACTCGGAGGTAATTCTGCGGGTTGAAATCAACTCCCGGCAGTATGCAAGGGCTTTGAAAGTTGTGCAGGAGTGGCAGCGACGTGCGCGCGAAGGTGCTCTCTTGTACAACGAGACTCCAGTTACTCTTAATAACGTCCTGCTCGTGAGGTCTGTTACAGAGACACTGAACCTTTGCCAGAATGATTTGGACCTATACAGACTCGACTACAGCTATCCGGGCGACTGGATCACCGACCAATACAGCCAGGAATTCGTTCCGTTCTTCTTCTTCAAAGAATTGAGACGGCGGAATGAAGCGCGACACATTGAGTACAGCAAGTTTCAAACGCTGGTGCCCATATCTAACCTGGCAAGCCGGTAAAGGGTGAAACAAGTAGTCATGAAGAAACTTCTTGTCTGTTTTGTTCTGTTGTTGGCCGGCTTTAGTGGCCCACCGTTGCTGCGTGCACAAACGCCTGCGATGCCCGACGAGAAACAGGCAGCGCAGCCTCGGAAACGTAGTGGAATTTTCACCCTGTACGCCTTGGATCCTTTGGCCCGTAACCTCTGTTTTACTGACGGGAAAGAAGGGATGGCGTTTGTAAACAACAAATGGGAAAACCGTTGCAGTGATCTGAGCTACACACTGGCAGGTAATGGCAGTCTTGTTACCGGCATTGAGCTGAATCGAGTGGCAGCTATCGTCGATCTCGGCACGGCCAACGATCTCCGCGGACGATACGGCTACGACGATGCAGAAAATGGCGGCGTCGGGTTCGCTTCATTGCATCTCGAGGGGGACAAGATCATGGTCCTCCAGGACAACAGCGCCCCGGTCAAAGTAACGTGGCAACCGCTGAAAGAGGCGTCCCAACTTGCCGAAGTTAAGTCATCCGCCAATGCGCCGATCCACTTGGGCCACATCTACCTCGTGCGTATCGCGGATTCGAGAGACAAGAGTATTCAACTGACAGTCAAGCTTATGGTAATTGCGTATCGTCCTGATGAAACGGTGACGCTGCGATGGGAGTTGCTCTAATTATGGAGCGCTAGTCCAGCAAGGCGTGCCGGTGAGGAATTCAACAAAACGCTTCCACTCAGTCGGAAGCACGTGACAGGGATAACTTCCATCCTGAAGGAGAGCAAGTATGCAAACAACAATCAGCGGCGCAACCGGCACAGTCTGCACGAAGAGTGGCGTTTACAAGGCGACTGACAGAAGAGCGCAGTATCTTGAAACGTATTTCGTGGGCGATGCCTTCCGGAACTTCCCGGGGGGAAAGGGTACGAAGACCACAACCTGGTACCTTGTAACTGGCACCTCTTCGTCTGCGGTTGCCAATACCGACGGCACCGGCACTGTGACAACACCAGGAGATGGTGGGTTCACGTCCGTCGTGGTTGAACCTGGCGCCGCATAAAAACATCCACCTTCCAATGGCGAGGCACTAACAAAGGACTCTTCCTGCTCGCGTACGATGAGTGCGTGAGCAGGAAGAGATCATTCGCATTTTGGATTGCTTCTGGGTGCTTTTCCGGTGTATTCTGTTGACTCCGATACTGCAGCGCAGAAGGAACATTCGGCCCACTCCAAACCTGCCAGGTTCCACTACGTTCTAGGTAATTACTATGCTTGCGAAGAAGTTCATAAAGCCCAAACAGCTCTCGAGAGCCGCATTGTGCTTTTTGTGCCTCTTTGTAGCTCTTTCGTTTGTCGCGCCGCTGTTGCCGATTGCCAACGCATCGTCCGACACGATGCCGTGTTGCGCAGGCAAAGCGGGGCACTGTGATTCAGGTATCACGCCGAAACGGGTTTCTCCACCTACCTCGGAGCCAATGTGCGGCCTGAAGGAAGCGACGATGGAGGATGATGGCATCACCATCGTCGCTGAACCCGTCCACACTCAACACTCACACAGCAGTAATGCTAAGACTTCCTCATCACGTCCTGCTGCTGAAGCTGCTTCGTTAAGCCAGCCGTGTCACATGGACTGCGGTGCGTGTGCCACAGCATCTTCTCGACAACAGAAGCGTGAACGAGGCGTAGTCCTTTCAAGCGCCGAGCGGACACAAGCGCCGGCGACCCTATTACAATTCGAGAGTCAACCGCTCTTCTTTTCATCGAACGTAGACTGGGACCGGATCAGTCCCAGGGGTCCACCAAACTCCAGCCAGTCGCTCTAATTCCAAAATCATAAACGTGCCTGGATAAGGTCAGTACCACCTGCGATAGCGGGTGGGTCGATCAGCCTGGAACGTTGCTGTTGATTTTGGATCCGGATGGTCTATCCACCCGCTATCACGTGGTGGTACCGACTGTATCCAAACAGTAACCCAAAACGCGCATGGAGTAAGTTCGATGAAGCCCCGTATCTATCTTTCCTGCATCTGCCTGATGCTGCTGCTTAGCGGTATCGGCCGGGCGCAGCATAACGTCACTTCAGCAACGCTTACCGGTCGCATCGAGGATGCGAGCGGAGCGGTTGTAAGCGGCGCCAGCGTCACGGCCACACACCACGAAACCAATCAACAACTGACAACCACCAGCGACTTCGAAGGCCGGTATCGATTCCCTTACCTGCGCATCGGCGACTACGATCTGAAAATCGATGCTAACGGATTCTCCGCTGTAACCAGACAATTGACCGTTTCAGTGGGCCAGGCTATCGATCTCCCGATCAAACTGGATGTCGCCGGCATCTCGGCTGAAGTGACCATTGGCTCAGACGTTCCGATCGTTGAAACAGTACGCACGCAAATCACTGAAACGATCAGACCGAGAGAGATCAACGAGTTGCCGTTGAATGGCCGTAACTATCTCGATCTCGCCCTGCTGATTCCCGGAGTGTCACCAACAAACACCGGCAGCAACCAGCGCTTCGCTGAAACCTCCGCCGTACCGGGACAAGGCATTTCAATCGCCGGCCAACGCAATCTTTACAACAGCTTCATCGTTGACGGCGTCTCGGCAAATGACGATGCCGCCGATCTGACCGGCACGTATTACAGTGAGGAAGTTATCGATCAGTTTCAGGTAGTGACTTCCGGAGGTATCGCCGAGTTTGGCCGTGCTTCCGGCGGCGTCGTGAATATTCTGACGCGCTCAGGCACGAACGATTGGCGCGGCGGCTTGTACGGATTTCTGCGCAACCAGCGTTTCGACGCGCGCAATCCGCTCGCTCCGACTAAGGATCTTCTGACGCAGTCGCAGTATGGCTTCACTCTCGGTGGTCCACTGCGTCGCGAACGTACGTTCTTCTTTACTAACTTTGAGCAGACACGTCGCAATTACTCGGCGGTATTGACGATCGCGCCCGCGGCAGTCACCTCGATCAACAATCAACTGAGCGCGGTTAATTACAGAGGTCCACTCGTGAGCACGGGCGTCGTGCCGGCCAGCTTCGACACCACCAACTTCTTCACGCGCGTCGATCACAGTATCAATAAAGACAATCAACTCAGCGGGCGCTACAGTCTCTATCATATCGACGCCGTCAATTCGCGCAACGTCGGCGGCCTAAACGCAGTCAGTCGCGGCACCGGCTTGAGTGATACCGATCAAACTGTTGTGGTCAGTAACGTCACGACCCTCAGCACACGCACGCTGAACGAGGCACGCTTTCAGTTCACTAACAGCAAACTGGATGCGCCGGTCAACGATGAACTCGGACCAGCAATCAATATTGCAGGGGTGGCGAATCTTGGCACCGCGACTTTCTCGCCGCTCGCGCGCGACATCAATCTGTTTGAAGCGGTTGATAACATCTCCACGCAGCGCGGCGACCATTCGCTGAAATTCGGCGGCGATTTTCTCTACAACCGCGTCAATATTGTCTTTCCCGGCGCAGTGCAGGGTGTTTACTCCTTCAGCTCGCTTGGCAATTTCCTCAGTGGAAACTATCTCAACTACCAGCAGGCGTTCGGCGCGCCCAGCCAGTTTCAGTCAAATCCAAATGTTGGCGCTTTCATTCAGGACGAATGGAGAGTAAGCCCGAGCGTGACGCTGAATGCAGGCTTGCGATACGACGCTCAGTTTCTGCCTGATCCGATCCAGACTGATACCAACAACTTCGCGCCACGTGTCGGCATCGCCTACGCCCCCGGCGACCACAAGACAGTCGTACGCGCGAGCTTCGGACTTTACTACGATCGCATTCCGCTGCGCGCCACCTCGAATGCGCTGCAACGAGACGGGTCAAAGTTTTTAGTCGTGCAATTGTCACCAACACAACCCGGCGCGCCCGTGTTTCCAAACGTGCTGGCTGTTCAACCCGCAACCCTTCCGACCAGGCCAAACATCACGCGCATCGATCCGAACATCGAAACGAGTTACAGCCAACAGGCGAACCTGCAGATCGAACGAGAACTGCCGGGCAACGGCGTCATCTCGGTTGGTTATCTTCACTTGCGTGCGCTGCATGTCATTCTTTCCCGAAATGTAAATGTGCCGACCGTTCCCGCTTCGGCCGGTATTCCGAATTTAGGCCGGCCCGATCCGAACTGGGGTAACATCTCGCGCTTTGAGGGTTCCGGCAGGTCCAATTACGACGGCATGGTTGTTTCATACAACCAGCGCGCTGCGCGTTGGGCCAACTTGCGAGTTTCCTATACGCTCTCGAAGACGATCGACGACGCCGGCAACTTCTTCTTCTCGAGCGTACAGAACAACTTCAACATCCGCGATGATCGAGGCTTATCCGATAACGATCAGCGTCATCGTCTGGTAGTTAGTGGCTCGCTCGAAGTGCCGGCACAATCGCAGGCTAGCGGTTTTCAGCGTGCGCTGCGTGGTTTTCAGTTCGGTTACATCTTCACTTACGCCTCGGAACCGCCGTTCAACGTGCTGCTCGGAAATGACCGTAACTTCGACACGAACAACAACGACCGGCCAGTCGGCGTGGGACGAAATACGGGTCGCGGATTTAATTTCGCGTCTCTCGACCTGCGGTTGAGTCGTAAGTTCCACCTGACGGAACGAGTCGACTTGCAACTTCTGGCGGAAGGCTTCAATGTTCTGAACCGCGCTAACTATGGCATTCCAAACAACACGTTCGGCACAGGCGTGACGCCACTGCCGGCGTTTGGACGACCAACAGCGGCTTTCGATCCCCGTCAGTTTCAGTTTGGGATGAAGGTGAGTTTTTAAAGCGTGAGATGGTTTCACGCAAAGGCGCAAAGTGAGCAAAGGCGCCTTTGCGTCTTCTCTTTGCGCCTTTGCGTGAAAACCTGTGACAAAGTTATGCAAATGAAATGGCTTTTAATATTCTTGCCCGCGCTAATCCTGGTGACTGGCTGCAAACACCTGACGACCAGTCGTGGCGCGGAAGTCAATAAACCACAACCGTTCCAGATCTCTGCAAACGGAGTTGACGCTGCTGAACCGTCCACGGCTTCGGCGCCCGATGGAACTTTCTACGTCGCCTGGGTCAATCACGACGCGAAACAGGCTGACGTGATGATTGCTCGCTTCAACGGCGAAGGCGTGCAGCAAGGGCCGGCGGTTCGCGTTAATCGCCAACCAGGCGCCGCAACCGCCTGGCGCGGCGATCAACCGAGTGTTGCCGTGGCTCCGGACGGCGCGCTTTACGTGTTGTGGACCGCTCGCGTCGAAGCGAAAGACAAGCACGGAACAGACGTCTACCTGTCAGTCTCAAACGATGGCGGGCAAAACTTTGCGAGCGAAGTGAAAGTAAACGACGACAAGGTTCCAAACGCGCATGGCATGCACTCGCTTGCCGTTGCGAAAGACGGACGAATCTATGCAGCGTGGCTCGACGAACGTAATGTCCACGTGCCTAAACCATCGACCAAGGCTGAAGGTCATCACATGGAAAGCAATCGAGATGTTTATTTGAGCTACTCGACGGATGGTGGCCGCACGTTCTCCGCCAACCGAAGAGTTGCGATGGAGGCGTGCCCGTGTTGTAAGACGGCGCTGGCTGTCGCCGCGGATGGGACGTTGTATACCGGCTGGCGGCAGGTGTTGCCCGGCAGTTTTCGTCATATCGCGGTGGCTGCTTCCAACGACAGCGGAACAACTTTCTCGCAACCGGTGATCGTTAGTGACGATCATTGGGTGCTACAGGGCTGCCCTGTGTCTGGTCCATCGTTATCGGTTGATCGCGCGTCAGGCAATTTGAAAGTGGTATGGTATGCAGCCGGTGAAGGAGACGCGCCGGGAGTATACGTCGCAGAATCGAGCGACAAGGGCCGGAGTTTTTCACCGCGACAGTTGTTGTCGCAGGAGACAGTTAAAGGTACACCGGTGTTGACCGCGAACTTTGCTATCTGGCAGGGCACCGAACGAATCGAAACGAAGGTGCGTCCACTCGGCAATGCAGGCTCGGCGCTCAGCGTAGCGGCAAATGCCGAACTCCCGGCCGCGACCTACGCCAACGACAAGTTGTTCATCGCCTACATCACAACGCAACAGCAGAAGCGCAGCATTTGGCTCGTGCGTGCTGGAGTGTGAACGAAAAGAGAATGTCAAAAACGATAATTGCCTGTTTGGTGCTCATGCTGCTGGCGGCATGTGGTGGAAACAAAACGCCTACGACTCAATCCAGCACTCCAACACCCTCCGGACCAGCGGCCGCAGTGCAATCAAACTCGTATCATGGTGTTGGGGTTGTGAAGAGTCTGAATCCGAAGGCTCCGGCAATCGAGATCGATCACGGAGACATCGAGGGCCTGATGCCCGCGATGCAAATGGAGTTTCCAGTGACGGACGTGAGCCTGTTGAACGGCATCGCCGTAAACGATCGCATCGACTTCACGATTGAAAACGGTACCGAGATGAGGGTTACCGCGATCAAGAAAAAGGAATAGCCACAAAAAGGCACATAAGTTACAAAAGAATCAATTGAACCTTTTGTGCCTTTGTTCTTTGTGCCTTTTTGTGGCCGGTTATTACGGCTTCGCCAAACTCGCCAGAGCCGCCAGCACTTCGTCGCTGTGCCCGCCCGGCTTTACCTTCTCAAACACCTTCGCGATCTTGCCCTGCGGATCGATGATGAACGTGTTGCGCGCGGAAAGTTTCGCGCCGTTGTACTCCATGATCGAACCGTACTGCTCTGAAACCTTCGCATCGCTGTCGGAAAGCAATTTGAAATTCAAGCCTTCCTTCGAGCAGAAGTCCTTGTGCGACTCAGCGGTGTCGACGCTGACACCGAGAATCACGGCATTCGCCGCATCATACTTCGCGAGATCGCGTTGGAAGTTACGAGCTTCAAGAGTGCAGCCGCTGGTGAAATCCTTCGGATAAAAATAGAGCACCACCCACTTGCCTTTGAAGTCTCCCAGGCTCACCTGCTTGCCTTCGTTAGTGGTCAGCTTAAAACCCGGCGCCGCCGCTCCCACTGCCGGCAGTTCATTGACTGCACTGACGCGGTTGCAAGCCAGCACGGCTACAAGTGCGAACACAAAAAGAAAAGCGTACTTACCCATTTACAAACCCTCCGTACTTTAATGTGAATACTGAGCCACGATCGTCTCGCGAATTTGCGCCGGCGTCAGCTTCTGTTCCTTCTCCAGTTTCAACGCCAGTAACGCTTCGTTAACACAGACAGCACAGTGCGCTGCGTGATCGTCTTCGAAACAACTGTAGAGACTCTTGTGGCCAAAACCTTTGTCGCAGTGGCAGTAACAAGGCAACTGCGCAATCGTCACCGGTATCTCTCGCACCGCGCGATACGCGTCACGAGTGATGCCGGCAAATTTCTCGGGCTCCAATGTTGGTCCAAGCGATGATCTGCTCGGCGGCACTTCGAAATGTGCCGGAATAGTATGCAGATCCGGGGCGCTCGGGTTCGCCGCATGATCGTGCGCCGGCGCCGTACTGTGGAGTACGGTTGAATCTCCCTGTGAGTTACGAGAATTAACCATCAATACTGCCGCCAGCAGCAGCAAAACAATGCCGCCAATTAATAGCCAGTTTTTCTTCATAAAGACTTACTCCTAAAAATCTCAATGCGTTCCATGCATTCCACCCATGCTCATCGGCGCGGGTCGCAGTCTAAAGAAAAGTTTCCAGGAAACCGGATGCGATCCATAAATCGGGTCGAGAATCGACGGCTTCGAATAGAAGGTAACATCGCTGCCAATTGCCAGCGACGTCTTATCCGTATTCCAAATATCACGCGCGCCGCCGGCAGTGTAAGCGCCGATGCGAAACGACGGATGATGGTCCGTAATACCCAGACTCAAGCGATCCGCCGCACGCAATAGCTGGTTTTTGTCCGCCAGTTCGAGTCGCGTGTAGAGATAGTTTCGATCGAGAAACTTCAAAGTCGATTCTGCCACATATCCGTTCAGGTTAAAAATTTCCCCGCCGTGACTTTCGTGATTTCGGCCCCAGATCAAACTCGAGGCCCAGTTGCCACGTTCGAACGCGCGGTTGTAACTGATCGACGCGGTCGTGCGACGCACGTCGCCGGGTTCAAGCGCTTCGGGATCTCTGAGAAAGCCGTGACTTACCTGCATGGACCAGTTGCTGTTCGGCGCAAATTGGAGTCGCACGGAACGTGAGTTCCACGGATGAGCTTCGAAGTTGTAGCGGTTCTCGTCGGGCTCACGGCCGTTGAAGACCGAGCCTTCGAGTTTGAACCAGCGATACGTGAAACCAGTCGTAACCACTCCGAAACTGATGTGACTCGAATCCTGCAAGTGGTGCGACAACGGCGCTGAAGTGTTTTCAGAAGCTGACGCGCGATGCATGAAAGCATTCGGTCCGAGAGCGGGTTCGCCGGGATAACCTGCGTACGCAAACCAACTCGCGCGTTCGCCAACCGGCACGGTGTAAGTCGCACTCAGTTCCATGAACAGATCGTGTGGATGCTGGCGATCGATCAAGGGTTCGCCTTTGTATGTTTCGCCCGTCTGGAAAAGCAGAGGCGAACCGCCCGGAGGAAAAGTAAAAGGCTCGGCGCTCAGCATGGCGCGCAGCTCGAGTGTTCCCGGACCGGCGCGTCGCACGGCGGCCGGCATGAACCAGTTTGCGGATTCAAACTTGGTCACGCCTCTTGGTCCACCCTGGCGATTCACACCGGCGACGAAGTTGTAGTGGAACATCAGCAGCCACTCGCCGGACTGCTTGTGCATCATCGGCATCGGGCTCGTGGCCGGCTGCCATGACGTTCCGGAGCCCATTCGACCCATCGGCGCCAGGTTCGATTCGCTCTGGCCGAGGCGAATGAACATCTGATCGTCGTGCATCACAAAGATGCCGTGATCCATGTGACCATGGTCACTCATGTCTGCCTGGCCGGCAGGCATTTGCGGGCTTGGCGCAGGCGCAGGCGTCGCTGCCGGTTTTGCCGGCGGCATCTTGTGACCTTCGTGTTGTGCGTAAACTGATTCGCCCAACGCGGCGAACATGAACGCTGTACAAAATAGCGCAATCCTTATCAAACTCATCTAACCCTCTTAAAACTTCCAGAAAGTCGTCCCGCAAAGGCGCAAAGACGCAAAGAGGTATCAACACTTTCAATTCATCTTTGCGCCTTGGCGCCTTTGCGGGAGAAATCGTCGTCGGGAAAAGTTTTACCGACTACTGCTTGTTCTTGTCCTTGGCGTCCTTTGACTTCGCCTTGCAGCAATCGCCTTTATGGCCTTTCATGTCGTGCTTCATGTCTTTCATGTCGTGTTTCATCGTGCCGTCCGCTTTCATGTCCATGTCGCACGAATCAGCACAACAACCACAGCACTCATGACCGTCAGCATGATTCATGTCTTTCTTGTGCATCTTGCATGAATCACCTTTGCAGCAATCGGGCCTGGCAGCAGCGTCAGACTTCGCGTCGGTCGTTGCGGCGCCGTCTTCTTTCATCGAACACGAATCACCACTGCAACAACAGCACGAATCCATTGCACAACACGCATCAGCCTTCTTCTTTTGATCGCCTTGCGAGGGCGTCTGAGCCACGCCGACTGCAAATGCCAACAGCAACAGCCCAAGGAGCATGACAAGAATAGTATTCTTTCGGGGTTTCATTTTAGTTCTCCTGTTTCTAAAGATTCTTCGCCTGACGTGCGCGAGGCACACGCCGTTGCTCAAAACACTAGTTGCGAGCAGGCAGATCTCTAGATCAGGAAAACACAACAAAGAAGGTGGGTAGGACCACGATTGGGCAGGAACGAGACAACCGAGCTGTTGTCTGCGCGTGTTGTCTGTTTCTCAAAACTCGGTAACACAGCTACGGGAACGCGTCCGGGATCTGACGCCTGCGTGCTGCTTTTCGAAGTCGCCGCGGTTGCGTTCACTGCCAGCGGACAATCCTTCATCATGTCGTGCGGTCCCGGAGCGAACGACGGCAATCCGGCCGGCTGTCTCAAATTGCGGACGACTTGTTTCTTTGTTTTTTTCGCCGCACAACAATGATGTGACTGCGCCGAATGACAACTTTCACCCGCTTCGATTGTTGGAATCGAATCCTCAACAACACCTTCAGCCATCACGGTATTGCTGCAACCGAAAAGGCACCCACCGGCCATCCAAATCGAAATGCTGATGGCCAGCAGCAAGCGCACCAATTTGTTCGAGAAGAACAAACTCATCCTGCTTGGAAGTCTACTCCTGACCATCTAAAGGCACAAGGCATCTGGCAATCTTTTGTGCCTTTTGTGGCGCACTTCTGTAACGGTTCGCTTGTTAGCCTGAGACATCGGGAGAAACATAGATATGAGTATCGATAAAAACAAAATTACAACTCAGGACGAATTGGGCGAACCGGCACCTATGGACCAGGCGGAGCAACGCGTAGAAGCTGAGATGAAAAACCTCGAAGGACAGGCAAAGAGAGACGTTGCAGAGGGCTTGCGAATTCAGGATGAAGGAGAGGAAAAAGAGGAAAAAAACTAACCCTCTTCCTTCAACGCCTGTTCCAATGCTTCCTTTAATTGAGTGGGAGTAGTTTCAGGATTGAAACCGATAAACCTGCGGATGACGCGCCCATCGCGCGCGATGATAAAACTCTGCGGGATACTCGTGCGACCCTGCATCATTATCTGTGCCACTTCAGGCTTGGCCCAGCCGATCTGATAATCGACATTGAACTCACGCACAAAGTCGCTGACGCTCCTGGCCGAAGCATCCGGATTTTCAGTTGAGAGACCGATCATTTCCACGCCACGACTCTGAAACTCCTTATGCAATCGCACCAGTTCGGGAGTTTCCATCCGGCATGGACCACACCAGGTGGCCCAAAGATTCACGAGCAAAACTTTTCCTGAATAGTTGCCGAGCTTGATCGGAGCGCCGCTCGCAGCGCGGTTCTCCGCCT
>Ga0207711_10003741_pt1 | contig 13116 bp, 15 predicted proteins | sample KBSS34metaG_FD_184401 | JGI IMG/M metagenome (GOLD analysis project Ga0207711, IMG submission 184401) | Switchgrass rhizosphere microbial communities from Kellogg Biological Station, Michigan, USA - KBS S3-4 metaG (SPAdes) (version 2) | ecosystem: Host-associated > Plants > Roots > Rhizosphere...
CCCACCGCGCGTTGGCGGCGTTGAGCAGGAAGCGGGCGTTGAGGATCGGCACGACGAGCTGCGGCCCGGCGATATCGGCCAGCTCGCGGTCGACCTTGCTCGACGCCACCGTGAACGGCGCGGGCTCGGGCGCGAGGTAGCCGATCTCGGTCAGGAACGCCTTGTACTCGGCGATGTCCTGCGGCCTCCTTTGGTCAAATTGGCCGGCGCGCTCCTTGTGCCAGGCGTCGATCCGCGCCTGGAGCGCCTCGCGCTTTTCGAGCAGAGCCCGGTTGCGCGGCGCGAAGCGGGCGAACACGTCGGCCACGCCCCCCCAGAACGCTTCCGGCTCCAGGCCCGTGCCCGGAAGCGCCCGCGCCTCCACGAAGTCGGCAAGGACGCCGGCAACCTTCAGACCCGCGCGATCGACATAGGCGTTCATGGCAAACTCTCCTGCTTTCGGCGCGTGTCCTATCGCAAGGCGCGCAACTGCGGTATCGGGAAAGAATTCAACACACCTTCTCTGTAGAGTTGACAATGTTCGATCCCGACTACGACCTCTTCCTCGGCATCGTCGAGGCCGGATCGATCTCGGCCGCTGGGCGCCAGCGGGGGCTGTCGACCGCGGCGGTGTCCAAGCGCCTGGCACGGCTGGAGGAGCGCCTGTCGGTGCGGCTGCTGCACCGCACGACGCGGCGGCTCGCCCTCACCCCAGCGGGCCAAGACCTGCACGGCGCGCTGCTGCCGGTGCGCGCGACGCTGGCGGCGGCCGAGGACCGGCTGAGCGGCCGGCACGAACTGGTGCGCGGTCCCTTACGGATCACGGCACCGACTTCGTTCGGGCGAATGCACGTCGTCCCGGCGATCGCGTCGTTCCTGGGCCGCTATCCGGATGTCGAATTGCAGATCGACTTGTCCGACGAGTTCGCCGACCTGCTGGACGGCACGTGCGACCTGGCGATCCGCATCGGCGCGCGGATCGGCCCGGCGCTGGTCGGCCATCGCCTCGGCACCAGCCACCGCGTGCTGTGCGCGGCACGGGCTTATCTGGCGGCGCATGGCGCGCCGGCATCGCTCCAGGCGCTGCGGCAGCATCCGCTGCTGGCGACGAGCGCGCAGCTACCCTGGCACCTCGACGGCCCGGAAGGGACGGTGATCCTCAACGGCCGCAGCTTCGTGCAGACCAATTCGAGCGAAGTCGTGCGCGAGCTCGCGCTGGGCGGCTGCGGCATCGCCCTGCGATCGCTGTGGGATGTCAGCCGCGAACTGGAGGCGGGCGAGCTGGTGCGCGTCCTGCCGCAGTATCGCGGCTCCGACGATGTCGGCATCTACGCCGTCCACGCGATGGCGCCGGCGGTGCCGGCCCGGGTCAAGGCCTTCGTCGATCACCTGGCCGAGCATCTCGCCGGGACCGACGCGCTGCGCTGAACCGGAAAACCGCGGTTCAGTGGATCGCGATCACCCCGTCGACCGCGCGCCACTCGCTGGGACCGATCAAGTGCTGGTGCGCGACCCGGACCGAATGGAGCGGCCCCTCGATCTCTCGCGACCAGTAGTCGAGGAAGGTCTTCAGCTTGGGAAAGCGCGGCGCCAGGTCGTATTGCTGGAACGCGAAAAGCTGGATGAGCTTGGGATGGTCGGGGAGGTAGTAATGGACCTCCACGGTCGAGAGGCCATAGCCCTCGAGCTGCATCAGGAAATCGCTACGTGCCATAGCCCTCCTTCTTGCACCGCCCTGTTTATTGCAGTGCAGCAGAGGAATGATGACACAACGGTGAATACGGTCAAGAGGGGGGAAGCCCGACGTCAGCTTGGACGTCAGCTTGGGCGTCGTCCCGGGCTCGACCCGCGACGACGATCAGGCGCGGACGGCCGTGGGGTTGGTCTCGCAGGCGTCGTTCGCCTTCTTGTCGCCGTGGCCGAGCAGGCTGATGGCGAGGAAGCCGACGATCACCAGGGCCACGAAGCCGACGGTGACGAGGCCCAGGTACTTGTCGATGAAGCGCTTGATCGGCGCCCCGAACAGGCGGAACAGCACGCCCACGATCATGAAGCTGATCGAGCGCGAGATCAGGCTGGCGCCGATGAACACGGGCAGGCTCATGCCGATGAAGCCCGCCGTGATGGTGATCAGCTTGAACGGGATCGGCGTCGCGCCCTTCACGATGATGATCTCGGCCCCGTACTCGCGCAAGTAGCAGGCCGCCTTGGGGAAGCTCTGTTCGAGCCCCAGGACGTGGAGCAGCGCCTGGCCGAACGCCTCGTAGGCGAAGTGGCCGATCGCGTAGCCGAGCAGGCCGCCGACGACCGAACCGAGCGTGGCGACGGCGGCGTAGCGGATCGCCTTCTTCGGCTCGGCCAGGCACATCAGGCCGAGCAGCGGGTGCGGCGGGACCGGGAAGAAGCTCGCTTCCATGAAGGCGAACGCGGCCAGCCACCAGCTCGCGCGCGGGTGCGCGGCCTTGGCCATCGTCCAGTCGAAGAGGCGGCGCAGCATCGGTGTTTCCCCGCTAGATCCCTTGGCGCTGCTGCGTAGCAGCAATCGCGCGTACCGCAAGCGTGTAACCAACCTGGCACTTTAAGCTTGACTTCGGCACCGTTCTGGTACATAACGGGAACATCGAAGCGCGACTCACAGGGTCGCCAGCAACCGACAGCAACCGGAGGAAACGATGGCGGACACCCAGGTGCCGGCACGCGGGAAGGCGCGCGCCGCTCGCATGGCCGAAGAGAAGCGCTGGCGCCGGGTGTTCCTGGAGACGCTGGCGAGCACGTCGAACGTCGCCGCCTCGGCGCGCGCCGCCGACGTGCCCGCCGCCCGCGCCTACGAGGCGCGGCGCAAGGACGCGACGTTCCACCGGGCCTGGCAGGAGGCGCTATGCGAAGGCTACGAGCATCTCGAGATGGAGATGCTCCATCGCCTGCGCGAAGGCGAGATCAAGCGCGCGGCGGGCGCCAAGGTCGGCGTGCGCGTCTACGACAACGCCACCTCGCTGCGGCTGCTGACCGCGCACCGCGAATCGGTCAGCCGCCAGCAGGCGGTCCGCGGCAACCGCGAGGCGCGCGAGGTGATCGCCGAGATCAACGAGCGGATCGCACGCCTGCGCCAACCGACGCCGGTGCTGCTCGAAGCATCCGCGCAGACCGAGGGCGAGGCCGAGGGCGAGGGTGGCGATGTATAACGGTCTCGACCTGAACAATGTCCTGATCCACGCCGATGCCCGCAAGGTCGCGGCGGCGTTTCGCGGCATGAACGAGCAGGAGCGCGAGGAATCGCGCTGGAACTGGGAATACTGGGGCCGCCCCGAGCAGAAGGCGCCCGAGGGCGACTGGACGACTTGGCTGATCATGGCCGGGCGCGGCTTCGGCAAGACCCGGGCTGGCGCCGAATGGGTCAGCTCCGTCGCCTTCGACGATCCCGACGCCCGCATCGCGCTGGTCGGCGCTTCGCTGCATGAAGCGCGCGCGGTGATGGTCGAGGGCGAGAGCGGACTGCTCTCGGTCGGCAAGCCCGAGCGGCGCCCCACCTTCGAGCCCTCGCTGCGCCGGCTGACCTGGCCCAACGGCGCGCAGGCGACGCTCTATGCGGGGTGGGAGCCCGAAGCGCTGCGCGGCCCGCAGCACAGCCACGCCTGGTGCGACGAGATCGCCAAGTGGGACAACGCCGCCGATCGGGCGCTACGCACCTGGGACAACCTGCTGCTGGGCATGCGCCTGGGCGAGCAGCCGCGCATCGTCGCCACCACCACGCCGCGCGCCGTGCCGCTGATGCGCCGGCTGATGGCCGAGCCCGAGGGGGCGCTGGCGATGACCGGCGGCAAGACCGAGGCCAACCGCTTCCTGCCCGACCGCTTCGTGCGCGAGGCGCGGCGCAGCTTCGGCCGCTCGCTGCTGGGCCGCCAGGAACTCGACGGCGACTTGATCGAGGATCTGCCCGGCGCGCTGTGGACCCGCCAGCTGATCGAGGACTGCCGCGAAGGACCCGAGCCCGACACCATCCGCCAGGGCTGGCAGCGCATCGTCGTGGGCGTCGATCCGCCGGCCTCGGGCAACGGCGATGCCTGCGGCATCGTCGTCGTCGGCCTGCACGTCGACGGGGTGGCGCGAGTGCAGCACGACGGCTCGCTGCTCAAGCCGAGCCCGGAGCGCTGGGCGCGCAAGGTCGCCCGTGTCGCCCAGGAGTGGCGCGCGGACCTGGTGGTCGCCGAGGCGAACCAGGGCGGGGCGATGGTCGCCAGCGTGCTGCGCGCCGCCGACATCTCGCTGCCGATCAAGCTGGTCCACGCCAGCCGCGGCAAAGTGGCCCGGGCCGAGCCGATCGCGGCGCTCTACGAGGCCGGGCGGGTGCGGCACGACGGTATCTTCCCGCAGCTGGAGGACGAGATGTGCGGCCTGGTCATGGGCGGCGCCTACCAGGGCCCCGGCCGCTCCCCCGACCGCGCCGACGCGCTCGTCTGGGCGCTGCACGAACTGATGCTCGGCCGACGCGCAGAGCCGCGCGTGCGAGTGGCGTGGTGACGATTTCACGCGGAGGCGCGGAGACGCGGAGACGCGGAGAAGGGAAGAATGTTCTCCGCGCGCAAAGGCGCCAAGGCGCGAAGAGGAAGGTTTTGCTGCGGCGAAGCCGCCTTCATCGGCGGCGTTTGAACGAGGCCGAGCAGCTGATGAGAATGTTGGCCTACGGCCAGGTTCACTTCACCTCTTCGCGCCTTTGCGCCTTTGCGCGCGCCGATCCTCTTCATCCTCCGCGCCTCCGCGCCTTCGCGTGAACCCAACAAAAGGACCACTGATGTCGCTGATCCAAGACCTCATCACCGCCTTCAAGGGCGCCGAGCGGCGAGTGCCGTTGGCGCGTGGGGGTGGGTCGCCGTGGTTCTTCGCCGATGGGGGCGGGAGCCGGGCGCCGTTCGCCTATGACGGCGCGGTGCGGCGCGCGTACCTCGAAAATCCGGTGGCGCAGCGCGCGGTGCGGCTGGTGGCCGAGGGGATCGCCGGGGCACCGCTATTGCCGACCGATCCCGCCCTCGCCACGCTCGTTGCCGCGACCAGCGCGGGCCAGGCGCTGACCGAGACGCTCGCCTCGCACTTGCTGCTGCACGGCAATGCCTTCGTGCAAGTGCTCAAGGACGCGCGCGGCCGCCCGGTCGAGCTGTTCGCGCTGCGGCCCGAGCGGATGCGCGTGGTCGCCGGGGCAGATGGCTGGCCGAGCGCCTGGACTTATACCGTCGCGGGCCGTCCGGTGACGATCAACATCGAGGACGAGACCGGCGCGCCGAACCTCATCCACATCCGCCACTTCCACCCGGCGGACGACCACTATGGCGCGGGCTGTCTGATCGCCGCCGAGCAGGCGGTGGCGATCCACAATGCCGCCGCCGACTGGAACCGCCAGATCCTGGAGAACTCGGCCCGCCCGTCGGGGGCGCTGGTCTACGACACCGGCGATGGCGGCACGCTGACCGCCGATCAATTCGACCGGCTGCGCGAGGAGCTGGGGCGCACCTTTGCGGGCGCGGCCAACGCGGGCCGGCCGCTGCTGCTGGAGGGCGGGCTCAAGTGGCAGGCGATGGCGCTGAGCCCGGCGGATATGGACTTCGCGACGCTGAAAGCCGCCGCCGCGCGCGACATCGCGCTCGCCTTCGGGGTGCCGCCGATGCTGCTGGGGCTGCCGGGCGACGCGACGTACGCCAACTATCGCGAGGCGAACCGGGCGCTGTGGCGGCTGACGCTGCTGCCGCTCGCCGCCAAGCTGCTGGGCGCGCTCGCCGAAGGGCTGTCGCCGTGGTTCGGGGACGCCAAGCTGCAGGTCGACTTCGATCGCGTGCCGGCCCTCGCCGAGGATCGCGAGCGGCTCTGGGCGCAAGTCTCGGCCGCGGACTTCCTCGATCCCGCGGAGAAGCGGGCGATGCTGGGACTGCCGGACAAAGTTGAAAGGAACAAATCATGAACTCCGATATGCTGACCGGCCTGCTGGCGCAGGCCCGCGACGACGGCGCCGAGCTCGTGACGCTGCGCGCCGTCGTCGAGGAAGCGAGCGAGCTGGGCGCTAAGCGCACCCTCGCTCTCATCGGCCTCGACGATGCGCGGGCGCAGGGTGACTTGTCCGAACTGCGCGAGCTGCTGCGCGCGTGGCGCGACGCCAAGGCGAGCGCGCGCACCGCGGCGCTCGGGTGGATCGTGCGCGGCCTGTGCGCGCTGCTGCTGCTGGGCCTCGCGGTCCGGCTCGGCGCGACGGACTTGCTGCGGTGAGCCTGCGCTTCGCCGGCTACGCCGCGCTGTTCGGCAAGCGCGACGCCGTGCACGACGCGATCCGCCCCGGCGCCTTCGCGCGCACGCTGGGCGGGCGCTCGGAGCGGCTGCCGCTGTACTGGCAGCACCGCCCGGCGCAACGGATCGGCTGGATCGAGCACGTGCGCGAGGATGGGCGCGGGCTGCGGGTGATCGCGACGCTCGACCGGGACGACGGCGTGGCGGCGATGGCGCTCAAGCGGCGCGCGGTGACGGGGCTGAGCTTCGGCTACCGGGCGCGGCTGGCGTCGCCGACGCCCGAGGGCCGCGACCTGATCGCCATCGACCTGATCGAAGTCAGCTTGGTCACTCACCCCCTGCAACACAGGGCACGGGTGCATTGGATATCCCCCGTCGACCCGGGCTCGACCCGGGTCCGGTTCCGCCACGACGCGACCTCGCGGCTGGCCGACCCGCCCTGACGCGAGGGCGCGAGATGCCGGAACCGGTCCCGGGTCGAGGCCTGATTTCGACGATGATTTTCAAGTGGAAGGACCAAACATGGAAGACGACATTCTCGAGACCTCGTTCGATCTCGTCGCGCGCGCCGATGCGGCGGACGCCGCCATCGACAGCTTGCGCGGCGATGTGGAGGACGTGAAAGGCCGCCTCGACCGCGTGAGCCGCGCCGCCTCGCGGCCGATGCTGGCCGGCGGCGGAACCAGCCCGGAAGCAAGGGGCCCGGAAGTGAAGGGCTTCGTCGACGGCTACTTGCGCCAGGGCCGCGTGAGCGAGGTCAAGTCGCTCTCGGGCGCGGTGGCGAGCGATGGCGGCTATGCCGTCCCGCGCGAGATCGATGCCGAGATCGCGCGGCGCCTCAAGGCGATCAGCCCGATCCGTTCGATCGCTCAGGTCGTGCAGACCGGCAGCGCCGGCTACCGCAAGCTCATCAGCACCGGCGGCACCGCCTCGGGCTGGGTGAGCGAGACCACGGCCCGGGCCGAGACCGCGACCCCCAGCTTCGCCGAAGTCGCGCCGCCCTCGGGCGAGCTCTACGCCAATCCGGCGGCGAGCCAGGCGATGCTCGACGATGCGGTGTTCGACCTCGAAAGCTGGCTGGCGGACGAGATCGCGATGGAATTCGGCCGCGCGGAAGGCGCCGCCTTCGTCAGCGGCAGCGGCACCAACCAGCCCAAGGGCTTCCTTGCAGGGCCGACCGCCGCGACCGGGGACGCCACCCGCGCCTTCGGCACGCTGCAGTTCCTGGCGAGCGGCAACGCCACGGGCCTTGGCACCGCGCCGCAGGACACGCTGATCGACCTGGTGCACAGCCTCAAGGCCGGCCATCGCCAGGGCGCGAGCTTCGTGATGAACGCGGGCACGCTGGCGCAAGTGCGCAAGCTCAAGACCAGCGACGGCGCCTTCGTGTGGCAGCCGGGCCTGACCGAGGGCCAGCCCGACCGGCTGCTCGGCTATCCGGTGGTCGAGGCCGCCGACATGCCGGACATCGCGGCGAACGCCTTCCCGATCGCCTTCGGCAACTTCCGTGCCGGCTACCTCATCGCCGAGCGCAGCGTGACGAGCATCCTGCGCGATCCGTTCACCAACAAGCCGTTCGTGAACTTCTACGCGACCAAGCGGATCGGCGGGCAAGTGCTCGATAGCGACGCGATCAAGCTGCTGAAGATCTCGGCCTGACGCCGTCCTCCCCGGAAACGGGGAGGGGGACCGCCGCCGCAGGCGGTGGTGGAGGGGACTCTCGTCCTCACAAGAGCTCGCGGGCGTACGCGAGTCCCCTCCGTCAGCCGCTGGCGCGGCTGCCACCTCCCCGCTTCGGGGAGGACAACAGGAGTTCACATGAACCGCACCATCATCACTCCGGCCGCGCTGCCATCGGCGGCGCTGGCCGAGCTCAAGCAGTGGCTGGGCATCACGATTCCCGCCGACGACGCGCCGCTCGCCGCCCTGCTCCGCGCCGCGATCGAGGTCTGCGAGGCGTTCACCGGCGCGATGCCGCTGGTGCAGGGCTGCGAGGAAGTGCTGCGCGACACCGGTTGCTGGCAGGCGCTGGCGACCCGGCCGGTCCTGGCGATCACCGGCGTCGCGCGGATCGGCTTGGACGGCGCGCGCACCGCGCTGCCCGGCGAGGGCTACGCGCTGGAGCTCGACGACGACGGAGCCGGCCGCCTGCGCGTGCTCGCGCCGGGCGAGGGCCGCGTCGCCGTATCCTTCACCGCCGGACTCGCCGCCGAGTGGGACGCGCTGCCCGAGGGCTTGCGCCACGGCATCGTCCGCCTCGCCGCGCACCAGCACCGCGAGCGCGAGACCAGCGGCGCGGCCTTGCTGCCGCCGGCCTCGGTCGCCGCGCTGTGGCGGCCCTGGCGCCGCCTGCGCCTTTCCTGAACATCGAAGGAGCCGTCCCATGGAAGTGCCCTTGCGCGCCGCGCTGATCGCCTGGCTTTCGGCCGACTCCGCGCTCGCCAGCCAGTTGAACGCGGTCTTCGAGGAAGCGCCCGCGCGCACCAGCCCCCCGTTCCTCGCCCTCGCCGCCAGCGCCAGCAGCGACTGGAGCACGAAGACGGAAAGCGGCCGGGAAGTGCAGGTCTCTTTCGCGCTCCATGCCCGTGGCGATGTGCCCGAGAGCGCTGGCGATCTCGTCGCCGCGATCGAGGCGCGCATCGCCGCGCTGCCACGCACGCAAGCGGGCTTCACGGTCGCCTCGCGCCGCTTCCTGCGCGCCCGGGCCGAGCAGCAGGCCGAGAGCCGGCGCCTGGTCACACTCGAATATGTGTTCCGCCTGCTTGCAACCACGGGAGACCCGGCATGAGCGCCCAATCCGGCAGCGACTTCCTGCTGCGCCTGTCCGACGGGGCGACGCCGCCCACGTACCGCACCCTCGCCGGCATGCGCACGACGCAGCTGCGCGTCACCGGCGAAGCGGTGGTCATCACCCATCGCGCCAGCGCGGGGTGGCGCGAGCTGCTCTCGGGCGCCGGGGTAAGGGCAGTATCGGTCACCGCCTCGGGCCTGTTCCTGGGCAGCGCCGCCGAGGCGCAAGTCCGCGCCGGCGCGCTGGCCGGCACGCTCGGCGACTACGAGCTCGCGTTCGCCGGGGGCGAGCGGCTGCGCGGTCGCTTCCTGGTGCAGCAGCTCGACTATGCCGGCGACCACGACGGCGAGCGCACCTACGCGATCCGGCTGGAAAGCTCCGGCCCCGTGGTGCCGGCATGAGCTTCTGGCTGGCCGAGCGCCGCGAAGGGCAGGACGGCGACTGGATCTGTCGCTTCGATCCGCGCTTCTGGACCGTCAACTTCCCGCGCCCGATGATGGCGAGCGTCGTCTCGACCGCGCCCGATGCGCTGCGCGTCGATGTCGCGTTCCTGCGCGAGGGCGACTTGGCCGGGCTGATCTGGGAGAGCGCGGACCGGCACGACCATCCGCTGCTCGCCTACGAGACGAGGGCCGACTATGCGGGCGCGACGCTCTCATTCCGCTGGCGTTCGGGCGGGGTGATCGCGCTCGACGCGATCGCCGGGCCGACGCTGACGATCGAGGGGCGGGATGCCGATGGCGCGGCGCGCACCTGGTACGTGCGGCTGTGGAACTATGCGACCGGCGCGCCCGAGGACGCGCGGGTGACGCTGCCGTTCTCCGCGCTATCGGGCGGGTTCGCGCTGCCGGGTGACGCCGATCCGGTGTGGCCGGGCGATATCGACCGCATGTTCGTCTCGCTCGCTCCGCCCGGCTTCGTCGCCGGCAGCGAGGCGCCGCTCGCCGCCGAAGTCGAAGGCTGGGCCGAGCTGAGCGACATCCGCTGCGAGGGCGAAGGCGCGATGCTGGAGATCGGCGATGTCGTGATCCGGCCCACCGGGCTCGCCATCGCCACCGGCTTCGACGACGAGGGCGTGCAGACGCCGGCGCGGCTGGTGCGCAACGCGCTGCAGCTCGGCTATCGCGGCTCGATCGTCCACTACATCGGCATGAGCCACCACTTTCGCCTGAGCGCGGCCGATGGCGGCTTCGTGGTGGGCGGGGCGGGCGATCCGCTCAACACACCGACGCGCGCTTGGCATCGTGCCTTCTTCGCCGAGTGCGCCCGCGCCGGGTTCAGCCCGATCGCCTCGATCAGCTACGAGGTGCTGGCGCAGCACTGCCCGTCGGCGTGGATGCAGCGCGACCACCTCGGCGCGCCGGCGCTGACCGGATACGACCCGCCCTCGACGCTGCTCTCGCCAGCGAACGGCGCGGCGATGGCCTGGCTGCGCTCGGTCGCGAGCGCGTTCGCGGCGCTGATGGTCGCAGCCGACGCGCCGGTGCGGGTGCAGGTCGGCGAGCCGTGGTGGTGGACCAACCCGGACGGGCGCATCTGCCTCTTCGACGCGGCGGCGGTGGCCACGTTCGGCGGCGCGCCTCCCATCATCGCCGACCTTCGCGCGACGCTCGATTCCGGGCAGACCGCCTTGCTCGACGAGGCCGGCGCGGCGCTCGCCGCCTCGACCGAGGCGCTGCTGGCGGCGGTGCGCACGGCGGTGGCGCCGCAGCCGGTCGAGACGCACCTGCTCGTGTTCGCGCCGACCTTGCTCGACCCGGCCACGCCCGAGGCGCGCCGCGCCAACCTGCCGCTCGGCTGGGCCGCGCCCGCGTTCGACCGCTTGCAGGTGGAGGACTACGACTGGCTGACCGCCGGCGCCGAAGCCCTGCGGCGCGAAGCCTACGCCCAGATCGATGCGCGGCTCGGCTATCCGCCGCACGAGCAGGACTACCTCGCCGGCTTCGTGCTCGCGCCCGAGGACCGCGACCACTGGCGCGCGATCGACGCCGGCATCGACGAGGCCCGCGCCCGCAACCCGCACGAGATCGTCGTCTGGGCGCTGCCGCAAGTGGCGCGCGACGGCTTCGTGCGCCTGCCCGACCCCCTGGAGAGCGACATGCAAGCCTTCGACGACGTGCCCTACCCGCTGGCGCTGGGACTTGCCGCCAGCGTCCACCCCGAGTTCTCGACCACGGTGGCGGTGACCGCCTCGGGCTTCGAGCGGCGCAATGCGCTGTGGTCCGACGCGCAGCTGCGCTTCGATGTCGGGCCGGGGGTTCGGTCCGAGACGGAGCTGGGCGAACTCATCGCCTTCTTTCGTGCGCGACGCGGTCCAGCGCGCGGCTTCCGCCTGCGCGACCCGACCGACTTCAGCTCGAACGGCATGACCGGCACGCCGACGATGCTCGACCAAGTGCTCGGCAACGGGGATGGCGTGCGCAGCGCCTTCCCGCTGGTGAAGCGCTATGGCCAAGGCGACGAGGCGCAAGTGCGGCGCATCACCCGGCCGGACGCGGCGACGCTGCTCGTCAGCCTCGACGGCGTGGCGCGACCGGATGGCTGGAGCCTCGCGCCGGGCGGCGTCCTCCAGTTCGACAACGCCCCTGCGAGCGGGGTGCTGGTGCGCGCCGGCTTCCTGTTCGACGTGCCGGTGCGCTTTGCCGAGGACCGGCTGGATATCTCGGGCGCGACGTTCGCCGCCGGCGAGGCGCCGAGCGTGCCGCTGATCGAAATCCGCGAGGCGGCATGACCCGGGTCTGGTTCGCAGGGCCACTCGAAACAGTGGCGACGTATTGGCGCATCCAGCGCAAGGACGGGGTGACGCTGGGCTTCACCTCGCACGAGCGCGACGTGTGGCTCGATGGCGTGCTGCACCGCGCCTCGCCCGGCATAGTGCCCTCCTCGGTCCGCCGCAGCGCCGGTCTGGAGGAGGACAGCCTCTCGGTCAGCGGCGCGCTGACGCACGAAGCGATCGCACCGGCCGATCTTGCCGCCGGCCGTTTCGATGGCGCGCACGTGCGCGTCGGCCTGGTCGACTGGGGAAGCGGCGAGCACGCGGCGCTGTTCGTCGGCACGATCGGCTCGGTCGGGCAGGAGGACGGCCGCTTCACCGCCACGCTCGCCTCGCGCAAGGCGGAGCTGCTGCGCCAGGCGGTGCCTCGCACCAGCCCGGTGTGCCGCGCCGCCTTCTGCGGGCCGGGGTGCAACCTGAACCCGCAAGCGTTCACGACCGAGGCGGTGCTGACGAGCGTCGATCCCGAGAGGGACGCCTGCGGCTTTGCCGGCATCGCAACGGCCGACCGCTTCGTCGGCGGCACGCTGGTGTGGCTCGAGGGAGCTGGTGCGGGACTGCGCCGGGTCATCGTGGACGTGACGCCCGAAGGCTTGCTCATCCCGACCGAACCCGAGCCGAGCGCGCTGCTGCCCGGCGCCCGGGCACGGCTGCGCCAGGGCTGCGACCACACGCTGGCGACGTGTGCCGAGCGCTTCGGCAACGCCGTGAATTTCCGGGGCGAGCCGTTCCTGCCGGGCAACGACATGCTCGCGCGCTATCCCAACCCGGCATGAGCGGCGCCGATCTCGCACACGCCGCGCTGGAGCTGGTGGGCACGCGCTTCCGCTGGCTCGGCCGCGATCCGGCGACAGGGCTCGACTGCCTGGGCGTGCTGGTGGCGGCGCTGGCGCAGTGTGGCCGCCCGGTCGTGCTGCCGCGACGCTACCCGCTGCGCCGCACCGGCCTGCCCGACCTCGACGCGCTGGCGCAAGCGGCCGGGCTGATGATGACAAGCGGGCTGGCGGTGCCGGGCGACGTGCTGCTGGTCCGCCCCGCGCCGCTGCAGGTGCACCTCGCCATCCATGCGACGGCAAGCCGGGTGGTTCACGCCCATGCCGCCGCCCGGCGCGTCGTCCTCGGCCCGCCCGCGCCCGACTGGCACGAACTCGGCCGCTGGCGCCTTTCCTGACCCCCACCTTCGCGAGGATCCCATGGCAACCATCGTCTTCAGCAGCATCGGCGGCGCGGTCGGCGGACCGATCGGCCGCAACATCGGCGCATTCGTCGGGCGCAGCGTGGACGCCGCGCTGTTCGGCGGCAGCGC
>Ga0207711_10003742_pt1 | contig 13115 bp, 6 predicted proteins | sample KBSS34metaG_FD_184401 | JGI IMG/M metagenome (GOLD analysis project Ga0207711, IMG submission 184401) | Switchgrass rhizosphere microbial communities from Kellogg Biological Station, Michigan, USA - KBS S3-4 metaG (SPAdes) (version 2) | ecosystem: Host-associated > Plants > Roots > Rhizosphere >...
CGAGCTTGAAAGGCTTTGGAACCAGATGCGGCTGAAATATGCTTTCTCGCTTTTCTGTGCCTACCCAATCGAAGACCTTGCGAATTCAAACGCCGGAGATCATTTTTCAGACATTTGCTGCAATCATTCCAACGTTCTTCCCGACGAAACCTACAGCACGCTTACGAGCGCCGATGAACGCTTGCGCTGTATCGCTGCCCTTCAGCATCGAAACCTCGAGCTTGAATCTACGATCGCCAGTCTGAAGAGAAAGGCTGCTTAGAATGATCTGGGCTAGCGGCAGGCGCGTTTTTGAGTTAAACTTAGCTGCGCTCTACTCAATATCTTGCATTCTAAGATAGCTTCGCTACATCAGCGTGTGTCGCCGTGATGGTTCTTGTTTTTGTGAGTGACTCTCTTGACCTTTCTGAAGGTCGGGGTTGATTTTATGTTTACCCGTAAAGCAGGAGGCCTGCCATGAAAAGGAAAGTACATTCTGACTCGACTAAGAAGTCTACACGCGCCAGGATTGAGCTTACAAATAACCCGCGCACAATATCCACCTTCCATTTCCGCGTTACAAAGCCCATTACTGCGTTCGTTGTGATCATATTTTTAACGGCCGCAAGTGTCATACCCGCGTTCACACAAACGCGCACGCGCACCCGCCCCAGCATCATCAGAGGAGCGCCCAGTGTTGACACACCCGGCATTAGCTGGACCGGTGATATGGGAGTACAAAGACGCACCGCGGAGGTCATGGACGCCCAGGTCACTGCCGACATTTTCGTTAAGCCGGAATTTGTTAGAAGACGGTTGACGCCCACTAACCCAAAGAAGGCAGCGAACGATGACGCTCCGGCCGTGACGCAATGGCCAGAGGAGGTGAGCCAAACGGGATTCGCGGCACCAGAGTTATCGATCCATACGCTCGGTTCATCCTTTGACGGCCCGACGCTTACCGACACAGGAGCGTTTCCGCCCGATTCGATGGGCACTGTGGGTCCGGCACAGTTCATTGCTTTCACAAATGGAAGGATCCGTTCTTTCACAAAAGCAGGCGTTGCCGATGGTGTCCTCAACGCCGACCCGGATGTATTCTACGCGCCGGTAATGACGCCCGTAACGCCGCCGGTTGTTCTCAACTTCACCAGCGATCCTCAGATCCGATATGACCGCTTTTCAGGTCGATGGTTTATGAGCATCATCGACGTTCCTTGCACGAACGCTACCTGCACGACGACTGCGGCGAACCGTTGGTTGGTAGCTGTGAGCGATGCGGCGAGCGCGGGTGTTATCTCCGGCAGCACGGTTTGGACTTTGTTTCAATTTCAAGCCGACCCGGGCACTAATTTTTGCGATTACCCGTCACTCGGCATAGACGTAAATGCCCTCTATATGGGCTGTAATATGTTTTCAAGCGCCGGAGCCTTCGTGGGCACGAATGGTTACGTTATCCGGAAATCGTCGATCCTGGGTGCTGGACCGATCTTCACTACGATGTTTGCAAATCTGGCGGCAGGAGCGGGTGCGGGGCCTGAATCTCCGCGAGGGGTCGATAACTTCGATCTTGGAGCAACGGAAGGATATTTCGTTGGGCCCGATAACGCTACTTTCAGCACTATTATGTTCCGACGCGTTAGCAACCCGGGGTCGGCGGCTCCAACGATTTCGGCCAACATCTCGGTGACGGTGCCGACGACGACGCTGTCCGGTACCCAGACTATTCGGCTCGTCCAACACGCCGGCAACACCGGCGGGAATAACGGACTCCTCGACACCTTGGATGACCGTTTCTACCAGACGATGATCCGCAACGGCCGTCTGTGGGCCGCACACAACTTTACTGTGAGCGCCGCCGGCGTCGCAAGCACTGCCGCCACATCGCGTAACGCCGTGCGTTGGTACGAATTTCAAAATCTCACGACTACCCCCACGGTTCGGCAGTCGGGAACGGTGTTCGATAACGCCGCAACTCGTGCGGCCGCACGGCAATATTGGATCCCTACTGTTACCGTAACCGGCCAAGGACATTCGGTTATGGGAATGACGATGGCTGGAACCCCGGTTGGGGCGACCCCTGTTTTTGTCGGGCGGCTTGCGGGTGATGCTCTTGGCACGATGACCGGACCGCCGACAGTCGCGGCTGCTACATTTGGAACCACGACTGCAAACTACAATCCGCCCTCCGATCCTGGAGGCGCTTCGGGACGCCGGTGGGGCGATTACTCGTTTACGGTGGTTGATCCACTTGATGATATGACTGTTTGGTCCGCGCAGGAGTACAACCAGGCTCTAAACAGTTACGCCGTGCGAATTGGCCGCATGATCGCACCGCCGCCTGCTACCCCGACGACTGCGGTTCCTGCGTCAGCGGTTGCGGGACTATCGTCCGTCAGTGTGGTAGTCACTGGTGTTTCTGCCGGAGGTTCAGGATTCTATGATCCGGGTGCGAATTTGCCCCCACCTGCATTGCCGTTCAATCACATTGGAGCGGCGATCACGGGCGGCGTTACTGTCAATAGCGTTACCTTTAATAGCCCGACACAGGTGACATTAAATATCTCGACAGTTGGAGCAACTACCGGACCGAAAAACGTAACCGTCACAAACCCCGATGGGCAATCCGCAACCGGAACAGGGACGTTTACGGTACTGGCGCCTACCGCGGCCCCTGTCAGTATTTCAGGAAGGGTTGTGACATCTACGGGCCGCGGAATCCCATATGCGATCGTTACTTTATTGGATTCTCATGGTGGATCGATGTCGGTAAGAACAAATACATTCGGCTTCTATTCGTTCGATAATGTCCAGTCGGACGAGGTATATGTCTTGACCGCAACAGCGAGGCTTTACCACTTTGCTCCAAGAGCTGTTGAGTTAACGGACAATCTGACCGGGTTTGATCTGACCGCGGAACCTTAAAGGCTCGCAGAAGGCAAATTAAGAAAGGCTTCGCGGTCACGTGAAGCCTTTCCTGTTTAGCAAGTAAGAGTGCAGAACGATCTGCGCTAGCGGCAAATCCGTTTTTGAGTTAAACTTCTCCAGCAGCTTCACCCAATATCTTGCGTTCTAAGATAGCTTCGCTACATCAGCTTGTGTCGAGCTGATGGATCTCATCTATGTAAGTAACTCTCTGACCTTTTCTGAAGGTCGGGTTTGTATTTGTGTTTTACGCGTGAACAGGAGACCCACAATGAAATTGAAAGTACGCTTTGACCTGAAAAAGTTCGTTATCGCCGCAAGGAAACGTATCTCTCGTACCGGCGTAAAAGTGATCATCCTGGCTCTAGTAACTGTCGCGACCGGGGTTTGTATTGCGATCTACGTACCCGGCTCGGACGCCCAGAGGCAGGCGCCTGCCCGGTCAGCGCCGACTGCGCCCGGAAAGGCTGCCAACGCCAAACGATTTCCGAATTTCGATATCCGACTCACCGGCCGCGCAAGCATCGAAGAAATGATTCGTGGCGGCAGTGGGGAAAATAGTTTTGCTCCTGATGACCTGGAAGCGAAGATATCAAACGTGGTCGCTTCGCAAACCTCCGATCTTCGGCGCGGCATCGACGATCTAAAAGCGTCAAGCCCGAACGCGGAAGTCACTCTGTCACCTTTGACCGGAGCAGTCGAAATAACAAAAAATCTTGGCGGCCTGACAGGTTCCGATGCGAGGCAGGATGGCACCGCGACCGTTCGCGAGTTTCTTGCCAGCAATCAAAAACTCTTTGGCTTAAATTCAGCAGATATTAACGATCTGAATTTCATAGGCCAGAGCGATTCTCCAAGCGGCCTGCGTATGGTGCGCTCCGAACAAATAGCCAATGGGCGGCCCATCTTTCAGAGCGAAACGCGCTTCATACTTGATACTGAAGGCCGGATAATCAGCTCTCTCGGAGCAATGATCCCACAAGCAAACGACAGCGTGGTAACGGCCGATATCCTGAGTCCGGAAGAAGCGTTAAAGCGAACGATGGATGTCCTGAATGTCCCGCTCGAAGTTGCTCAAGTTACCGCCGTGAGTTCAGAAGAGAACGGTTTTCGGACGGAAATGCAGGTCGCCGATCCGAATATCCGCGGACCGGTTACAAGCAAACTTGTGTACTTCCCGGCGGCTCCCGGCGTTTTGATCCCTGCGTGGTCCGAGATCGTTTTTTCCAAGGACGCAGACTGGTATGTGCTCGTAGATGCGCGCAACGGTCGTCAGCTTTGGCGGAAAAACATTCGTTCCGACGTTTCGACGCACCAGTCGCGATTCCGGGTCTACGTGCAGGCCGATGGTTTGACGCCGGCCGATAGCCCGTCACCCTTGTCGCCGTCTACGGCAACGGTCGGTTCCGGGTTTCAGCCTAACGGAATAGCCCCTACCATTGTCTCGATGTTGACCGCCCAAAATATAACCGCTAGCCCGAACGGATGGATAGATGATTGTCCGGGCGGTGTATGCACCGCAAGTCAGACGCAGACTCTTGGCAATAATGTATTGGCGTGTGTAGATCGCTCAAACCCCGCTGATGTCTGCGATACGGATCTAACGGGTGTTTTGGATGGAGGCGGTATGCCCATGGGAAATACCGACACCAACGCTCGCAACCGGGATTTTCTGGGCACAGCGGCTCGAGATTTTCAAACGAACTTCCTGCCGCCGCCGCAAGGTGGCAATCCGGAAGCGGGACAAACAGCTACCGGAAACGGAAACAACGGAGGCAACGCTTTCGACCAGTTTCGGCGTGGATCGGTAGTGCAGCAGTTCTATAGCACCAATTGGTATCACGACAAGCTTTTCGCACTTGGATTCAATCCGGCCGCGGGCAATTTCCAGAACAATAATTTCGGAGGCGGCGGTTCGGGCAACGATCGCGTTCTCCTTGATGTTCAGGACGGGTCTGGTACAAACAACGCGAACTTTTCAACGCCGCCCGATGGAACTTCCGGACGCGCACAGATGTACATTTTCCCCGGACCCACGATCGACCGGGACGGCGGCATCGATGCGGAGGTGCTTCTTCACGAGCTGACGCACGGTACAAGTAATCGACTGATCGGAAATGGGGCAGGGCTCCAGTGGGACGTAGGGGGCGGCATGGGCGAAGGCTGGAGCGACTATTACGCTCTTTCGCTGCTAAATAATACGAACATCGACAATCCGAATGGAAACTACGCCGCAGGAGCATACGCCACATATAAACTTGGCGGACTTCTCGACAACTATGTTTACGGTATACGCCGTTTTCCATATTCGACCAATAACGCGACCAATCCGTTGACATGGGCTGACACCGACCAAACAACCTACAACGAAACAGGTGGTATCGCGGTAAGCCCCCTTGGTTTTGGACTTAATGGCGCTCTTGAAGTGCACAATGTTGGTGAAATATGGGCGAATACTCTTTGGGAAGTTCGGAGCCGTATTATCGCCGCGAATGCCGGAGACGTGCCAACGGGTAATCAGAAGACGCTTCAGATCGTAACGGATGGATTGAAGCTTACTCCGATAAACCCAACGGTCACTCAGGCACGCGACGCAATTATCAGTGCTGACTGTGCGACAAATGCCTGCGCGAACGAGCAGTCGATCTGGGGCGGGTTTGCTGACCGCGGACTGGGTTATGGTGCGGCCGAACAGACTGCGGTTCAGTTCAGCCTGCTTTCGGGTCACATTGGGGTTGTCGAATCCAATGCCTTGCCCAATTTAGATATTAATACGGTAACGGTCGACGACTCTATTGCGAACAACAATGGTTTTATCGATCCGAATGAACCTGTTCGTCTCAATATAAACCTAAAAAATCCCTGGCGGAATGTCGCGATGAGTTCCACCGGAGTTTCCGCAACGCTTGCCTCTTCAACGCCGGGAGTATCAATTCTGGTAGGGGCTGACACCTATCCGACGATCTCCGCCGCCAGCAACGCCAACGCCAGCTCGCCTCTTTTTCTGGTTCGCGCACCGTCTGCGGCTGCATGCGGTTCGAGCATGAAGTTTACCCTTACGATCACGAGCTCGCTCGGTACAGTCGCGCGAGATTTTTCGCTTCGGGTCGGCCAACCGTCAGGAACACTCGCGCCGGTAACTTACACACGGTCAGCGTTGGCCCTTGGCATTCCGGATAATCGGGGTAATGGCATCATCGACACGCTAAATGTACCAGACGACTATCAGATCGCTGACGTCAACGTTCGCGTCGACAGCCTTACGCACACCTGGGATGGCGATCTAACGGTCGGAATTCACGGCCCGAGCGGTTATGGGACTGACCTGATCAGCCTGACCGGATGGGAATCCGGTGGAACATTCCTTAATAACGGTTCATCAGGCGATAATTTCACGAACACGACAATTGACGATGAGGCTGTAAATGGCCTCGTTCAGGCGACGATCGCTCAGGCGCCTTACACGGGCAGCTGGAAACCTGCCTTTTCTTCGCCCGGTTGGGTCGACCTGATAGGTGCAAATCCTGATTCGATTCCGGAACTCGGCCGCTTCGACGGGACGAGTTCGCTGGGACAATGGAAAATGGTCGCGTCCGATTACGCCGCCGGTGATACAGGGACCCTGCAAGGCTGGTCGCTGATCATTACTCCGCAGAACTTTGCGTGTACTCCGTTCATTCCTACGGCTGCTCCTGTCAGTATTTCGGGTAGGGTGGTGACATCTACGGGCCGCAGCATATCAGGTGTGATCGTTACTCTAGCGGATTCTCATGGCGGATCGAGATCGGTGAGAACAAATACATTCGGCTTCTATTCGTTCGACAATATTAAGTCGGGCGAAGTATATATCTTGACCGCGACAGCGAGGCTTTACCACTTTGCTCCAAGAGCTGTTGAGCTAACGGACAATCTGACCGGGTTTGATCTGACCGCGGAACCCTAAGAGGTTCGTAGAGGGCGAACAGGAAAGGCTTCGCGAAATCGCTGAGCTAGGAACGGGCTGACTGATTCGGCGGGAGACATATTCTCTCAAGCGACTTACGATTCTTTCGGCAATCCAACCGGGGACATCGATACTAGATTCAGTTACACTGGTCGTGAGGGCGATGGCCCTGTCGGGCTGATGTATTACCGGGCGCGGTGGTACGACCCAAACCTCGGCCGCTTTATCTCCGAAGATCCGATCGGGTTCGGGGGTGGCGATATAAATCTGTACGGCTATGTTTGGGACAGTCCGCAAAGCTTTAGCGACCCGCTCGGATTTCAAGGAACAATACGATTCTGTCCTGCGGGCGGCAGTTACGAGCAATCTCAGGAAGATGACATACGTCGGGCGATCGATTCTATTCGACTAAACGAAAAATGCAGAAAAAGCTTCACGGATGCAGGACTCCGCGACCCTTATTATACAGATATCAACGTAGGGCCAGCAAAAACGCTGAACGATAGTGGAAATCCTGACGTCGCAAGGGATCTTGGACTCACTCCTAACGGAGCCTTTGCTGGACGACAAGGTCTCGCAAGCGCATCAGCGGCGACGACGGTCAGTAATAATCGATACTGGCTATCGCCCGATCTGGATCCATCCTTGCGATATACATTAGACGAAAATCCAAGGATTTTTTACAAAGACACTTCATTTGGAGACAACCAGAACTTTGTCTACTACTACGTCTACGGTTACTGGAAACTCAAGGAGGTAACCGGCCATGAACTCATACACGCTATGGGACAACCAGGCATACCGCCTCCATGGTATATGCCTTGGAGACATGACCTAACTGCATATCCTTACTACAACAAGATCATGTCGGACTGTGGTTGCTTTAATTAGGCAATTTGAAGGGCGAAATATGAAAATGAAGTTTCAGGTGATTGCTATTCTTTTGGTCATCGCAATCCTTCTTCAAATTTTGGGGACGGTCGTAGTGACAAACTGGGAAGTTGGGCGGGTTCAGAATCTCTCGGCCTTGGGGGTTGAGGCGACATACGACCGAGCTTTCGGATGGTTGCTTGCCGCAGGCCTATTTTTGCTAGCGGCGGCGGCGGCGGTTTTCTGGCAACGTCGGTTCGGCGTCATAACTGTAGGGCTCGTCCTCCTCGCCCTTTTTTGTCATTTATGCATATATGTGACGGCCTCAATTGACCAGAGGCAGCTACTCTCGGTTTTTCCGGGAAATCAAAGCGTTGACGACTTGGTGAAGGGAGGTACGCTTTCAAGTCATTCAGTTCCTTGGTTTTCTCATACTAGCTGGGAATGGTGGATTTGGCTCTGGATGACGACAACCCTTCTCATTGTGATGCTCGTAAGCAACATATTTGTCCGAAGCTCCAATAAGAAAGACAACAACGCTTTGGGTTTCAAGTAGAAAAGTCAACGGTCGCATTGTGCGAGAGAACGCAGCCCACATGTCTTAACGAACTACGGGTTCATTCAAATTGACCGAACTGTTTGATTTCATTGCGATTGCATTCGAGTCACTTTGGGTTAAACAATGTCGAGAGAAAACTTTGGGATCAGACCCACTTTCTTGATGATTCTCTTGTTTTGTGTGCATGCGCCAGAACCTGGGGCTCGCCGTTCTAAATCACCATTCTGTCTAATAGCTTGGATCGCGGCATCGTGGCCGGGGCTGATGTACACGCAAGTACGATCAGTTTTTTAATATCGAGTCAGGAGTTTCGAAAACGCGGAACGCCAATTTTTATACCACCGAAGGTTGTTATCCGCAACCTTAGCCCGTACGGATCTCCCGGGCCCCCACAGAGTTGTTTACAGGGATAAAGGGGATGAAAAAGATATTAAATATTATTTTCGTTTTATCCCCTTTATCATTTTCATCCCTGTAAATTCGCTCCTTCTATCATCTTCCTGGAAGGGATGATCGACGCCACTATCCCCATGATTGACCATGTTAATAGGCGGTGTTATCGAGCGGTATGTCCAGGCGGTGATCGGCAATATTATGCTGCGAATGATCGGCCCTTTTTAGCCTCTTCCCTCAGGGTGCCGGAAAAGCGCGATGGGCGATGTCGTGAACGTCGCGCGGGGTGAGAAAACGTCCCCGATTTCATCTCATTTTGACGGGTTTTTAGTGATTTTGGTCTCGATTTTGAACTCGAATGAACAGTTGTCGCCACCCATCTTTGACGGCGATCTTTCAAGACGCACGTAAAATTGAACACGATTGAACAGATTGAACACGTTGAACGCTCTGAACAAATTGAACGATCCTGAACATTTGAACATTGAACATTGAACGCTATTTGGCCTGAATTTTGGGTGTCCCCATCGCCTGTCCCACCTCTCACATGGACTTTATCTCTCGTGTTGTCAACAGATTACAAACTTTGCAGTAAAATGGATGGGACAGCGGGAAAAGTGGGACAAGTCGCCTCAAGCGTCCAAGGTGTGGAACGTTCCACAATCTGTGAAACGCCACAGCGAACTCAGCGACAATGATAAAAAAGGCTTCGCGAAACGGCGAAGCCTTTTTGTCTACCTAATAAAGCAGAGCGAAGCTACTCGTCGTCTTCCTCTGCCATCGCAAGAAGCGAGGCACTTGTTACGAGGTCATCCTCCCCGCATTTGATCAGCGTCACGCCCTGGGCCGAACGTCCGGTTTCGCGGATCTTGTCAACGCCGAGGCGAATGAGCTTTGCCTGCTGAGTGATGATCATGATCTCGCTGTCGTCTTCCACGGGGAACGCCGCAACAACCTTGCCGGTCTTTTCGGTCGTTTTCATATTGATAACGCCGATGCCACCGCGTTTCGTCAGACGGTAGCTATTAACCTGGGTTTGCTTACCAAAGCCCTTTTCGGATACCGAGAGGATCTTTTCATTTCCCTCTTGCGATACCGAGCAAACAGAAACAACAAAATCGCCCTTGCGGAGATTGACTCCCCGGACTCCCCGAGCCACCCGACCCATCGGACGAACATCGGATTCGTTGAATTTAACAGCCATGCCGTCGCGAGTGGCTATAAATATCTGCTGTTTACCATCGGTCCGGATCACCTCGAGAAGTTCGTCGCCCTCGTCGATATTGATCGCGTTGATGCCGCTGGCACGAATGTTCTGATAATCGGACAAAGCCGTTTTCTTGATAACGCCGTTTTTGGTGACCATCGTAAGATAAATTTCTTCACCAAAATCACGCACCGGCATTGTAGCCACCAGTTTTCTTTCACCTGAGATCTGAACGAGATTGACCACCGCTTTTCCGCGGGCGGCAGCGGCGGCTTCAGGTATCTCATGGACCTTCATCTTAAACACCTGCCCGTCGTCCGTGAAGATCATCAAGTAGGCATGCGTCGAGGCAATGAACAGATGCTCAACGAAATCGTCGTTCTTCGCAGTAGCACCAAGCCGGCCTTTGCCGCCACGGCCCTGACGCGAATAGGTCGAAACAGGGGTCCGTTTGATGTAGCCCGCCTTGGTCACCGTGATCGCGACGTCCTCGTCCTTGATCAAGTCTTCGATAGCAAATTCGGCATCGGCATCGACGATCTCCGTCCGACGAGCATCCCCAAAGTTTTTCCGGATCTCCTGCAGCTCATCGGTGATCACCTGACGTAAAACGCTTTCGTTCGCAAGAATATTCTCGAGCTCGGCGATGTACTTGATGATCGCTTCGTATTCATCGAGTATCTTCTGCCGCTCGAGTCCCGACAGTCTGCGAAGCTGAAGGTCGAGGATGGCCTGCGCCTGCAGGTCGGAAAATTCGAGGCCGCCGATGACCTTTTCGAGGTCTTTCAGAAAGCCAGCGAGCGTCTTATCGGCAGTTACACCACGCCACGTTTTCTGTTCGTGAAGCGTCGCAAAATTTGCTGTCAACCACTGCTTTGCCTCGTCCACCGAACGCGAGTTACGGATCAGCGGAATTATGTAATCGAGCGCGTCGATCGCTTTGTTCAAGCCCTCCAAAATGTGGGCGCGGGCCTGAGCTTTTCTGAGGTCAAATTCCGTTCGGCGGCGGACCACCTGACGGCGGAATTCGACGAAATGCTCAAGCATGTCCTTGAGCGTAAGCAGCTTCGGCTGACCATCGACGATCGCGATGTTGATGATACCGAATGACGACTGCATCGGCGTCAGCTTGTAAAGCTTATTCAGGAGGACCTGGGCGATCGCATCGCGTTTGAGCTCGATAACGATGCGCATGCCCTCGCGGTTGGATTCGTCGCGAAGGTCTGAGATACCGTCGAGCCTCTTCTCCTGAATCAACTCAGCGATCTTTTCAATGAGCTTCGCTTTGTTAACCTGATATGGGATCTCAGCGATAATGATGGCGTCACGCTCACGGTCACCGCGTCCGATCCGGTCAATTGCGGCCCTCGCTCGCATCTGAATTACCCCGCGGCCCTCGCGGTAGGCCCGATGAATTTCCTCACGCCCGTAAATGAACCCGGCCGTCGGGAAATCAGGACCGGGGACCATCTTTATCAACTGATCGACCGTAATCTCGGGATCCTTTAACACGGCGATGGTAGCGTCAATAATCTCGGTCAGATTATGCGGCGGGATCTTTGTGGCCATCCCGACCGCTATGCCCTCCGAACCGTTTACAAGAAGGTTGGGAATTCGCGTGGGCAAAACGCTGGGCTCGCGAAGCGAGTCATCATAGTTCGGAACGAAATCAACTGTTTCCTTTTCAATATCCGCGAGCACGTCGTTCGCAATCCGAGCAAGCCGAACCTCCGTATAACGCATAGCGGCCGGGTTGTCGCCATCGATAGAACCGAAATTGCCCTGGCCGTCTATCAGCGGATAGCGCAGCGAAAAATCCTGGGCCATGCGGACGACCGTGTCGTAGATCGCCGAGTCGCCGTGCGGGTGATATTTACCCATCACGTCGCCGACCGCGCGGGCCGATTTTCGGTATGCCTTGCCGGCCGTATTTCCGGCCTCGTACATGCCGTAAAGGACACGGCGGTGAACAGGCTTAAGGCCGTCCCTAACATCGGGTAAAGCACGGCCGATAATTACCGACATCGCGTAGTCGAGATACGACCGCCGCATCTCGTCTTCGATGTTGATCTGATTGCGTTCTAAGAGTGAATCCATTTGTTACTTAAATCTTGCTATGTTCCTGAAAAAAAGGCTAAATCGGTGCCAAAAACACTGGCTTTTTGAGGTTAAAAAAATGTGGACATAGGTACCAATTGATGATATGGTAATTTTACAGGCAAATAGCCTGTTTAGCAACTCGCTAAGCCCTTCAAATTCAAGGTCCTTCCAGCAAATTCCCGAGCAAAGATCCAGCAGGTTTTTGGCTACTGTTCCACCTGTTTTTCTCAAGATTTTATGTCCACTACCGTGGTAAACAAAGAAACGGCCGAAGTTAAGACAGAGGCCCGGCGAATTCAGCGAATCGCCCTTCCTCTTCCAGCCCGCGTCGAGATAAAAGTCGATAAAGCCACGTCCTGGCATGAAGTTGTGCGACTGGAAGACGTATCGGCATATGGGGCCGGCTTTTCGCTCACTCGGCCGGTAAAACGGGGTCGCCTGCTGCTGATAATGCTGCCGATGCCGCGACAACTGCGCTGCTACGACCACAGCGAGTCGCAATACAAGATCTGGGGATTGGTCCGCCGGTGTACGCCTGTAAATGCCGGACAGGAGAAATGTAAATACATAACCGGTGTCGCATTCATCGGTAAAAACGCTCCGTCCTCCTATTACAACGATCCGACCAGTCTTTACGACATCTCGCACCGCGGCGAGGAAGGCATGTGGCATATAGTTGAGACCACAGTGGCGCAGGATGAATCTGACCTGCCGAATGATGCCCGACGCCAGACCCGCTTTCATATCCCGGAAACAGTGACCCTCGAAATCATGGACGAAAGCGGAAACGTGTCGAACACGGAAACCACTGTGACCGAAAACCTCAGCGAAGGAGGAGCCGCTGTTTTCACATCGCTAGAAGCGGGAGCGGGCTCTTTCGTGAGGATGAGCGTCATTCGCAACAACGTTCAGATAATTTCTATCGTGCGTGCCCGAAGAAAAGGAGCCGATGGATTGACTCGCCTGCATCTGGAATTTGTCGACCGCCTGTTCCCGATCGAAGGCATCTCTTAAAATCATGCGTTCCACCCATCAAAATTCCCCAGAGGTAAGCAATGGCCTGCAGGCCACTCAAAGAACGGCGCGAAGGATCGACGGCTATTCCGATGTCCTTTTTTCTGCTGTGATCAAGGTCCGCG
>Ga0207711_10003744_pt1 | contig 13114 bp, 10 predicted proteins | sample KBSS34metaG_FD_184401 | JGI IMG/M metagenome (GOLD analysis project Ga0207711, IMG submission 184401) | Switchgrass rhizosphere microbial communities from Kellogg Biological Station, Michigan, USA - KBS S3-4 metaG (SPAdes) (version 2) | ecosystem: Host-associated > Plants > Roots > Rhizosphere...
CCTGCGCGCGCTGTTGCGCACGTTCGTCGATCGCGGTCACACGATGATCATCATTTCCCACTCGATGAGCTTTCTCGGCGGCGTGGCAGACAATATCCTGTTTATGGAAGGCGGGCTGGTTGTCGAACACGGACCAACCGAAGCAGTACTCAACTCTCCGAATGATCCCCGAACGAAAGATTTTCTAGAGCAAGCGGATTGACTGTCCCGAAACACTCTCCAGGTAACGCTCGAACGACTCGCGATGCTCGACGGCGGTGATCTTCGTGCCGAGCAGATAACCGTTCACTGAATACGCGTCCGTGAGACGCTCGCAGCGCACCGGCGCGACTTCCAAACCGATAATTCCGTCGGGCGAGTGTAGCGAAAGTTTCAGGCGGTTCGACGCGGTGCAGAACCGTTCGTCGATGATCGTCGCGGGCAGGACCATTGCGAGTCCGACCGCGCTGAGATCGCTGGTCTGGCCGAAAAACACGAGGGGCGAATCCGCGTCGTAAGCGTCGTTGTCCAACAGCGACAGGTTCGCGGCGAGCTCCACTTCGCATTTCACCCGGAGCCGGCGCGTGCTGCGACGTTCGATTGCTGAGGCGAGTTTGTCCAAGCTGGTTAGTGTTTTGATAAACGATTGTTCCGGGGCGGCATTATTACCGGGAGCGCCCGAGAGCTGTTGTTTGAGTGTTAAATTCCTAAGCCGTAAATGTCCCGCACGAGCCGGCCAGTAGTAGCACGAAACGATGAGTCTATGCATGGGGGTAATGTCGTAAATGCCCGTTATTTAGTTGTGCTAGTGCGTATGAATTAAACGTGCAATACGGCCCCGATCCCACTTTCCGCCGGCTTGCCGTGCATCGCCTGTTCGATTCCGTCGAAAGCGGCGTCAAGCGTCTGCTCGTCGGCCAGGTAGACCAGCCGGAAATAGCCGTCCCGGGGATCGCAGCCGAAGCCCGAACCGTGCACCACGAGCACGCCCGAGGCTTCGAGCAGGTCGAGCGCAAACTGCTCGTCCGTTCGGCCCGCGAGGTTATCGGTCTTCACCATCAGGTAAAACGCGGCCTCCGGAACCACACAGCTCAAACCGTCGATCGCCGCGACGCGCGCGGTCGCGAGATCGCGCCGGCGTCTGATCTCCCGGATAAAATTAGCGATGTACTCTTTGCCGCCTTCGAGCGCCGGAGCGACCGCGTACTGGGCCGGCGTCGGCGAACACAAACGGCCGCCCGCAAGTTTGACGACCGCATCAGCCAGACCGTTCATGCGCTCGGGATGCGTGAAACGTAACCAACCGATGCGCCAGCCGGACAACATGTGCGTCTTCGACAAGCTCTCCAACGTGACCACGGCGGCGCCGCTTTCTTTTGCCAGCACCGAGGCGGCTGTCGGCGGTGTGTTGAAACACAGTTCGCGATAGACCTCGTCGCTCAGCACCAGGAGCTCGCGTTCGGCTGCGAGCGCGAGCAGCTCGCGAGTGATGTTGTCAGGCGTGATCGAGCCCGCGGGATTACTCGGGTTGATGAGCACGATAGCGCGCGTCTTCGGAGTGATCAGCGAGCGAACTTCATCGACCGAGGGGCGCCAGCCATCCTGCGGCTGCAAATGGTAGTAACGAATCTGCGCGCCGAGCTTGCCGACAATCGCCGGGTAGATCGGATAACCGGGAGCGGGTAACAAGACTTCGTCGCCGGGATTGACGAGCGCCGTAAGTGTCAGATCCGCGGCTTCGGAAGCGCCGGAACTAACGATCACGTCCTTTACTTCAGTCGGCGAGCCGAGGTTCGTCGCATAACGCGCGATCGATTCGCGGGCTTCGAGCAGACCCGAAGAGTGCGAGTAGCCGGAAAACTTGTCGCGGACCGCGCGATTGACGGTTTCGATAACGAAATCCGGCGGATGAAACCCGAACGACTGGGGGTCACCGATGTTCAGATAAATCACGCGCCGTCCCTGGCGCTCGAGTGCTTCGGCAGCGCGGACAACGTTACGAATGGCGTAGACAAAGTTGGTAGCTCGTTCGGAAGGCTGGATCATAGGCCCGCCATTGTAAAAGATTTGCGACAAATTGGCTCGTGAAGAAGCGCGGTTAGACCTCGACGAGAAAAGCTCGTAAAGCCTCGCGCTGTTCGTCCGAAAGATCGATGAAACGCAGGCCAAAACCGATAGGACGCGACTCGTGAGCGACCTCGCCCGTCAGTTCGAGATGACCGCCGTCGGGCAGTTGAATGCGCACGGTCAGCCGCTCTCCGATCTGGGCCTCGCCGGTCGTATCGACAAAACAGCCGCCCTCGGAAAGGTCGGTGATACGCGCGAGGCATTTTCTGCTCGCGGTCCCGTCCCAAACGGTCTCCAGAGAAACTTCCAGTCGCTCTTCGTTGCGGCGTTCGTCCATATTCAAGGCTTGGCTTGGGAACAGCGGGCGATCAAGATTGAGGCCGGCCCGCTGTCAGTCGACGAGTTGATTTTATATCATGGCTCGCCATGTTCAAACCAAAAACGGAAGTCTTGCCCCTCAGCGAGATAAGAAAACAGTTCCCTGCCCTTGAACGAGTGCACAACGGTTACCCGGTCGCCTACTTCGACGGGCCCGGCGGGACGCAGGTGCCGCGTTACGTCGTCGAGCAGATGAGCGACTATCTTTACCACCACAACGCGAACACTCATTGGGCATATCCGACCAGCGCCGAAACAGACGCGGCCCTGGCACACGCGCGCGAAGTCAGCGCCGAGTTTCTCAACGCGTCGCCGGACGAGATCGCCTTCGGCGCGAACATGACGACGCTGACGTTTCACCTGTCTCGCGCGCTGGGTTTGAACTATACGGCCGGCGACGAGATCGTCGTGACCGAGCTCGATCACCACGCGAACATCGATCCCTGGCGGCGACTCGCGGTGGAACGCGGCGTGACGATCCGCACCGTGCGTCTCGACACCGCGACGGGTCAGCTCGACTATTCGGATTTTGAACGGTTTGTCGGGCCAAAAACGCGCGTGGTGGCGGTCGGCGCCGCGTCGAATGCTTTGGGAACAATCAATGATCTGCCCCGCGTGATTGAGCTCGCGCACAGCGTGGGCGCGCTGGCGTTTGTTGATGCGGTTCACTACGCGCCGCACGCCTTAATCGATGTGAAGAAACTGGATTGTGATTTTCTTGGCATGTCGGCTTACAAGTTTTACGGGCCGCACGTCGGGATACTGTGGGCGAAAGGCGAGTTGCTGCGGCGAATCGATTTTCCGAGACTCGTTCCCGCGCCCGATTACATACCGGAGAACGCGGAAACCGGCACACAGAATCAGGAGGGTATGGTGGGCGCGGCCGCGGCGATCGACTTTCTCGCGTCGATTGGTAATCAATCAACCCGACGCGAAAGTTTACGCAGCGCCTTCACCGCGATGCACGCACGCAACGCGCAACTCTTCACGCGCTTGTGGGAGGGTTTAAGTTCTCTACCCGGCGTGAACCTCTTTGGGCCACCGCCCGATGCAGCTCGAACGCCAACACTCGCTTTCACGATCGAAGGCCGCCCTTCTACCGAAGCCGCCCGTCTGCTCGCGGAGAAAGGACTCTTTCTCTCGCACGGCGACTTCTACGCCGCCACCGTAGTAAACCGTTTCGGCCTCGAACCCGAAGGCTTCATCCGCGCCGGCTGCGCCTGCTACACCACCGAGGAAGAGATCGATCGTCTACTCGACGGCGTGGATGCGCTCCAGAACTGATGAAGCCCGTCGTGTTGTCAGGGCAGTTGCTGTCGCCGGGGCGCGACGCCGTTGACTCTCAGCATGGGATTTCCAGATCAATCCACTTCAATCCCACCCCTGGGGCGAAGCCGTTGGGCAACGTATCGCTACCACGATCACTTCGGACAAACTTGATGTCGCGCTTGGTCAGCGCTGAAAGCAGATCGGTCAAGGGAATATTGTTACGGTATTTTCCTTCGCCTTGCTGGGTAGAGATCATCGCCGGAATGCCCTTCGGCAGAACTTTCTCAACCAGCGTTTTCGACGTGGCATTGTGACTTCCGTGATGCCCCACCTTGAAAAAACTCGAGCTGCGTAACAGCGTGCGTGCACCATCGTCGTCGAGAATTCGCTTCCACGTGCCCCACTCAGCATCTCCAGGCAGCAGCAAACGTGCCTTCCCCACTTCGAGTACCAGAACCAGGCTCGTGGAATTGATCATCCCGTCAACCTTTTCCGCGGCAAACACAGCGTCAGCGCTTTTTGCCAACCCTTCCATCCTCTCCACCTCGTCGGGTTTCAAAGGAAAAGGCGTCTGCTCGGTATCCGGAACTCTCCAGTCCTCGGAAAATGGCGGCCCGGAGGCAGCCGGATCGGGGATGGCGCCGGCTGCGGCCCCGCGCAGAGCGAGCGCGCGATAAGTTTCACCATCTGCTTCAGGGTCGAGCTCCTCGATCAATTTCGGATCGCGTGGTGGTCCAAGCACATGAATCCGTACGCCCGGCAACACCGGACAATCGAAAGACTCGGGAAAGGCGTCGGTTTCCGGCAGAAAACGCGGACGAGCACGGTCGCGTCGCGCGAACCCCTCATGTAGACGATTGAGCGCTCCGGCATTGCTCCACGCTTCGAACCCGGGCAGAGGCGCGTGATCGATGCCCGCGTTCCATAACATGAACTGAACGCTGCTTTGACTCTCAGGGTCAAGGCCAAACGTTGGCACCGCAGCCGCAAGATTCATCGCGAATTGTTGATGTTTTTTCCAGAGACGAGTCGCTTTTTCGTTCGTGCGATCTTCCAGCCACGGGAGCCACACTTCTCCTACGTCAAGTTCGTCCCAGAGCTCCGAGTTAAACGCGTAGACGTGATCCTGATGGCGATGGGTGGCGATGACGACATCGATTCGTGGCTCACCCTTGATCGCCTTCACGTCCTCAACGACCTGTGTGGCCAGATCATCGCCGCTAAACGCACCTTTACCTTGCGAGTGAAACCCGGCATCCACGAGCACGGTGTGATTACCAGGGAGTGTCAGCAGGAAGCAGTCACCAAAGCCGACGTTGTACATTCTTATGTGAACCGTATCGCTCATCGCCACCTCCTTTGATCCATAGCGCGAGCAGAGAATGCCGAGGTAATGCGATCCGGTTGGCGGCGATCGGAAGGCCAACCTCCATCGCTCGCCTCGTCGAAGGCGCCGACCCATGCTGTAATTCCTGTTTCCCTTTCAGCGTGGAACGGTTTCTTGATCAGGTATCGGATGAAGCCATCGAAATTAGCGATCATGGTCACCCCCGCGCGATATTTAAGGCCGCCCAGATCTGCGCTCTTTTTACTCTTGTCCGTCTGAACAAACTGAGCCACCATCTCGACGAGAAGCTCGCCGCTGGGCGCAATGCGGTGTACCGGATGAAATCCTCTCACTGCCACCGGAAACGTCGGCACAAGCTTGAGACGCTCGCGATTCTGATTGGCCCACATCGCCAATTCTTTTGCGATGTAACGAAGCACTTCCTCAGGTTCCTCTTCCTCGGGAATGTCGCGAATAACGTCGTCGGGCTCCTCAGGACCAAGCAAGACATCGTTCTGTTGCACCACCCACTCGGCTGATTTCTCGAGTTTGCGAAGTGTCCTTCGCTTGCGCTCCGCTTTGGGCTGTGGCGTGTAATTGCGATCCAGTTGCTGCGCGCCGTAGCGAAGAAGTTTGCTGACCAACTCGGCTAGCTTCTCATCTGGCGGGACTCCTACTGTGTCTTCAGATTCCAGCAGCAGTGACTGAACTGCCAGAGACCCGACCGATTCAGGACGAATGCCGCGTTGGCGAAACGACTCGATCATGGCAGCGCGAAGGCCGCTGTCGTCCGCGCGATTCAACTCGAAGTCGGCCGTTACCATCGCTCTCAGGAAATCACTAAATGTCGGATCGACCGGTGGTAAGTAGTCCGTTGCCCGGATACACATCGAGAGGACCGACTGGGCGATGCGTACGCACTCGGAAGTAAGTCGAGCAACCAAATCGGGATGCAGTTCGCCGGCCGGCAACTCACCTGTACCGCCGGTTGCAATGCGGTACAGATCGCGGGTGCGGCGCCGGTAGCTGCTGACGAATCCCTCGTACACGGCGGATACAAGTATCCAGCCGAGTGCGTGAGGTTCTTTAGTACGTGCAAACAACGCCGGGTCAGGCTTCCCCGCGATTACACGACGCAAGGGGCCACCCCTGCCGGCAGCAGAACCAAACTGAGCACCGATGTCGAGCAAGCGATTGTTTGGGTCCAGCAGGTCACCGCGCGACTCGCGAATCGCGGGCGCCACGACTTCCGGAAACGTGAGGCGCTGAAACATTGCCACGAGATCTGCAAAAGCTTCATGCAGTGCGGGCACTTGGGGGTTCGTCGGCTCGTTGTAATAAGCGTGAAGCCTGCTCAACGCCGCGTGCGCCACTTCATGGGCCACGATGTCGTGTGAAAGACACGTAAAGATTAGCTGGCCCGGCAGATTCGCTCCCGGATCGTCCTCGTCAGCCGGAAAATAGCCAAAGAGGACCGCATTCATCTCGCCGTCGAAGTAAGCATTGCGCGCTTGAAACGCGTGCGGGATCAGGCGCAACCGATCGCCTCCCTTGAACCGCAGACGACGGCCGAGCGCGCGATCAAAGTTCTCGAGCACTTTCGAGGCGACTGCATAAACCATCTGTTGGTGAAATTGAGGATCCTGCTCCACCGGTTCCAGTCCTTGACTCATTGCGATCTTCGGATCGTCGAGAGCTACCGCGCGAAAGTAACTGCGCGTTGAGGCGTCATAATCCACCACTTCCAAACGATCGTCATAAAACGAACGCTCCTCGTGTACGATTGGGCGGTAGGGAATTTCGACGGTAACACGGTGATCGCCGGCACGCGCCAGCATCGGATCAAACGCAAAGATTCGGAGAGGCCGGCGCTCGGGACGAGTATCTAACGGAGATTTCCGCATCGAAGAACTCCTTGGTTGGTTTCCACCTACTGTTTATGTGTGAAGAATCGAAAATGTTTCGGTCGATGGTGACATGAAGGCCGGCGGAAGCAATTCCGGCGGCCTTTCTGCCGGCAAGCTGTGTTCTGATGCGTTATCGCCCTCGTCGCCTCCGAGGTAACTCGAGAACATGAGCAGCGCAAGGCTGTAACCGCTTCCACGAGATATGAACTTTACTCTCTTGTCGGCCTGGCCATGATTGGCCACAAAGCTCAACGGAATCTTTGAGTACGACTGCTTTACCTTCGCGAGGTCATGACGCAGGGTGGGAGCTTCATCACTGTGGCGTGACACAGAATGAACGGGGCACCGAGCCTACGTTCAGTAAGAATGTCAGGCCGGATAACAGAGCAAGTAGACGCGTGATGGGGTGACTGGTTTTCATCGTGGGAGTTTCTCCTTAACTGAACCGGAGGCTTCTCTCTGGACACAAGGATCAAACCGAATGGTTAGAGGCGAATGGCCATAATGCTAGCTCTTAAACGAGCGGCGGGCAATGTGATTTTTTACTGCTGACTCGGTTCCATTCCGTTGACATGCTTCAGACCGCAGGTATATAAGCAGTCGCGCAACGCGAGTCCCACACTTCTGATTCGCATGCACCCCTCGCCCATAACACCCGTTAAGAAGTGGACCACTGCGCTTCAACAAAGGAGTGACCCCAGTGCTATACAACCGCAAAGTATTAGACAGGTGGCCAGTAAATCACCAACTGAACGCCCGAATAAAGCAAGCTATCAAACCTAAACCATTGCCGCCCGCATTCGACTCACCAACACCCGCGTTCGACTACATCGTCATCGGCGCGGGAGCAGCGGGCTGCGCGCTTGTTGCAACCTTGCTTGCAGGAGATACGACTGCAACAGTGCTGCTGCTGGAAGCCGGCGACACGAACGAAGTAGCGGAGATTCAGGATTTTACTCAGGCAATGTCATTGCGCGGCACCATCTACGACTGGGGTTACCAAAGCCAGTCGCAGACCTGCATGAACAAACAGACCATGCCTTACGACGCGGGAAAAGTTAATGGTGGCAGCAGCTCGATCAACGGCATGGTTTGGGTGCGCGGCAATTCTGCCGACTACGATGGTTGGGGAGCGCTGAATCCGGGTTGGAATTACCAGTCAGTGTTGCCGGTTTTTATGAGGCAGGAAACATTCGCCGGCGGTGCGTCGCCATATCGCGGCGGGACGGGACCGATAAATGTTACCGCCAGCGTGACGTCCAATCCCATCTCCGACGACTTTAATGCTGCGTGCATAAAAATGGGGTACACGGCGAACGCCGATTACAATGCGGCTACGCAATATGGAGTCGCCTATTCGCAATTGAACGTCAAGTCGGCGCCGGCGCCTGTTTACGGAATCAGACAGGACTCTTACAACGCTTTCGTGAATCCGTACACGGGAAAACAACTTACCCAGGTAACGAACGCGTTTGTTATGGGTCTTGAGTTTGACTCGCAGAATACGATTTCACAAGTTGCGTTCTTGTGGTCCAACCGTATCTTTATTGTAAATTGCTTGAGAGAGACAATCCTGTGCGCCGGCGCTTTGCGGTCGCCGCAACTGCTGATGGTGTCGGGTATAGGAGATGCAACCGCTCTCAAGCAGTTGAACATTCCCGTAGTTGCAGACGTGCCCGGTGTGGGACAAAACCTTCAGGATCAACTCGTGAGCTTCGTGGTGAGACCGCTGGCGAAGATTGATACCGGACACTTTTCGCCGATGTGCAACAACATCTTTGCGAATGGTCTGCCGAGTACGGCCGGCGATGCGACGGCGCCTGAGTACGAAGTGCAAACGTTCTACATGGCCAACAACCCGGGATTTCCACCCAACCAGTACGCGGTGGGGTCAATCGCTCTTCATCCCTTGAGCCGGGGTTCAGTTACTTTAGCTTCCGACACGATGGGCGACGCGCCGATCATCCAACCCTCTCTGCTGTGTGACCCGGCGGATGTGACCACGTCGCTCACAGGCTTGAAGATGGTTCGAGAAATCGCCAGTTACTTCGCGGCCAATTCGACGTGGCTCGGCGCGGAGTCGATGCCCGGAAGTAATGTCATAACTGATGCTCAGTTGATTACTTACATGAAGGAATCGAGCGTTCCCGATTTTCATTATGTAGGCACGTGCAAGATGGGACCGGCCAGTGATCCGCAAGCAGTAGTCGACTCGCTGCTTCGGGTCAGAGGCGTCACGGGTTTGCGAGTGGCTGATGCCTCGATCATGCCGACCGTAATCTCGGGCAACACGAACGCGTGCTCAAACATGATCGGCGGTCGATGCGGCGACTTCATCACGCAAGCGTAAAGCAAGAATCAAGCGGGCTCGCCGCGAAAGCAGGTTCGTTTGCTTTCGCGGCGAGAGGAGATAACCCTCAAATACGTTTGCGTGCGAACCTCGCCTTCATTCGCTTTTCCAGCTCATCCATCAGCACTTCGAAGGACTTCGGCGAGCGCGGTTAAGAGCAGAGCTTTCATAAGTTTTCCTCAACAGACCTGTGCGACCCCTCACCAGTTCGTCGCCGATCAAGCGCGGTCCGTGGGCGGAGTGAATGTTACGTTCACTCCGCCCGGGGCGTCATCCGAAATGATTAGCTGGTGAAGAGTCACGGACAGATTATGGCCGTCGGATCGTCGGGACAATCGTTACAATACGCGCCCCGCGAAGGATCGTAAGGATCACAATCCTCGTCGTCGTACCATCCGTCACTGTCACTGTCCAGGCGATCTCGTCCATAAGCGGACACGTCGGCAGTTCCGACTGTGTGCGAGTAGTAGCCCGAGGAAGTCATGTTCGTGACTTTGATCTGATAGCTGCCCGAATAGGCCGCCGAAAGGTCAGGCACGTTGGCTGTCAACGAGGTGCCACCCGATACAGAACTCGCATAAGCCGATCCCACCAGATAGCCGTTGCCATCGTAGTAATCAACTCTTGGCATGCCGTACGTCGAATCAAAGCTCTGCCCCGTAATCGTAACGGTCGAGGGCGGGCTGGTCAGATCGATCGACGACGGATTTGACGAAAGAGTGTAATTCGAGTTCAAACGCAGGATGATCTGAACGTTGTTGCAAGCGCCGTTTATGGGTTTTATAACAACAACCGATCCAGTCGAAGTGGTCACACCGATCACCGACTGTGTACCGCCGCCTGTCAGATTGAAAACGAACAAGTAGGTGGAATTCGGGGTTAGTCCGCTGAAGAAACAGGTGTTGGAAGAACCGGAGTTGCATCCTGGCAGCGTGAACACAAACAAAAGGAGTAAGAGAGGCAATATCTTTTTCATTGCTTTTTACCTCCTTCGCTCAGGTTCAGGATCTTGTCGAAGGCCGACTTGGTGAAAAATAGTCCGGGCGCCGAAGGATGGAGCAAACCGTTTGGACCATAAGGCCGGCCGGAAACATTTTTTTCCGCCCTTCGTTGCTCCCTCGTCTGACGCTCGTCCATTCTCTTCTCCAACAACATCTGCGCGATGTCGCTGCGCGAACTGGTCAAAGGATCGTCCGCCGCCACGGAGTAGGCGATCAGCAGCGCCTGCGTTGGCGTGACACCTTGCGAGTTGGCGTTTCCGAATTGTTCGGGGAGAAGCGCACTCAGCGTGCTCACGCGATCGTTAACTTCTCCGGCGATCATCGAACGCAGTCCGACTTGCAGTCCGCCATCACCCTCCCGGCTCCACTCGCGACCGGCTTGTGCTTGCCGGATCAAGTCTGTCTTGCTCATGACGCCCCATTTGGCGTCAGCCCGTGAGCGAACCTGGCCGTTCGCATCGGACGATGCTTCGGCGGCGGCCTCGATCTCTTTGTCAGTTAGAGTTGCCAACCGGTCGACGACTGCCACGGTCATGTTGTCAGTCAACTCAACAACGGTGATGTATGGCGACTTGCCGTTCAGTACCTCGCTCTCCGCCTTCGCGAGTCTCTTCTTGAATCCCTGAGTCAATCTCAAACCGGAGCGCCATTGGATAAAGTCGGCTGCTGACGCGACTGCTTCATCCGCCTGCTCGGGCCTGGCCGCGAATCGGACTTCGCTTCCGAGGCCTTTGCGCAATTGCTGTTGTAAGTGTTGTTTATCCTCAGCGGAGGCTTTCGCAGGTAGCCGGGACGAATACAAAACGGCTATTCCTGCTGAAACAAGAAACGCGAGGACCGTTGCGATAGCTATCAATGGTCTTCGTCGAAGACCTCGAATCAAGCTCATAGAAACTCCTTTTCAGACAACGGTTGCTGATCAGTGGGGGAACACAGTTCGGCTCTGCAAATGCCGGGATGTCAGGTTCGGGTTTCTGAAGGCTTGGACGTGACGCTCAGCCTTAATCAGAGTCAAAAAACTATGAGGCTACTCTGGGCTCGCAGTTTGCGATTTGTCGGGGTGCTTACTCTCACACGATGCGCAGATCCTTGTCAATATGAATTTCGCTCAGAACAACGTAACGCTATGGCCAAACAATCCGAAACTCGTCACCGAGGGCACTGGAGCTGCGCCGAAGATGCTATGCCACGCAGCAAACTGCGTCCACGGAAATGGTGCGCTCGTGAAAGACACAGTATCGACGCTCAAGCCGCCACCCAATCCGGCGGCGACGATAGGCGCCGGCGGCGGCAGCAGCGTCAGGAACAGGTTCGGATTTCCCGTGAGTGGAACGACGAACGACCACGTGGTCCATACTCTCGGGAGCACGAATATCAGGCTCAACCCGGGAGGCACGACGAGCCCGGAGAAAAACATCGCCCAAAACGTGCCGTCGCCTTTAGTCCGCCTCAGATAGACGAGCACGGTCTCCTTTCCGACGGCGGGCGGCTTCTGCCTCACTAAGGCGTCGACAGCCTCTACCGGCGGAGCTACCGCGCGCCCTCGCTCCACACGGCTTTTCCAGAAACGTCGCGATCGTTCCTCGACCTGGTCCTTCGTGACCCGCGGAGCAATTTCGATGTCGAAGTCGGCCTTCGCAAAGATTGTCTCGACGAGCTTCCTGGAGCCGGTGATAGAGAGTTCGTAGTCTTTTGCGCCGTCTTCGTCGGCGACTACGCTGGTGTATACCGAGCGTCGTGTGCCAGAGCGCTTCAGTTCGTCAATTTTCATAATTCCTCCGTTGGCGCGGACGTTTGCGTCCGGTAGAAGTTGTAAGGATCTGGTGAGGCGGCTTTTATCGCAGAACCACTAAAGATGTCAATATTTTCCGAGCCGGTTTGGTACTGATCGCGGATCGTATTTTTTAGTGCCTGACAGCGTTGATGAAATCAGCCAGCAGACCGTAAGCGGTGCTCTGGAGATTGGGGCGGTGCGAAACGATCGTAAGGCCGGGGATCGTGTCGAGCTCGAAGTGAATCGCGAGCGAAGTGCCGCGCACGTTGCCGAGTGGATCGGTAGTGGCGATCTGTTCGGGCCGGACTGAAGCAGTAACGGAGCCGTCAGCGTTTACACTTGCACGCGCGAGAAGTTTGAACGGTTTTCCTTCGGCCCGCGCGGCTTGCAGCAGACGGTGGTCCAGGCCGCGAATTCCTTCGCGCCGGACGTGAGCCGGCAGCAACGAAGCTTTCAGAATCACCCGCGAGATGGCGCACACTTTCATTATCGAGTCCCAGCCATCCACGTCGTGACTCGGATCGGTCTCCGCAACACCGAGCTCCTGCGCGGTCTTCACGCCTTCCGCAAAACTCCGTCCTGCTTCCATCGTTTCGAGAATGATGTTGGTTGTGGAATTGAAGACGCCACTGAAACCACGGATCTTCACGGCGGGCAACGTTTCGCGAAACAAAGAGAAAACAGGCGCGCTGTCGAGCACGGTCGACTCGAACAAAAACCGTTTGCCTTGCGCGACGGCGATCTCTTTGAGCTCGTCGTAGGCGTAAACGATCGGAGCTTTGTTCGCGGTGATCGTGTGTGCGCCTGACTGAAGCGAAGCGCGCAGGTACTCGATCGCCGGTTGACCGTTTTCGGGATTGAGCGAGGTCGTTTCAAACACGACGTCGGGCTTCGCGTGCGCCAGCCACTCGTCGATCCGGTGATGCGTCTCGGTCTGATCGGTTCCGGCCAACAACGCGCCTGTATCGATCGCTTCGTCACTCGCGCGCCAACCCATGCGACGCGTCGCGACGCCTGTGATCTCCCACTCGATGCCGTAGCTGTCGCGCAGCTCAGCCGACT
>Ga0207711_10003749_pt1 | contig 13096 bp, 6 predicted proteins | sample KBSS34metaG_FD_184401 | JGI IMG/M metagenome (GOLD analysis project Ga0207711, IMG submission 184401) | Switchgrass rhizosphere microbial communities from Kellogg Biological Station, Michigan, USA - KBS S3-4 metaG (SPAdes) (version 2) | ecosystem: Host-associated > Plants > Roots > Rhizosphere >...
CCTGCGGCTCGTCTCGCTGGTGTTCGCCCTGCCGGCGCTCTATGCCGCGGGCACGCCGCCGGCGATCACCGTCGAGATTCGCGACTACGCGGCGATGCCGATTACCGGCGCGCTCGACGGAACCGGCGCGACCGACGCGCTGCTGGCGCGCGTCAACTCATTGCGCGAAGAACCGGGCGGCGCGAACCGCTTCTTCGTCAACGATCTCAACGGACCGCTCTACATCCTCGACAAGAAGACGAAGGCGTTCACCACCTATCTGGATTTCAACGGCCGCGAAGGTCACAGCGGGCTCTTCCGTCGCTTTGCCTACGCGACGAACTGGGCCAACGGCCTCGTCGCCGTGCAGTTCGATCCCGACTACCGGCGCAACGGCCGGTTCTACACGGTCCATATCGAGGACCCGGCGGTCGAACAGCCTGCCGAACCGGACCAGGCGCGCCTGCCCGCTCTCAACCTGCGCGGGTACGCGATAACCGCGGCCGTCGCCACGCCCGGCGACATTCAACGCGAAGGTGTCGTGATCGAGTGGACCGACACGAACACGGCGAACGCGACGTTCGAAGGGACGGCGCGGGAGCTGCTGCGGCTGCGCCTCAACACTCGCATCCACCCGCTGGGCGATCTCGTCTTCAACCCAACCGCCCGTCCGGGCGACCCGGACTGGCGAGTGCTCTACGTCGGCATCGGCGACACAGGATCCGGCGAATCACGAACGCCCATCCGAACGAATCCGCAGCGGCTCGATACGCTGGTCGGCAAGATCCTGCGCATCATTCCTGATCCCGTCGAGCGCGTATCGTCGAGCACTCTCAGTGAGAACGGCCGCTACCGCATTCCGAACGACAACCCGTTCGTCTCCACCCCCGGGGCGCGGGGAGAAATCTGGGCGTACGGGTTCCGCAATCCGCATCGGCTGCACTGGGCCGTCGACGCCGCGAACCCGGCGAACACGCGCCTCCTGGCCAATTCGATCGGCCTGCATACGTGGGAGACGGTGAACATCGTTCACAAGGGCGCGAACTACGGCTACTCACAACGCGAGGGCAACCAGACGCTCCAGCGCGACAACCTCGCCGGCCCGTTGCCCGACGAGGACAAGATTCCCGTGCTGGTCAACGACACCGTGACGAACGGGACGATCACGCCGACCTATCCGGTCATTCAGTACGGCCACGTTCCCGGCGGCGGTGATGCGATCGGCAGCGGATTTCTTTACGCCGGCAAGGCGATGCCGATGCTGCGCGGCAAGTACGTCTTCACCGACATCTCGACCGGGCGGATCTGGTACGCCGACTACAAGGAGATGCTCGCGGCCGACGATGGCGATCCGAGGACGATGGCGGAGCGGCATGAACTCCGGATCGGCTGGGAGAAACAGGTCTACGACTCGATGTTTCCCATCGCGCTGACCACCTTCCACGCCCGCGGCGGCAAAAATCCGACGCTGCCCGGGCGCGCGCTCGTGTCGGGCATCGGCCGCGCCGACGCCAACCTCGCGGTGGACGCGGCCGGCGAGCTCTACGTCTTCACCAAGAGCGACGGCATGATCCGCGCGCTGATCTCGGGTCGCTGAGCGGGAGGAGCCTTCGCCACGTCTCGCGCGTCACGCGAGACGCTGGCTCCTCCTCCCTGCACCTGGCGGCGCCTACAACAATGCCTACATGGGCTACACCTCCGGACTCAATTGCGTCATTTACGACTCCAAGCCGAGGCGGTAGGCTTGGCCGTATACTGCGGCTGCTCTGACGCGCCAGGCTCGGGCCGCAAGGCGCCGTCCCTTCGTTGAATCGGTGTAGTAAGGAGGACTTCATGTCACTGTCCCGCCGCCACTTCTTCTGGAATCTGGGATTGGGGAGCGCCGGCCTGCTGTCCACGCCGTTCATCGTGGGCCGCGGTCACGAGGCCATGGCGTTCGAGGTGGGCGCCATACAACCGCCCGATGACGGCGGCTTCATCAGGATCAGCTCGAACGAAAACCCCCGCGGCCCCGGCAAGAAGACCATGGACGCGCTCCGGAACACGATAACCCCCCGGGTAGGACGAGGGTATCCGCCGGACTACACGGGCGATCTGGTGGCAACCATTGCCGAGATCTATGGAGTCAGCCGCGACCACGTCATCGTCGGCACCGGGTCCGGTCCGATCCTTGAGGGCGCAACGCGAGCGTTCTGCTCGGCCCAGAAGCCGCTGGTCACCGCGGCGCCGACGTATGGAACCGCGGACCAGGCGGCGCGCCGCATCGGCGCCCCGGTCAAGATGATCACCGTCGATAAATCGCTGGGTCTCGATGCCGACGCGATGGCCGAAGCGGCCAAAGGCGCCGGAATGATCTTTTTCTGCAACCCGAACAACCCCACCGGCACCGTGCACAACGCGGCCGCCGTCGAGCGGTTCGTCCGCCGCGTCAAGCAGAGCTCGCCGGACACGCGAATCCTGATCGACGAGGCGTACATCGACTACACGCACGACGCCGCCGTCAAGACGGCGGCGCCGCTGGCGAAGGAACTACCCGGTGTCTTCATTACGCGATCGTTCTCGAAGGCGCACGGGATGGCTGGTCTGCGTCTCGGCTACGCCATCGGCCAACCCGACACACTCAAGGCGATTTCCGGTGTCTGGAGCCTCGGCAGCGTCAACACGCTGACCGCGGCAGCCGGCATCGCGTCGCTCAGGGATTCGAAGCATATCGAAGAGGAGCGAGCCGAAAACGCGCGCGTGCGCGACTTCACGCGCGAGGCGTTCAAGAGCCTGGGGTACGAGGCTGCCGACTGCCACACCAACTGCATCTTCGTCGACTTGAAGCGGCCCGCGAGCCAGTTCCGTGAGGCGTGCGCCGCACTCAAGGTGTCGGTCGGGCGCGATTTCCCGCCGTTCGAGAAGACGCACAGCCGCATTACGCTCGGAACCATGGACGAAATGCGGCAGGCGGTGCAGGTCTTCAAACGGGTGCTGACGGCGAGCTCTACGAGCGCCGGTGTCCGCTAGCGTCCGCTTCGTGGCCTGAATAGCCGGTCGCATCGATGAGAGGAGCCGACGAGACCGTCGGCTCCCCTTCCCTTCTGCGAAGCTCCATTTCGTCGCCGGCACAAAGCCGCGGCACCAGTAGGATCCGAACATTCACACGCCGACCGCTTCGGTGAGAAGCTGGCGGCGCTGAGAAGCTGAGTTGACGAATCATCGCCCCGACCGCCATGGCGACTACGGCTACGACGCCCCGTACGCGCTGCTGACCTTCGCCGCGCTCGGCACTGGCAGTGCAATCGCCTCGCTCGTCTCGTGGGTGCAGCGGGGCCGTGTGACCGCGATGCTGGGGTTCTACGGCGCGTTCTTTCTGGCCAACGCGTTCAGCTTTCTGTACACCACCAGGCGCGGCAAGTTCCAGGTCTGGGAAGACATCCTCGACGCCCTTCACTTACGTGGTGACGAGCGCGTGCTCGACATGGGTTGTGGACGGGGCGCCGTCCTCACCGCAGTCGCCAGGCGGTTGCCGGCCGGGCGAGTGACCGGGATCGACTTGTGGAGCACGCACGATCAATCCGGGAATGCCCGCGACGTGACGAGGCACAACGCATCGCTCGAAGGCGTTGGCGACCGGGTCGACATCGAGACCGGCGACATGCGGGCGCTGCCGTTTCCCGACGGGACGTTCGACATCGTGGTCTCCAGTCTCGCCATCCACAATATCCCCTCGAACGCCGACCGCGCGAAAGCCATCACGGAGGCCTGGCGGGTGCTCAAGCCGGGCGGACGCCTGGCCATCGCCGACATTCGCGCCACCGCGCGCTACGCCAAGACCCTCGCCGAGTTGGGCGCGACCGGCATTACGCGCCGGCGGCTCGGGTGGCGCTTCTGGTACGGCAATCCGCTGGCCGGCACCAGCCTGGTGACCGCCTCGAAACATCAGTAGCGCGCGCTCGAGCACGTCTGCTGTTTGGTATTGCGCCATACGGCAACCAGGTTCACCATGCACACCATGAGCGCGACGCGGGAGGCTTCCATGCGATCTGTCGTCCTGTGGCTCGTGCCGATCCTGTGCGGAGCCGTGCTCGTGCCCGCCCGGGGTCCTCGGCTCGGCGCGCAAACCCGCGATCCCATCGCTCTCAGCGGCCAGGTGACGTCGGCGGAAGAAGGGCCGATGGAAGGCGTCCTCGTCAGCGCGAAGACCTCCACGTCCACGATCACGACCACCGTCGTCTCCGACCGCGAGGGCCGGTATCGCTTTCCTGAATCCCGATTGACGCCGGGTGAGTACGCGATCCGGATTCGCGCCGCCGGCTACGATCTGGAGCGCGCCGCGACCGCGACCGTCACCCCGCAGAAGACCGCGACCGTCGATCTGCGGCTGCAGAAGACGCGCGACCTGGCGTCGCAGTTGACGAACGCCGACTGGTTCGCGAGCTTTCCCGGGACCGACGCGCAGAAGGGATCGATCCGCGGCTGCACCCACTGCCACACGCTCGAACGGATCGTGCGGACCCGCTACGACGTGGACCGGATGATGGCCGTCATCGAGCGCATGTCCACGTATCCGCAGCTCTCCTTCCCATTCAAGATCCAGAAACTGCCGGCGCCCAGGATCGGCGGCGGCCAGGACTCGCCGGAGCAGCGGCGCGCCGCCTGGCGGCGTCAGGCGGAGTATCTGACGACCATCAACCTGAGCGCGGGAGCGGAATGGCCCTACCCGCTGAAAACGCAGCCGCGGCCGAAAGGGCGGGCGACGCAGGTCATCTACACCGAGTACGACCTGCCGCAGCGCACGCGCCAGCCGCACGACGTGATCGTCGATTCCCAGGGTCTGGCGTGGTACGCGAGCTTCGGCGAACAGATCCTCGGTGCCCTCGATCCGGCCACGGGCAAGGTCGTGGAGTACCCGATCCCGACGTTGAAGCCGGAAGCGCCGACGGGAATCCTCGGCGTCCGCTTCGACACGGACGAGAACCTCTGGCTCGGCATGCAGTTTCAAGGCGGCATCGCGAAATTCGATCGCCGCAGCAAGACGTTTCAGACCTGGAGCCTGCCGCCTGATCGGAACGGGCCGCACGTCCAGATCAATCAGGTCAGCCCGGATCGCGCCCACGTCGACGGCAAGGTCTGGCTGCAGGACGCCGGCACGTACACGGTGCTGCGGCTTGACGTCGCATCCGGCGCCTTCGACACATTCGAGCCGTACAAGATTCCGCGGCCGAACGTTTACGACGTGATTCCCGACTCGAGGAACAACGGCTACTTCCTCGTGCTCGGCGCCGAAGACGTCGGCCGCATCGATGCCAGGAGCGGCGAGATTCGGATCTTCAAAACGCCGACGCCGCGGTCCGGACCGCGCCGCGGGATGATGGACTCACAGGATCGCCTGTGGTTCGGCGAGAACAACGGCGACCGCATCGGCATGTTCGACACGCGGAGCGAACGCTTTCAGGAATGGACGGTGCCGACGCCGGGCGCCTGGCCGTACGACGTCACCGCCGACAGGAACGGCGATGTCTGGACGGGTGGCGAGTACAACGACCGTATCCTTCGCCTCGATCCGAAGAGCGGCCAATTCGTCGAGTACCTCCTGCCGCGCTCGACGAACGTGCGGCGCGTCTTCGTGGACAACCGCACGACGCCGGTGACCTTCTGGGTCGGCAACAACCACGGTGCGTCGATCGTCAGGCTCGAACCGCTCGACGCGGCGTCGCCCGCCCCGAGCACGCCGGTGACCATCTTCGAGGGCGCGCGCCTGATCACAGCGGAGGGCGGCGCACCAATCGAGCGCTCGGCGTTCGTGATCGAGAACGGACGTTTCACGCAGGTCGGCAGTCAAGGCGCGCTCCGAGCGCCGGCAGGTGCACGTCACGTCGATCTGACCGGGAAGACGGTGATGCCGGCTCTCGTCGATGCGCACGTGCATCTCGGCTACCGCAATGGTGCGACCTTTGCGGCGGAAAACTACACGTCCGCCAACCTGCTCGACGAGCTCGACCGGTTTTCCTACTACGGCGTCGCCGCCGTACTCGAAGCCGGCACCGGCCGGGGCATCGTGCCGTTCCAGGTCCGGGAGCAGGCGCGCCCGGGCACACGTCTGCTGACCGCCGGCCGAGGCCTGGCGATGCCGAATGCCGGACCTGGCATGCCGATGCGCGACGCGCCGTACGGCGTCACGACGGAAGCCGACGCGCGGCGCGACGTACGGGATCTCGCCGCCGCGCATCCGGACATGATCAAGATCTGGGTCGACGATCGGAACGGGACCGTCGAGAAGCTGAAGCCGAATCTCTATCGCGCGATCATCGACGAAGCGCACGCGCACGGCATCCGCGTCATGGCGCATATCGCGGCGCTCGAGGACGCGAAGGATCTGCTGCGTGCCGGTGTCGACGGTTTCGGCCATGTCGTTCGCGACGCGGACGTCGACCAGGAGCTGATCGCGATGCTGCGCCAGCGGCCGAATGTGTTCTTCGTCGAAACGCTGTGGGGCGAGCGCAACGCGGTTTACGGCACGAAGCCGGCGTGGCTCCAGGAGCCATTGCTCCGCGGCACGCTGTCCGAGCCGGAGATCGCAGCCCTCGCCGGCGGCTTCTCGACCTCAGGATCCGCCGACAGCGCGCAACGCTTGCTGCGAAACGTCGCGGCGCTGAACCGGGCCGGCGTCAGGCTGGGGCTGGGCACCGACACCGGCGGCGTGACGGGCGGCGGCTATTTCGGTCTGGCCTCGCTCATCGAGTTGGAGCTTCTGGTGAAGGCCGGCTTGACTGCGTCGCAGGCAATCGTCGCCGCGACGCGCACGTCTGCGGCCATCCTCGGCCTCGACGCGCTCGGCACGATCGCCGCTGGCAAGTCGGCGGCGTTCATGGTGCTCGACGCGAACCCGCTCGACGACATCGCCAACACGCGGAAGATCTCTGCCGTGTACCTCGACGGCCTGATGGTGGATCGCGCCGCCCTGGCGGCGAAATGGGCGCCGGCGCGCTCGTCGAGCGGGCGTCCGTAGTCAGGTCAGTACGCCCACCACGATGTCGTCGCGCCCTCGGGCCGCTTGCGCTGGATGAACTGGGCAATCTCCTTCAAGCGCTCCGCGGGTGACACGGGGCCGGTCCAGCAGTGCGGCTTGTTGTTGCCGTACATGAAGAAGCCTTCGTAGTGCGGGTTCGTCGTGGTCTTCATCCACTTCTCGAGCTCTTTCGTCGAGTTGTTCAGGTAATAGGTGTCGACGTCGCCCGTGTAGAAGAACAGCTTGTCCACGAGCTTCGGCCCGACTGTCGCCCAGTTCCTCTGCAGGTAGTAGAGCAAGTCGTAGTGCTCTTTCCAATACGCGGCCACCTGCTTGTTGATGACGCCGGTCCGTTTGTCGAACAGCGGCTCGAAGTAGCCGTCTTTGCCGATCGGGCCGAAGACGGCCGACCAGATGTCGATCTGTTCGCCCGAGCGCCCATGGGTCCCGTTGGTCAGCTCGAAGTAGTTACGCTGCTGCGAGGTCATCACGAGCTGCCCGTTCACCATCCGGCTGTTCGCCGTCGGGACCTTGCGCCAGTCGTAGACCTTGTAGAACGCGTTCTCGTCCTCGTAGATGTTGACGCCCTCGACGTCCATGAAGGTCACCGAGTCCGGACAGTAGGCCCAGGCGCCGCCGAAAAAGTCCGGATGGAAGATTTGCAGCGCTGCGCTCTCCCAGCCGCCCGTGGAACCGCCCGACAGAATCCGCGCGTAGGGCTCACGCATCACGCGGAAGCGCTTTTCGATCTCGGGAATCAGCTCCTGCATGATCGCGTCGCCGTAGGGCCCGTTGTTCACGGAGTTCACGGCATAGGAATCGTCGAAGTACGGCGTCGGATGCTGGAAGGTGATCGCGATCATCCGCGGAAACCCGTCGCTCAGCCATGCCTTCGAAAAATCGCTCTTCTCGTCGAAGCCATACGGCGCCGCGAGCGAGAAGTGCCCCTGCTCGTAGTTCACCGGATAGCTCATGGTCTCGCGGTCGTAATCGCGCGGCAGCAGCACGGTCGCGCCGAGATAGATCGGCCGTCCCCAGAATTTCGTCAGCATCGGACTCTGGATCTTGAAGCGCTTGACGTATTTCGTATCGGGCGGCACTTCGACGGGCGGCACGCTCTTGGTGGCCACGAGCTTGATGACGCCGCCGGCCTTGGGATCGATGTGCACCTTTTCGACCGCGCTGTAGAGTGTCCCCGGCGCGCGGTTCCAATGCTGCCCTTCCCACTGGTCGTCATGCATCCAGAGCACGTGGCCGTCGGCGCGGCGGAACTCGGAATAGACGACGACGACCGCCTGCACGTAGTAGTCGCCGGCGGGGATCTCGTTGATGCTCTCGAGCGGGGTGCCGAGATCGCGACCGTCGATGCTGACGATCTGTTCGGGCTGGAGGCGCTCGACGTCGTGGCCGAAGAACGGCACGCCGGTTCGGCCGATTTGCAGGCGGACCTCAGGCTGCTTGTCGATCGAGCGCGTCACCATCACGAACGCGCGGCCCGTGACCGGCGCGTCGTGGACCTGCGGAATGAACGAGACGTCGAACCGCAGACTCGACGCGGCTGTCGGCGCCGGTTGTTGCGCCTGCGCGCGATAGGCGCCCAACGAGGAGGCCAGGCCCACGGCCAGCGCCAGGCTCGTGGCGCCGCCGCCGATCCAGAATTGCAATCGCGTGCTCATACTCGTCTCCCTGGCGCCAGTGGTCGGCGCCAACCGCGTGTCAGAACACGAACCGAATGCCGACCTGTCCCACTCGCGGCTGCACGAAGTTGGTCTTCACGCCGAAGTTGGCCGACCGGGCGTCCGCCGACAGGAAGCCGAACGCCGCATCCGTGTTGAACAGGTTGAAGGCATCAGCGCTCAGTTCCACTTTGCGTTTCTCGCCCAGGTCGAACGACCGCTGAATGCGCATGTTGATCAGGTGGACGTTATCGGCGACGAGCATGTCGACGCCGCGGCGGCCGGCGCGTGGAAACGCGTTGGCGGCGACGCCGGTCCAGAACGGATCCGAGACGGCGCGGCCGTTGCTCAGCACAATCGTCGGCGCCGTTGAATTGAGCGGCACGCTGCCGGTCAGGATATCCGAGTGCGGTCCGGCGGTGAACGTGTAGAGCCCCGACAGCTGGAAACCATACGGCAGCCGCACGAACGAGGAGGCCCGCGCCTGATGGCGTGGCGTCACCCAGTCGTTGGTCGCAGCGTCCGTCGTGAAACCGAGGAACTGCAAGGTATCGCGGGTCGGGTTGAATTCGAGCTGAATCGTCTGGTGCATCCCATACCAGTAGTTCGCGTTCATCCCCCATCGCTGGCCGAAGTTCTTGGTGTAGAGGAACTGCAGCGAGCGGAACTGCTGGAACGTGTAGTTCGGCGCATAAGTGCGGAGCACCGCGTCGAAGGCCGGGAACGGACGACCAAGCAGCGCGCCCGTCTTCGGATCGCGGACGATGTTCTCGTCGTCGCTGCCCTGGAAATCCCAGGTGCGCTTGAGCACGAACGTCGCGTTGAACGAGCTGGCGCGTGGCAGGTTCTTCTCCCAGCTCACGCTGAACTCGTTATCGTAGGTCTTCTTGTTGTCCTGGCCGTAGTTGACGCCCAGCGCGAAGGCTCCGGGCAGCGACTGATTGAGGACCGGTGCGAGTGTTCGGGGATTGGCGCGCAGGACATCGGTCGTCGCCACGTACGGCGGATGCGACGTGCCGTCGCCACCTCCCAGGTCGAGCCACTCGTAGTAGCGGCCGGCGGTGCCGCGGAACACGCCCCATCGCACCGTGTCGTAGGCGATGCCGAAGTTCGGGGCGAAGGTGGTCTGACTGAACTCCCGGTCCGCCGTCACGGTCGGGAAGCCCGGAGGGAACGCACTCCCGAGGACCAGCTGTCGGTCCTGCGTGAAGATGGCGTTCGAGTCGACCCGGATGCCGGCCTTGATCGACACGTTGGATCGCGGCTTCCAGCGGTCCTGGATGTAGCCGCCATAGATGTGCTCGTAGGCGTAGTTGTTGACCGTCGTGCCGCTGCCATTGGTGCGGAAGGTGTCGCGCTCGATCAGGACGTCCGCCGCGCCCGTCGTGCCGGGCGGGCGATAGTAGAACTCGAGCGGCGCGATGTCGCGGCTTTGCCGATTCCTCAGGAACGGATACAGCTCCACGCCCGCTTTCAAATCGTGCGCACCCCATCCGGTCGCGGGAAAGCTGATCGACGGATAGAGATACAGCATGGAGCGATTCGAGATGTCGGTCGTCCCGAAATTGCCCTCCTGCGCGATCGTCGTCAAACTGCCGGTGATGTTGCCGGCGGCATTGGTCTGAATGACTTTGCTCGGGCCGATGCCGCCCGGCGGCTCGGAGTTCTGCGGCTTGTTCACCATCTCGCTGCCGATGAACTGGAACAGCAGGTTCGATCGCGCCACCCACGTGTAGTTCACGCCGGCCAGCGGACCGCCGGTGACGAGGCTGCCCCACGCCGACGGCGCGGCGAGCGCCGGCGTGGCACTCGACAGGCCGGCGGTGGTCGAGGGCGCGCCGGTGCCGGTGGTGCGGAGAACGGCGTTCACCGCATTGGTGCGATCCCACTGGAACGACGCCGAGATCCGGTGTCCTGCGCTCAGCTCGGCCGTGCCCTTGACGTAGATCTGATTGCCACGCCGCTGCAACGGCACCTGCGCGTTGTTGACGGTTTGATCTTCCTGCACACGGCGATACGCGCCGAAGATCCATACGCGATTCTTCACGATCGGTCCGCCGAGCGTGAAGTCTGGCTGCACCGACTTGCGCTGATTGGGTGGCACTCCGTCGATGTTCGAGCTGTTGAACGACTGCGGGATGACGAAGAACGCCGCCGACCCGTGCACGTCATTGCCGCCGCTCTTGGTCACGATCGACATGAAGCCGCCGGTGCGGCCGCCGTCTTCCGCCTCGGCGCCAAGCGTCTTGATCTGGATGTCCTGAATGGCGTCGTAGTTGAAGCTCACCGAGAAGACGCCGCCGCCGAACGGGTCGGTGACGTCCATGCCGTCCAGCTTGGTGCTGTTCTCCGAGGTCCCGCGCGAGTTGACGCTGGGATTGATGTCGGCCTGATCGGGACGGACGAACACACCCGGCGCCAGCGCCCACACGTCCTGATAGCGTCGCTGCGTGCTGATAGGCACCTGTGTCAGCGCCTCGTTGCTGATGTTGATCGACAGGCCGGCGCGCTCGGGATCGACGATTTGCGTTTGGGCGGTCACGTTGACGGTCTCGGTCATCGCGCCAACCGCCAGGGTGAAATCTACCGCCAGCGTGCTGGCGACGCGGACGGCCACTTGCTGCACGACCGTCTGGAATCCTTGCAGTTCGGCCCGCGCTTCGTACCCAGCTGGGGCGAGGTTAGCGATGCGGTACAGGCCCTGCGCGTCGGTGACGCCCGTAAACTGACCGAGGACCTGCGGGCTCTTCAACGTAACCGTGACCCCAGGCAGCACGCCGCCGCTGGCGTCGACGATCCGGCCCGTCACCGTTCCAGTGCCGCTGGCCTGGGCGAAGACGACGACCGGCATCAGCACCAGCGCCCAGGACATCGCAAAAACGCGTAGCCTCATGCCGCACCTCCAGGAGTGCGGGGAGCTTAACCCAATTTCGGGCGACGCGAGGCGCGTATCATGGCCTGTGGACGCGCGCTCGAGAGGAAGACGTCGATGAGCCCACTTGGACAACGGCCCGTCAAGGCCGCCTTTGAAATCAGCAAGGGCCCTCGGCACGTGATGACGCTGAGTGAAGCCGACGTCGAGAGATGTCTCGATCCGGGAGAGTTGCTGGATGGACTCGAAGAGGGGTTTCGCGGCCTGGAGCTGGGCGAGGTGCAGTCTCCGCCGCGGACCGCGCTGTCTGTGCCCGGCAAGGGATTCTGTCTCTCAATGCCGTCCTGGCGCCGCGGCATGCAGCTGACGATCAAGATCGTGAACGTGTTCGACGACAACCTTGCCGTCAACCTGCCCAACCACCTCGCGTTCATCAACCTGTTCGATCCCGACACCGGCGCAACCTCTTGTGTGATGGACGGCACGTACATCACCGGCATCCGTACCGCGGCGTCCGCCGTGTTGTCGGCGCGCCTGCTGAGTCGCCCGGACGCTCGAGTGGCCACGGTAATTGGCGCCGGTGTCCAGGGGCGCGAGCATCTGAAGCTTCTGCCGCTCGTCCGGCAGCTCGATCGCGTCAATGTGTGCTCGCTGCTCGTCGAGGACGCCCGGAAGCTGGCGGCGCGCAGCGACATCGCACAGCCGACACAAGACGTCGAGGCCGCAGTCCGCGAGTCGGACATCGTCTGCCTGGCGACACACTCGCCTGTGCCGGTCATCGAGCCGGAATGGGTCAAGCCTGGCGCGCACATCACCTCCGTTGGATACCATCCGCCCAGCGGCGAGCTGCCCACTGAACTGGCTCGAAGGCATCGTCTCTTCGTGGAGACGCACGACGCCTTTCAACCAACGCCGGTCGGTTGCGGCGAGCTCGCCGGCCTTGACACCTCTTCTGGGACGACTTTGGGCGCCGTCGTCCTGGGTCGAACATCGGGTCGCACCAGCGCAACCGAGATCACCGTGTACAAAGCGATGGGCATCGCCATGGAAGACATGGTCGCGGCCAATCTCGTCTATCTCCGAGCCAAAGGGGACGGCGGCGGCGGCATGATGGTGTGGTGACCCCGAGCGGATCCCAAGAACCGTGTGTCGGCGGGGGCGGGACCTGCTAGGATTCACCAACAGTTACAAGGAGCGCATCGATGTACGGCCACGTCAAGTCGATGGCACTCGCCTTCCCTGTTCTCGCAACGGTTGCCGCGCTGCTGAGCGCGCAGGCTCCAACGGTCGTTCCGCCGGCGCCGGTCTCCTTCGCCAAAGACGTCGATCCGATTCTCGAGCGCAGCTGCCGGTCGTGCCACGGCGACGCGGCCCAGCTCGGCAAGCTGGATCTCAGCACACGCGAGAGCGCGCTGCGCGGCGGCGCGCGCGGATCGGACCTCGTTCCCGGCAACGCCGAGGCGAGCCGGTTGTACCGCCGGATCGCGGGCCTCGAGCAGCCGCCGATGCCGGCGCAAGGCGAGCCGCTGACCGCGGAACAAATCGCATCCGTGAAGCGCTGGATCGACGAGGGTG
>Ga0207711_10003755_pt1 | contig 13081 bp, 14 predicted proteins | sample KBSS34metaG_FD_184401 | JGI IMG/M metagenome (GOLD analysis project Ga0207711, IMG submission 184401) | Switchgrass rhizosphere microbial communities from Kellogg Biological Station, Michigan, USA - KBS S3-4 metaG (SPAdes) (version 2) | ecosystem: Host-associated > Plants > Roots > Rhizosphere...
CTCGTACGAGTGAGGGAGCATCACGTCGTGCTAGACCTCGCGGCGGCCTTCCATCGATTTGTGCATCGTAACCTCATCGGCGTATTCGAGATCGCTGCCGACCGGTACGCCCATCGCGATGCGCGTCACCTTCACGCCGAGCGGCTTCAGCAGACGCGCCAGGTAGATCGCAGTCGCCTCGCCTTCGACGTTCGGGTTGGTCGCCAGGATCACCTCCACGACGTCGGTGCCGATGCGCCCGAGCAGTCCCTTGATCTTCAGGTCGTCCGGGCCGATCCCCTGCAGCGGCGACAGCGCGCCCATCAGCACGTGGTACATGCCCTTGAACTCGCGCGTCTTCTCGATCGCCGAGACGTTCTGCGGCTCCTCGACGACGCAGATGATATGCGGGTCGCGGGCCTCGCTGCTGCAGAACGCGCACGGATCGGTGTCGGTGATGTTGTTGCAGACCGAGCAGTAGGTCACGCGCTCTTTCACGTCGCGCAGCGCGTCGACCAGGCGATCAGTGAGCTCGCGCGGTGTTTTCAGGAGGTGGAACGCGAGACGCTGCGCGCTTTTCGGCCCGATGCCGGGCAGGCGCACGAGCTCCTCGATGAGACGGGTCAGGGGATCGGGCAGCGCCAACTTACATTCCCGGGAGCTTCATGCCCGGCGGCAGCATCCCGCCCATCTTCTGCGCCATCGCCTCGTCGGCCTTGCGCTGCGCGTCGTTGATCGCCGCGACGATCAGGTCCTGCAGCATCCCGACGTCCTCCTTCGAGACGACCTCGGGATCGATCGCGATCGACTGGACCTGCTTGGCGCCGTTGATGCGGACCGTGACCATGCCGCCGCCGGCGTTGCCTTCGACGCTCAGCGCGGTCATCTCCTTCTGGAGACGCTCCTGCATCTGCTGCGCCTGTTTCATCATCTCCTGGATGTTCACATTTCCTCGACGTCGCGGATCTCCGCGGGAAACACTTCGAGCATCGTCTGGACGCCGGCGTCGGCGAGCGCCTGTTCGCGAAGCGCTGATTGCTTTTCGGCCGACTGCTTGTCGGCCGTCTTGGCGCCGGCGGGTGCGGCGGCGTCGGCGGACACCGGCGTGGCGGCGGAGTCGCCTTGCGCCGCCGCCATCGTGATCCTCCGGCCGGCGATCGGCTGCGCGATCGACTCCAGCCACGTCTTCTGCTGCTCGAACATGTCGCGCAGCGCGCGCTGGTTGGGGCTGAACGTGAAGGTCATGCGATCGCCCGTGACCTCGATCTTCTGCGCCTGCGCGACCACCGTTCCGTAAAACGCCATCTTCGTTTTGCGGATTTCCGCGAGCAGCGCGTCCTTGAGGTTGCCGGCAGCGGCAGCCGAAGCGCTCTTCGGCTCGGGGACGGCGGCGACGTTGGCGGCGGCGCGCGCGGCCTGAGCGGCCAGCGACGGCCCTCCGGATTCCGAGGTGCGGGGTGCGGCGTGCGAGGTGCGGGGTGCAAGGTGCGAGGTGGGAGGCGCGGGCACCGGGGCAGAGATCCGGGGCGCGGATACCGAGGTGCGAGGTGCGGCCTCTGGGGTGCGGGGTGCCGCCTCTGAGGTGCGGGGTGCGGGGTGCGAGGTGCGCGGTGCGGGCTGTGACCCGGCTCCCGCGATCAGATCCTCGATCGACACCAGCTTCCGCAAGTGAATCCACCGCAGCAGCGCCATCTCGAGCTGATAGCGCGGCTGCGCCGCGCTCTTGATCTCCTGCTCCGCGCGCGTCAGCAGATCGAACGCGCGCAGCAGATCCTCGCGCGAGAAACGTCCGGCGAGCGCCTTCAGCCGATCGCGCTCCCCTTCGCCGGCGATCTCCGGATCGTTGATGCGCCCGGGATCGACTGCCAGCACCAACACGTCGCGCACCACCCGCGACAGCTCGCGGCAGACGGCGCGCAGGTCGTATCCCATCTCCACCGCGCGAGCGGCGAGCGCGAACGAAGCCGGGGCGTCCTCGTCGGCCACCGCCTGCAGGGTGTCGAGCAGCAGGTCGCGGCCAACCAGACCGAGCACCGTCGAGACATCGTCGGCCGTGATGGTCGTGCCAGTGAACGCGATCACCTGATCGAGCTTGCTCTGCGCGTCGCGCATGCTGCCTTCGGCGTCGCGTGCGATCAGCTGCAGTGAATCCTCGCCGACGGTGATGCCCTCGGCGTCCATGATCTTGCGCAGCTGCGCGGCGATCGCCTTCGTGCTGATCGTCCGGAACTCGTAGACCTGCGCCCGCGACAGCACCGTCTCGGGGATCTTGTCGAGCTCGGTCGTCGCCATCATGAACACGACGTGCGGCGGCGGCTCCTCGATCGATTTCAACAGCGAGTTGAAGGACGCGTTCGACAGCTGGTGGACTTCGTCGATGATGAAGATCTTGAAGCGATCGCGCACCGGCATGATGCCGAGGCCGGAGATGATGACTTCACGGACGTTGTCGATGCCGGTGTGGGTCGCGGCGTCGATTTCGAGGACGTCCATGTCGCGTCCGTCGGTAATCTCCCGGCAGGCTTCGCACCGACCGCACGGATACCCCGTCGGTCCCTGCTCACAGTTGAACGCCCGCGCCAGGATCCGCGCCGTCGTCGTCTTGCCGACACCGCGCGGGCCGGCGAAGACGAACGCCTGCGCCAAACGTCCGCTCTTCAGCGCGTTGCGCAGCGTCCGCGTCACCGCCTGCTGTCCGACGACATCGTCGAACTGCTGCGGCCGCCATTTACGGGCAATGACTTGATAAGACATCAGGGCTGAGGGCTAATGGCTAAGGGCTGTCTTGCGGACTGAACCGCGGCCCGGAGGTCCCTGCGGCACATTTCAGGATCCGGTGAGCGCTGCTGCCTTCCGGCCCTGACGCGGTTCGCGGACTGAAATTGCACAGGTTCCGGACCGCGGTGCAATCCGCAAACCTTCACTGTACTACACCGGCACGTGCGTCGCGAGGACGATGTACTTGGCGAGGACCTCGCCGACGACCACCGTGAAGAAGTCGACGTAGAGGATGCCGGTCGCCGATTGCGTGGAGCGGATCTTCGCGGTTTCCCACGTCAGATACGACAGGACCGCCGGCCCGGCGAGGCCGAACAGCACGCGCTGCCAGAAAAAAATCCCGTCCACCGACATGATGTAGTGGCGAAAACTGGGCAGGCCGGAGTCCACCTGCCAGGTCGCCATCGCGAACCAGACCGCGGCGCCAACGACCACCATGCGCCCGAGCATCGACGCGATGTGTCCCTTGACGATCGACTGCAGGTACGACACCTCCATCGACGGAATCACGAGATACCAGTGACCGAGGATCATCGCGGTGCACGCGCCACCGAGCATCAGCGCCGACGTCAGGAAGCTGAGGACGGTGAGGGCCACGACCGCCGACGAGCTCCCTGAGGAAATCTCGAGCGCCTGCAGCGCGATCGCGGCAAGGCCGGCGATCGCCGCCGCCGCGAGGATCGCCGTGCGCGCACGCGTGAAGACCCGGCCGATGGTCGCCCAGTAGAAGAGCGTGATGGCCGCGCTGACGACGAGCGCGATGTCTGACAGTGACGCGCCGACGCTGACCGCGCCGATTCCCGACGGCTCCTCAATCGGCGGCATCAGGACCGCCTGATACCTGAACGCGAGCGCGATGCCGAGCAGCACCGCGGCGAGCCCGCCGTTGAAGCGAAAAAACTTCACGCCCGCGTCCCTGTGGACGAACAGCAGCGTGAACGCTATCCCGACTCCAAGATGGGCGAGAAAAAAGAAGAGGACGGTGGACAGGGACATCAGGAGCCAGGTGAGGCGGGGAAGGCAGGTGGGGCAGGTGGGTTCAGTGTTCCGGAGGGGTTCGTCCCCATCCGACCTACCTGCCCTACCCGCCCTATGTGACCTACCTGCCCGGAGTGGTCAGCGCAGCCGCTTGTTGATCTCGGCCCAATTGACGACGTTCCACCAGGCATCGAGGTAGTCGGGACGGCGGTTCTGGTATTTCAGGTAGTAGGCGTGTTCCCAGACGTCGACGCCGAAGACGATCTTCTTGCCTTCCATCAGCGGGCTGTCCTGGTTCGCGGAGCTTTCGACCGCGAGCTTGCCGCCCTGATCGATCACCCACGCCCAGCCGCTGCCGAAGCGGCCGACGCCGGCCTTCTTCACTTCTTCCTTGAACTTGGCGAAGTCGCCGAACGAGCCGTTGATCGCATCGGCGATCGCGCCGGTCGGCGCGCCGCCCGCGTTCGGGCCCATGACCTGCCAGAACATCGAGTGGTTCGCGTGGCCGCCGCCGTTGTTGCGCACCGCGGTGCGGATGTCCTCCGGCACGGTGTTGATGCTTTTCAGCAGATCTTCGACGCTCTTCGAGTGCAACTCGGGATGCTTGTCGAGCGCGGCGTTCAGATTCGTCACGTAGGCGTTGTGATGCTTGCCGTGATGAATCTCCATCGTCATCTTGTCGATGTGGGGTTCGAGCGCGTCGGTCGGGTACGGGAGCGGGGGAAGTGAGTGAGCCATCAGTCGATCCTCCTTGTCGGCCTTCGACGTTGCTCAGGCCGACCCTGAGGTCAGTCGAAGGGTCGGTCGCCGAAACAGGGATCGTACTTCGAGGATGGTTAGGCCGCAAGGTGTAGGGGCCGACCCATGTGTCGGGCGGGCGGACACGCGCGTCCGCCCTACGAAATCGACAGCATCCGGTCGAGCGCGACCTTCGTCCAGTGCTTCTGCGCGTCGGGAACGACGATGCGGTTGTGGACCTCGCCCGCGACGAGCCCTTCGAGAACCCAGAGCAGATGGTTCGGCGAGACGCGGAACATCGTCGAGCACAGGCAGCCGAACTGATCGAGCGACAGCACGGTGCGGTCGGGCTGCATTTGCTGCGCGAGCCGGTTGACGAGGTGGACCTCGGTGCCGACGGCCCAGGTGGATCCAGCGGGGCTTTGCGCCACGGTGTTGATGATGTATTCAGTCGAGCAGGCGTAGTCCGCGGCCTGCACGACGTCCCACGGCACCTCGGGGTGCACGATCACGCGGACGCCCGGATGCTGCACGCGCATGTTCTCGATTTGCCGCACGGTGAAGCGCGCGTGCACGGAGCAGTGTCCCTTCCACAGGATGATGCGCGCGCTCTTCACGAGGTCGGGCTCGAGGCCTCCCCAGATCTCGTTCGGATCCCACACGACCATCCGATCGAGCGGGACACCCATCTTGAACGCGGTGTTGCGTCCGAGATGCTGGTCCGGAAGGAAGAGAATTTTCTCGCCGCGCTCCCACGCCCACTTCAGCGTCGCCGCCGCGTTCGAGGAGGTGCAGACGACACCGCCGTGCTCGCCGCAGAAGGCTTTGATCGAGGCGGCGGAGTTGATGTAGGTGACGGGGATGATCGTCGTGTTGCGCTCGAGCATCTGCTCGAGATCGGCCCAGCACTGCTCGAGCTGATCCGGCGCGGCCATGTCCGCCATCGAGCAGCCCGCGGCGAGATCGGGCAGGATCACCTGCTGATGCGCGGCGCTGAGCACGTCCGCACTCTCAGCCATGAAATGCACGCCGCAAAAGACGATGAACTCGGCATCCGGATGCTTGCTGACCTGACCGGCCAGCTTGTAGGAGTCGCCGATGTAGTCGGCGAACTTGATCACCTCGTCGCGCTGGTAGTGGTGCCCGAGGATGACGAGCCGCCGGCCGAGCGTCGCTTTGGCCGCGGCGATGCGCCGATCCATCTCCTCGTCCGAGAGTCCCAGATACCGCTCGGGAAGGGCCTGGCGCTCGGCGATGTTTTCCTTCTCGTACTCGGTGAGTAGCGGAATCAGCATTTTGTTTAACGTTTCCCCATCTTTGTGAAACTTTTCGCAAGGCTGGGAATCGAGAAACGCACCTGCAAGTATAACACCCGGGGAGCAGCGCGAATTCCCGCATCGCGGTTGCCGCTGGGCTGAGCGCCTTCGCGCACCGGACCGCCTCGCTATATCGTGGCCGCGGACGCGTGGACGACGTTGTAGAGCGTGTCGCGTTCGACCGGTTCGCGGCCTGCCGCACGAACGAGCCGCTCGAGCTGGCGTGTCGTCATCGCTTCGGGCGTACGCGCGCCGGCCATGTGGTAAATCTTCTCTTCCTGCACCGTCCCATCGAGGTCGTCGACGCCAAACCACAGCGCGGTCTGGGCGACTTCAACGCCGGTCGCGATCCAGAACGCCTTCACGTGCGCGATGTTGTCGCACATCAGGCGCGACACCGCGTGCACGCGCAGCGTGTCGGACGCCGTCGGCGCCGGCAGCTTGCGCATCTGGTTGTTGTCCGGGTGAAACGCGAGCGGGATGAACGCCTGGAACCCGCCGGTCTCGTCCTGCAGCGCGCGCGCGCGCAGCATGTGGTCGACGCGCTCTTCGTTGGTCTCGATGTGCCCGTACAGCATCGTCACGTTCGTCCGCATGCCGAGCCGGTGCGCGATCCGGTGAATCTCGAGATAGCGATCGCTGCCGCACTTATCGTGAGCGATCTTCCTCCGTACGCGCTCCGCGAAGATCTCGGCGCCGCCTCCCGGCAGCGAGTCGAGCCCCGCGTCCATCAGCTCGCGCAGAACCTGCTCGTCGGTCTTGCCATAGAGATCGGCGAAGAACGCAATCTCCACCGCGGTGAAGCACTTGAGATGGATGTCGGGGCGGATCCGCTTGAAGCCGCGCAGCAGCTCCGTGTAGTAGTCGAACGGGAGATCCGGGTGCAGACCGTTGACGACGTGAATCTCGGTGAGTGGCTGGTGGGCGCGCTGCCGCAGCTTGTCCCACGCCTGGTCGAGCGACATGGTGTACGCGCCGTCGTCGCCCGGCTTCAGGCGGGCAAAGGCGCAGAAGAGACAGCTCGCCACACAGACGTTCGTCGCTTCGAGGCGAATGTTGTAGTTGTAGAAGGTGCGGGCGCCGTGGCGCTTCTCGCGCTCGCGGTTCGCGAGCCAGCCGACCGCCAGGAGATCGGGAGCCTCGAAGAGGCGGACGCCGTCGGCCAGATCGAGACGAGCGCCGGCCGAGAGCTTTGCAGCGATGTCGGAGAGACCGGCTGCGGCGAGGCGGGATTCCACTAGAGCACGTTTTGAACGCGAAGCCCGCAAAGCACGCAAACAATCCTGGCTGGTTTTGCGGTCTTAGCGGCCTTTGCGTTCCAAGTCACGATACGCCGAACACCTGCACGCGCAGCGATCGGGCGCGCGGGCCGTCGAGCTCGGCCATCAGGATCCGCTGCCACTGACCGAGCACCACCTCACCGCCGCTGATCTGGAGCGTCAGGCTGTGGCCCAGGAGCATCGCGCGCAGATGCGAATCCGCGTTCTGGCGATCGCAGTCCGAGTGGTTCGGATCGTTGTGCAGGTACTCCGCGTCCCTGGCCACCATCTGCTCGAGGAATCGCTTGATGTCGGAGAGCAGCGCGCCCTGAAATTCGTTGATCAACAGCGTGCAGGTCGTGTGCATCGACCAGATGCTCAGCATGCCCTCGCGGATGTTGAATCGGCGGACAAACTCCATGATCCGGTTCGTCAGATCGACCAGCTCGATGCGCTGGTCGGTATCGATCACGAACGTCTCGCCATGAATGGTCACGCCGCCGGCCGTCGCCGTCGCCACGCCTTCCATCGGCTTCTCGCGGACGGTCACGGTTGAGCTCTTGCTCATGAATTCCATGTGTTTTTTGGCCAAAAGAACCGCCCAATGTTACGGGAAACAAGGCGTTCAGGCAACCTGCTATAGTACCGCACTCGGGTCCGGCTGAAGCCGGACACTACCGATTTGTATCGGTCCGGCTGAAGCCGGATACTACCGATTTGTATCGGTCCGGCTGAGGCCGGACACTACCATTGGTATCGGTCCGGCTGACGCCGGACACCTACCATTGGTATCGGTCCGGCTGACGCCGGACACGCGGTAATTCGAGAAACGTGACCCCGGCGGTTACGCGAAGTGGGTGCGATGCCCACACGGTCCCGCCACTGTAAGCGGTGACGCTGCGCACGGGCCCCGGGCCCCGCCACTGAGCCTCGACGCTTGGGAAGGCGCGCGCCGCGGATTCACGCCGCGAGTCAGGAAACCTGACCACCGGGGAGATTACGTGTTTTTCGGCGCGGAGAACGCCGAAGGAGCCGATCCTGTCCACTGGCCAGCCTCGCGCCGCCATTTCCTGGAGCGGCGGCAAGGATAGTTGCGCCGCCCTTCACCGCACCCACGCGCAGTACGACATCGTCTGCATGATCACGATGTTCGACGAGCCGGCCGCGCGCAGCCGATCGCACGGGCTGCGTCCGGAAGTGCTCGACGCGCAGGCGGACAGGCTGGGGCTGCGCCGGGTGACGGGGCGGTGCGGATGGGACACCTACGACGCCGCGTTCGGCGACGCCCTGCGCCAGGCGAAGGCGGACGGCGTGACGCACGTCATTTTCGGCGACATCCTGTTCGACGAGCATCGCCTCTGGGCCGAGACCCAGTGCGCCGCTCACGGCCTGACCGCCGTCGAGCCGCTGTTCGGATCCTCCACGCGCTCGCTGTTCGACGAATGGACCGCATCGGGGGCAGACGCGATTATCGTCACCGCGCGCGCGGAATTCCTCGACGAGAGCTGGCTGGGACGCCCGCTCCGCCGCGAGATGCTGGAGGAGCTCACGCGGCTCGGCGTCGACCCCTGCGGCGAGCGCGGCGAGTACCACACGGCCGTGACGAACAGCCCGCTGTTCAGTTCGCCGATCGACGTCGTCCACGGAACGCGCGTCCTCCGCTCCGGCTGCCACGCGCTCGACCTCACACTTCGTAATTTGCAATCTGCAATCCGCAATCTGCAATGCTAAAAGCCGACGGCGTCTCCTTCGCGTATCGCGCGGGCGCGACGCTCGTCGTCAACGACGTGTCGCTCGTGATTGCGCCGGGGGAGCTGGTCGGCATCCTCGGCCCCAACGGGTCGGGCAAGACGACGCTTCTCAAGATGCTCGCCGGGACGCTGACGCCGTCCGCCGGCACGATCCAGTTCGATCGGCGGCCGTTGAGCAGCTGGAGGCGGCGCGATCTCGCGCGCCGCATCGCCCTGGTCCCGCAGGAGACGCACGCGCCGTTCGATTTCACCGTCCTCGACATCGTCCTCATGGGCCGCTTCCCGCACCTCGGCACCTTCGCGCTCGAGGGGCCGGACGATCTGGCCATCGCGAAGCAGGCGCTCGCGTCCACCGGCGCATCGGCATTCGAAGACCGGCCGTTCGCGACGTTGAGCGGCGGCGAGAAGCAGCGGGTCGTCATCGCCAGCGCGCTGGCGCAGAGCCCCGAACTGCTGCTGCTGGACGAGCCGACGACCTCGCTCGATCTCGGCCACCAGCTCGACGTGCAGCTGCTGCTGGCGGCGCTGAACCACGATCGCGGCGTCACGATGGTGCTGTCGACGCACGACCTCAACCTCGCCGCGGCGTTGTGCCGTCACCTGATCCTGCTGCGCGCGGGCCGCGTCGTCGCGCAGGGTCCGACCGAAGATGTGCTCACGCCGGAGACCGTTCGAGCGCTGTACGGCGTCGACGCTGACGTCAGGCGACACCCGGCCGCCGGCCATCTGACGGTGACGCCGCTCGCGCGGATGCCCTGATGCCGCTGATCCGCCGCCGCCTCGCCGCCACGCTGCTCGGGTTCGGCCTGCTGCTCGCCGCGGCGCTCGTCACCGGACCGCTCATCGGCTCGACCCATATCTCGCTCGCGCGGGTGTTCGATGGCGCGATCCCGTTCGCGGACAACGCCGACGCGCAGATCTTCTTCATCGCGCGCCTGCCGCGGGTGCTCGCCGCGGCGCTGGTCGGCGCGTCGCTCGCGGCGGCCGGCGTCGTCTTTCAGGCGCTGCTGCGCAATCCGCTGGCGACGCCGGACACGCTCGGCGTCTCCAGCGGCGCGGCGCTCGGCGCGATGCTGGCGATCACGTTCCACTTCAATTTCGCCTTCGCGGGGATCGCGTCGATCCCGCTGGCGAGCTTCGTCGGTTCAATCGGCGCGCTCGGGATCGTCTACGCGCTGGCGTCGGCTCGCCGCCGCGGGCTGTCGACGATCGTGCTGCTGCTGGCCGGTGTCACGATGACCGCGTTCTTCCAGGCGCTGATCCTGTTCACGCAATACCTCGCCGACTTCGCCGACACGTTCCGCACGGTGCGCTGGCTGATGGGGACGCTGGACGTCGGCAGTTACGCGCCCATTCTGGCCGCGCTGCCGATCGTCCTCGTCGCTTTCGCGATGCTGGCGACGCTGCCCCGCTCGCTCGATCTGATCAGTCTTGGCACCGACGCCGCGGCGGCGCGGGGCGTCAACGTTCTGGCGGCCGAACGGCTCGCGCTGGCCAGCGCGTCGCTGGCGACGGGGGCGGCGGTGTCGCTCGCCGGTCCGGTGGGGTTCATCGGCCTCGTGGTGCCGCATCTCGTCCGGCTGATCGTCGGATCCGACCATCGCCTCGTGCTGCCGGCGTCGGCGCTGTTCGGCGCAGCGTTCCTCATCGCCTGCGATGCCCTTGCGCGCACAATCTGGTCGTCGGGAGAGCTGCCGGTCGGCATTGTGACGGCGCTGATTGGCGGACCGTTCTTTCTGTGGCTACTGGTGAGGAAATGATGCTGAAAGCGCTGCGCCACATCTGGATGGTTGTCGTCCTGGCCGGTGTGTCGCTCGCGCAGGCTTCTCCAGCGGCGCAGCGCTTCGGCGGCGCGGAAACGCGGCCCAAGCGCATCGTATCCCTCGTGCCGGCGGTGACCGAGATGATCTATGCAATGGGCGACGGCGGCCGCGTCGCCGCGGTCAGCAACTACGATCACTTCCCCGCCGACGTGGCGCGGCTGCCGAGAGTCGGCGGACTGCTCGATCCAAGCGTCGAGCGTATCCTCGCCATCAAACCGGACCTGGTCATCGTCTACGCGACGCAAAAAGACCTGATCGAGCGGCTCGATCGCGCCGGCATCCCGTATTTCAACTATCAGCACAAGGCGCTGCCGGACATCCTGACGACGATCCGCGCGATCGGGGCGCGCATCGGATCGACGGCGCGCGCCGACGCGGTCGCATCGGGCATGGAACGTGCGCTCGAAGAGATCCGCGGCAGGACCGCCGCGCTGGCGCATCCGGCGACGCTGCTGGTGTTCGAGCGGGATCCGGCGTCGCTGCGCAACGTCTTCGCGAGCGGAGGGTACGGCTTCCTGCACGACATGCTCGAGATCGCCGGCGGCCGCAACGTGTTCGCCAACGTCAGGCAGCAGGCGGTGCAAGCCAGCACGGAAATGCTGATCGCCAGCAGGCCGGACGTCATCATCGAGCTGCTGTACGGCGACAGCCTCAAGAACGCCGACATCGCCAAGGAGCTCCGCGCCTGGGACGCGCTCCCCTCGGTTCCCGCGGTCCGCTCGCACCGCATCTCCGCGCTGACCGGCGACGAGTTCGTCGTGCCGGGGCCGCGCGTGGTCGATGCCACGCGCAAGCTGGCGCGCACTCTTCATCCGGACGCCTTCAAATGAAAACACTCGTGTCCTGGTCGAGCGGAAAAGACAGCGCCTGGATGGTGCACACGCTGCGGCGGCGCGGCGACGTCGAGATCGGCGCGCTCCTGACGACGATCAACGAGCCGGCGCAGCGGGTGGCGATGCACGCGGTGCGCGTCGAGGTGCTGCAGGCGCAGGCCGGCGCGCTCGGCTACCCGCTGTGGATGGTGCCGATCCCCTCTCCGTGCAGCAACGAGATATACGAGGCGAAGATGCGCGACGTGGTCGCGCGGGCGGTGCGCGAAGGATTCACGCACGCGGCCTTCGGCGACCTGTTCCTCGAAGACATCCGAAAGTACCGCGAGGAGCGCCTGGCCGGCAGCGGGCTGACGCCGATGTTTCCTCTGTTCGGCACCGACGCCGACACGCCGCAGCTCGCGCGGCAGATGGTCTCCGCCGGCCTGCGCGCACGGATCACCTGCCTGAACCCGAAGGTGATGGACCGGCGCTTCGCCGGCCGCGAATTCGATGCGGCGCTGCTCGACGACCTGCCGCCGGAGATCGACCCTTGCGCCGAGCGCGGCGAGTTTCACACGTGCGCCTACGCCGGACCGATGTTCAACCATCCACTCGCCGTCGAGACCGGCATCACCGTCGAGCGCGACGGCTACGTCTTCACCGATTTATGCATTACCCCCAGCGCATCATCTGTTTAACCGAAGAGACGACTGAAACGCTCTACCTCCTCGGCCAGGGCGATCGCATTGTCGGCGTTTCCGGCTACACTGTCCGGCCGCCCGAGGCGCGGCTCAAGCCGAAAGTGTCCGCATTCATCAACGCGAAGTTCGACAAGATCGAGCAGCTCAAGCCGGATCTCGTCCTCGCGTTCTCGGACCTGCAGGCGGACCTGTGCGCCGAGCTCGTTCGCCGCGGCATGAACGTCGTCGTCTTCAACCAGCGCAGCGTCGGCGAGATCCTGCAGATGATCGCGATGCTCGGCGGCCTGATCGGCTGTCAACAGGAAGCGGAGCGGCTCGCCGATCGGTTGACGGCGGATCTGGATCGCATTCGGGACGCCGCCGCCCATTTTCAGACGCGGCTGCGCGTGTTCTTCGAGGAGTGGGACGAGCCGCTCATCTCGGGCATTCGATGGGTGGAGGAGCTCGTCGCAATCGCCGGTGGCACGCCGATCTTCCCCGAGCTTGTGACCGCCGGCCTCGCGAAAGATCGGATTGTCGATCCGCTCGAGGTTGCGCGCCGCGACCCCGAAGTGATCTTCGCATCGTGGTGCGGCAAGAAGGTCAAGAAGGCGACGATCCGCTCACGCCCCGGCTGGGACGCGATCGCCGCGGTGCGCGAGAACCGGATTTTCGAGATCAAGTCGACCTATATCCTGCAACCCGGGCCGGCCAGCCTGACCGACGGCGTCGGGCAGATCCACGCCATCCTGGCGTCGCTCCAGTAAACTGAAACGGTGCGAATCCTCATCGTCGCCGCCACCGCTCAGGAGGTGGCTCCGATCGTGGAAGGCATGAACCCCACGCAAACGACAGACGCGCGCGTGAAGACGTACACCCATGGGCGGCACGAGATCCATGCGCTGATCACGGGAGTCGGAATGGTCGCGACGGCGGTGTGGTGCTCACGCACGCTGACGCACACGGC
>Ga0207711_10003757_pt1 | contig 13079 bp, 3 predicted proteins | sample KBSS34metaG_FD_184401 | JGI IMG/M metagenome (GOLD analysis project Ga0207711, IMG submission 184401) | Switchgrass rhizosphere microbial communities from Kellogg Biological Station, Michigan, USA - KBS S3-4 metaG (SPAdes) (version 2) | ecosystem: Host-associated > Plants > Roots > Rhizosphere >...
TCAATCTGGGAAGTGCCTCAAATCCGCTTCTTTTCCAAGCCGCACAATACCAGCGAACGGTACCAACTGATTTCACCGAGAATTACTGGAATCTGCGTTTCGATGTGAAACCGACAAACCGCGACAATGTAACGTTTAGATTGCTAAAGCAGAACTCTGTCGCAAAAAATGCTGCGCAGGCTAATGCCGCTCTTGCCGGTGGCTTTAATGGAGACATTCCGGCGGGAAGCACCAATTACGGCGGTTACTGGACGCGGTCTTTCACAAGCTCTACGCTCAATGATCTTCGGGTCACGTATCAGAAGATCGGTGTAGATTTCGGCGGAGGCTGCGACGTCGCAACACCCGGATGTATTCCGTCACCGGATCAGATCGGAAACAGTTTCACGAATATAGCTTTTCCAACTGCACTGGGCCTTACCAAGACGAACTCGCTGCCGACCATCGGTCAGTCAACGGCGCTGCCGCAAGGCCGCACGGGAAAGGTCTATCAGGTGGCGGATAACTTTACCTGGAATTTAGGCAAGCATGCTCTGACGTTCGGCGCGGAGTTTAAGTACCTAAAAACTTTGACTCCGTTTCTGCCGAACTTCAATGGGTCTTATTCGTTCAATTCGGCGACCCGGATCGCCAATAACGCTCCTACGGCAGTCTCGATCACGTTGGGTGATCCACTTTTGGAGTTTCCTGAGAGAGACCAGTATTACTTTGTACAGGACGATTTCAAGGTGAAGCCAAATCTTACGCTTAACCTCGGCTTACGTTACGAATACACGGGTCAGCCGATAAACGAACTCAACAAACAGACGACTGCGCGCGAAAGCGATAAGTCAACGGCTCTGTTTGATACGAATCTGCCGCTTGATCAGAGAACTGTGCCTAGGGTAGCCGCGGACAAGAACAATTTTGCGCCGCGTGTCGGATTTGCGTATACACCGCATTTCTGGAAAAAACTTTTCGGCGAAGATGCCACGGTATTCCGCGGTGGGTATTCGATAGCATATGACGCGGCCTTTTATAACATTCTGACAAACGTTATGAATACTGCGCCATTCTCTGTGTCTCTTGCAATTCCTCCGGCATCGCTTCCGAATATAGGTTCGCCGGCTCCGCTGCCCACCGGACCCTTCGGAAATGTTGTTCGGGATGCCGCTGCGGCATCGGGGCTCTTACCGACCGGTGTATTGAACCCCGTCTTCCTTGCTCAGACACAGGTGGCGGACAACTATAAGTCGCCATACTCAGAACAATGGTCGTTTGGCGTTCAGCGCCTGATCGGGAAGAAGCATATTGTGGAAGCTCGCTACGTCGGCAATCACGGTATCGGCCTCTTCCAGAGCGAAAACGGAAATTTCTTTGACGGACCACTAGTCAACGGATTTTCGCTTGGAGGCTTCGATTTCCCGAGTTTCGCGAATCTGCTCCCGCCGGGAACGGTTGCTCAGAATTGCGTCGACAATCCTGCTACGCCCGATATTGAAAGTTCGTGTAACGGACGGCAATTTCGAGCCGGCGGCCGAACGGTGCGAACCAACTCGGCTTCCTCGATTTATCATTCACTTCAGGCACGATACGGCGGGCGCTTTCTTAACGACTCGCTTTCTGTAAATGCTTCGTATACTTGGAGCAAGACTATGGATAACGCTAGCGAGATCTTTGCCAACGCTGCGACCGCATCGCCGAATGCGCAGAATCCCTTCTGCGTGAACAAATGTGAATGGTCATTGTCAGAAATAGATCGTCCGCAAACGTTCTCGACCAATTTTGTTTTTGACGTGCCGTTTTTTAAGCAGCAGAAAGGGCTGGTGGGACACCTGCTTGGCGGATGGCAGTTCAACGGAACATACATCATTTCGAGCGGTCAGGTCTTTACGCCAAACAACGGTGTCGCCGGACTTTTAGGGCTCGGCAACACATATTTGACTGCGGGTGATCGGCCGTTCAATGGTAATTCGAACGTTGATCCAAGACTAGTCGGGATCAGCCAGATCGATGCAAATCTGCTTTTTGGAATTGACGTTGTCAATCCGAACGGCTTTTGGCTGATGAACGGGCTGAATGAGGACACAACCCGAACTCAGGCTGTAACTCCGAGTGACGTACGATATATCATCAATGGCCCCGGTGCCGCGAAGATATTCGGTACACCATTCGGCGATGTTGCCCGTAACACGGAACGTGGTCCGATCTTTAACAATTTCAACCTTAGTGTCTTTAAAAACATCCGGGTTATGGAATCTGTAAAAGTGCAGCTGCGTGCCGAAGCGTTCAATGTCCTTAATCATCCGAATCCCGGATTCGGTACGAACGGTGGCAATGGGCTGCCGGTAACGAATCTGACAGGTGCGGGTGCCGCCGGCTCCGCCTACGATGAGTTCCAGGACATTCAATACGCGAACCGCATCGTGCAGGTCGGGTTACGAATAGTGTTCTAAACGTTTCGACACAACGTTATGAACTAACGGGTATGGGGAGCCAGTTTCGGCTCCCCATATTTTTTCACTTGACTGGCTGAGATTTGCTGAAGGATCTTGTGGTTTGATCTGAATTCATGATCATGAGATCTTCGCGTATTGAGGCACAAAACCGGTAAACGATTTGAAACGCAGGGGATGGTTGACTGCAATCTCTCTTTCTTGGCCGGCCCTTACAGTTTGTTCGCCATACCTTGAAATGCCCTCAATATGGGAGTCAACCGTGTTTTTTTAAGCTTGAATGTTATGGAATGATAAATAAAAATTTGAATTTAATCCAAATTTATGACCAATAGTGTGAGCGAGGGCTTTGGCATCCCTCCGGTTTCACAGGCAACGGTTCCTCGCGACCCGCCTATTCCGACTGTAAGACATGGGTAACTACAAGAGTATCAATAATATAGTCCAACCAAGGTTTCTCGAACGAGGTTTGTCCCAGGAGCACCTTATAGGTGGCATAAGTATTGCGTAATTTGTTTGGGTATTTATCTGTTCATCAGACAGGATCCATTCCAGAATAATTTGAGTTCAGGCCCAATTATCGGGGAACAAGGTTTAACCGGTCTCTTCTCATCTCAATGAAGTGAACGTCTCGAAGGAGCGTTGATTTAGAGATTTATTCGTCATTATTTCGCACTTTTTCTATATAAAGTGATTTGGATTTTTAATCTACGGAGGACGAATATGAGTAAGGTTTTTGCGGCGTTGATCGTATTTGCTGTGGTAGCCTGCAGCTATTTTACGGTCAATGCACAATCGACGACTGGTACGCTCCGCATCACGGTGGTGGATGCGGCCGGCAGTGTTATTGCGGGGGCAAGCGTTAAGGTCAAAAATGAAGGGACCGACATTGAATCAACAGGGGTCACAAACAGTGACGGAACCGTTACCTTGGGGTCCCTAAACCCTGGTGGCTATACCATTACTATCGAGGCTAATGGCTTTAAGCGGTCGGTTCACACAGGCAATTCGGTAAAGAGCAATACCGTTAACCCGGTGAGCATTAGCCTTGAGGCTGGTAGTGTGGCAGAGACGGTAACGGTTACGGCGAGCACGGACGACACACTTCAGACAGCGCAATCGCAGATCTCGGCAACCATCGATGAACGCCGGATCCAGGATCTTCCATCGAATGGTGCTGGCGGCGGTATAGACACTCTTGCACTCTTGGTTCCTGGCGTTATTGCTAACCGCGTTGGCGGTACCAACACGAACGGTACTGGATTGTCAGTAAACGGCAATCGCGGTAGGTCGAACAACTTTCAGCTGGACGGAGCCGACAACAACGACCTTTCTGTTGGTGGCCCGGCGTTGTTTGTAGATTTCCAGGATTCCGTTCAGGAGTTTCAGGTAATCACGAACAACTTTGACGCCCGCTACGGACGTAACCAGGGTGCGATCGTCAACATCATCGGTAAAGGCGGCACCAATGACTTTCATGGAACAGCTTTTTGGTTCCACCAGGATGCGCAGGCCTTGAACAGTCTTAATAACACCGATAAACGTGATGGACTGACTGAGAATCAGCCAAGCCTTTATAACGTTTTCGGTGGAACGATCGGCGGTCCCATGTATCTGCCGAATTTCAAAAAGAATTTTCCTTCGGTTTGGAACGGAAAAGACAGGGCCTTCTTTTTCTTTGCATATCAAGGAATCCGCAATCCGTCGACAACACTGGGCTCGTCAACCGCGCTTGGGATACTGCCGACCGATTTTGCGCGATTGAACTCAACGTTCCCCAATAACGGAGCTATAGACACCATTACGAAATTCAGCCCATGGGCTATCCCGGGAGCCGAACTTAATGCGACCTCTGTGGCTGCGGGAATTTCCGGACCAGCGTTGATCAATTTTGCGCCGACCGCCGGATGTCCCACAGCATACGCCTCCAACGGTCCTGTGCCCCTTATTCCGACTACGACCACGCCTTGCCCAGGATATTCGTCTATCGTAAATCCTTCTACTGGACAGCCGTTCCTCGTCGGGGGACCATATGATGTTTTGAATTTCGGAACTCCGGCCGCTCCGATCCTCTTTCAGGCTGCGCAATATCAACGGCACCAGGATACTTCTTTTAATGAGGACTACTGGAATCTGCGCTTCGACGTTCGCCCGGCCGATAAGGACAATGTCACGTTTCGCTGGACGAAACAAAGCAGTGCGGCGAAGAATGCCCTACAGGGAGCTTCGAGCGGCTTTAACGGTGATATACCGGCTGGCAGCACCAACTATGGAGCCCAGTGGGCTCACACGTTCAGCAGCCATATTCTTAATGAGTTCAGGGCCAGCTACCAGGCGATCAAGGTCGATTTTGGCGGCGGCTGCGATGCGGCCACGCCGGGTTGTATACCGGTGTCGTCAGACCTTGACGTAGCTCTAGCGAATATCGCTTACTCACCATCCCTTGGGCTTATTAAGACCCAGGCGATGCCGACGATCGGCCCGGCAACAAACCTGCCGCAGGGACGAACAGGCAAGGTTTATCAGATGGCCGATAATCTTACATGGAATACAGGCAACCACTCGATCACGTTCGGTGCTGAGTTCAAGTATCTGAAAACAAAAGTGCCATTCCTGCCGGGATTTAATGGCATTTACAGTTTTGCGTCAGTTGCCGGCGATCCGGCGCAGCGAATCCGGAACAACGCTCCGAGTGCTGTTCAGATCGTCCAAGGCGATCCGTTGCTTACGTTTAACGAGACCGATCAGTATTATTTTGTTCAGGACGACTGGAAGGCCAGGCCAAATCTGACGCTCAATCTTGGTGTTCGTTACGAATTTACCGGTCAGCCGATCAATCAGTTGAACACACAGTCGGTCGCTCGGGAAAATGATCCGGCGCGTCGGCTGTATGATCCCAACCTTCCGTTGTCTGTTCGAACCGTTCCGACGGTTCCGTCAGACAAGAATAACTGGGCACCGCGAGTTGGTTTTGCGTACACCCCGCATTTCTGGAAGAAGTTGTTCGGTGAGGACGAAACGGTTTTCCGCGGCGGCTACTCGCTTGCATACGATGCGGCATTCTATAACATTTTGCTGAACGTTATGGGCGCTGCTCCGTTTGCAGCTTCGCTGGTCATCCCGCCAGGCTCGCTTCCCACATCAGGATCGCCGTCTCCAGTTCCGATCAATCCATTTGGTAATGTTGTTCGGAATGCGGCTGCAGCTTCGGGTGTACTTCCGCTAGGCCACCTGAATCCGCTGTTCCTCTCGCAGACCACTGTCGCTCCTGACTTTAAGTCGCCATTTGCTGAGCAGTGGTCCTTTGGTATGCAGCGGATGGTTGGTAGGAAGCATATCTTTGAGGTTCGCTACGTTGGTACCCATGGTGTAAGTCTTTTCCAGAACGTCAATGGTAACTTCTTTATCGGACCTCTGGTCAACGGCTTCACTCTCGCTGGCGTTACATTCCCAAGTTTCTCCAGCCAACTACCGCCGGGAACGGTTGCCCAGGTGTGTACCGACGACGGTACCACCCCTTCCGTTAACGAAAGTGCCTGCAACGATCGTCAATTCCGTCAGGCCGGTGTAACGCAGCGTGCCAATAGTTCACGGTCCATGTATAACGCCCTTCAGGCGCATTACAGTGGTCGCTTCCTTAATGATTCACTGTCGGTAAATGCTTCATACACGTGGAGCAAGACGATGGATGACGCGAGCGAGATCTTTGCATTTGGTGATATCTCTTCGCCGAATGCTCAGAACCCCTTCTGCATCAATAAGTGCGAGTGGTCGTTGTCAGATCTTGATCGTCCGCAAGCATTTTCGACGAGCTTTATTTTTGACATCCCCTTCTATAAGAGACAAGAAGGATGGGTCGGACATTTGCTCGGCGGATGGCAGGTTAATGGTACATATATCCTGACAAGCGGCGGCCGATTCACGCCGTTTAACAACGTGAACGCAAGCCTTGGCTTGGGACGAACCTACCTGACAGCCGGTGATCGTCCGTTCGCCGGCAATCCGAATGCGGATAAGGGTGCGGTTGCGATCAGCCAGATCGACGCCAATTTGCGGTTCAACTTTGCGTGTATTCCTGCACCGTGTAACACGAACACTGGATTCTGGTCCATGAACGGGCTCAACCAACCTGTTAGGCAATTCAACGCTGTTACCCCAAACGATGTCCGCTTTATCATTAACGGTCCCGGTGCCGCCAAGATATTCGGAACACCGTTTGGAACACTCGCAAGAAACACGGAACAGGGCCCGATCTTTAATAACTTGAATCTTAGCTTGTTCAAGAATATCAGAGTGAAGGAGAACTTTAAGGTTCAGCTCCGCGCTGAAGCATTCAACTTCCTGAACCATCCGAATCCCGGATTCGGCGTTGCCAGCGGCGGTTTCCTGCCGGATGTCAACCTTCTTGATGCAGGTTTGGGAGGTAGTGCGTTCAATAACTTCCAGGACATTTCTTATGCCAACCGCGTAGTTCAGGTTGGTCTCCGTCTTGTCTTCTAAGACTACTGACATTGCTTCATTTTGGAAGGATCGATCTCGATCCTTCCTTTTTTTGCGCACCCACACGAATTTGGATATTTATCCAAATTTATGTGCAGGTTAAATTTGGTATGTCGGCGTAAGTCCTACATAAGACGAGAGATCGCAGATGATGTTTTCGAGCGCGCTTCTTGCTGTGTGGGCGAAAAATGCAATAAATGTCGTGGTCATGGTTTTTCCTAATTGATCGGTTAAGTCATTCTTATTGCCGCCGTAGAACGATGGCACGTCTATTGCCATTTATGAATTTGAATTCACCGCTTTTAGGTTTTACCCAAGTAGTAAAAATTCGGCTGGCCACCACCCCAACATTCGGCTATCCCGTTTTTATCTCCCGAACTTAGAGAGGTTGGATTAGTTTCGAGTTCATAAATAATCGTGCCTCGGTAGAGGTGCGCTAAAAATTCAATATTTGGAGGACAAATGAAGAAGTTTACTTTGATTTTTCTGCTATTCATCTTCATAACGGTTGTCGCCCATGGACAAACGGCAACCGGGCGTATAGTTGGAACGGTCTCCGAGGCGAACGGGGCAGTTGTGCCCGGAGCCACGGTAGTCATTACCGATACAAAAACGGCAAAGGAGCGAACGGTTACCGCCAATAACGACGGTGGTTTTACGGTTCCGCTTCTGGACGTCGGAGTTTATACAGTTAAGGTTTCGTCAAAAGGGTTCAAGACGACCGTTGCTTCAGTGACCATTCAGGTAGGTCAGGAGTATTCATTGGCCGTACAGCTTGACGTCGGTGACGTAAGTGAAAACGTTACAGTCACCGGCGAGGTAGAGACTCTAAATGCGACAAACGGCGAGCTCAGTTCAACATTGACAAATCGCCAAATCACGGAGCTTCCGCTTGCAACGAGGAATCCACTTGCTTTGATACTGACGCAGGCCGGTTCAGCTTCGAATCCCAGCCAGGGTACTTCGATCAACGGCGGCCGCACATCGTCCACTAACATCACACGCGACGGCGTCAACATCAACGACAACTTTATCCGCTCGAACGCAACAGATTTTGCCGCCGGACGCCCGAGCGTCGACAATGTTGAGGAATTCACTCTGTCGTCTCAGTCGGCCGCAGACTCGGGCTTTGGCTCGGGGCAGGTTCAGTTCGTTACTCCGCGTGGAGGTAATGGTTTCCACGGAGCCGGATGGGAATACAACCGCAATTCGGCTGTCGGAGCCAATAGCTGGTTCAACAACGCCGCGGGCACGGCCCGTCCTTACCGTAACCGTAACCAGTACGGTTTTAAGGTAGGAGGACCGGTACTTAAGAATAAGCTCTTCTTTTGGCTTTATGCAGAAAAGCTGAACGACATAGTGACGGCGAGCAAACTCGTCACTGTTCTCACGCCTACTGCGCGACAAGGCGTCCTTAGATATACCGTCGGCGGTGTCACTTATGGTGCGAATCTATTCACCCCGGGCGGTTTCACTACAGGAGCCAGTGGCAACGCAGTTCCGACGGCGATCAACTCGCTCGTTAACACTCAGATCCTGGCGGCTTTGCCAGCAGGCAACTCGACCGAGACCGGCGATCTCCTGAATACGATGGGGTACCGCTTTGCGCAGCATAACGATCAGACCCGCAAGAGCTTTACATCCCGTATAGACTACGATCTTAATTCGAAGAACAATATTAATGCCGTTCTTGATTACCAATTCGAGGGTAACCTCCGTGGTGATCTCGACACGGTCAACGTTATTCCAAAGGTGAACCAGCCCGCGAAACCCATCGTCTATTCCGGCGGATGGCGGTTCAGCCCGACAGCGAATATCAGCAATGAACTCCGCGTTGGACGGTTCTACAGCGCGCCTGTCTTCTTGAGCGACATAAGTAGATCCGAGTGGGAGACCGTGCCCCTTTTCACAAATCCGGACCCGCTTAACGGCGCGGCGATCTTTCGCAATCAGGGCCGTTTTGCAAAGAACTGGAATATTCAGGACACGATTACATGGCTGACCGGTAATCACTCGTTCCGATTTGGAGCTCAATACCAGTATGTTCACATTGACTCCTTTAATGACGCCGGTAACCAGCCAACGTATGCCTTTGGGCTGAGCACTAACGGACCAGTCATTCAACCTAATGTTCTTGCCGTGAACGCATGCGGCAATGCAGCCACTTGTCCTGTTTCTACGGCCGTCCAAACGACTGCGAAGTCATTGTATGCGGTCTTGGGCGGTGTGCTTACCAGCGGTTCGCTGACCTTCAACCCGACCTCTTCTACGTCGGGATTTGTCAATGGAGCAACGTCACGTGCTCTCTTCAAGTATTCGATGATCGCACCCTACGCGGTCGATCAATGGAAACTGAGACCTGACCTGACGCTGAATATCGGTCTTCGATGGGATTATCAACGGCCTCTGGAATCGGAGAACCAACTGTTCTTCGAGACCGTCGTCAATGGTGACCCGGTCGCTGCAACGCTTGATCCGGCTGGCAGTTATCAAATTATCGGCGGGAATGCCGGACATTCGGGATGGTTCTACAAACGCGATCTGAATAACTGGGCTCCTTCGTTTGGAGTTGCCTGGGCACCGAAGTTCGAAAATGGATTTTTGCGCAAGCTGACGGGAGACGATTTCGTGATCCGCGGCGGCTATCGCAAAAGCTATGTCAACGACGAATTGGTCCGGGCTCCCCAGAACGCTTTTGCGGGTAACGCCGGTCTGGGGTCGACGCCCGGGAACGCGCTGGTTTGCTTTACCGTTGGCTGCACACCGAGCTCAGCGGCTCTTGATGACCGGTTCGGCGCTGCCCATCAGTCTGTGATCGGTACTCCGACTTTTATCTCGACGCGTGCTTACACGACCAATAATACGGCCGCAGTCGCTGCGAACTTGGGTACTGTATTCACTATTGATCCAAAACTGCAGACGCCAGATCAGAACGATTACAGCGTGGGTATACAGCGTCGCTTTGGTAAGTGGGTCGCCGAAATGCGATATGTTGGCGGTATGAGTCACAACATGCTTCGGACGATCGATTACAACCAGGTGGTCGTTCCGGGTCAGTACAAAACTGATTTCGCCACTGTTCGGGCCAATGTTTTGGCGGGCTGTCCTGCAATCGTGGGTGATCTAACTGCACCAACTGGTTCCGCGAAGGCTTGTGCGAACGGAGCGGTCCTGTTCAACCAGATGAATGGATTCGGTGGGATAACGGCTTCGCTTAGCGGAACGAACCTGACAACGAACACCTTGGGCACATTTGCTCTTCAAGGACAGATGGCAGAGCTTATCTGGCAACAATTAGGAGCATCAGGAACTGCTCTTATCCCAAATCTGAATGTTGTCCCATATCCATCGGGAACGCTTAGGGCGCAATTCCTTCCCAATCCGAATACGGGTGTGGCAAATGTGCTTGGAAATGGCGGCAGCTATATGTACAACGCCGCACAATTCGAGCTTCGCCGACAGTTCAGCCAGGGGTTGTATCTGCAGGCTAACTACACCTTCTCAAAAGAGCTTACCGACGCGATCGGAACAGGACAAACGCGTGTTGAGCCGTTCCTCGATAATGCTAACGAGAAGTTGGATTATACGCGTGCCGATTACGACCAAACGCATGTCTTCAATCTGAACGCGATCTATGAACTTCCGTTCGGCAAGGGACGTCGTTTCCTCAACGAAAATGGCTGGCTTGATCAGGTGGTCGGCGGATGGCAGGTCGGGCTCGTTTGGCGTCTAGCTACCGGAGCTCCACTGACGATCACCGATGCACGCGGAACCTTGAACCGTTCCGTACGTTCGACCAGGCAAACTGCGCTAACGACACTTACGGAATCGCAGCTCAAGAACGCCATTGGTGTTTTCAAAACGCCATGCGGTATCTACTGGATCGATCCGAAGTACATCAACATCAATCATGATGCTTTAGCGGCAGGCAACTGTTCGGCGCTTACCACGGGTGCTCCTACAGTGAGCATCACAGGGTCCACCGCGACAACCACATCTGTTGGAGGAGCGGCTTCGAGCGGATTCGGCATTGGTGCATGGGGACCGAACCAGGTCTTCTTCAACAACGGACCGGGACAAACGAGCGGACTTCGTCGTGCGTTTTTCAATGGTCCGATACTCTCGAGTGCCGATTTGTCAATAATCAAGAACTTCAGATTCAAGGAACGTGTAACCTTCCAGGTGCGTGGGGAGATGTTCAACTTCCTCAATACACCGTACTTCGCTCCGACCCAGTTCGGAACGTCGTTCGACATTAACAACACGAACTTCGGTAAGGTGACCGGTGTTTCTGTTGGTGCTCGTGTTGTTCAATTTGCAGGACGACTAACCTTCTAAACCGTTCGAGCAATATTGATCTTATTTAGGCATCGCCTTCGGCGATGCCTTTTTTTGCAAGGTAGTCACCGCCTCCGGGCGACCAAAACTGAGGGCATTGTGGAATGCGATTTTTGAATTTAATCCAAATTTACGTGCGTAAGAACCGCAAACGTAGGAATTCGTCTTACGGAATTCGACGGCTTTCGGCCTCTTAGACGCGGTGAGCGAAAAATCGATGATGCCGCAGACCTTGCATAAAATAGCGCGATGAGTCATATTCCGTTCGTCTATTGCATTGTTTTTCTTATAATTGGCGAAAACCGCTTAACCGACATCCTCGCGGAGGTTTGAATGAACAGGGCGGCCGCGGCTACTTTGGTTCCTGATCGGCATAACGCGGGCAAATCTTGGCATAACGCTTGCCTATATTAATTTAGCTGATCCACCATTTCATAACTTAATTCATATCTATTGCCAGGCGGGTTCTAACAGCAGGGAATTCAGTCAACGACCTATTTTCCATATCCCCACTGAAGTTTTCGGGGTTGCGACCAAGATTTTTCATACGGACTTTCGCACTTATTCTAAGTGAACCGTAATTCAAATTTTTTGGAGGGAGAGTATGAGAAAGTTTACGTTTACTTGGACGGTTCTGGCCTTGTTCATTTTCGGGGCTATTACCGTCCAGGCACAAACAAAAGGTTCTCTCGCAGGGACCGTGACTGATGCATCGGGCGCTGTCGTACCCGGCGCGAACGTCGAACTAAAGAACAATGCGAACGGAGCAACGCGCTCGGCGGCAACCGGTAATGCCGGCGTGTTTCAGTTTACAGATGTTGAACCTGGAACATACACCGTAACCGTGCAGAGCACGGGCTTCAAGAAAACCGTTGCAAACGACGTTATTGTGCATACGAGCGTGGCTTCACAGATCACCGTAGCCCTAGAGGCAGGACAGGTGAGCGAGGTCGTCACGGTAACCGATGCTCAAGAGGTGGTCAATACTTCGAGTCCGACGCTCACTAACGTCATCAACACACGCCAGATCGTTGATCTACCTTTGCCGGATAGAAATCCGCTCGGGCTTGCGGCGTTGCAGGCCGGTATTGCAGTGATCGGAACTGACACTCGCGGGTCGTCTGTTTCCGGTCTTCGCCAGACGGCGACTAACGTGACACAGGACGGCATCAACGCGATGGACAACTTCGTTAAGACAAGTTCGTTCTTTGCGATCAGCACGCCTTCGCTAAACTCCACCGCAGAATTCAGTATCACAACAGGAACCACGAGTTCGGAACAGGGACGTGGCGTCGCTCAGGTCAACATGGTGACCAGGAGCGGTTCGAACTCGTTCCATGGTGGCGGCTTCCTCCAGTTGATCAATGACGGGTACAATTCCAACACATTTTTCAACAATTTCAACGGCATTCCAACACCGCTTCTGCATCAACATTACTGGGGAGGCGACATCGGCGGACCAGTGTTTTTCCCAAACGTGGGCGATGACGGTCCGAAGATCTTCGACGGAAGGGACAAAGCATTCTTTTTCTTCTCGTTCGAGAGATTTGTCCAGAATCGAGCAGCGGCGCGTAATCGCAATGGTGTCTTGACGCAGAATGCTTTGAATGGCACTTTCCAATACACTTGCCCGGCGACGACGACAGATCCAATAAACTGCCCAGCGAATAGCACAAAGTCCATTAATCTTTTGACTTTGGGCAGCGTCCCGTCCCACGCACTCAATCCGCTGATGACCGCACATCTCGCGCAGATTCCGTTGCCTAACAACACGAATTGCACAGCCAATGATGGCTTCAATATCGC
>Ga0207711_10003760_pt1 | contig 13070 bp, 14 predicted proteins | sample KBSS34metaG_FD_184401 | JGI IMG/M metagenome (GOLD analysis project Ga0207711, IMG submission 184401) | Switchgrass rhizosphere microbial communities from Kellogg Biological Station, Michigan, USA - KBS S3-4 metaG (SPAdes) (version 2) | ecosystem: Host-associated > Plants > Roots > Rhizosphere...
CCGACCGCCACGCGACCACAGCGCCGGCGTTGCGCTGCCCGGCGCCCGGATCGAGATCCGCGCACTCGACGATCCGCGGCGAGAGGCCGCCATCGGCGAAACCGGGGAGGTCTGCGTGCGCGGGCCGCAGGTCATGAAGGGGTACTGGCGGCGGGACGAGGAAACCGCCCGCATTCTGCAAGACGGCCTGTTGCGCACCGGCGACGTCGGTCGTCTCGACAAGGACGGCTATCTTTTCCTGGTCGATCGTATCAAGGACGTCATCCTCTGCGGCGGCTACAACGTCTATCCTCGGGTGCTCGAGGATGCGCTGTACGAGCATCCCGCCGTCGCGGAAGCCATCGCCCTGGGGATGCCCGACGCTTATCGCGGCGAAACCCCCCACGTATTTGTGGCGCTCCGGACCGGAATGACCGTCACGCCGGAGGCGTTGCGCGTTCACCTGGCCGAGCGGCTGAGCAAGATCGAAATGCCTGCGGTGATCGAGGTGCGGCCGAGCCTTCCAAGAACCGCGGTCGGCAAATTGTCGCGAAAGGACTTGCGGGCCGCCATCGAGGAGGGACGGTCGGCCGCCGGCCCGCCCCCGTCGGTCACGGCGCCATAACCGGCCCGATCGCTGCACTCATTGGTCGACCGCCTCGCCGCCGCACGCTCGATGAATGGAGCATCCGCATGAAGAAGCGATATTCCCTCGAAGATCGAGTGATCGTGATGACCGGCGCCACCGGCGGCCTCGGCAGGGCCGCCGCCGCCGCACTCCTTGCCAGGAATGCACGCCTCGCCCTGCTGGATATCGATCAGGAAACGGTTCAGCGGATGGCCCGCGAATTGGGCGCGTCGGACCGAGTTGCCGGATGGGCGGCAGACGTGCGCTCCATGGAGAGTCTCACGACTGTCATGGCTCAGGTCGCCGAGCACTTCGGCGGTATCGAGGTCGCCATCGCGGGCGCAGGCATCAACATCGCCGGCTCGATGGAGATGCTGGACCCGGACGATTTCGACCGGGTGATCGATGTCAACCTCAATGGCGTCTGGCGCACCTTCAAGACAGCGCTGCCTTATGTAAAGAAACGGGAGGGCTATCTGCTCGCGATCTCGTCGATGGCGGCGTTCGTGCACTCGCCCCTCTATGCACAATACCCTGCCTCCAAGGCGGGTGTCTGGGCAATGTGCGACAGCATCCGTCTCGAGCTGGAAAGCGCGGGTGTCGGTGTCGGCAGTATCCACCCCACCTTCTTCCGGACTCCGATGATGGAGTCAGAGGACGCAGGTTTTCTGTCGAAGCACGTCTGGAACGATCATCGGGGGATGTGGAAATTTGTCCCCATCGAGGAGGTCGTAGATGGACTGATCGCCTGCATAGAGCAGCGCCGGGACATCATGACCGTGCCACGACGCCATTGGATCATTGCCCTTGCTCCCGGCCTGGCACGGGGAATTGCCGAGAGTTTCGGGTTCGATCGGACGCGAACGCAAACGGCACTTAGACTGGAACGAGAAAAGAAGCTCACGGAGATTAAGTAACGCCACCGTCATCATGGTCGACCGATCGACGTGAAGACGGCTGTCCGATCCCACTGGATTCACGAGCAGTTGCATTTATCTATTTGGATCAACTTCATTTTGGTGGTGACGTCGTATGTCTGCAGCGAACACCCCCGAGCCGGAGCAGGCCCGCGGCTGGAATGGTGCACGACACGATGTCGAGTTCCTGTCTGGCGAGGATCTTTGCCGCGCATGGCTTTATCTCCCGCAGTCGGATAGCCCTGCGCCGGTCATCGTCATGGGTCACGGCCTCGGCGGCACGCGCGATATGCGGCTCGACGCCTTTGCCGAGCGCTTCTGCGATGCGGGCTATGCTTGCCTCGTCTTCGACTACCGCCATTTCGGCGCCAGCGAGGGCACACCGCGCCAGCTGCTCGATATCGACCTGCAACTGGAGGACTGGGCGGCCGCCGTCGCCTATGCCCGCACTCTCGACAGCGTCGATATGGGAAGGGTGGTGCTGTGGGGCACGTCTTTTGGCGGAGGCCATGTCCTGGTCACCGCTGCCCGCGACGGAGGAACGGCCGCGGTCATCTCACAGTGCCCGTTCACCGACGGCATGGCATCCGTGCGCGCGATGCCGATGTCGACCACGATGCAGCTAGGTAAGCTTGCGTTGCAGGACGCTCTAAATGCGAGGCTCGGGCGCAAGCCGGTCATGGCGCCACTGACCGGGAACCCGGGGGATGTCGCCCTGATGACTGCGCCTGACGCGGTCGAGGGCTACGAGCGGCTCAAATCCCACAAGGACAAAGCCTCCAGCGAGGTGGCCGCCCGCATCGCCTTGCAGATTGGGCTTCACTCACCGGGGAAATACGCCGCAAAGATCGAAAGCCCGGCGCTGTTCTGCGTCTGCAATCACGACTCGGTGGCCCCGGCAAAGGAAACGCTCGACTATGCGAAGAAGGCGCCGAACGGGGAGATCAAAATCTACGATGCCGGCCATTTCGACATCTACGTCGGCGACGACTTCGAGCGGGTCGTTGCCGACCAGATCGACTTTCTGCACCGCCAAGTCCCGGTTCAGGGCTGACTTTCGCGCAATCTCCTGGCCAGGTAGCGTGAAGGGCAGCTTTCGGGGAGCATCGGCCTCGCAATCCGGACATCGCCGCTGGCATCGCCGAAGATCGCAGATGGGTCGTTCACGCGGGTTGGGCCGACGACGTGAAGGTCTGGAATACGCACGGATCCCAACGTCGGCTACTGTTCAGGTTTCTCAGACACCGCCGGTGTCAGCCCATCGCCGCGTCTGGCTTCGTGTCCTTCATGAGCGGCAACACGACGCGGCTCGGCGTGGGGCTCGCCGAGCGAAGCTCAACGGCTGCGATCGCAGCGAGCCTGATCGCCCTCTTCGTTCTCGGCGTCGTTCTGGGGGCTTCGGTGGGCAGATTGGCCAAGGCCAATCGTCCGCCGATGGTCTTGATCCTCGTCTCGGCGCTGCTCGTCGTCGCGGCGACACTCGCCCACCTCGGTGCGATGGCCCACAAGGCCGTTGGGCTCGACGCGCTCTGGGCCGCCGCCGCATCGGCCGCGGGGTTAGCGGTGGTTGCCGCCAGGATTGGGCCGAACGCTTCGTAGGCGCGCCTTGAGAGCTACCCCCGAAGCTGTTGGGCGATTTGGCCGTCGCTTCAGGCGCTAGGGCCGGGGGCTCGCGACGACGATTGCGCTCAAGGTTTGATGCGGGTCAACGCGCCAACGAGCCGCGCGCCACATGATCGACGCCTCAATTCAGGAGGCGCCCATGGGTCCGTTTTTGATTCTCGTTCTGGCTGGATTTGCTCTGTTCATCGTGGTGCTCGGAACAGTGTCGACCCAGGACTATCTGTATCGTGCGCGTCAGGGGCGGTCGGCTCCCAAGGTGTCCGTCGCCCGCGAAGCCGCGGCGCCGACCGCATCTCGGGCACGAAGGGCCTGAACCGAGACGAGAGGCAGGCTAGCGATGCTCGCCATGGTGCTGCGGGGCTGCCGCCGCGGACCCAGGTCCGCAGTCAATCCTCGGGAGGGACGGCGGCCTTGGCGCCGACTGTGCGTCGCAGGCGACGGACGGTCCAAGGCGTCAGCGCCATAGCCAACAGTCCGAGCGGCGTCATGCCCCCTGCAGCAGATCGTAGTCGATCAGCATCTCACGCCAACTCGCGCCCGTCGCACGCCCAAGGATGAACTCGCGGCCAAGGGTGAGCGCCCCCCAACAGGCCGACCGCCAAGGCGCCGGCGTTCGAGCGCAAGCACATCAGCAGTAGCCAGACGGCCAGGGCGTGCAGCAAGACGTCGACCTTGAAGCCCGGCATCGGATTACCGCGCCGTGTAGCCGCCATCGATCACCAGTTCGGCGCCGGTGACGAACTTGGCTTCGTCAGAGGCCAGGTAGACACAGCCCCAGGCGATGTCGTCAGGTTCACCCATGTGACCGAGCGGATGCAGCGCGGCGACAGCCGGCTTGCCGGCTTCGACGTCGCCCTGCGCGCGCAGGAAGCCGTCGACCATCGGGGTCCAGATGAAGCCGGGATGGATCGAGTTCACCCGGATCCGGTCGGCGGCGTAGAGGAGGGCGTCGGTCTTGGTCATCAGCCGGACCGCGCCCTTGGAGGCGTGGTAGGGCGGCACGTCCGCCGCACTCACTAGGCCGTAGATCGAGCTCAGGTTGATGATGCCGCCGCCGCCCGCGCGGCGCAGGTGGGCGATCGCGTGCTTGGTGCAGAAGAACACGCCCTTGACGTTGATCGCCTGCACCCAGTCCCATTCCGCCTCGGTGATCTGATCGGTGGGTTTGTTGGCGCCGGCGACGCCGGCGTTGTTCACCACCACGTCGATGCGGCCGAAGTGGGTGGCGACCTCCGCGAAGACGCGCGAGACGTCCGCTTCGCGGGAGACGTCGAGGACCCAGAAGTGGGCTTTGAGTCCGCGCGCGGTCAGGCTCGCGGCGACGGCGGCGCCCTCGTCGGCATTGGTGTCGAGCAAGGCGACGGACGCCCCTTCCTCCGCCATGCGTTCGGCGGTGGCGCGGCCGATCCCAACCGCAGCGCCCGTAATAATGGCGACCTTTCCGTGCAGACGATCCATGGCTCTGTTCTCCTTGTGGGAGACTCGCGCGCTGCGCCGGACGGCGCCTTGAGCGGCGTCAACTCGAAGCAGCGTCCGTCGCAGCCAGGATATCGCGGATGGCGGCGACCAGGGTCTCGCCCATCAAGGGTTTCTCCAGCACCGGTACGCCAGCGGCGGCGGCGGCCTCCTTGAGGGCCGTCTTTGGATGGCTCGTGACGAGGATGGCTGGAAGCTCGACGCCGCGAGCCCGAAGCGCGTTCAGCGTATCCAGACCGGAGGCCCCAGGCAGCCGCTCGTCGACCACCAGGACGGCGTCGTGAAGGGGGAGGCTCTTCATCAGCAGGGTCTCGCCCGAGGCGCAGACCTCGACGGCGAAATCCTCCAGGTCCAGGGCGAAGGCGAGGGCGCGGCGGACCGCGTCGTCGTCGTCGACCACATAGATGGTCGGTCTTACGCCTGGCGGGGACGATCTCATGCTCGCAGGATCGCGATCCTTGCGCGTCGGCGCCTTGATCGGGCTCAAGCCTCGAAGCCGGCCAGCAAAGCGATCCGGACCCGTTCCGACAGGCCATTGGCCTGGGTCTTGCTCATCACGTTGGCGCGATAGACCTCGACGGTCCGGTGACTGATGCCGAGTTCGTAGGCGATGACCTTGTTCATTTTTCCGGAGACGACGCCGCTCAGGACTTCACGCTCGCGCGCCGAAAGCGTCAGAAGCATCTGCTCGAATCGCCGGCGCTCGGCGTCTTGCGCGTCAGCCTTGGTCTGCGCGTCGAGGGCCATGCGAACGGCTTTCAGGAGCGCTTCGTCGTCGAAGGGCTTTTCCAGGAAATCGACGACGCCGGCGCGCATCGCCTCGACAGCCAGCGGCACGTCACCATGACCCGTGATCACGACCACCGGGAGACTAATTCCCCGTTCTTTCATCCGCCTGACCAGCTCGAGGCCGCTCATCTCCGGCATGCGGACGTCGGTGACGACGCACCCGCCGCGAAGGCTATCGGCGATCTGCAGGAAGTCGAGCGCCGACGCGTAGGTATGCGCCGGCAGATCGTTCATCTCCAACACGAAGCTCAAGGAGCTGCGGACGGGCTCGTCGTCGTCGATAACATGCACGATGGGATCAGGCATGCTTGGCCAACTCCTGCTCCTGCACCGCGGGAAGGGTGAACCGGAATACCGCGCCGCCTTGGGGATTGGGATCCACCCAGATCCGGCCGCCGTGAGCTTCGATGATCGTGCGCGATATCGAAAGGCCGATTCCCATGCCGCCAGCCTTGGTGGTCATGAACGGCTGGAACAGCTGGTCGGCGGCTTGCGGACTGACGCCGTGGCCGGTGTCGCGCACGAAGACCTCTACCATCTCTTCGCTAGTTGGCCGGGCGCCGACGGTGACGATCTTTTGCGAAGCAGCCTCCATCGCCTCCACGGCGTTGCGAATGAGGTTGAGCGCGACCTGCTGGATCTGGACCTTGTCGGCGAGCACCAGGTCCACGCCGGGCGACCAGTCGAACACCAGCCGCACATTGCGATCCTTCGCGCCGATCATCGCCAGAGCGCCCGCCTCTTCGAGAATGGGGGGAAGGTGTTCGATCCGGCGGTCGGCCTCTCCCTTCGAGACGAAGTCGCGCAGCCGGCGGATGATCTGGCCGGCTCGCAGCGCCTGGTCGGCGCCCTGGCCGATCATGTCTTTCAGTCGTGGACGATCCTGCGGCTCGCGATCGACGAGAACCAGGCTGCCCTTCATGAAGTTGGCGGCGGCGGTAAGCGGCTGGTTCAGCTCATGAGCCATCGCCGAGGCCATCTCGCCCAGCGCCGTCAGGCGGGAAACGTGGACCAGTTCTCCTTGCAGGTCCTGGAGGCGGCGCTCCGCCGCCTGCTGCTCTGACAGGTCGCGGACGAACCCGGTGAAGTAGCGATGCTCGCCGGAGCGCATCTCTCCGATCGAGAGCTCCATCGGGAAGGTCGACCCGTCCTTGCGCTCCCCCACCACGACACGGCCGATACCGATAATCCGGCGCTGCCCAGTCGTGAGATAGCGGACGATGTAGCCGTCGTGGCCGCTACGGTACGGCTCCGGCATCAGCATGCTGACATTGCGCCCGACCGCCTCGGCCGCGCTCCAGCCGAATTGCCGCTCCGCCGCCACGGAGAAGGACTGGATGAGGCCGTGTTCGTCGATCACGACCATGGCGTCGGGGATGCTGTCGAGGATCGACTGCAGGTGGTCCTCGCGGGCCTGCAGATCTTCGACAAGCCGCTGCATGCCGAGGCGGCTGCGAAGCATGCGAGAGCCCGCAACGCCGATCGCCAGCATCAGCAGGATGAAGATCGCGCCGCGCACCAGAACTTCAGGATCGGCGATCGCCGCAATCCCGATGATCGCGAGGCTTAGGCCCAACGACAGCACGCCCGCGACGATCGTGGGCCAGAGCCCACCGGCCCAGGCGCTCGCGAGCAGCGCCGGAACGAACAGCAGGAAGACCAGATCGTCGTGGAAGTAGCGGTCGAACGCGAGCCGAAAGCCGGCGCAAAGCAGGGCTGTGATGATTGCGACGACGTAGCCGCGCACCGGGAGCGACGTTTCGCTCAAGAAAGCGATCCTAGGAGGAAGTGGCGCCATGCCCGCCGATCCGCAACGAGTGGCAGCTCTAGCATTCGCCACCACAATTGGCGAACGAGCGCGTTCGCGGGGCGGGAGGAGCAGGGCGGCCGCTCACGGCTCGCGCAAGCTCTCAAGGTAAGCCAGGAGGTCATCGGCTTCCCCATCGCTGAAGCTGATCGGCGGCATGCTGTCGAAGCCATGAGCTGAGACGTCGGCGAAGCGTTGCTCCATGGACGTGCGGTTGTAACGGTCTGCGAGCTTGCGGAACGCGGGGCCTTCGTACGGCGGCCCATCGTCGGGCCCCACGTTATGGCAGCCGCCGCAGCGCCGCATGGCAAAGGCCTGACCGCGCAGCTGGGCGGAGGTCAGGATGGGAAGCGGTGGAGGCTCGTCGGCGGCTCGCGCCGGCGCTGGCGCAGCCGGGCCGACGGCGCAGCCTGTCAGCATCCCGGTCGCCAGGCCGGCCGCGAGACCCAGGATCCAGGCGCTCGTCCGCCGCCGCTTCGAGGTGTCGCCCTCGTTTCTCCGCACGGCCTAGTGGCTCATCAGCACGAAGTAGGGCGCGTGCTGGAGCAGCTCGAAGGTGACGCCTCCGAACATCCACTCCTGGGCGCGGCTATGGCCGTAGGCCCCGGCGACGATCAGGTCGGCCTGGGCCAACTCGGCGGCCTGCTGCAGCACCTCCGTCACCTCGGAGGCGCGCGCGTGAGTGACGGCCGCGCGCGCCGCCACGCCGTGGCGCTTGAGGGCGGTGACCACGTCGCTGGTCTCGAAGACCGCGACGTCGTTGTCTTCGACCTTGCACACGGCTTGCACGATCACGTCGTCCGCGCGGCGCAGCAGCGGCAGTGCGTCGGCGATCGCGCGGCGCGCCTCCCGGGTGTCCTTCCAGGCCACGACGATCGCGTTCGCGCGAAGCCGCGAGGCGTCGTCAGGGACCATCAAAACCGGGCGGCCCGCTGTCATCACCAGCTCCGCAGGATCGACGGCGCGAACGGCTCCGGTCTTGCCGCGAGGACTGGCGATCAGCAGATCGGCGGCCCGGGCGGCGCCGGCCATCGCCCGGTTGGGAAGGTCCTGAGCCGAGCGCCATTCCAGCTCGGCCCCTGCCGCGTCGCGGCGGAAGCCCTGTTCCGCAGCCTGCAGGTCGTTGTTCACCTGCTCCTGCATCAGCACGAGCCATTCGCCGGCATAGCCGGTGCCGAACTCCGACCCCGGGAACACATCAAGGGCCGCGGCCCCCAGGCCGATCAGCCGCGCGCCAAGATCCCGGGCCAGGCAGGCGGCGGCCTGCACGCGATGGCTCGAGGCGAACCCCGGTTCGGCGTGCACCAGCAAGGTGGTGTAGGAGGACGGGACGCTGGACGACGCCGACGCCTGTGGCCGTTCCTGGGTGATGGTCATGGCGAGCTTCCTTTCAGGAGATCACGGCCGGAAACGCCTGCGGCCGCGCAGGCAGATCCGAAGCGGCTAGGCGGCCATCGCCTCCAAGGCGTTCCATTTGCGGACCTGGAAACGGCGGGTCGAAGGGAACTCGACGATCGCGTCGCCCTGCAGCTGGGTCAGCATTCGCGACACGGTTTCGATGGTGAGGCCGAGGTAGTCGGCCATGTCCTGGCGTCCCATCGGCATGTCGACGTGCCCGGAGGGCGCGCGCTGAGCCAGCGCCAGCAGGAAGCTCGCCACACGTTCGCGCGCGTTGCGACGACCGAGGAGCACGACATGCTCTTGGAGGCGCTCCATCTCTCGCGCCGTCGCGTGCAGGATGGCGCGGTCCACCGCCGCCTCGCCCGCATAGGCCCGCAGGGCGGTGCGGCGCACGGCCTGGAGTTCGCATTCCGTCAGCGCCTCGGCCGCGAAGCGATGCCTTGGGCCCGTCTCAAGGCCCACCAGATCGCCGGGATAGTAGAATGCCCCCACCTGACGGCGACCGTCCAAGGTGAGTCGGCTGGTTCGAACCACACCGCGCAGCACGCGGTAGAACATGTCAGCGAGGCCGTCTTGGCCGTAGACTTCAGTCTCGCGGTCCAAGCAGCGGTGCGCCCCAAGCCGCTCGAACGCCTCGATGAGGGACTCGGCGGGGCAGATGTTGCGGGTGTCCGCCAGCTCGGTGGCTTGGGTCATCTGCGGCCTCCTTCTCAATGACCCAAGGGTTACGTCGCCTTGCGCGGCCGCGACATTTCGGACCGTTCCCTACGTAGCGCCACGGAGGTCGGCGAACGCCTGCGGCTTGGCGCATCGCCTGGGAGCGCTCCCGGCCAGGACGTCCTTTGACTCTGATCAAGGTGAGGGGACGGAGCCTTCCGCAGGTTCGAGGCCCCGCCTTGATGATGGAGCACCGCTGATGACAAAGTCCCTGTCCAAAACGGTCAGACAGGAGATTGCGGACAGCCTCGAAGACATGATCAAGAGCCTCCGTCGGGCTGCGGACAGTCTCAGCGAGGACCCGCGCGAACTCGCCGAAAAGACGGTGGAAGAGGTGTTCAACAACGCTCCATCGCCTCTACCGTAGCTGCACTTCCAGCCGAACGTTCCCGACGTCGTCGCCGGCGTGCGTTTCGAAGCCCAGGGCGCGAGCAAGTTCGATCATGTGACCGTTGTCGCATTCCGTCTGGCCCCAAACGCGCGCCAGCCCACGTCCGCGGGCGTAGTCGAGAAGCGCCTCGAGCAGCACGCCGCCGAGCCCATGTCGTTGACGGTCGCTGCGGATCAGCAAGGTGAATTCGGCTGCCTCGCCTTCGGGATCAGCGCACAGCCGCCCCACGCCAAGGAAGACGCCTGCCGAGTCTTCCGCCACCAGCGCCATCTGCCGATCGTAGTCGATCTGCGTCAGGCTCGACGCGAGCTCTGGCGAGAGACGACGGAGCGAAGCCCCAAAACGCAGACGCACGTCCTGCGGCGAACAGGCCGCGACCATTACGCTGAGCCGCTTGGCGTCGGTCGGCCGGATGGGGCGGATTCGCAGCCGCTCGCCGCCCAGCTCCAAATTGCGCACGAGATCGACCGGATAAGCCAGGATCGCCATGCGCGGGGCGGGCGAGCCAGCCGGTCTCAGGCCGATCCTTGCGTCCACGGCCAGGACGCCGTCGGCGTCGCAGAGCAGGGGATTGATGTCCAGTTCGGCGATTTCGGGCAGATTCGACGCGAGTTGGCCGAGCGCCTGCAGCACCCGGCTGAGGGCGCTCAGGTCCGCCGCGGGCCGGCCGCGGTAACCGGCCAGCAGGCGCGCCACCCGAGTTTTGCCGATCATCTCCAGGGCGAGATCCTCATTGAGAGGCGGCAAACCCAGGGCGCGGTCGGCCAGCACTTCGACCGCGATCCCGCCGTGACCCACCATGACGACCGGACCGAAAGTGGGGTCCTGGGCAAGGCCCACGAGGATCTCCTGAGCTTGCGGCCGACGCAGCATCGGTTCGACGACGAAGCCGTCGATCACGGCGTCTGGGCGCTGCGCCGCCACGGACGCCTGCATCCGGCGCGCCGCTGCGCTCACCTCTTCCTGGCCCGTCAGATCCAGCTGCACCCCGCCGACTTCGGTCTTGTGGCTGATCTGTCGCGACAGGATCTTCAGCGCCACGCGGCCGCCGAGCGCCTGCGCGGCCGCGCCGGCCGCCTCCGGCGTGGTCGCCTCGCGACCCTCCAGCACAGGCACGCCATAAGCCCGCAACACGGCTCGGGCCTCCGGATCGGTCAGCACCACGCGGTCATGAGCCCGGGCCTGGCTGACAATGCGGCGCGCGGCGTCGACTTCCGTCCGCATCTCAGCGAGCGCGGGCGCATGGCGCAGCAGTTCGCGATTGCGCCGCGCTCGGGCCAGAAGGGCGTAGGCGCGGGCGGCCTCCTCGGGGGTGGCGTAGGCCGGCAGGCTCCCAGAGGCCAGCCTGAGCCGCGCCTCCACCATGCCCTCGCCGCCGAGCCAGGCGTTGATCACCGGCTTGCCCGGCCGGGCTCTCACCGCCTTCACCACGGCGCTGGCGGCCTCGGCGCTGTCGGCCACAGCGGTCGGGCAGTTCAGCACCATGACGGCGTCCACCTCGCGCGCCGCCAGCAAGGTCTCGAGGGCGGCGGCATAGGTCTCCGGACGGGCGTCGCCCAGGATGTCCACTGGGTTGCGTCGCGACCAGTTCGCCGGCGCGATCTTGTCGAGCGCCGCGATGGTGGCGTCAGAGAGCTCGCAGGCGCGCTCACCGAGCGCGTCCAGGGCATCGACGGCCAGTACGCCGGCGCCGCCTCCATTGGTCAGGATCGCCAGCCGATCGCCCGCTTCCTTGAGGCCCGTGGCGAAAGCGGCGCCTGCCTGCAGCAGCTCGCCGAGGGTCTCGACCTGCAGCAAACCGGCGCGTCGGAAGGCGGCTTCGTAGACCGCGAAGGCGCCGGCCAGCGCGCCGGTATGCGAGAGCGCCGCCTTGGCTCCCGAAGCGCTGCGTCCCGCCTTGAGCACGGCGACCGGCTTGAGCCGGGCGGCGACGCGGGCGGCGCTCATGAACTTGCGCGCGTCGGAGACGCCTTCGAGATAGAGCAGGATGGCCTCGGTCCCGCGATCGAGAGCGAGATAGTCGAGCAGGTCGCCGACATCGACATCTGCGCAGTCGCCCACTGAGACGACGTGGGAGAACCCGAGCCCGAGACCTGCGGCCGCGTCCATCGCCGCCGCTGCGACGGCCCCTGATTGTGCGACAAGCGCCACGCGGCCGGCCGGCGCTATGCGACCGGCGAAGCTGGCGTTCACGCCCGATCCAGGCGAGATCAGCCCGAGACAGTTGGGACCGACAATGCGCAGCAGGTGAGGGCGTGCGGCTTCGAGCATCGACTGCCTGAGCTCCGCAGGGCGTCCTTCGCCTTCGAAGCCCGCGCTGATTACGACGGCCGCCAGACAGCCGCTTGCGCCGAGTTCCGCAATCAGGCCGGGAACCGTCTCGGCAGGGGTGGCGATCACCGCCAGGTCCGGCCTTTCGGGCAGGGCGCCTATGGACGGCAGGAGGGGCTGGCCTTCGGCCTCGCCGCCCTTCGGATTGACCAGCATAATCCGACCGCCGAACCCGCCGTGCAGCAGGTTGTGGGTGACCACGGCTCCCACGGAGCCTGGCCTGCGGCTCGCCCCCAAGAGGACGATGGTTCGCGGGGAGAAAATGGCGTCGAGGTTGCGGATGGTCATGTCGTTATCTGACCCGCTTGAACGGACGCCACGTTGATTGCGGTCAATGCGCTGTGGCCGCAAGCGGGCGCTTTGGAGGCTCACGGGCAGCAGCGACGAAGAGGAAAAGCAAGATGTCTCAGCTCTCCAACAACGCGCCGGGCGCGGATGCGCTCGGTATAGCCGTGCAAGCCGAGAACTTGTTCAGCGCCTCGTGGCGCCTCTGGGCTGAGGAGCGTCAGGCGTTCGTCGACGACATGGTGCGCGATGGCGATGAGGCGCTCCGGGAGCTGCAGGCCTGCAAGGCTCCGTTCGACCTTGTCGGCGTCGAGCAGACGTGGATCATGGCGCGGACTAAGGCCTACATCGACGCCAGCATGCGGATGTTCGCGTCGATGTTTCTTCAGGCGGAGGAAGCCGCGGCCGAGGCCGCCAGCTTCCGTCTGCCGGATTAGAGAGGGCCTAGGCGCTGCGTGTACGCTTGGTTCACTTGAAGCGCTGGCAAGTGCTTAGGGCTCGGCGGTCCGTACGGCCGGCAGACCAAACAATGTGGCAACGGTCTCGCGTACGCCGCGCAGCACGTCCTCCACGGCCTCCTCGGTCATGTTCGGCACGATCCCGCCCTTGTGGATGTGATCAACCAACTCGAGCCCGCACATCTGCGCTATGTGACTGTCGCGCTCGTCATGAGCGGGGTGGAGAGGTTCTGCGTCGATCCCGATCTGCCCGGCAGCCCCCTCGACC
>Ga0207711_10003765_pt1 | contig 13059 bp, 10 predicted proteins | sample KBSS34metaG_FD_184401 | JGI IMG/M metagenome (GOLD analysis project Ga0207711, IMG submission 184401) | Switchgrass rhizosphere microbial communities from Kellogg Biological Station, Michigan, USA - KBS S3-4 metaG (SPAdes) (version 2) | ecosystem: Host-associated > Plants > Roots > Rhizosphere...
CGGCGTCTGAAGGTCCCGGTCGTCGTCGGCGAAGACCGTCACGCTGCCGGCATCTTTGCGGAGCAAAAGTTCGGACCTCAGCTCCACCTGCTCGACGATGGCTTTCAGCATCGCTCACTCGCCCGCGATTTCGATATCGTGCTGGTCACTCCCGAAGATGCTCGCGACCGCTTGCTTCCCGCCGGACGACTCCGCGAACCGCTGGCCTCGCTCCGCCGCGCCGATGCAGTTGTGCTCACCAGCGGTGCGTCTGCCAGCTCTTTTCCGCTCCACCAGAAGCTGGTCTGGAAAGTGCGTCGTGGAATCATTCCCGCCAACGTTCCGTCCCGGCCGGTGGTGTTCTGCGGCATTGCGCGGCCACAAAACTTTGCCAGCCAACTGCGCACCGCCGGCATCGAACCGGTTGCCGAGGCCTTTTATCGCGACCACCACTCATACTCTGAGCAGGACATACGCGATTTGCTGGACCTGCGACAGCGCAGCGAAGCCGACGGCTTTGTGACTACGGAAAAAGATGCGGTCAACCTGGGCGGGTGTCTGGCCGCTCTCGCCCCGCTGGCGGTCGTGCCGGTCAAGATGGAATTGACCGACGCAGCTAACGCTGTGGATACCATCCTCGCCAGGATTGCGGAACGAAGCCGCCAGCCATGAGAAAATCGGTATTGTTTTTGTAGCGCCGGCATCCTGCCGGCTGTCCCGAGGGCGTCTCGCCCTCGGCGCCCAAAGTTGAAAGCACCTGAGCGCATGAGCAAGCACCTCAAAGTCACGGAGCGATTAAGAAGGATCGTCGAATCCTTCCCCAAGGTGACAGTCACCGTGCTCGGCGACCTGGTGGCCGACGAATTTATTTTCGGCGAGATCTCACGGGTTTCGCGCGAAGCTCCGGTGTTGATTCTCAAACATCGCGAACGCAGCATCATGCCCGGTGGCGGAGCCAATGCGGTCAGCAATCTCGCCGACCTGGGCGTCAATGTACTGCCGGTCGGCGTGGTCGGTGACGACGAGGCCGGCCGCCTGCTGCTCAAGGCTTTCCGCCACAAACATGTCCCGGTGAGCGGGGTCCTGAAGGACAGGAGTTATGCCACCGTCACCAAGACCCGTATCCTCGCGGGCATGGCCCACACCGCACGGCAGCAGGTGGTGCGCCTGGATCGCGAACCAGAGGCTGAGCCCAATCGTCATTTGAAACGCGAGCTGGTGCTGGCCGCGCGGGAGTACGTTCGCGCCTCGGATGTCCTGCTCATTTCAGATTACGGATACGGAGCCGCCACGCCTGCGATCCTGAATGCGGTCCGTTATAGAGGGGGGCTCCAGGGGGTGCCGGTGGTTCTCGATTCCCGCTACCGCATGCTGCAATATTCGGGCGTGACTGCGGCCACGCCAAATGAGCCCGAGGTGGAAGAGGCGCTGGGAGTGCGCATCGGCCATGATTGGCGCACTTTGTGCGCCGCCGCCGCACAGGTCATGTCCCAAATGAAGCTGCAGTCGCTGGTGATCACGCGCGGACGCGATGGCATGGTCGCATTCACCCGCCGCCAGAAGCCTGCCGACATCCCGATCTTCGGGTCCGACCAGGCAGCTGACGTCACCGGCGCGGGCGACACTGTGATCGCCACCTTCACCGCCGCGCTCGCCGCCGGGGCCAGCGCCGAAGACGCGGCCCACCTGGCAAATTACGCGGGCGGCATCGTAGTCATGAAGCGCGGGACGGCCACCGCATCGCAGCAGGAATTGTTGCAGGCACTCGACCAGGCGCCGCCGGCGCTGCGAGCTCACTGATTTCTGGCTGCGACCGTGTGGGGACAGCCGACCTCAGCTGTCCAGGCGAGCCAGGCTCGCCCCTGTTTGCGAAGGCCAGAATAGCGGAGCTTCGCTCCGCCGGACAGCCGAGGGCGGCTTTCCCCACGTGGTTTGCGCATGATTCAGCGTCCCGCATGGTGCGGAGTGACTTTCAGGACAACGACGATCGCACATAAGATTTTCAATCGCGAGGAATTGCAACAGCAGGTGGCAAGATGGCGCCGGGCGGGTGATGCCATCATCCTGGCCAATGGCGCCTTCGATCTGCTGCACGTCGGACACGTACGTTATCTGCGCGCGGCCAAAGCACTGGGCGGACGATTGATCGTAGCCGTAAATTCGGACGATTCCGTGCGCGCCCTGAAAGGCGAAGGCCGCCCCCTGATGCCGGCCGAGGAACGCGCCGAAATTCTGGCTGCGCTGGCTGATGTGGATGCTGTGCTGATTTTTCCCGAACCCGACGTGCGCGCCATTATTCGCGAACTTCGTCCCGATGTGCACGCCAAGGGCACGGACTACACCGCGGAGACTGTTCCCGAGCGCGATGAAGTGATCGCCGGTGGCGGACGGGTGGAAATTGTGGGCGACCCGAAAGACCATTCCACCACCGAAATGATTCGCTCCCGCCTGGGGCGGACGCGTTCGTGAGCACGCCCTCGCCAGCGGAAACTTCCTCTCAGGATGTGGCGGAGTTTACGATTGTACCGACCGGAATCGCCCGCATGCTGATCGTGCGCCTGGGCGCCATGGGCGACGTCATTCACGGTCTTTACGCTGCGGCCGCGCTGCGCGAGGCATTTCCCGAAATGCTGCTGGGCTGGCTCGTCGAAGAACGCTGGGCGGAATTACTGTGCACCTTGCCCACGCCGCGCTCAGGCCCGCGGTCGGCGCAACGTCCGCTGGTGGACCGGGTCCACACCGTGAACACCCGGCAGTGGCGGCGCGCGCCTTTTTCCGCGGCAACCTGGGAACGCGTCGCCGCCAGCTTGAGCGATCTGCGGGCTGCGCACTATGAAATTGCCATAGACCTGCAGGGCGCGGTGCGCTCGTCGTTGTTGGCCCGATGGTCGGGAGCGCGCGTCATCTACGGAGCGGCCCAACCTCGCGAAAACCTGGCCACTATGTTCTACACGCGTCAGATAATCGCTGGCGGCGAGCACATTGTGCAACAGAATCTCTCACTCGCCGAGGCAGTTGCCCGCAGGCCCCTGAAGATACCGCCGGTCCAGCTTCCACGCGACCCTGCGGCTGACCAGGAATGCGACCAGCGGCTCAGAGCGAAAGGCATGCAGGAGTTCGTACTGCTAAACCCGGGCGCTGGTTGGGGAGCGAAGCAATGGCCCGCCGAACGCTACGGGCAAGTCGCAAAACAACTGTTGCAAGGCGGTTTGAAGTCGCTCATCAACATCGGTCCCGGAGAAGAAGACCTCGCGCACGCAGTGGAAGCCGCCAGCGGCGGCGCGGCCGAAACCTTCAGCGGTTCCCTTACTCAGTTGATCGCACTCACGCGTCGTGCCCGTTTATTCATCGGCGGCGATACTGGGCCCATGCACCTGGCAGCGGCCCTACGCGTTCCGGTTGTCGCAATCTTCGGGCCGACCGATCCCGCGCGCAACGGCCCTTTCGGCACTCGCACCATCGTGCTGCGCAGTCCCTCCAGCAGCACCAGCTACCGGCATGTATTCCAGTCGGATTCCGGCCTGCTCGAAATCAGCTCCGGGCAAGTGGTTGCCGCAGCGCGGCAGTTGCTGGGGGAGCGTCATGGTTAGCTGGTCTAAGATTGCCCGTCGCGTCCGTGTTCCGCTCGGCTTTGCCTTTGCCATCCTCTACTTCTGGCTGGCCCGGCCCACGGCGCCGTCGATACTGCTCGGCGCCGCTTTGGTAGTTCCGGGGCTACTAATTCGGGCAGTAGCTTCCGGTCAGCTGCAGAAAAACGAACAGCTTGCCACTGCAGGTCCTTACGCCTACACCCGCAATCCCCTCTACCTCGGGTCGTTGATTCTGTCCGTCGGATTTGCGTTGGCCGCGCGCAGCTGGTGGATCGTCGGCGGAATCATTCTCTTGTTCTTTGCTATCTATCTCCCCGTGATCCGTGCCGAAGAAGAATTTCTGCGCAAGCGCTTCCCGCAGTTCGAGGATTATGCCCGCCGGGTGCCTCGCCTGTTCCCACGAGTGAGCGCATCCGGCAACCGTGATGGAGCATTCAGCTGGGACCTGTACTGGAAGCACCGCGAGTACAACGCCACCCTGGGAGCGGCAGCAATGCTGCTCGCGGTGGTGGCCAAAATGCTGCTATGGCACTAGCCAGTTTTTTGTGTGTGGGTCTGTGTTTGTGTGGGTCGGACACTCTTGTCCTACGCTTTTGACTTTGGGTTAGAGCTCAGGCTTTGGTCCTGACGTTGGTTTTTGATCTCGACTGCGGTTCTCTATGCCCACGGCAACGAACCTGAAACCAGGCAGAACCAAACTCACAAGGCGTCGGACAAGAGTGTCCGACCCACAATTCCGCACCTGCCTAGTTCTTCGCCAGCAGGGCTCTTGCCCGCCCAAGTTCCGGCCGATCCGAGGTCGATCCAGTGCAGGCCTTCACCAGTTGTCCGTAATAGACGGCGGCCTTTTCATTCTTCCCTGCCATCTCAGCCGCGCTGGCGGCGCCGTAGAGTCCGTTGAAGCGATTGGGATTGAACTTCAAATCAGTCTCATATTCGGCCAGCGCCTGGTCCGGATGTTTGGCCTCCAGCAGAAGATCAGCCAGCATCTCCCGCGCCGGAATGTCCTCAGGTTCGTCGCCGGTGGACTCTTCTTCCTCGGCGATGGCGCGCAGCGTCTTGATCGCCTCTTCGTCCTTGCCTTCGGCATGCGCCACCCAGGCCCCGGCTTCTTTTTGCGCGTCTTCCACCACATTGGCCCACGACGACTTCTTGTTTTTCAGCATTTCCCTGCGAATCGATTCCAGCTCGGCGATGTCCTTCCGCGCTTCCGCCACATTCCCTGCCCGGGCTGCACCTATGGCCCGTGCCCAGTAAGTAATCGCTTTGTCGCCGGAATCAGCGCCGGGCGCGGGAGTCAACGCAGCGGCCTCTGTCCAATGATGAAGCTCCAGGGCACAGAGCGCGGGAAATTTCGACAACGCATACGCGTGCGGATCATAGCCTTCGCCGTACATGTCCTTCATGGGCGGCAAGGCCTTCACCTCGGCGATGACCGCTTGTGCATCGGCCTCGCGCCCGCTCTGCAGGTAGGCATAAACCAGGAAGTCCATGGCGTGAAACTGATGACCCTCGCCGCCCATGTGCATGGCCGCGGTCTTGCGGGTGGCGGCAATGGAGGCCAGGTTGGAATCGATGTCATCGCGCCACAGCCCCAGCCGGGCAAAAATGTGCGATGGCATGTGCAGCGCGTGCGGAGCCGCAGGAGCAATCCTGGCGTAGCTGCGTGCCGCCGGCAGGCCCAGTTCGGCCAGTTGCGGCTTGTCGTAACTGTGAATCAGGTAATGCGCCACTCCGGGATGCCCGGGCTCCTGCTTGAAAAGTGTTTCCAGCACGGCGGCCGCTTTCTTCCGATTGGCGAACGTGGTGTCGCCGTCCTCTTCCGATGCCAGCAGCGAAAGCGCGTAAAATGCCGCAGCCTCGAGATCACTGGGATAGCGCTGATAGACGCCCTCCATTGCCTGTGAGTAAGCCTTGGCGCGCTCCTCGTGGTCGCCTTTCTTCCGGTAAAACGCGCTTAAGGCTGCGATGTAATCGCGCTCGCGATCGGTGCCAGGATGCAACGACTGTGCCTTCTTCAGTTCCGCCCTTCCACGCTTGATGGTCGCGGCATTGGGTTGGTCCCAAAGCTGATGCCACAGACTCATGGCCACGCCCCAATGAGCCATGGCGCAGGTCGGATCATCTTTAGCAATCTGCTCGAATTCTTTTTCCGCCTCCTCGTACCAGAACGAATGCAGCAGCGCGACCCCGCGTGCGAACGCCTTCTGCGACGTGGCCGCGCAGGAAACCGGGAAGTGCACGGTCCCCAGTTGCTCCGGGGTCAGATCTTCGTGGTGATGGCCTTCGTCGGCCAGAGCGAAAACTCCAAACAGCGAGATCACAGCGAGCACCAGGGCAGCGTGTTTCACGGCAAGCTCCATCGAAAGCGAGTCTAGACCGCTGACGAAGCAGGGTCAACCGCAGGCGGGAATGGTGTGAGTCGGACACTCATGTCCGACGCCTTTGACTTCATTAACCACGGCCACTCGAACAACCCAAAATCACACCCACCCCAACAGCGTCGGACAAGAGTGTCCGACCCACACGTTCACATATAAAACAAACTCAAGCGGGGTAGCCCATACTTTTCCAGCAATCGCTTGTGCAAGTACTGCTTCTGCAACTGGTCGATCTGCGCGGCCGGCATCTTGCGGCGGTATGGACTCAATTCGCGATCGGCCTCGGCTCGGACGGCGACAATCTCGTCATCGCCCGTGGCCGCCAGCAGCACCGCGAACAACTTCTCTTCCAGCACCGTCAGCCGCCGTTCCAGGTCTTCCAGACGCGGTACGGTGATCTCCATCTCCGAAGCCAGGTCACGCAGCGTGCCGGCCGTGGCTCGCGCCGCCGCCATTCCTGAAATTCCGGGACGCTCCGGCAGTTTCGCGGCCAGCAGCAGGTCGGCATTCCGCCGGAGAAACGCCACAATGTCCCTGGTCTGAAAACCCGCCGGCTTCGCGCCCGGCTGGCCGCTGCTTGACGTGCCCACCGCCGCCTCCTTTATCTCTTCGGCGGCAGCCAGCACTTCCTGGGCGCAATAAGCCAGGCTGTTGACCTTGCGCGGTGTAGGACGTTTCTCATAACGCTCGAACGCCCCGTCGATCCCGCGCAGGACCGCTTCCAGAGGAATGCCGGCGTCCTTCCAGGTTTCGATCAAGGCCCAGTCCAGGGTCGAAAGCAGCAGGATGCCGCCCCGGCGACGTTGAAACTGCTCTTCGATTTCGGTGAAGTAGTTAAAGTAGTTTTCCACGACGGCTCAGCGAGAGCGCGGCTTGCGGCCGGGCGTCGTGGTGGAAGAATCTTTCAGGGCTGCGCCGCCTTCACGCCCGGACTTCGCCTCCAAGTTCCGTTCCCAGATCAGACGCAGGCCGTCCAGGGTAAGCAAATCGTCCACGTGCTTGATGTATTTCGATCCCTTGCCGATCAGGGCGGCCAGTCCCCCGGTGGCCACGACGGTGGTTCCCCCTCCCATTTCTTCCAGCAACCGCTCGAGAATGCCGTCCACCAGTCCAAGGTAGCCGTAGTAAAGCCCCGATTGAAGACTGCCGACGGTGGTAGTGCCGATCACGCGCGCCGGCTTGCGGATAGCCACCCGCGGCAGGCGAGCCGTCTTCTGAAACAGGGCGTCGGCGGAAATTCCAATGCCCGGACAAATCACACCGCCCATGTACTCGCCTTTCGCGGACACGCAGTCGAAAGTGGTTGCGGTGCCGAAATCCACCACGATGCAAGGCCCGCCAAATTTCTCGAAGGCCGCCACCGAATTCACAATCCGATCGGCGCCAACTTCGACGGGGTTTTCGTAAAGCACAGGCATGCCGGTTTTGACCCCGGGTTCGATGAACAGCGGCCTGGTGTTGAAATAGCGTTCGCAGACCTGACGCAAGGTGGAATCGAGCGGCGGCACAACGGAAGAAATGATGATGCCGCGTACGCCCTTCACTTCAATCTTGTCCATGGCAAACAAGTTGCGAAAGAGCACGCCGTATTCATCCACCGTCTGGGTAGCGATAGTCGCGACCCGCCAGTTTGCAACCAGCGACTCGTAACCTTGCGACTCAGCGTGACCGTGAGGCGCAGCTTTGGCAAACACTCCCAGCACCGTATTCGTATTGCCGACATCAAGAACCAGCAGCATAGCCCCTACCGGTGTGGGGACGGGTCTCCGACCCGTCCAGGCCGTCGCGGTTTCCGCGCCGGCAATCGAGCACTTTCTACAACAATCTCACGGTCCCGCTTAAAACCGTCCGCAAGCCCCCTGCGGTTCTCACCTGCAGAAATCCGCGTGGATCCAACCCCTCTGTGACCCCTTCAAAACCACCATTCTCTTCCACCTGCACCCGCCGGCCGCGGGCTGAGGGCGAAGCATCCTGAAATCGCCGCAGAATCGACTCATGCGCACCCGGCTTCTCCAGCAGGTCTCGATATTCGCGGTCGAGCGATTTTAGCAAAGCCGCGCACAGTTCCACCCGCGACCATTCCGTGCCGCTGGCCAGCCGCAGAGAGGTTGCAATCGACTGCAATTCAGCCGGAAACTTCGTCTGGTTCACGTTGATCCCGATCCCCACCACAATATGGCGGACGCGCGTCGCTTCCGCATTCATTTCGGTCAGAATGCCGCAGAACTTCCTCCCCACAATCATAAGATCGTTAGGCCATTTCAGATCGGGCACAGCTCGCGAATCCATCTGCTGCACCGCGGAACGCACCGCGAGTCCCGCCGCCAGCGAAAGCACCAGCGCCTCTGAAGGTGGCAACGCCGGGCGCAGCACTACTGAGCAGTAGATTCCCGCCGAAGGCGATGATTCCCACTGATGCACACCGCGCCCGCGCCCCGCGGTTTGCTCCTCCGCCACGAACACGCTGCCCTCCGCAGCGCCAGCGGCAGCGCTCTCCATGGCTTGAACATTGGTGGAGCCGATCCTGTAATAGTGGTGATAATTGTGATGGATATCCGCGCCGAAAATTGTGCCCTTCAAGGCGGGCGCGAGCATGTCGGGCAACAGCAGATCAGGCACAGCCTTAAGCTGGTAGCCGGTCGCCGGATGCCCGGCAATTTCAACTCCCAGCGCGCGCAGTTGCTGTATCAGGCGCCACACCTCGGAGCGGCTCGTACCAATCTCGTCGGCAATCTTGGTGCCGCTCACGACCACGGTAGCGTGGTCCATGAGCAGGCGCACAATCCGCCCCAGGCGCAAATCCGTCCGCTGCGGCGCGGGATCGTGTGGTCGCGGGCGACTCGCCCGCGCGGTCTTCTTGGAACCCGGCTCTGCGGCTTCTTTCGTAATGCAGAGAATTATGCGGGAGAGCGACAGAAAGAACAAATCGGAGATGATAGAGGACGCCCGCCCTCCACATTAAACCGGTGTCACGCGCAGGCTCATATCCACGGCCACAGCCGAATGGGTCAACGCGCCCACCGAGATAAAATCCACTCCCGTCTCGGCATAGGCCCGCACATTCTACAGGCCAATGCCTCCGGCGCACTCCACGGGAATACGCCGCTCGGCCCGGGCACAGCGCGCGACCGCTTGCTTGACCTGGTCCACCGCCATGTTGTCCAGCAGCACAGCCTCGGCGCCATGAGCCAGCGCATCTTCCAATTCCGCCAGCGTCCGGACTTCCACCTCGATGGGTTGCGATCCGCGCCGGTTGCGGTGCGCCCGTTCCAGCGCGGCCGCGATGCTTCCCGCCAGCGCAATGTGATTGTTCTTGATCAGCACTCCGTCGGAAAGATCCAGCCGATGGTTTTGCCCGCCGCCGCAGCGCACTGCGTACTTGTCGAGGATCCGCAGCCCGGGCGCGGTCTTCCGGGTGTCGAGGATGCGTGCCCGGGTCCCGGAAACCGCATCCACGAATTTGCGAGTCAAGGTGGCGATGCCGCTCAACCGCTGCAAAAAGTTGAGGATCACGCGCTCGCAGGAAAGCACGACGCGCGCATTGTGCCTCAGCACCGCGATGGTCTGGCGCTCGTGCAGGCGTACTCCATCGAAAATTTCAGGATGGCTGGTGACCTCATAATGCGAAGTCACAGCTCCATCCAGCAGCGCATAAACGTCCAGGATGCGGGGCACGCAGCCCAATCCCGCGAGAATGCACTCCTGTTTTGCGATGATGGTGCCCGAGGCGCGCTGCCCGGGATCAATGCAGGCGTAGCTGGTGGCATCGCTGGTGGCGCGGTCCTCCAGCAATGCGTTCTCCACAATCCCGGTAATCCGCCGCCCGTTCCAATCCATAATTCGTTATATCTGGGAACTGAGAACTGGCAACTAACAACCGTTCTTCCAATTTCCCGTTCCCAATCTCATTTCCCGCTCCGCCCCAGCTGGTCAAGGCTGCTCCGGACCTTCTCCCGCAAAACTTCCAGCTCGGCCAGTCGCTGTCGCATGCCTTCCACTACCTTGGGCGGAGCCTTGGCCAGAAATTGCTCGTTCCCCAGTTGACGGGTGCTATTGGCGATCTCTTTCTCCATCTGCTCCAGTTCTTTGGTGAGGCGCTGCCGTTCCGCGGCCACGTCAATTTTCTTTTCGTAAACTACGTGGACATCGAATCGCGCCGTGGATCGCGCCCCCGCCAGTTGCGACAATGAGGTCTCTACAAAAGTTACACTCTCCACGCCGGCCAGCCGCTGGATCGCGCTTTGATTCTGTTCCAAGAGCGACTTGATCTCCGCATCCTGGGTATAAACCTGGATGGGAACTTTCTGCTTTTGCTCGACTTTCAATTCAGCCCGCAAATTGCGCACGCTGACGATCAGGTCCTGCAAGATCGCCATATTCGTTTCCGCCGCCAGATCGAACTGCTGCTCATCGGCTTGCGGGTAAGCGGCCAGCGCGATTGATTTCAGCGGCGGGTGACCATCGTAAACCGCGTGCCATATTTCTTCCGTGATAAATGGCATGACCGGATGCAGAAGCCGCAGCGATGCTTCGAACAAACTGACCAGGTTGCCGCACGCGACCCCGGCAGATGCCTGCTCAGCGCCGTTTTCGGGCGCGAGGCGCGGCTTCATCAGTTCGATGTACCAATCGCAGAAATCGCCCCAGAAGAAATCATAGATGCGGTTCGCCGCTTCATGGAAGCGATACGTCTGCCAGGCCTCATTGACGTCTTTGGTCACCCGGTGAAAGCGGGAGAGTATCCAATGATCTTCGAGCGTCAAGGGCTGGAACCCGGGAACGCCCATGTGGGGCCGGGTCTCCGACCCGGCCAGGGCGGGTCGAAGACCCGCCTCCAGCCCTTTGAGAAATTCCTGCTGCTTCCACACCCCGGCCTGGTCGGCTCGGTCCACATTCATGAACATGAACCGCGCCGCATTCCATATCTTGTTGGCGAACGCCCGGTAGCCGTCGGTACGGCTCTCGCTGAATGCGATATCGGTTCCCGGGGCCGCCATGGCCGCGAGCGTAAAGCGGGTCGCGTCCGTTCCGAAGCGCTGAATAATGTCCAGAGGATCAATCACGTTCCCCTTGGTCTTCGACATCTTCTGCCGGTCAGCATCGCGCACCAGCGCGTGGATATAGACCTGGCGGAAGGGTACGCTGTCATCTTTCTTGTCCGCCCAGCCGCTGGCTGCTTTCAGTGCTGGGTCTTGCTGGTGGCCCTGCATGAAGTGGCAGCCGAACATGATCATGCGGGCGACCCAGAAAAAAAGGATCTCGTAAGCGGTGATCAACAGCGTAGTCGGATAGAAAACTTCCTGCGCCCGCGTCTTCTCCGGCCAGCCCAGCGTGGTAAAAGGCAGCAGCCCGGAGGAAAACCAGGTGTCCAGCACGTCGGTGTCCTGTTTCAGTTCCGATTCCCCGCACTTCGAACACTTTGCCGGGGCCTCGCGGGCAACAATAATCTCTCCACACTTGCAGTGCCATGCCGGAATACGATGCCCCCACCACAACTGCCGCGAGATGCACCAGTCATGGATGTTGTGCATCCAGTTCAGGTAGATCTGCTTGTAGTTCTCCGGAACAATCGTGATCTCGCCGTTCTCCACCACTTCTGTTGCCCGGTCGGCCAGCGGCTTGATCTTGATGAACCACTGCGTCGATAGCCGCGGCTCGACGACGGTCCCGCAGCGATCGCACTTCCCGATCGCAATGGTGTAATCTTTCTCGCCAACCAGAAATCCCTGTGCCCGCAAATCTTCGAGCACACGCTCCCGTGCGGCATAGCGGCTCAATCCCGCGTACGGCCCGGCGTTCTGGTTCATGTGAGCGTGCTCGTCCATCAGATCGATCTGCGGCAGGTTGTGACGCAGACCGGCCTGAAAATCATTGGGATCGTGCGCCGGTGTCACTTTCACCGCGCCGGTGCCGAACTCAGGATTCGCCAGCTCGTCGGTAATGATCGGGATCTCCCGATTCATCAGCGGCAGCAGAACATTCTTCCCCTGCAGATGCTTGTAGCGTTCGTCTTTCTCGTTGACCGCAACGGCAGTATCACCCAGCATCGTCTCCGGACGAGTCGTCGCCACGACGATGAACTCGTCCGCGCCCACCACGGGATAGCGGATCTCAAACAGCTTGCCCTGCACTTCTTCGTGCTTGACCTCAAGATCGGAAATCGCCGTCTCGCACCGCGGACACCAGTTAACGATGTACTTCCCGCGGTAAATCAGCCCTTCTTCATACAGCCGGACGAAAACCTCGATCACGGCGCGGGAAAGCCCGTCGTCCATGGTGAAATATTCGCGGTCCCAATCGACCGACGCTCCCAGCCGCTTCATCTGGTCGAGGATCGCGCCGCCATAATGCCGCTTCCACTCCCAGACGCGCTCGATGAAGGCCTCGCGCCCCAGGTCGCGCCGCTTCTTGCCTTCCGACGCCAGCTGCCGCTCCACCATCATCTGGGTCGCGATGCCGGCGTGGTCGGTGCCGGGCAGCCAAAGAGTCAGGAACCCGCGCATGCGGTGCCAGCGCACAATGATGTCCATCTGCGTCTGGTTCAGCATGTGCCCCATATGCAGCCGCCCGGTCACGTTCGGAGGCGGAAGCAGCAGTGTGAACACTGGCCGCCCGCCATCTGATGTGGCGCGGGCGCCCCCGCCCGCGATACCCTGCGCGGAGTCCTCTGCCTTTGGCGGCGTGGGCACGGAAAAAAGCTTCTCCCGGACCCAGTACTCGGCCCAGCGCGCTTCAATCGCGCCCGGCTCGTACGCTTTAGGAAGGTCGTGAGGCATTGAGTTCTAAACCGTCAGCACTCAGCTATCGGCTTTCAGCCAGAAGCTGATGGTCAAACTGCCCCGGTCGTCCGATCCGATTACACTGGTCAGGGGGCTGAAAGCTGAAGGCTGATAGCTGGTTCTTCGATATTACAGGCCGGAGAAAAGAGGGGTCAACGCCTGTGGGGGGTGAGAACATAGCGGGACGGAATATGCACTTGTCGAGATAGTAATCCCAGCTAACCAAATGGTAAACGCCGACTCTTCCCGCGCAGGATGAAGGCGTGCGATTGTGATTGTCAGAGTCTTCATGCGATACAGTTTGATACGGTATCGATAGCATGTAGATAG
>Ga0207711_10003769_pt1 | contig 13055 bp, 6 predicted proteins | sample KBSS34metaG_FD_184401 | JGI IMG/M metagenome (GOLD analysis project Ga0207711, IMG submission 184401) | Switchgrass rhizosphere microbial communities from Kellogg Biological Station, Michigan, USA - KBS S3-4 metaG (SPAdes) (version 2) | ecosystem: Host-associated > Plants > Roots > Rhizosphere >...
CGCCGGTTGCTCCGACGCGCAGGTGGCCGATGTCGTCGCGGCGCAGGGCGCGAGCGCCGCCGGCCGTCGCGGCGTGCAGGGCCTCGCGCGGGGTCATCCCCATCTCGCGCACCGCGAGGGCGATGCAGAACGGGATCGATGAGGTGAACGACGAGCCCGGGTTGCAGTCGGTGGCGATCGCGACGGCGACTCCTGTATCGAGCAGGCGCCGTCCCGAGGGATACGGCTGCCGCGTCGAGAACTCGACGCCGGGAAGCAGCGTGGCGACGGTCTGTGATCCGGCCAGGGCCTCGACATCCGCATCGGAAAGGAAGGTGCCGTGGTCGACGCTCGCGGCGCCGAGCTCGACGGCGAGCCGCACACCGTCCGACTCGCCGAGCTGGCCGGCGTGCACGCGCAGGCCGAGCCCGCGGGCCGCCCCCGCCTCGAGCACGCGGCGGCTCTGCTCGACGCTGAAGGCGCCGGTCTCGCAGAAGACATCGATCCACCGGGCGAACGGGGCGCAGGCATCCAGCATCGGTCCGGTGACCAGGTCGACGTAGGCGTCGGGGTCGTCGGCGAACTCCTCCGGAACGACGTGCGCGCCCAAGAAGGTCGTCTCGGGCGTCAGCTGCCGGGCCAGCCGCAGGGCGCGCTCCTCGTCGTGCACGGTGAGGCCGTAGCCGCTCTTGATCTCGACGGTGGTGGTTCCCTGGCGGCGCATCTCGTCGACGAGGGCCGTTGCCCGAGCGAGCAGGGTCGTGTCGTCGGCCTCGCGGGTGAGCCGCACGGTTCGGCGGATGCCGCCGGCCTCGTAGCGACGACCCTCCATCCGGGCCTCGAACTCGTCGGCCCGGTCGCCGGCGAACATCAGGTGGCTGTGGCTGTCGACGAAGCCGGGAACGGCGGCGGCTCCGGCCGCATCGATGCGCTCATCGGCGGCGGGCGCGTCGGTGGCGTCCCCGACCCAGGCGACTGCGCCGGCGTCGAACACGATGGCGGCGTCGTGACGCACGGGGCGCTCCGGCTCCCAGGTGGTCAGTTCGCCGATCCCGGTCACGAGAGTGGAGGTCATGGAAGCACGGCTCCGATCGCGGTGGTGAGGGCGGTGCCGATGTCGCCGAGGCGGTGCTCGCCCGAGGTGACGACGCGCTCGCCGCCGACCACGACATCCGTGACATCCGTGGCCGATGCGGCCAGCCACAGCTGGTCGAGCGACGCCCCCGCGGTACGCGGCGATCCGGTGCGCAGCGTCACGAAGTCGCAGACCGAGCCGACGGCGAGTCCGCCCGGCCAGCCGAGTGAGGCGTATCCATCGGTGGTGGCCGCAGTCATGAGTTCGAGCGGCGAGAAGATGCCGCGCCGACCGGTGACCAAGCGCTCGTGGCCCTCGAGGGTGCGCAGTTCGTCGAAGGGATCGACGACGACATGTTGATCGCTGCCGATGGTGAGCGTCGCACCCGCGTCGTGCAGGGCGCGGGCCGGGCCGATGCCGTCGCCGAGATCGCGCTCGGTGGTCGGGCAGATGCAGACGAACGACCCCGAGAGTTCGGTGATGTCGCCGGGCGTCAGGTGGGTCGCGTGCACCGCCGTGAACCGCGGACCGAGTGCGCCCGCGTGGCGCAGCAGGGCCACCGGCGAGCGCCCGAAGGCCGCCTCGACCTGGACGTTCTCGGCGGGCTGCTCGGAGACGTGCGCGTGGAGTGGCTCCTCGCCAGTGGCTTCGACGACCCGGGTCACATCGGCTGGATCCACCGCCCGTAGCGAGTGGATGGCCGCCCCGCGTCGGGCGGGGCCTGAGAACACCAAGGAGTCGTGCCTGGCCAGCCACCCGTCGAGGTCACTGATGAACGGCTGCTGCTCGGGGCTGGGCGCCAGCGCATTCCCCTCGGCGTCGCGGCCGCCATGCCGGTACAGCGTGTCGAGCAGGGTCAGCCGGATGCCGGCGTCGCGCGCGGCGGCGATCACGGCATCCGCCATCACGGTCGTGGGATCGCGGTGCAGGTAGTGGAACTCGCCGACAGCCGTGTACCCGGCCAGCAGCAGCTCGGCGTAGAACGCGGTGGCGAGCGCGTGGTAGCGCTCGGGGTCCAGGCTCGCAGCCACCTTGTACATCTGCTCGCGCCAGGTCCAGAAGTCGCCACCCCGGGCGTGGGTCCGGCCGCGAAGCGCGCGGTGGAAGGCGTGCGAGTGCCCGTTGGCGATGCCGGGGAGAGTCAGGCCGAGAAGCTCCGTATCGCCCGGCAGTGCGGGGCCGTCGGACACCGAGGCGATGAGCCCCGCCCTTTTCTCGACGCGCACGCCGGCTCGGACGGTCCCGTCGATCAGCGCGTGCTCCAGCCAGAACGAGGTCATCCGGCCATCCTCCGCACCACCGCCGTGAGCGCGGCTACTCCCGCTTCGGCATCCGACTCCTCGGCATGCTCCTCGGGCGAATGCGAGACGCCCGTGGGGTTGCGCACGAAGAGCATCGCGGTCGGGATTCCGGCCAGCGACAGCACCCCCGCATCGTGCCCGGCGCCGGACGGCAGCTCAGGCACCTCGCCACCGATCGCCGCTGCCACGTCGGCCGTGAGTACCGCGTCGAACCGTGTGATGTCGGTCCAGCTCTCGAGCGCCGGAGCGACGCCGAGCCGTCGCTCCACGTGCGCGACGAGTTCTCGTACCCGCGACGGATCCTCGCCGCGCGCGTCCACCCAGAGGGATGCCGACGAGGCGATCGCGTTCACCGCGCCCGGCAGCACGCGAACGCGTCCCACCGTCGCGAGAATCCCGAGCTCGGCCGCCGCCCGCCGCACCTCGACGATCCCCTCGGCCATCGCCAAGACGGGGTCGACGCGATCGGCGAGCGCAGTGGTGCCGGCGTGGTCGGGGACACCTGCCAGGTCGATCCGCCAGCGGCCGTGCGGCCAGATCTCACGTGCGACACCGACCGGGCGGCCGGCACCGGCGAGCCCGCGCGCTCCGTCGGCCAGCGGCATCCTGCCCTGTTCGATGTGCAGCTCGACGAAGGAGCCGATGCGTGCGAGGCGCCCCGGGTCTGGCCCGACGCGCCGAATGTCGTGCCCGGCCGCCGTCATCGCCTCGGCCAGGGTCGTGCCGGTCTCGTCGACGAGCGCGAGCGCGTGCGACGACGAGACGGCTCCCGTCAGCAGCCGCGATCCCAGGCAGGCCAGACCGAATCGGCCGCCCTCCTCGTCGGCGAAGGCGACCACCGCGACCGGCCGGGTCGGCATCCATCCCTCTGCACGTAACGACTCGACGGCAGCGAACGCCGACACCACGCCGAGCGGCCCGTCCCAGTCGCCGCCGCTGCGCACGCTGTCGAGGTGCGAGCCGACCACGAAGGCCGTGCCGGGCAGCGAGGCACCCCACCACGCCCAGAGGTTGCCGTTGCCGTCGGTCTCGACATCGAGCCCGAGCGCCGCAGCCCGCGCCGTGAACCACTCGCGCAGCTCGAGCTCGCTCACCGCCCAGGCAAAGCGCGTCACGCCGCCCGCCGGGTCGCGACCGACATCCGAGAGCTCGCCGAGCAGCACCTCAGTCATGCTCCCGCATCGGCACCCGAACCCCGCGCTCCTCCGCCGTGCGGATCGCGTCGTCATAGCCGGCATCCGCGTGCCTGATCACGCCCATCCCCGGGTCGTTGCGCAGCACGCGGGCGATCTTCTCGCCGGCCAGCGCCGAGCCGTCGGCCACCGTGACCTGGCCGGCGTGGATGCTGCGCCCGATCCCGACGCCGCCCCCGTGGTGGATCGACACCCAGGTCGCGCCCGACGAGGTGTTCACCAGCGCGTTGAGCAGCGGCCAGTCCGCGATCGCATCGGAGCCATCGAGCATCGCCTCCGTCTCGCGGTACGGGCTGGCCACCGAGCCGGAGTCGAGGTGGTCGCGCCCGATCACGATCGGCGCCGCGAGCTCGCCCGACGCGACCATGTCGTTGAACCGCAGTCCCGCCACGTCGCGCTCGCCGTAGCCGAGCCAGCAGATGCGCGCAGGCAGCCCCTGGAACTTCACGCGCTCCTGGGCGAGCCGGATCCAGCGCACCAGCGACTCGTTCTCGGGGAACAGCTCGAGCACGGCCCGATCGGTCTTGGCGATGTCCGAAGCCTCACCCGACAGCGCGGCCCAGCGGAACGGCCCCTTGCCCTCGGCGAACAGCGGCCGGATGTAGGCCGGCACGAATCCGGGATAGGCGAAGGCGTCCGGGTACCCGGCCGTGAGCGCTTCGGTGCGCAGGTTGTTGCCGTAGTCGAACACCTCGGCACCCTTGCGCTGGAAGCCGACCATGCCCTCCACGTGCAGCGCCATCGACTCGCGGGCGCGCTGCGCGAACCCGGGATCGCGGCGAGCATCGGCCCAGTCGTCGAAGTCGACCCCGACCGGCAGGTAGGCGAGCGGATCGTGCGCGCTGGTCTGATCGGTCACGACGTCGATCTCGGCGCCCATCGCGAGCAGTTCGGGAACGAGCGACGCCGCGTTGCCGAGCACGCCGATCGACAGTGGCCGCCGCAGGTCGCGCGCGTCGTAGGCCAGGGTCAGCGCCTGGTCGAGCGAGTCGGCCCGCACATCGAGGTAGCCCTGGTCGATGCGCCGCTCGATGCGCGAAGGGTCGACATCGATCACGATCGCGACGCCGCCGTTCATGGTCACGGCGAGCGGTTGCGCCCCGCCCATGCCACCCAGGCCCGCGGTGAGGGTGATCGTTCCGGCCAGGGTGCCGCCGAACGACTTGGCCGCGACGGCCGCGAAGGTCTCGTAGGTGCCCTGCAGGATGCCCTGGGTGCCGATGTAGATCCATGACCCGGCCGTCATCTGGCCGTACATGGTCAGCCCGAGCGCCTCGAGCCGGCGGAACTCGTCCCAGTTGGCCCAGTCGCCCACCAGGTTCGAGTTGGCGATGAGCACGCGCGGCGCCCACTCGTGGGTCTGCATCACACCGACCGGCTTGCCCGACTGCACGAGCAGGGTCTCGTCGCCGCGCAGGGTCTCGAGGCTGCGATAGATGGCAGCCAGGCTGGCGTGGTCACGCGCGGCCTTGCCGGTGCCGCCGTAGACGATCAGCTGCTCGGGATGCTCGGCCACCTCGGGGTCGAGATTGTTCTGCAGCATCCGTAGCGCCGCCTCCTGCGGCCAGCCGAGGGTGTGCAGTTGCGTGCCGCGGTAGGCGCCGGTCATGAGGCCTCCAGATCGAGGTGGATGGATGCCGCGCCCAGCAGTTCGCCCGAGCGCACCAGCTCGACAGCCGCCGTGATCTCGGGCGCGAGATACCGGTCGGGTCCCGCCCCCGGAACGCGCGTGCGCAGCGCGTCGATGACGCGCTGCGAGGTAGGCGACGCCCCCTCGCCGCGCATCTCGAGCCCGCGGGCGCTCGTGAGGATCTCGATGGCAAGCACGCGCATCAGCCCGTCGATGGCGCGCCGCAGCTTGAGGCCGGCGCTCCACCCCATCGAGACGTGGTCCTCCTGCATCGCGCTGGTCGGGATCGAGTCGACCGAGGCCGGCACAGCGAGCCGCTTGAGCTCGCTGACGATGCCCGCCTGGGTGTACTGGGCGATCATGTGGCCCGAGTCGACGCCTGGATCGAACGCCAGGAAGGGGTTGAGCCCGCCGTTGCGGGTCTTGTCGAGAAAGCGGTCGGTGCGCCGCTCGCTCATGCTCGCCACGTCGGCGACCGCGATCGCCAAGAAGTCGAGCACGTAGCCGATGGGTGCGCCGTGGAAGTTGCCGTTCGACTCCAGTCGCCCATCGAGCGTGATGACCGGGTTGTCGATCGCGCTGGCCAGCTCGCGCGACGCGACCGTGCGCGCGTGCTCGACGGTGTCGCGCGCGGCGCCGTGCACCTGCGGGGCGCAGCGCAGCGAGTAGGCATCCTGCACCCGGGTGAAGCCGCGTGCCCGATGGCCGGCGATCACGGGGGAGTCGGCAAGCACCTGACGCATCACTCCGGCCGAGACGGCCTGACCGGGGTGCGGGCGCAGCGCCTGCAGATCGGCGGCGAACACGGCGTCGGTTCCGGCGAGTCCCTCGACGCTCATCGCGGCGGCCAGGTCGGCGGTGGTCAGCAGGGCGTCGAGGTCGACGAGCGAGAGGGCGAGCATCCCGAGCATCCCGTCGGTGCCGTTGATCAGCGCGAGCCCCTCCTTCTCGCGGAGCACCATCGGTGGGATGCCGTGCGCGGCCAGGGCTGTGCCGGCATCCATCAGCGTGCCGTCTGCGGTGCGCACCTCTCCCTCTCCCATCACGGCCAGGGCGCAGTGCGCGAGCGGGGCGAGATCTCCCGAGCAGCCGAGCGAGCCGTACTCGCCGACCACCGGCGTGATCCCGGCGTTGAGCAGCGCCGCGTAGCTCTCGGCCACCTCGGTGCGCACGCCGGTGCGGCCGGTCGCGAGGGTCTGCAGCCGCAGCAGCATGGTGGCGCGCACCACCTCGCGCTCGACCTCCCGGCCCGAGCTCGCCGCGTGGCTGCGGATCAGCGAGCGCTGCAGCTGCTGCCGCTGCTCGACCGGGATGTGCGTGGTCGCGAGGGCGCCGAATCCGGTCGAGACGCCGTAGTGCGGTTGCGGGTCGGCGGCAAGCCCCTCGATCACCGCGCGGGATTCGGCCATGCGCGCCAGCGCCTCGGGCGCCAGTTCGACACGCGCGTCGTGCCGGGCGACGGCCACCACCTCGTCCGGGGTCAGCGGGCGGGCGCCGATCGTGATCTGCTGCATGCCTCAGTGAACCGCCGCTGCACCGGACGCGCGAGGCGCCTTCGCCCGGTACAGTCTGAAATCTCAGACAGCGACAATGAAGGGAGCGGATGCCGTGCCCTCCGACGTTCCCGCCGCCCGCCACGCGCTGCGCATGCTCCGCGTGCTCGCCGAGCGCACGGCGCCGGTGCCGGCCTCGACGCTCGCGCGCGAGCTCGGCGTTCCGCGCTCCTCTCTCTATCAACTCGTGCGCGCGATGATGGATGAGGGGTTCCTCGTGCACTATCCCGAGGAGCGCGCATACGGCTTGTCGGCGCTCGTGACCGAGATCGGCGCCGGGATGCTGCAGACCGAGCGCCTGCGCCGGCTCGCGCATCCCCTGCTCGAGCGCCTGGTGAGCGAGACCGCCATCCCGCTCGCGGCCCACCTCGTCGTACTGACGGGAGCCGAGGTGACCTACGTCGATCGGCTCTCGGCGCCCCGTGCGCCCACCACGGTCTCGAGCATCGGCGTGCGCCTGCCCGCCCACCTCACGGCGACCGGTCGGTCGGCGCTCGCCGCGATGCCGCGCGAGCAGGTGCGCGCGCTCTACCCGCACCGGGATGCGCTCTACCGCCGCATCGGTCCCGGCCCGTCGACGCTGGCCGAGCTCGATGAGCTGCTGCGCCTCGCCCGCGAGCGGGGCTGGGCCGAGGAGGACGGCGACATCACCGGCGGCTACTCCTCGGTGGCCGCGGCGGTGCTCGACCGCAACGACTATCCGATCGCGGCCCTCGGAGTGACCTTCCGCACCGGTCCGGATGATGCGGCCCGCGCCGAGCTCGGAAGGGCCGTCGTGCTGGCGGCGGCGACTCTGATCGGCAGGCTCGTCGGTCGCTAGTGGAATTTCGCGGCGTCGCCGGACGGGTTATAGCCCTATTTGGAAATCAAGTCAAGGAATACCTGGACATGGCGCCGAGTTATGACATACAGTTGATCCTTGCGCTCCCACCCACCTCGTCGTCATATTGCGGACGACGCTGTGCCCGTTTGGGACAGTGCCCAGACCAAACTCCCGAATATCGCGGCGGGGATTTTCTGAGGCTGTGAGAGTCGCCTTCTCCACTACCGACACAACGAGACCGACGGGTCTCACGGAGGTTGTTACCCACCTTGGCCGCTGCGCGCTCTGCAGGAAGTTCTGCATCCAACAAGAAGTCCTCGCTCAAGAACGGCCGCACCGCATCGCGGTTGTCGTTCGCCAAAATCACTGACACTCTGACGGTCCCCGATCTGCTGGCATTGCAGACCGAGAGCTTCGACTGGCTGGTCGGCAACGATGCGTGGAAGGCGCGAGTCACCGAGGCCAAGGCCGCCGGCAACGACTCAGTGCCCGAGACCACCGGCCTCGACGAGATCTTCGAAGAGATCTCGCCCATCGAAGACCTCGGCGAGACGATGCAGCTGTCGTTCACCGCTCCCGAGCTCGAAGAGCCGAAGTACTCCATCGAGGAGTGCAAGGAGCGCGGCAAGACCTTCGCCGCTCCTCTTTATGTGAACGCCGAGTTCATGAACCACATGACCGGTGAGATCAAGACCCAGACCGTGTTCATGGGCGACTTCCCGCTCATGACCGAGAAGGGCACCTTCATCATCAACGGAACCGAGCGCGTCGTCGTGTCGCAGCTGGTCCGTTCGCCCGGTGTGTACTTCGAGCGCCAGCAGGAGAAGACCTCCGACACCGACATCTACTCGGCGCGCATCATCCCGAGCCGCGGTGCGTGGCTCGAGTTCGAAATCGACAAGCGCGACCAGGTGGGCGTGCGCATCGACCGCAAGCGCAAGCAGTCCGTCACCGTCTTCCTCAAGGCGCTCGGCCTGACCAGCGAAGAGATCCTCGAGAAGTTCGCCGGCTACGAGTCGATCGCGGGCACCCTCGAGAAGGATGCCATCCTCACCAAGGAAGACGCCCTCAAAGACATCTACCGCAAGCTGCGTCCGGGCGAGCAGGTGGCCGCCGAGGCCGCGCGCGCCTTGCTCGACAACTTCTACTTCAACCCGAAGCGCTACGACCTGGCCAAGGTGGGTCGTTACAAGATCAACCGCAAGCTCGGCATCGACGCGGGTCTGAAGGATTCGGTCCTCTCGATCGACGACATCATCGGCACGATCAAGTACCTGGTCGCGCTGCACGCGCGCCAGACCACGCTGCCGGGCATCCGCGATGGCAAGAAGATCGAACTCCGCCTCGACGTGGACGACATCGACCACTTCGGCAACCGCCGCATCCGCGCGGTCGGCGAGCTCATCCAGAACCAGGTGCGCACCGGCCTCAGCCGCATGGAGCGCGTCGTTCGCGAGCGCATGACCACTCAAGACATCGAGGCCATCACCCCGCAGACCCTGATCAACGTGCGCCCCGTCGTCGCCGCGATCAAGGAGTTCTTCGGAACGTCTCAGCTGAGCCAGTTCATGGACCAGAACAACCCGCTCGCGGGTCTGACCCACAAGCGCCGGCTGAGCGCGCTCGGCCCTGGTGGTCTGAGCCGCGAGCGTGCCGGTGTCGAGGTGCGCGACGTGCACCCCAGCCACTACGGCCGCATGTGCCCGATCGAGACCCCGGAAGGCCCGAACATCGGCCTGATCGGCTCGCTCGCCTCGTTCGCGCGGATCAACTCCTTCGGGTTCATCGAGACCCCGTACCGCCGGGTCGTCAACGGCAAGGTCACCGACAAGATCGACTACCTCACCGCGAGTGAAGAAGACGAGTTCGTCGTCGCCCAGGCCAACGCGCCGCTGACCCCCGACGCGCACTTCGCCGAGCCCAAGGTGCTCGTGCGCCGCAAGGGCGAGGAGGTCGACCTGGTCGACTCCGGCGAGGTGGACTACATGGATGTCTCGCCGCGCCAGATGGTGTCGGTCGCGACCTCGCTCATCCCGTTCCTCGAGCACGACGACGCGAACCGCGCCCTGATGGGTGCGAACATGCAGCGTCAGGCCGTCCCGCTGCTGCGCAGCGAGTCGCCGCTGGTCGGCACCGGCATGGAGGGCTACGCAGCCATCGACGCCGGCGACGTGATCACGGCCGACAAGGCCGGTGTGGTCGCCGAGGTGTCGGCAGACGTCGTCGCCATCCAGCTCGACGAGGGCGGAACGCAGGAGTACTTCCTGCGCAAGTTCGACCGCAGCAACCAGGGCACCTCGTACAACAACCGCGTGATCGTGAACGCGGGCGACCGCGTCGAGGTCGGCCAGGTCATCGCCGATGGTCCCGCCACCGAGAACGGCGAGCTCGCGCTCGGCAAGAACCTGCTCGTGGCGTTCATGCCGTGGGAGGGTCACAACTTCGAAGACGCGATCATCCTCAGCCAGAACCTCGTGAAAGACGATGTGCTGTCGTCGATCCACATCGAGGAGTACGAGGTGGATGCCCGCGACACGAAGCTCGGCAAGGAGGAGATCACCCGTGACCTCCCCAATGTCAGCCCCGACCTGCTCGCCGATCTCGACGAGCGCGGAATCATCCGGATCGGCGCCGAGGTGCGCCCCGGCGACATCCTGGTCGGCAAGGTCACGCCGAAGGGCGAGACCGAGCTGAGTGCCGAAGAGCGCCTGCTGCGCGCCATCTTCAACGAGAAGAGCCGCGAGGTGCGCGACACCTCGCTCAAGGTTCCCCACGGTGAAGAGGGCACCATCATCGGCGTCAAGGTGTTCGACGCACAGGACGGCGACGACGAGCTCGGCTCGGGCGTCAACCAGCGTGTCGTCGTGTTCATCGCCCAGAAGCGCAAGATCACCGAGGGCGACAAGCTCGCAGGACGCCACGGCAACAAGGGCGTCATCTCGAAGATCCTGCCGGTCGAAGACATGCCGTTCCTCGCGGATGGCACTCCGGTCGACATCATCCTGAACCCGCTGGGCATCCCCGGACGCATGAACTTCGGCCAGGTGCTCGAGACCCACCTCGGGTGGATCGCCAAGCAGGGCTGGGAGGTCCAGGGTTCGCCCAAGTGGGCATCCCACCTGCCGGCCGAGGCTCACAAGGCCGGTCCGGGCACCAAGGTGGCGACGCCGGTGTTCGACGGTGCCTTCGAGGACGAGATCGCGGGTCTGCTCGACTCGACGACCCCGAACCGCGACGGCGAGCGCCTGATCGACTCCACGGGAAAGACGATGCTGTTCGACGGCCGCTCCGGCGAGCCGTACCCGGCACCCGTCTCGGTCGGCTACATGTACATCTTGAAGCTGCACCACCTGGTCGACGACAAGATCCACGCACGCTCGACCGGTCCGTACTCGATGATCACCCAGCAGCCCCTCGGCGGAAAGGCGCAGTTCGGTGGACAGCGCTTCGGCGAGATGGAGGTCTGGGCGCTCGAGGCCTACGGTGCCGCGTACGCGCTGCAGGAGCTTCTGACCATCAAGTCGGATGACATCCTCGGCCGCGTCAAGGTGTACGAGGCGATCGTCAAGGGCGAGAACATCCAGGAGCCCGGGATCCCCGAGAGCTTCAAGGTGCTCATCAAAGAGATGCAGTCGCTGTGCCTGAACGTCGAGGTGCTCGCGGCTGACGGATCCGCCATCAGCCTGAAGGACACGGACGACGAGGTCTTCCGTGCCGCTGAAGAGCTGGGCATCAACATCTCCACCCGCTTCGAGTCGTCGTCCATCGACGACATCTGAGCCCGGGCCACCCACAACTTCGAGAAACTAGCGAGAGAAGACACTACAAAGTGATCGACGCAACAACTTTCGACCAGCTTCGGATCGGCCTGGCCACCAGCGCGGACATCCGCGCCTGGAGCTACGGCGAGGTCAAGAAGCCGGAGACCATCAACTACCGCACCCTCAAGCCCGAGAAGGACGGCCTGTTCGGCGAGCAGATCTTCGGACCGTCTCGCGACTGGGAGTGCTCCTGCGGCAAGTACAAGCGCGTGCGCTTCAAGGGCATCGTCTGCGAGCGCTGCGGCGTGGAGGTCACCAAGAGCTCCGTCCGTCGTGAGCGCATGGGCCACATCGAGCTCGCCGCCCCGGTGACGCACATCTGGTACTTCAAGGGTGTGCCCAGCCGCCTCGGCTACCTGCTCGACATGGCGCCGAAGGACCTCGAGAAGGTCATCTACTTCGCCGCGTACATGGTCATCTCGGTCGACGAGGAGGGTCGCCACAACGACCTGCCCGGCCTCGAGAACGAGGTCAACCTCGAGATCAAGCAGCTCGAGCAGCAGCGCGACTCCCAGATCGCCACGCGCCTGTCGGCGCTCGAGGCCGACCTGGCTGCGCTGGAGGACGAGGGCGCCAAGAGCGACCAGAAGCGCAAGGTGAAAGACGGCGCCGAGAAGGAGATGGGTCAGGTCCGCAAGTCGTTCGACGAGCAGATCGCCCAGCTGCAGCGCGTCTGGGAAGACTTCCGCACCCTGAAGGTCGGCGACCTGAAGCCCGAGGACTCGGTGTTCCACGAGTTGCAGGACCGCTACGGACTGTACTTCGAGGCCTACATGGGTGCCGAGAGCATCCAGAAGCGCCTCGAGGCCTTCGACCTGGCCGCCGAGAGCGAGCTGCTCCACGAGCAGATCGCCACCGGCAAGGGCCAGAAGAAGATCCGCGCGATCAAGCGCCTGCGCGTCGTCAACTCCTTCCTGCAGACCGGCAACTCGCCGGCCGCGATGGTGCTCGACGTCGTCCCGGTGATCCCGCCGGAGCTGCGCCCGATGGTCCAGCTCGACGGTGGCCGCTTCGCGACCTCCGACCTGAACGACCTGTACCGCCGCGTGATCAACCGCAACAACCGTCTGCGTCGTCTGCTCGACCTCGGGGCTCCCGAGATCATCGTGAACAACGAGAAGCGGATGCTGCAGGAGGCCGTCGACGCCCTGTTCGACAACGGTCGCCGCGGCCGTCCCGTCACGGGCACCGGCAACCGCGCCCTCAAGTCCCTGAGCGACATGCTCAAGGGCAAGCAGGGCCGGTTCCGCCAGAACCTGCTCGGCAAGCGCGTCGACTACTCCGGTCGTTCGGTCATCATCGTCGGACCTCAGCTCAAGCTGCACCAGTGCGGTCTGCCCAAGCAGATGGCGCTCGAGCTGTTCAAGCCGTTCGTGATCAAGCGCCTCATCGACCTGAGTCACGCGCAGAACATCAAGAGCGCCAAGCGCATGGTGGAGCGTTCGCGTCCGCAGGTGTGGGACGTGCTCGAGGAGATCATCCGCGAGCGCCCGGTTCTGCTGAACCGCGCGCCCACGCTGCACCGCCTCGGCATCCAGGCCTTCGAGCCTCAGCTCGTCGAGGGCAAGGCCATCCAGCTGCACCCGCTCGTCTGCGCCGCGTTCAACGCGGACTTCGACGGCGACCAGATGGCCGTGCACCTGCCGCTGTCGGTCGAGGCTCAGGCCGAGGCCCGCATCC
>Ga0207711_10003782_pt1 | contig 13027 bp, 13 predicted proteins | sample KBSS34metaG_FD_184401 | JGI IMG/M metagenome (GOLD analysis project Ga0207711, IMG submission 184401) | Switchgrass rhizosphere microbial communities from Kellogg Biological Station, Michigan, USA - KBS S3-4 metaG (SPAdes) (version 2) | ecosystem: Host-associated > Plants > Roots > Rhizosphere...
GGGTGCCGGCACCGGCGAGTTGCAGCTTGCAAAGAAGATTTCAGCCGGACGCACCCCCAGTCACATCGGCATCGACAGCAAGAGCTCCACGGTCTACGTCTCGCTGCAGGACAGCGACCAGCTCACCGCCATCGATCTGGCCACGCAGACCACCAAGTGGACGGTGCCCGTGGGCAAGATGCCCGCCGACGTCTTCATCACGCCCGACGACAAGTACCTGCTGCTCGGTCTGACGGGCGACGAGGTCGTCGAGGTCTACGACATCACCGGCCCCGCGCCCAAGCTGGCCAAGCGCATCAAGACGGCCGCGGGCGCGCACGCCTTCCGCGCCTGGGGCGACAAGCGCCACGTGCTGGTGAGCAACCGCGTGGCCAACACCATCAGCCTCATCGACATGCAATCGCTCGCGGTCGTCGACAACTTCCCGGCACCGGGCGGCCCCGACTGCATCGACGTGATGGTCGACCCCGCCACCGGCGCCAAGACCATCCTGGTCACCTCGCGCTGGGCGAGGAAGCTCACGATGATCGACCCGCAGAAGCGTCAGGTCGTGCGTCAGGTGAACGTGGGCCGCTCGCCGCACGGGGTCTGGACGCTGGAACATGCGCCACGCTGATCGGCTGCGTCGCGCGCTGCCGGCGCTGGCCGCGGCGTGCGCGTTCGCGCTGGCCTGCGCCGGCGCCGCGGCGCAAAGCTGCGCCAAGCCGGTCTACCTGACCTTCGACACCGGGCACATGGGCATTGCGCCTCTGGTGGCGCAGGTGCTCAAGCGCCAGGGCGTGTTGGTGACCTTCTTCCTCGCCAACGAGCGAACCCGCACCGAAGGCACGAGCCTGGACGACGAGTGGGCGCCGTGGTGGCGCGAGCGCGCGGCCGAGGGACACGCCTTCGGCTCCCACACCTGGGACCACGTCGTGTGGCGCGCCGACGCGAAGGGCGGCGGCTTCGTGATGAAGCCCACCGCGGGTCCCGAAGCCGGTCAGGTGCGCACGCTCAGCAATGCGCAGTACTGCGAGGAGCTGCGCCGGCCCAACGAACGTTTCCAGGCCATGACCGGCCAGAAGGCGCTGCCCCTGTTTCGCGCGCCGTCGGGCCGCACGTCGCCGGCCTTGCTCGCGGCGGCGCAGGCCTGCGGCTTTCGCCATGTCGCCTGGGCCGAGGCCGGCTTCCTCGGCGATGAGCTGCCGAGCGATCGCTACCCGAACGACGCGCTCCTGAAGAAGGCCCTGCGGGACATCCGCCCAGGCGACATCCTCGTGGCGCACCTGGGCATCTGGTCGCGCCAGGATCCGTGGGCGCCCGCGGTGCTGGAGCCGCTCATCGTCGGCCTCAAGCAGCGCGGCCTGTGCTTCGCCACGCTGCGCGAGCATCCCGACTACCGCGCGTGGCTGGCCACGAGCGCGGGGGGACATTGATGGACTGGCTCAACCGCAGCGTTGACGCCTTCTCCGCCGGTTTCGGCTGGGCGCAGCAGTGGCTCTTCGAGTCGATGGTGCAGCCGCTGCTGTTCGCGCTGGACGGCGCGAGCCTGCTCGAGGACGCCTACGTCGCCACGGGCTGGCTGCTGGTGGGCCTGATCCAGATCGCAGTGATGCTTGCCGTGATCGGCCCGCTGCAGCGCTGGCGGCCGGTGGAGCCGGTGGCGGACCGCCCGGCGATCCGCGTCGACGTGATCTACACGCTGCTGCATCGCCTGGGCCTCTTCCGCGTATTGCTGTTCTTCGCCATCGACCCGCTGTGGGACGCGCTCTTCGGCGCCTTGAGCGTGCACGGCATCAACGGCTTGCAGCTCGACCAGTGGTGGGGCGCGTGGTGGCCGGGCGTGAGCGACACCGCGATCTTCAGCTTCTTCGTCTACCTGCTGCTGTTCGACCTGCTCGACTACTGGATCCATCGCGGGCAGCACCAGTTCGAGTGGTGGTGGGCGCTGCATTCGCTGCACCACAGCCAGCGGCAGATGACGATGTGGTCGGACAGCCGCAACCACCTGCTCGACGACGTGATCCGCGACGCGCTGATCGTGCTCGCGGCGCGCGCCATCGGGATCCCGCCGGGCCAGTTCGTGGCGGTGGTGGCGATCACTCAGCTCCTGGAGAACCTGCAGCACGCCAACCTGCGCCTGAGCTTCGGGGGCCTGGGCGAAAGGCTGCTCGTGAGCCCGAGATTCCACCGCCTGCACCACAGCATCGGCATCGGACACGAGTCCGACGGGCGCGGGACGCTCGGCGGGCACAACTTCGCGGTGCTGTTTCCCTTGTGGGATGTGCTCTTTCGCACATCGAACTTCGAGCGTCGCTACGACCCGACCGGCATCCGCGACCAGCTCGAGCACGAGGGCGCGCGCGAGTACGGGCGCGGCTTCTGGGCGCAGCAGTGGCTGGGCATCCTGAGGCTCGTGCGCCGCGCCTGAGGCGCCAAAGCATTGCCCTGGCAGCCGGCTTCGACCATGCTTCGCGGATGAACCTGCTGATCGACTCCTTCTGGCGCGCCGCCGCCTATTGCCTGCACCCGCGGGTCATCCTCATCTCGCTGCTTCCCCTGCTGATCACCGGCGTGCTCGCGGGCGTGCTGGGCTACTTCTACTGGGGCGACGCGGTGCAGTTCGTGCGATCACAGCTCGAAGCCTGGGCCATCACCTCGACCGCTCTGGATTGGCTCAGCTCGATGGGCTTGGGTGCGTTTCGCGCCGTGCTTGCGCCGCTGGTGGTGCTGGCCGTGGTCGTGCCGCTCATCGTGATCGTGTCGCTGCTGATCGTGGCGGCCAGCATGAGTCCGACCATCGTGCGCCTCGTGGCTACACGGCGCTTCCCAGCGCTGGAGCGGCTGCACGGGGGCTCGACGCTCGGCAGCATCGTGGTGTCACTCACGGCCACGGTGGTGGCCGTGATCGCGCTCATCGTGAGCATTCCGCTGTGGCTCGTTCCGCCGCTGGTGCTGGTGCTGCCGCCGCTGATCTGGGGCTGGCTCACCTACCGCGTGATGAGCTTCGACGCGCTCGCCGAGCACGCCAGCCGCGACGAGCGCCGGGAACTCATTCGAACGCACCGTCTGCCGCTGCTGAGCATCGGCGTCGTGACCGGATACCTCGGCGCGGCACCGGCCATGGTGTGGGCGGTGAGCGCGGCGATGCTCGTGTTCGCGCCGATCCTCATCGTGGTGTCGATCTGGCTCTACACGCTGGTGTTCGCCTTCTCCTCGCTCTGGTTCACGCACTACGGCCTGAGCGCGCTCGCGCGGCTTCGTGCCGAGCGTGGCCAAACCCCGCCCGCAGAGCCCGTCGAGCCCGGCCTTGCGCCGGGCGAGCCTTCGACGGTGCCCTCGATGCACGGCGTGCTGCCGCCGCCCTGAACCCACCCACATTCGAGCCTGCATGGACATCGGACTCATCATCATCGGAGACGAGATCCTCTCCGGCAAGCGACGCGACCAGCACCTGCCCCGTGCCATCGAGATGCTCTCGGCGCGCGGCATGCGGCTGTCCTGGGCGCGCTATGTCGGCGACGAGCCGCATCGCATCACCTTCGAGCTGCAGCGCGCCTTCGACAGCGGCGCGCTTGTCTTCTCCTTCGGCGGCATCGGCGCCACGCCCGACGATCACACCCGCCAGTGCGCCGCTCAGGCGCTGGGCGTGCCGCTCGCACTTCACCCGCAGGCGCGCGAGCTGATCCTCGAACGCATGCGCGACGTGGCGCTCGAGCAGGGCGTCGCCTACGAGCCCGACCGGCCGGACAACGTGCACCGGCTCAACATGGGCGTCTTCCCCGAGGGCGCCCGCATCATTCCGAACCCCTACAACAAGATCCCCGGCTTCTCGGTGCACGACGTGCATTTCGTGCCGGGCTTCCCGGTGATGGCCTGGCCCATGGTCGAGTGGGTGCTCGACACCCATTACGGCGCGCTGCACGGGCAGAACGCGCAGACCGAGCGATCGGTCATCGTCTACGGAACCATGGAAGCCACGCTTACGCCCCTGATGCAGGACGTGGAAGCCGGACATCCAGGGGTGAAGGTGTTCAGCCTGCCGAGCGTGGACCACCCGGAGCATGGCCGGCACATCGAGCTCGGCGTGAAGGGCTCCACCGCTGCCGACACCGAGCGGGCCTACGCCCGGCTGATCGAGGGACTGCGCTCGCACGGCGTTCGCCTCGGCCCTGAACTGGTGCGCTGAGCACGCACCGATTTCAGGCGGCGGTGCACCCTCGCGGTGCGCGCGCGGGCCGGGTTGGCCGGTCACAAAGCCGGACTTGCGCAAGAGCGGCGCAGCGACGACGCTTCGTGCACCGCATTGCGTCAGCGCGAGGGTCTGGCGGCACCCGGAAGCCGGCATGGTTTCTGCTAAATTGCCGAGTGCTCTTGACCCCGTCGCCCGAGGCGAATCCGCGGGTCGCAGCCGAGATTCCCCTCCCTTTCCAAAACAGCAAGCGTTCCGCTAGGAGAACCTGATGGCCAAGACCGTCGCCGACGTGATGAAGATGGTGAAGGAGAACGAAGTCAAGTTCGTCGACTTCCGTTTCACCGACACCCGTGGCAAGGAGCAGCACGTGAGCGTGCCGATCTCCGCGTTCGACGAAGACAAGTTCACCGCGGGCCATGCATTCGACGGCTCCTCCATCGCTGGCTGGAAGGGCATCGAGGCCTCCGACATGCTGCTGATGCCGGACCCGAACACCGCCAACATCGATCCGTTCTACGAAGAGCCCACGCTCTTCCTGAGCTGCGACGTGATCGAGCCGGGCGACGGCAAGCCCTACGAGCGCGACCCGCGCTCCCTGGCCAAGCGCGCCGAGGCCTATCTGAAGGCTTCGGGCATTGGCGACGCCGCCTACTTCGGACCCGAGCCCGAGTTCTTCGTGTTCGACAGCGTGCGCTGGAACGTGGACATGTCCGGCTCGTACGCGAAGATCGAGTCGGAGGAAGCCGCCTGGAACACGGGCAAGGAATACGAGCACGGCAACACCGGCTACCGTCCCCCGGTGAAGGGCGGCTACTTCCCCGTGCCGCCGACCGATTCCTTCCAGGACCTTCGCTCGGAGATGTGCCTCATCCTCGAATCGATGGGCATCCCGGTCGAAGTGCATCACCACGAGGTGGCCACCGCCGGCCAGATGGAGATCGGCACCAAGTTCAGCACGCTGGTGCAGCGCGCCGACTGGCTCCAGCTCCAGAAATACATCATCACCAACGTCGCGCACGCCTACGGGAAGACCGCGACCTTCATGCCCAAGCCCATCGTTGGCGACAACGGTTCGGGCATGCACGTGCACCAGTCCGTGTGGAAGGACGGCAAGAACCTCTTCGCGGGTGAAGGCTACGCCGGGCTGTCCGAGTTCGCGCTGTACTACATCGGCGGGATCATCAAGCACGCACGTGCGCTCAACGCCATCACCAACCCGACCACCAACAGCTACAAGCGCCTGGTGCCGGGCTTCGAAGCGCCGGTGAAGCTCGCGTACAGCTCGCGCAATCGCTCGGCCTCCGTGCGCATCCCGTACGTGCCGAGCCCGAAGGGCCGCCGCATCGAAGTGCGCTTCCCGGACCCGCTGGCCAACCCGTACCTCGCGTTCTCGGCCATGCTGATGGCTGGTCTCGACGGCGTGGAGAACAAGATCCATCCGGGCGAAGCTGCCACGAAGGACCTGTACCACCTGCCGCCCGAGGAAGACGCGAAGATCCCGACTGTCTGCCACAGCCTCGACCAGGCGCTGGGCTACCTCGACGAGGACCGTGCGTTCCTCACGAAGGGTGGCGTGTTCACCGATGCCTATATCGATGCCTACATCGAGCTGAAGATGTCCGAGGTCACGCGCTTTCGCATGACCACGCATCCGGTCGAGTTCGACATGTACTACGCAGCGTGATGGCGTGACGCGCACAGAGAAGCGGCCCCGCGCGGGCCGCTTTTCTTTTCCGGGCCATGCGTGCAATGCGTGGCGCGGGTGCACCGCATTGGGTCCGTGCGCGTTTGTCAGGCACGGCTGTGTTGCCGGATACTGAAGGGCCGACTGCCCGGCATGGGTTTCAGGAGTGGTGATGACAGGACGCGGCAACGCGAAGACAGCAGCCATGCGCACGCTCGCCGTGTTCGCGCTTGGCCTTTACGGGGCCGGCGCCATGGCACAGGGCACCGTGTACCGCTGCCCCAACAACGTCTACACCGACACCATCTCCGCCAAGGAAGCCGCGGCCAAGGGCTGCAAGACGCTCGAAGGCGCACCCGTCACCGTAGTGCAGTCGGTGCGGCGTGCCGCGCCCGCGGCCGGAGCCTCGCGTCCCGGCGAACGCGTCGAATCGTCCGAGCAGCGCGCGCGCGACAGCGACAAGCGCCGCATCCTCGAAGACGAGCTCAAGCGCGAGGAAGACCGCCTGGCGCAGCTGCAGAAGGAATTCAACAACGGCGAGCCCGAGCGCCGCGGCGACGAGCGCAACTACCAGAAGTACATCGACCGCGTCGCCGACCTGAAGGCCAACATCGCCCGCTCCGAGAGCGACGTGGCCGCGTTGCGACGCGAGATCGCCAAGCTGCCCGCCGCGCCCGTGGCGCAGTAGCGCTCCTCACCCGACCTCTGCCGCGCGGCTTGCCGCAGCGTCGATGGAAGCTGCAGACCCGCGCATCCCCCAGGCCTGGCACCAGGCCTTCGACCATCTCGCCACGCTCGTGGCGGTGGTGCGTCCCGACGGCCATTGCCTGTTCGCCAACGCCGCCTTCGAGGACTTGCTCGGGCTGTCGCGCCGCGCGGTGCTCAAGAGTCCGTGGTTCGACTGGTTCGTCGAGGCCGAGCTGATGCGCGAGACGGTCGTCGCCGTCGCGCGCAACGAATTCGCCACCAGCCGGCTGGATGCACAGCTGCGCCGCCCGTTCGCGGCGCAGGGCGAAGCCGTGCCGGTTCACGTGATCGTGAACCGGATGGAGATCGACGACCTCACGCTCATCGAGCTCGTGGAGATCGAGCAGCAGACGCGCCAGGAGCGCGAAGAGCGGCACTTCGATCAGGTGCAGGCCAACAAGGAGCTCATCCGCAACCTCGCGCACGAGATCAAGAACCCGCTCGGCGGGATCCGCGGCGCCGCGCAACTGCTGCAGATGGAGGGGCAGTCCAAGGCGCTCATGGAGTACACGCACGTGATCATCCAGGAGGCCGATCGCCTGCAAGGGCTGGTCGATCGCCTGCTCGCGCCGCACCGCCGGCCGCACGTGGTGGGCGACGTGAACATCCACGAGGTGTGCGAGCGCGTCCGCTCACTGATCCTGGCCGAGTTCCCGCGCGGCCTGCGCATCGAGCGCGACTACGACGCCTCCATTCCCGATTTCCGGGGCGACCGCGAGCAGCTCATCCAGGCGGTGCTGAACATCGCGCACAACGCCGCGCAGGCGCTTGCCGAGCGCATCGTGCGCCAGGACGCGGTGATCACGCTGCGCACGCGCGTGGCGCGGCAGGTCACCCTGGGCAAGCGGCGCTATCGTCTGGCACTGGAATTGCATGTCGAAGACAACGGCCCGGGTGTGCCCGAGTCGATCCGCGAGCGCATCTTCTACCCCCTGGTGTCGGCGCGCGAAGGCGGATCGGGACTGGGTCTGACGCTGGCGCAGACCTTCGTTCAGCAGCATCAGGGCACGATCGAATGCGACAGCGAGCCGGGTCGAACGCTGTTCCGAATCACGGTGCCGCTGCACTGACTTCGTCGTCGTGCGGCAGGGCACCCAACCGATACGCATGCACGCATGAAACCCATCTGGATCGTTGACGACGACCAATCCATCCGATTCGTGCTCGAGAAGGCACTGTCACGCGAGGAGCTGCCGGTGCGCAGCTTCACCAATCCGCGCGACGTGCTCGCCGCACTCGACGAGGATCTGCCGCAGGTGCTGGTGTCCGACGTGCGCATGCCCGGCGGCTCGGGGATCGAGCTGCTCGCAAAGGTCAAGGAGCGGCTGCCCGGCCTGCCCGTCATCATCATGACGGCCTACTCCGACCTCGACAGCGCGGTCTCCGCCTTTCAGGGCGGTGCCTTCGAATACCTTCCCAAGCCCTTCGACCTGCCCCGCGCGGTGGAGCTCATTCGCCGCGCAGTGGAGGAGAGCCTGCGCGAGGAAGTGCAGGACGATCGCCAGGCGCAGGTGCCCGAAATGCTGGGCCAGGCGAGCGCGATGCAGGACGTGTTCCGCGCCATCGGCCGGCTCAGCCAGAGCAACGTCACCGTGCTCATCACCGGTGAGAGCGGCTCGGGCAAGGAACTCGTGGCGCGGGCCCTGCACAAGCACAGTCCGCGCGTCAGCGGGCCCTTCGTCGCCATCAACACGGCGGCCATCCCGAAGGACCTGCTGGAAAGCGAGCTCTTCGGCCACGAGCGCGGCGCCTTCACCGGCGCTCAGACCGCGCGACGCGGACGCTTCGAGCAGGCCGATGGCGGAACGCTGTTCCTTGACGAGATCGGCGACATGCCCTTCGACCTGCAGACGCGGCTGCTGCGCGTGCTCAGCGACGGGCAGTTCTACCGGGTGGGCGGCCACAACCCGCAGAAGAGCAACGTGCGCGTGATCGCCGCCACCCACCAGAACCTGGAAGAGCGCGTGCGCCAGGGCGTCTTCCGCGAAGACCTGTTCCACCGGCTCAACGTCATCCGCCTTCGGCTGCCACCCCTGCGCGAGCGGCGCGAAGACATCCCCGCGCTCGCGCGCTACTTCATGCAGAAAAGCGCGAAGGAACTGGGCGTGGAGGCCAAGCGCATCTCGGACGCCGCGCTCGCGCGCCTGGTCGCCTTCGACTTTCCGGGCAACGTGCGCCAGCTCGAGAACGTGTGCCACTGGCTCACGGTGATGGCGCCCACGCAGGTGATCGAAGTGGCCGACCTGCCGCCGGAGCTGACGCTCGAGGACGTCGCCTCGATCCCTCGCCCCCAGGCCGCGGTCACGCCGGACGCGCACGCGCCGGACGGCGCCGCCGGCTTCACGCCCGGCGCGCTTGCGGCGCCGGCGAGCCTGGGCGGATCCTCCGGCGGCGCGGCCGGCTGGCTCGACGACCTCCAGCGCGAGGCGCGCAGCCTCCTGGAGGCGGGCGTGCCGGATGTCTGGGACACGCTGACGCGCAAGTTCGAGGCGCAGCTCATCCATACGGCGCTGGAGAACACCCGCGGGCGGCGCATCGAGGCGGCGCACAAGCTGGGCATCGGTCGCAACACCATCACCCGCAAGATCCAGGAGCTCGGCCTGGACGACTGAAGCGGGCGTCCGGGGTGCGCTGTGGCATGCGCAACACCCCGGGGTTCCCGCGCCTGCGCCCGCACCCCAGAATCCGCCGTTCCGGCCAGCGGGCATCAGACCCGCAAGGCAAGACCGAGCCGACAGGGGGAAACATGCCGATCGTGGCTGTGCTGCATTTCGCGGTGGCGGTGTTCTTTGCGGTGCATTCCGTGCGCACCGGCCGCGACCGATATTGGCTGATGGTGTTGTTCGCGTTCCCGCTGCTGGGCAGCCTCGTGTACTTCTTCGCCGAGTACATGCGCGACATGCACAACACCCGCGGGGGTCGCAAGGCGCTGCGCCTGATGCAGGGAATCATCGACCCGGAGCGCGCGTTGCGTCACGCGCAAATCGAGTTCGACCGCACGCCCACCGCCTTCAACGAGGCGCAGCTCGCGCGGGCCCTGCTGGCCAAGGGCCGCACCGAAGACGCCATCCGCCACTACCGCAACTGCTGCGCAGGGCCCTATGCGAAGGACGCGAGCTTCCTCAAGGGGCTGGCCATCGCGCAGCTCGAGGCGGGTCAGTTCACCGAGGCGTGCAATACCTTGCACACGCTCTTCGAGGCGCACCCGCAGGCGCGGCGCGACGATCTCGCGCTGATGGAAGCCGAGGCGCTTTCGAAGGCGGGCGACGCGCGCGCCGATGCGGCCTTCGAGTCCGTGGTCCGTGAAAACGGCTCGATCGAGGCACGCTGCAAGTACGGGCTGCACCTGTGGAGCGCCGGGCGGACGGAAGTCGCGCGCAGTGCCTTCGGCGAAGTGCTGCGCGATGCGCAGCGTGGCAACCGGCACTCGCGCGATCTCAACCGCGAATGGATCACGCAGGCGCGCGACGCGCTGCGCGAGCTCGATCAGGCCTGAAGCGGCCCCGCGGCGAGCGGCTCAGGCGGGCTCGCCGAGCTCCACGATCACCGGCGCGTGGTCGCTCGGCCGCTCGTTCTTGCGCGGGGCGCGATCGATGGTGCAGGCGCGCACCTCGGGCTTGAGCGCCTCGCTCACCAGGATGTGATCGATGCGCAGGCCCTGGTTGCGACGGAACGCGAGGTTGCGGTAGTCCCACCAGCTCCAGCATTTCTCGGGCTGCTCGAAGAGGCGGAAGGCGTCGTGCATGCCAAGGCCCACGAGCGCGCGGAACTGCTCGCGCTCCTCGGGCGTGCAATGGATCTGCCCGGCCCACAGCACCGGGTCGTAGACGTCGCGGTCCTCGGGGGCCACGTTGTAGTCGCCCATGAGCACGAGCCGCGGGTTTTGCGCGAGCTCTTCGCGCACCCAGTCGCGCAGGGCGCGCATCCACTGCATCTTGTATTCGAACTTGTCGCTGCCCGGCGCCTGCCCGTTGGGAAAGTAGCCGCCGATCACGCGAATGCCGTTCACCGTGCCCGCGATGACGCGCGCCTGCGCGTCATCGAAGCCCGGGATGTTGCGCACCACCGCGAGCGGCTCGGTGCGCGAGAGCAGCGCCACGCCGTTGTAGGTCTTCTGCCCATGCCACTGCGCGTGATAGCCCAGCGACTTGAGTTCCTCGTGCGGGAACTTGTCGTCGGTGAGCTTGGTTTCCTGCAGCACGATGGCGTCGGGCTCGTTCGCGCGCAGCCAGTCGGCCAGCTGCGGCATGCGCACCGACAGGGAGTTGACGTTCCAGGTGGCGAGCTTCATGGGTGGGCCCCAGGCGGTCAGATGTGCGCGAGCGCCGCGAACCCCAGCACCACGCCGACGCTGGCGACGCCGTACATGCCGTATTCGAGCCACTTGCGGCGGGTGAGCAAGGCGATGGCCGCCAGCGCGATCGCGATCTGAAGCGCGGTGGTCGCCTGGGCCCAGCGGTGATGCAGGTGCATCTGCGCCTCGGACTGCTCGTCCCATTCCTTGGACTCGTGCTCGAGCTGCTCGGCGCCGCGCTTGATGTCTTCCTTCTCGGCCTTGTAGCGCTGCACTTCGCGCTCGAACTGGCCGCGCCGGTCTTCGCTCACCAGGGTCGCGGCGAGCTCGGCCAGGTTCTGCTTGTTGCTCTTGGCCTGGTAGTAGTTCCACTGGTTCGACGCTTCGGTCTTCTTGATCGCGGCGTTGTTCTTGAAGATGCCCGCGCTGGCCTGCGTGGCGCCGCCCATGTAGGCGAAGAGCGCGCCGATGGTGGCCAGGATGGCGGTCATCACCGCAATCATTCCGGCGAAGCCGTCCTTCGTGCCGTCGTGGCCGTGCTGGGCGGCGTGCTCGACCTCGTGGTCGTGCGGGCCGTGGACGTGAAAACCGTGCTCGGACATTGCGTATCTCCCCTCAGCGTCGTTTGTAGGTGTTGATGCGGTAATCGAAGTCATTGGGCTCGCCCGCGTGGGCGGCCTCACTCGCGACGAGCGCGAAGTCATCGCGCTGCCACGGCGGAAAGAAGGTGTCGGCCTCGAAATCGCGATCGATCTCCGTGAGCACGAGCTCGTCGACCAGCGGCAGCGCCTGAGCGTAGAGCTGCGCGCCGCCGATCACGAAGACCTTGGGCGCATCGCCCACCGCGCGCAGTGCGGCTTCGAGCGAAGGCAGCACCTCGACGCCCGGCGCGCTGAAGCCGGCGTTGCGCGAGACGACGATGTTGCGTCGCCCGGGCAGCGGCCTGCCGATGGACTCATAGGTGCGCCGGCCCATGAGAACCGGGCAGCCCAGGGTCGTGCGCTTGAAGTGCTTGAGCTCCTCGGGGATGTGCCACAGGAGCGCGTTGTCGCGCCCGATGGCCCCGTTGCGCGCCACGGCGGCGATCAGTGAGAGTTGCATGTCGCGGGTGGTTGCGGCGTCAGACGGCCACCGGCGCCTTGATGGCGGGGTGATGCTCGTAGCCGGTGACTTCGAAGTCGGCGTAGTCGTAGTCGAAGAGCGTGGCGGGGCGCCGCTTGATCTGCAGGGTGGGGTAGGGGTGCGGAGCGCGCGAGAGCTGTTCGCGCACCTGCTCGAAGTGGTTGCTGTAGATGTGGCAGTCGCCGCCGGTCCAGATGAATTCGCCCACGTCGAGGTCGCACTGCTGCGCAACCATGTGCGTGAGCAGGGCGTAGCTTGCGATGTTGAAGGGCACGCCGAGGAAGATGTCGGCGCTGCGCTGGTAGAGCTGGCAGCTCAGCCTGCCGCGCTCGCCGGCCGTGGCGGGCGGCGCGACGTAGAACTGGAAGAAGGCGTGGCAGGGCATCAGCGCCATCTTCGAGAGGTCCGACACGTTCCAGGCGCTCACGATCATGCGGCGCGAGTCCGGGTTGGTCTTCAGGGTGTTCAGGACCTCGGCGATCTGGTCGATGTGAGCGCCGTCCGGCGTGGGCCAGCTGCGCCATTGCACGCCGTACACGGGCCCGAGGTCGCCGTCCTCGCGCGCCCATTCGTCCCAGATGGTGACGCCACGCTCCTGCAGCCAGCGGGCGTTGCCGTCGCCGCGCAGGAACCACAGCAGCTCCAGGATGATGGACTTCAGGTGCACCTTCTTGGTGGTCACCAGCGGGAAGCCCTCGCGCAGGTCGAAGCGCATCTGGTAGCCGAACACGCTGCGCGTGCCGGTGCCGGTGCGGTCGCTCTTGCCGACGCCATGCTCGAAGACATGGCGCATGAAGTCCTCGTACTGGGAGCGGATCGGGCGGGTGGCGTCGGTCATGCGGCGGATTGTAGGAAGCGCCCGCGGCGCGACGGCGCGCGCGGGCGGTCCGGATCAGGACTTCTGCTCGGGTTCGCGCAAAAAGATCTCGACGCGGCGATTGCGGGCACGGCCGGCGTCGCTCGTGTTGTCGGCGACGGGCTCGTGCGAGCCGCGACCGGAGGTCTC
>Ga0207711_10003783_pt1 | contig 13026 bp, 11 predicted proteins | sample KBSS34metaG_FD_184401 | JGI IMG/M metagenome (GOLD analysis project Ga0207711, IMG submission 184401) | Switchgrass rhizosphere microbial communities from Kellogg Biological Station, Michigan, USA - KBS S3-4 metaG (SPAdes) (version 2) | ecosystem: Host-associated > Plants > Roots > Rhizosphere...
TGAAGACGTTCAGTGGAATTCTAAAGCACCGTGTGGCAGACGTTGCAGTCGTTTCTGATTACCTGGCCGGTATTGCTTTTGTGCTCGCCATCGTGACAACGGAAACAACCTGACGAGCGCAAGTGACCGATGTTGTTTGGATGAGCCTGCCAGTCGGTCTTCATTTCAGGAAAAAAGTTTAACTGGTAGATCCGCTGCACCTCCGCGATTGCTCCCTCAACAGACGCGCGCTTTTCCGAGTAGAGTGCAGCGTGATTAGCGCGGTAGTAATCCGCCAGGCTCGAGGAAATCGTCTTCAAAGCCTCGGCGTTGGTGGCGTAGGGTTTTGAAAGTGCTTCCACCGCCTGGCGTTTGAGATACGGCAACGAGACGTCGAGCCTGTTTGCTGCAAACGAATTATCAAGCGCCAGGTCCGGCGGGTTGTAAATGTGGGCCGGCCGATTGTGACAGTCGATACAATCCATGATCCGCTTTGGAGCACTATGAATCTGTTCGGACGTCAGCGTTGAATTCGCCGCAACGTAAACGATTGTATTACCGTTTCGATCCTTCGCCTGCACCCACGGGATGATCTGCCGTTGACTGTCGCCGGCGATGAACGTGATCTCGTTGTTGAGATTCGTGTGCCAGTGGCTACCGCGCACCGGCCCGGTGTCGGGATTGCCTCCACCTACATCGATCAGCATCCGAATCTGCCGCAGCGTGTTCTTCTCATCGTAAGCGTAACGATTAAACGTCTTGAGTTGTGTGCCTAGGAACTTCTGTTGCCAATGACAGTTTGAGCAAGTGTCTTTGGCCGGACGCATGTCCTCCACGGGACTCTTGATCGGTTTGTCATACGTGCCGAAGGTGACGGCGTAGAGTTGGTGAACTCCATTGATTTTCGATTTCACGTACCATCGAGCACCCTCTCCAACGTGGCAATCGACACAACTCAGACTCGCATGCGGCGAGTTTTGGAAAGCCACGAATTCCGGGTTCATTACCGTGTGGCAGGTCTGGCCACAGAACGCTACCGACTCGGTGTGTTCGTAAGCCTTGAAACTGCCGAAGGCACTGATCGAAACGAACAGGAAGGTGATTCCCACAAATATCAGAAAGAACTTTCGCCGCCGCGGATTGTTGAGATCGATGCCGGGATATGCTGCTATTCCATCGACGGCCAGACGGTGGCGGCGGCGGCGTTCACGCAGAAGTCCGACCGTAATACCGATCAAACTACAGACAAGAATCGAGGGAAGGATCATCCAGGCGAAGATCCCGATGTACGGATTGCTTCGCCTGCCGGTAACCTCGATCAGAAATAACAACAGGATGCTGGCCAGGCAAGCCAGGGCGACGGCCGAGCCAACCAGACTGATGTAGTTGCGAAACAGACTCATCACAGATTACGCAGAGTCACTGTCTCAACGACTTCATGTAATCCAATATGAGCTTCGCTTGTTCTGCATTGATGCCCTTGGCCTCATATCCGGGCATATTGGGGGGCTTTTCGGCCTTCTTGCCTTTCAGAATAACCTGCACGTGTTCCTCGTCTGACTTAGCGGCGTCAAATTTCTTTTCAGCCTTCGCTCCATGACACGCGACGCATTTCTTGTATTCCTTAGCCGCATCAAACTTCGGCGTAGTGCTTTGCGCTCCAACCGTAACCATGCCCAGCAACGTCGTTGCTGTGACGATGGTTGGTACCAACGTTCTCAAATTCATGCTTTCTCTCCTTTTAAAAATGCCATGCCCGTCGGGTGTGGTCACCTTCGAAGCTTCTTGCAGCGTCCTTGTGACCCATGATCCTGGAGCGACGTGTGGCTGGCAGACACTGGTAATTTGTACAGGCGTTCGTGGAGTGTCTTGCCAGCGAAGACCTGTAAGTTTTGCCAGTTCCGAGGCTTGCGCACCACCACTACACTCCCAAAAAAGAGGAGTAGCGAGTGAAGCACGAATTTGCAAAAAAATTATTGGTCTACCTCGCTGTGGTCTGTCTGGTCTCCGTCCCGATCGCTCAGGCGCAGGAAAAGGTACGCGTTGAGAAAGATCTTCTCGGTGAAAAGTCGGTTCCCGCCGACGCGTACTACGGCGTGCAGACCGCCCGCGCACTGGAAAATTTCAAACTCTCCGGCATCCTGATCAATCACTATCCCGGTTTTGTCGAGGCTTGGGCCATCGTGAAGCTGGCCGCGGCGCGCGCGAATGCCGAGGTCGGCGCGCTAAAGAAAGAACGGTTGGACGCAATCGAAAAAGCGACTGCCGCCGTTCGCGAGGGCCGGTATCACGATCAATTCCTGGTCGATTGGTATCAGGGCGGCGCCGGCACTTCGACCAACATGAACGCGAACGAAGTGCTTGCGAATATCGGTCTGGAGCTGACCGGTCACAAGAAAGGCGAATATCAGTTTCTCGAACCGCACGACGATCTGAACATGTCGCAGTCGACGAACGATTCCTACCCGACTGCGATCAAGGTTGCGTTTCTACTGCGTAACGACCGATTGATTTCGGAGCTCGAGAAGCTCGTCGCGTCCTTTCGTCTAAAGGGCGATGCCTTCCTCGAGATCGTCAAGATGGGCCGCACGGAAATGCAGGACGCCGTTCCCATGACGGTGGGCCAGGAATTTCATGCGTTCGCCGCGAGTCTTGAAGACGAAATAAAACTGCTGCGCGACTCTGACAAATACCTGTATGCCGTCAACATGGGTGCGACCGCGATTGGCACCGGCCTCAATGCGCCAAAAGGTTATGCCGAGAAATGCGCTTTTCACCTCGCGCAACTGACCGGAAAGCCGATCGTGCCTGCCAAGGACATGTTGTCGGCAACCTGGGATCAACAAGGATTCGTGGTTTATTCGTCAGCCTTGAAAAGCCTCGCGATCAAACTCTCGAAGATCTCGAACGACCTCATCCTGCTCACTTCCGGCCCGCGCGCCGGCTTGAGCGAGATCAATTTACCTGCGTTGCAACCGGGTTCGTCGATCATGCCCGGCAAGGTGAATCCAGTCGTTCCGGAAGTCGTGAATATCGTCGCCTTTCGCGTGATGGGAAACGATTACAGCGTGACGCTTGCGGCGCATAGCGGGCAGTTGCAGCTCAATGCTTACGAGCCGCTTGCCGGCATCGCTGTGCTCGAATCGCAGAGTCTTCTCTATAACGTTTCGGGTCTCCTGCGCACCAAGTGCATTGACGGGGTCACGGTAAACGAGCGAACGCTGTCGCGGTATATGGAAACGACGGTGGGCATCGTAACCGCACTCAATCCTATCGTGGGTTACGAAAAGGCAACAGAGTTAGCTAACGAAGCATACAAATCCGGTAAAGGCATCCTCGAAATCATTCGCGAGAAAAAGATTTTGAGTGAAGCGCAACTCAAAGACCTACTCGACCCCGTAAAGCTCACGGGACTTGATAAGAGCAAATACAAACAATGATGAGATCAAAGAATCGAGCCATAGCTGCATTCGCGGTGATTCTGGTCATCGCCGGTGCACAGTCCGCCGCCGCCCAGAAGAAACCAAACATCATCATTCTCGCTACTGGAGGAACGATCGCCGGCGCTGCTGCAACGGGCACGCAGGCTGGTTACAAATCCGGCGCGGTAACCATCGACGCGATGATCTCCGCGGTCCCCGGGATCGCGGATATGGCGAACATCAAGGGCGAGCAGATCTCGAATGTCGGATCCCAGGACATTTCGTTCGACATCATGCTGAAGCTCGCGAAACGCATCAACGAGTTGATGCCGCGCAGTGATGTCGATGGTTTTGTTGTTACCCACGGCACCGACACGATGGAGGAGACGGCTTTCTTTCTGAACCTGGTAGTGAAGGGAGAAAAGCCGGTCGTGATGGTCGGCTCCATGCGGCCTTCTACTGCCGTTAGCGCTGATGGTCCATTGAATCTCTATAACGCTGTCGGAGTAGCGATCGATCCAAATGCGAAGGGTCGTGGCGTTCTGGTCGTGATGAACGACTGGATTCATGCGGCTCATTCGCTCACGAAAACAAGCACGACGGCAATTCAAACATTTATGTCGCCAGTGAGAGGTATCGTCGGTGTCGCGACCTATGGCAAGAACGACTTCTACAACACACCGCAGTGGAAACACACCAGCGCCAGCGAATTCGACATTGGCAGCGTGGACAAACTCCCGCGTGTCGATATCGTCTACGCGTGTGCCGACATGCCGCGCGACCTGATCGATGCTTCCGTCGCTAACGGGGCCAAGGGAATCGTCGTCGCCGGAGTGGGTAATGGCAACATGAACAAAGCTTCTCTCGACGCGGCGGCAAGCGCGGTGAAGAAAGGGGTCGTTGTTGTCAGGAGCACGCGCGTCGCCACGGGAAATGTCGGACGGAACGTGGAAGTCAACGACGATGAAGCGGGGTTTATTGCCAGCGACGAGCTCAACCCGCAGAAGTCGCGCATCCTGCTGACGTTGGCGCTGCTGAAGCCACGCTCCAAAACCGAGCTCCAGAACCTGTTCTCAACTTACTGAAAGCTCTCTCACCCGTCACAGATCCGCCATGCTTTGGATCGAACTTGTCATCCTGCTCGCGTGCATTGTTATCGGCGCACGGCTTGGCGGGATTGCTTTGGGTACGGTCGCCGGTATTGGTCTCGCGATTTTTGTCTTCATTTTTGCGCTTCCGCCGGGTGGTCCACCGCCGGGCGTGCTCGGAATGGTCATCGCCGTCATTACGGCGCTGGCGACTATGCAGGCCGCGGGCGGACTTGATTACCTCGTATCGCTCGCGGAGCGCATCATGCGAAAACACCCGCAGTACATCACCTTTATTGCTCCGGTGGTGACGTATGTGCTGGTGTTTGCGTCAGGTACAACTCACGTCATCTATGCTCTGCTGCCGGTGATTGCCGAAGTCTCGCGCAAGGGCAATGTGCGTCCGGAGCGTCCTCTTTCAATCAGTGTCATTGCCGGTTTTCATGGAAATACTGCCTCGCCAATCTCGGCTGCGACGGTCGCGATGTTGGGCCTGTTCGCTGCCAAAGGTTTGTCTCTGCCGCGGTTGCTCGCGATCACCATACCTTCGACGTTTATCGCCGTGTTGATTGGCGCACTTTCAGTCGCGTGGCGTGGCAAAACCCTGGAAGACGACGCTGAATACCAGCAGCGACTGGCGAAAGGCGCTGTCATTACAGCGGCGGCGGAGCCGTTGAAGACCGTGAGCATGCGAAACGCGCGCGGATCGATGTTGCTGTTTCTGGGCGGCATCGTTGTGGTCGTGCTGCTCGGGATATTTCCGGGGTTGCGTCCGTTTTATGAAACCGGCGCCGACGGCCTGGTCGATACTGATCAGGTGAGTATGGGAATGGCAATCATGATTGTGATGATCGCCGTTTCCGGGTTGACGATGCTGTTATTCAGAGCGTCGCCGGAAGCAACTCTCAAGGGAACGATCATGCGCAGCGGCCTCACGGCGATCATTTCGATCCTTGGAGTTTCCTGGTTGGGTTCTTCGTTCTTCGAGGGCAATCGTCAACATCTCGTGGGCGGAATCTCAGGGCTCGTACAACTCTATCCAATCGCTTTCGCAATCGGAATGTTCCTGCTTTCAACCCTGCTTTTCAGCCAGGCTGCGACAGTATCTCTGCTGATGCCGGTCGGCTTGGCGTTGGGCCTGCCGGTGCATTACTTGATCGGGTTCTATCCGGCCGCGAACGGCCTTTTCTTCCTGCCCACCTACGGGACCGTCCTCGCCGCTGTTTCGTTCGATCAGACCGGCACCACCAGGATTGGAAAATATCTGCTGAACCACAGCTTCATGCGCCCGGGACTGGTCACGATGATTTCGGCCCTGGTGATCGCGCTGCTGTTGAGCAGGGTGATGTAGTAAGTGCCGCTCAAAGAGGCCTGTCATTTCTGACAGTTACTCCCTCCCGCCCTGCCGACTAGGATTTCACCTGCCGGATCTCGTCGCTAACACAAACTTTGGAGGTTTTTATGGTCGCCACCAGGTCCGTACTCAATGACCTGAGTGCTTATGGAATTGCGCGCTCGACGATTCAGGGAACGCCCTTAAACCACGAAGAGTTACGGAAAATTCAGGCGTTTTGGTCCGCGTGCAATTACCTCGCGCTGGGAATGATCTACCTGCAAGCGAACCCGCTCCTGCGGGAGCCGCTGAAGGCCGAGCACATCAAGAATCGTCTGCTCGGGCATTGGGGCGCGAGTCCCGCGCTGTCCTTTATATATGGGCACCTGAACCGCGTCATCAAGTCGTTCGATCTCGACGTGATTTTCATGGCCGGACCCGGACACGGCGCGCCCGGTGTTTTGGCGCCCGTTTATCTCGAAGGTTCTTACTCGGAAATCTATCCGGAAAAGACCCGCGACGAGGAGGGACTCCGACGTTTCTTCAAGGATTTTTCTTTTCCGGGAGGGATCGGAAGCCACTGCACGCCCGAAACTCCCGGCTCCATCCATGAGGGCGGGGAACTGGGCTACGTCCTGTCACACGCTTGCGGCGCTGCTTTTGATAATCCGGACCTGATAGTCGCAGCGGTTGTCGGCGATGGTGAGGCGGAGACTGGACCACTCGCTACTTCATGGCACATCAACAAGTTTCTGAATCCGATTCGCGACGGCGCAGTATTGCCGATCCTGAATCTGAACGGCTACAAGATCAACAATCCCACCCTGCTCGCCCGCATCACCCATGAAGAGCTGGAGAACCTGTTCAAGGGTTACGGTTACACGCCTTACTTTGTCGAGGGATCCGATGGTGAAACCATGCACCAGGCGATGGCGGCCACGCTGGATCACTGCATCGCCACCATCCGCACCGCACAACAGGACGCACGAAGCTCAGGTACAGCGACGCGGCCTCGTTGGCCCATGATTGTGCTTCGTTCACCGAAGGGTTGGACTGCGCCCGCGGAAGTCGATGGACACAGGGTCGAAGGCTTGTGGCGCGCGCATCAAGTGCCACTGTCGGGAGTGAAAAAGAACGCGGCTCATTTGAAACAGCTCGAACAGTGGATGCGGAGTTATAAGCCGGAAGAATTATTCGATGCCGAGGGCCGGCTGATAGCAGAACTGCTGGATCTGACGCCAACGGGTAACCGTCGCATGGGCGCCAACCCGCACGCGAATGGTGGTCAGGTCAAGAAGGATCTTCGCCTCCCTGATTTCCGGGCGTACGCTGAGAAGTTTGACCACCCGGGTCATGTCGAGGCGGAAAACACGAAGCCGCTCGGGAAGTTTCTGCGCGACGTGATGAAGTTGAACCCGAATTCATTCAGGGTTTTCAGCCCTGACGAAAACACGTCGAACAAGCTGCACGCGATTTACGAAGCCAGCAAGAAACTCTGGCTGGCCGATTACTTTCCCGAAGACAGCGATGGCGGCGAGCTCTCTCCTGACGGCCGCGTGATTGAAATGCTGAGCGAGCACACGCTCGAGGGCATGCTGGAAGGATATCTGCTCACCGGCCGGCACGGCTTCCTCTCAACCTATGAAGCATTCGCGCACGTGATCGATTCGATGTTCAACCAGCACGCCAAGTGGTTGTCCATTTGTAACGATCTGCCGTGGCGACGCCGAATCGCTTCGCTGAATCTGCTGATCACTTCAACTGTCTGGCGGCAGGATCACAACGGCTTTACTCACCAGGATCCGGGTTTTCTCGATTTAGTCATAAACAAGCGAGCTGAAGTTACACGTATCTACCTGCCCCCGGATGTGAATAGCCTCTTATCCGTCGCCGATCATTGCCTGCGCAGCGAGAATTACATCAACGTGATCGTCAGCGACAAGCAGATGCACTTGCAGTATCTGGATATCGACACGGCGATTACTCATTGCACCAAAGGCATCAGCATCTGGGCGCAGGCCAGCAACGATGCCGGACTAGAGCCTGATGTGGTGATGGCCTGCGCCGGTGATATTCCAACCCAGGAAGCACTGGCAGCTACAGCCTTACTCCGAACCGAGTTTCCCGATCTCAAGATTCGCTTTATCAATGTGGTCGACCTGTTCAAGTTGCAATCAGACCAGGAGCATCCACACGGTTTATGCGATCGCGACTTCGACAGTCTGTTTACCCTCGACAAGCCGGTCATTTTCAACTTCCACGGATACCCGTGGCTGATTCATAAACTCACCTACAACCGAACGAATCATTCGAACATGCACGTTCGGGGCTACATCGAACGAGGCAACATAAATACGCCCATGGAACTGGCCATCGATAACGGGATCGATCGCTACACCGTGGCGATGGACGTCATCGATCGCGTGGCCAAGCTCCAAGCAATCGGCGCGCACGCGAAAGAGAAATTTAGAAACATGCAGATTGGCTGCCGGCAGTATGCGCACCAGTTCGGAATCGACAGGCCAGACGTAGTCGAGTGGCGGTGGCCGTTCTAGTCACGGCGGCGGGAGGATCGATGAAAATTCATTTTCATGGCGCAGCGGGTGACGTGACCGGATCGGCCTATCACGTGGTTACGAACCAGGCCAGTATTCTGGTTGATTGTGGTTTCTTTCAAGGCCGCAAAGAAGAGAGCGCCAAGAACCGGCGTAAGGCGCGTCTCGAAGGCGGTAAGCTGGATGCGGTGGTCCTGACCCACGGCCACCTGGACCATATTGGCCGCTTACCATTGTTGACACGCAACGGATACAACGGGCCGATCTACGGGACGCGCCCGACTCTCGAAATCGCCACCCTGATTCTCAAAGACTCACTCGCGTTACAGAAACAGGATCTGAAGCGGCAGAACCAGAAACGGGCCCGCTCGAAGTTGCCGCCGTTGGAACCTTTGTTTGAGGAAGCGGACGTTCGCAAGCTGAAACCGCTGGCTACTCCCGTCAAATACAACGAGCGATTCGCAGTTGCTCCGGGAATCGAGGCGCGTCTCGTCGACGCCGGACACGTCATCGGTTCGGCGAGTGTGGAGTTGACCGTCACTGAGAACGGTCACAAGAAAGTCGTCGTGTTCTCGGGTGACTTGGGACCGCGTGGAGCGCCGCTGCTCAACGATCCCGAACCATTCAAAGAAGCCGACGCCGTGATCATGGAATCTACTTACGGCGATCGAAATCATCGCTCGATGCACGACACGGCGATCGAAGGCCGAGAGATCATCGCCAAGGCGATTGAAAATAAGGCGAAGGTTTTAGTGCCCGTGTTTGCTGTCGGGCGCACTCAATTACTGCTCTACTTGCTGGCCGGCGCTTTCAAGAGAAAAACACTCCCGCGGTTCCCGATCTTTCTCGATAGTCCGATGGCAATCCAGGCCACGAAGATTTACGGCCGGAGCAATGAACTATTCGATAGCGAGGCACGGGAGATGGTCCAGTCAGGCGAGCTGCTCCGAAATCTGAGCTCTGCTCGTCCGTGTTCGAGTCCCGGTGAGTCGAGGGCTCTGAACAATACAAAAGGACCCTGCGTGATCATGGCGGGCAGCGGGATGTGCAACGGCGGCAGAATCATGCATCACCTGCGTCATAACCTGCCGATACCGGAGACCGCGGTGTTGATAGTGGGTTTCCAATCGCAGGGCACACTCGGCCGGAAGCTCGTCGATGGCGCCAAGTCGATAATGATAATGGGTGAGGAAATCCCCGTCCGCGCTTCCATCCACACCATGGGCGGCTTCAGTGCTCACGCCGATCAGACTGGTTTACTCGAGTGGTTCGGCACTCTCGCGCCCTCACGGCCGCGCACGATCATCACGCATGGCGAGGATCGTGCGCGGAAAGCGTTCAGCGATCTTATCCAATCACGTTTTGGAATGGCGTCAGAACGTCCGGCGCTTGGCGATGTGATTGAAATCTGAGCCCCCGACTTACAGGATTGATATGGAAAACACACTACAGCCCACAGACGTAGTCACACTTGCTGACGAGGAGGCGGTTAAGCAGGTTTTGATCGACTCCGTGTTGGGCCTATGGGACGTCGTCAACAACCTGACACGTCTCCAGCCTTCACATCGAGAACGTTATCGCGTGACGATCTTCGGATCTGCAAGAGCCAAGCCCGGCACGATCGCTTACGAGGAAACCAAACGAGCCGCAAAGGCACTCGCCGCATTAGGGTGCGACATCATCACGGGCGGTGGTCCTGGATTGATGCAGGCGGCGAATGAAGGCGTTGGCGCTGCAGATGGCTCCCAGTCCGTGGGCATTCGGGTCGATCTTCCTTTCGAACAGGAAGTGAATCCGTTTGTCGGGCTTTCCTACGAACACCGCACTTTCTTTACCCGCCTGCATCACTTCGTGCTCGCATCGGATGCTTTCATCGTAGCGCCGGGCGGTATCGGCACCGTCCTGGAAACGATGATGATCTGGCAATTGCTTCAGGTGCGTCATCTCAAGCAAACGCCGTTGATTCTGGTCGGAAAGCTGTGGCCGGGCCTGGTCGAATGGGTGCGCACCTCCATGCTCTCGTTCGAGACTCCGCTTATCAACGATGAAGACGTAAATATTCCTATCTGCGTAGCCAACGCCGACGAGGCGATCGCGATAATTCGCCGTCACCGCGAGGCGTGTGGCTTTCCCGAGCGTGCTCACTGAACAGAGGAAGACGAACATGTCGAGTGCAACAGACCACGTCGCAGTATTACCACGTTCGCCCCTGGGTGACTTTCTTCGCAGCCCGATCAATTGGCTGTTCATTTTCATTCCCGTCACTGTGGTTCTGGAACATCTCGCCCACGTCTCCGCGCCGCTGTTGTTCTTCATGGCCGCGGTCGCAATCATTCCGATAGCGGCGCTGATTGTGCGGGCCACCGAACAGATTGCGACTCGCACCGGCGACGCCGTCGGCGGTTTGCTAAACGCAACTTTCGGCAATGCGCCGGAATTGATCATCGCGCTCGTGGCATTGAAGGCCGGTTATCTCGACATGGTGCGAGCCTCACTGGTGGGCGCGATCCTGGCAAATCTTTTACTTGCTCTCGGCGTCGGCTTTATTACGGGCGGCATTCGCTATCACGATCAACGGTTCAATCCGACCGCCGCGCGCGCTTACAGCACGATGATGTTTTTGGCTGCGGTGAGTATGACGGTGCCGAGCGCTTTCAGCCGTGTGTTTGCGCCGAACGAGGTAATTCGGCAGGAACAACTGTTAAATGTCGGCATCGCGATTTTGTTGCTGGTCGCTTATGCACTCTATATTCTCTACTCCCTCAAAACGCATTCCAGCGCCTTTGCCGGTGTGGACGCCGCCGAGCACGACTCAGCACATCACGGCGAACAATGGGGAATCCCTCGCGCTGTGATTAGCTTGCTCGCAGCATCCGTCCTGGCTGCGTGGATGAGCGAGATTCTTGTCGGCGCCGCGGAAGAAACCGGCAAGGCACTGGGAATGTCGCAGGTGTTCATCGGCATCGTGTTCGTAGCCATTGTCGGCGGCGCCGCGGAGAGTGGTTCCGCCGTGGCGATGGCGCGGAAAAACAAGATGGACTTGTCAGTTGGTATCGCGCTGGGAAGCTGCATACAGATCGCCCTGTTTGTCGCGCCGTTGCTCGTACTGGCAAGTTATTTCATCGCGCCTCAACCGCTCGAGCTCGCGTTTAGCCGCGCGGAGATCGGTTCGTTGTTAATGGCCGTGTTGATTGGCGCGATGGTTTGCAGTGACGGGCAATCCAACTGGTACAAGGGAGTGCAGCTCGTCACTGTCTACGCCATCATTGCGCTGATGTTTTATCTCATCCCGGATCTCGCCGGCTGACTTACTGCGCTACCAGCGGGATCTGCGAAGCCACCTGCAAGTCCATCAGCTCGTAAAGGCGGCGATCGATTTGAAAGAACAGCGCGGCCTTTCGCGAGGAGATGACCTTCTCGACCATCGGGATGTACTTCTGTCGCGTTTGTGCCTGTTGAACTTGAATGGCCGCCCAGCGGTTGATCATGCTGCTCGCTTGCGCGTCGGTAAGGGTCTTTTGATTCGCCGCGTATTCCCTGATGATCGAATAAAACTCGTCATAGACTTTGGACATCTCGCCGGTGTATTCATCGTATACCGGCCAGAATTTGGTCGCCTCATCCTGCGTCAGCGGCACGTTCAGGGCAATCAACTTCTTTTTATCTGACTTCAAGTCACGTCGCAGCAGCGCCAGGTCTCGTTCGACCTCGACTCCGGTGACGGTCTCTCTTTGCGCAAAAGCAGTCATGCTCCCGGCTGTGAAGGCAATGGTTAAAACAACACACGAAAGGATCATCCTGGCCATGGTCTATCTCTCCTTGAATTTTTAATTTTTGTGATTAGAGCAATCACTGAGGGCGATTATTCAGAGTTTGCCTGAGGCAGGGCACTGTCAATAGTGACAGTGGCAGATAACGCCGCCGCGGCTACGATTCTGCTAGTTGAACTGAAAAGGAGAACGGTTATGGCGATCAAGCCGCAGGCAATGGCGATACCCCATGAAACGGACCATTTAGAGCAAGGTAAGTACGGCCCGGTCTATCCAAGAACGCCGGCGAATTACGGTTTTACCATCATCGCGAAAGTTAAACCGGGCCGCGAAGAGGCAATTCGCGAGTACGGAAAAACGATTGAGGCTGCGGTAAAGGCAGATCCATTTGTCCTTGCCCCGCTCAAGCTTCATTACCTGCGCTGGGTCCTGTTTGACGTCGGCTCCGGACTGCACTTCATGTATCAAGGCATCTTCGACACTGACTTCGATAAGTATCTCGAGGATGCCATCGCGCTGTTTCTGAAGACCGGCGTTACTACTGTCTTTGTAAATCTCGAGGGCTGGCCGGAAGACTGGAAGACAAACGTAGCAGCAGTGACCCGTTTCTTTCGTGACCATCAGCGTCCGAGCTTTCTGGAATACGGCGAGTATCCGTATGTCACTGCGGATGAAATAAAGAAAGCGTTGAACGTCAAGGCTGCGTTATCCGACATGCTGGATCAAATGCAGTAACGCTCGCTTCCGAAGAAAGGCGTAGTCGCGATGAGCGCAAATAATCGTCATGCGCGCACTTACAACCAAACGCACGTCGCGCGCAAGTACACGCCTGGGAAACGCCGCTTGAGCATTTACTGGACGTGGAGCTACCCGTGGGAA
>Ga0207711_10003787_pt1 | contig 13014 bp, 11 predicted proteins | sample KBSS34metaG_FD_184401 | JGI IMG/M metagenome (GOLD analysis project Ga0207711, IMG submission 184401) | Switchgrass rhizosphere microbial communities from Kellogg Biological Station, Michigan, USA - KBS S3-4 metaG (SPAdes) (version 2) | ecosystem: Host-associated > Plants > Roots > Rhizosphere...
CTGGCGGATCGACGCGGGCGACACGCTCACCATCGAGGCGGACATGCTGGTCAACGCGGCCGGTGCCTGGGCCGATGACGTGGCCGCCATCGCCGATGCGCGTCAGATCGGCATCCGTCCCTTTCGGCGGACCATTGCGCAGCTTCGCGTGGCGCCCGCCGTGCCGGCCTCGCTGCCGCTGGTGATCGACGCGGCCGAGCGCTTCTACTTCAAGCCGGAGGCGGGCGGGCGGCTGTGGCTCAGCCCGCATGACGAGACGCCTGTTCCCGCTGCCGACGTGGCGCCCGAGGAGATCGACGTCGCCACCGCCATCGATCGGATGGGCGGCGTGGTGGACTGGCGGGTGGAGCGGGTGGAACGCGCCTGGGCGGGCCTGCGCAGCTTCGCGCCGGATCGTCTGCCGGTGATCGGCTTTGCCGGCGATACGCCGGGCTTCTTCTGGTTCGCGGGGCAGGGCGGCTTCGGCATCCAGACGGCGCCGGCGGCGGCCCGGCTCGGCGGCGCGCTGCTGCTCGGGCGCGCGCCGGACGCGATGGTCTCCGCGATCGACGCGGCGCGCTACGCCCCGCAGCGCTTTACGCGCTAGTGACTGGCGCGCGGAAGACGAAGAAGGCCCCGGCCGCGATCAGCGCGAAGCCGATCAGATGGTTCACGGTGTTCCGCTGCCCCAGATACAGCACCGAGAAACCGCAGAACACGGTGAGGGTGATGACCTCCTGCATCGCCTTCAACTGGGCGGCCGAATAGACGTTGCTGCCGATCCGGTTGGCAGGCACGGCCAGCCAATATTCGAAGAAGGCGATCCCCCAGCTCACCAGCACCACGATCCAGAGCGGATGGTTCTTGAAGCGGAGATGGCCGTACCACGCCGTCGTCATGAACAGGTTCGAGCCGATCAGCATGAGCGGCGGCAGGAGGCGGGAGAAAGAGCTGGGCATGGCCGGCGGTGTCGCGTGGCGGGGAGGGGCGGTCAAGCATGTTGGGTGCCGAGGCTCCGGCATTCGCCCTCACTCGCCACCGTCATTCCGGCTTTCGCCGGAATGACGAAGGAAAATAAGCCCCTTCGCCGTTACCGCCCGCCGAACTTCATCGCCTCGGCGCTGGCGAGCTGGTCGACGCGCTCATTTTCGTCATGGCCGTTATGGCCCTTCACCCACTTCCATTCGACCCTGTGCGGTGCGGCGGCGGCGAGCAGGGCCTGCCACAGATCCGCATTCTTCACCGGCTTCTTGTCCGCCGTCTTCCAGCCGTTGCGCAGCCAGCCGTGGATCCACTTGGTGAGGCCGTCCATCACATAGCGGCTGTCGGTGGTGAGGATCACGCGGCAGGGGCGCTTCAGCGCCTCCAGCCCTTTGATCGCGGCGGTCATCTCCATGCGGTTGTTGGTGGTCTGCGCCTCGCCGCCGGAAAGCTCCTTCTCGGTGGTGCCCATGCGCAGCAGCGCCCCCCAGCCGCCGGGGCCGGGATTACCCTTGCAGGCGCCATCGGTGAAGATCGAGACGAGCGGTAATTCTTCGGTCACGCGGCAAACATCTCCGGTCCTCGCGCGGCATAGGCATCCAGCCGGCGCAGAAAGGCGAGGGGGTCTTTCCGCGTGACGAGCGCGTCGGCCGGCGTGTTCAGCCAGTCCCACGCGCGGGTGAGGGTGAAGCGGAGTGCTGCGCCCCGCGCCAGCACGGGCAGCGCCGCCCGCTCGGCATCCGAGAGGCCGAAGCGCGCGGCATAGCCGGCGATCAGCGCACGGCCGATATCGTCATGGCAGAGCCGGCCGTCGGGCGAGAAGGCCCAGGCGCTGTGCGTGACGGCGACATCCCAGGCGCGCACTTCGGAACAGGCGAAGTAGAAATCGATCATGCCCGTCACGCTGTCGCCCAGCACCAGCACATTGTCCGGGAAGAGATCGGCGTGGATCACGGCGCGAGGCAGGCCGGAGGGCCAGTGCGCGTCGAGGAAGGCCAGCTCGTCGGCGATCCGCTGCGCGAGGCCCGGCTCGATCGCATCCACCGCATCGCCGCAGCGGGCGGCGAGCGCATGCCATCCTTCGGGGCCAAGGCTGTTGGGCCGCTCCAGCGGGAAATCGGCGAGCGCCGCGTGCATCTGCCCCAGCGCTTCGCCCGCCGCGCGCGCCTGACGTGGGTTGGGGCGGGAGAGCGAGACGCCCGGCAGGAACTCGATAAGGCAGGCGGGGCGGCCGCACACGGTCTGGATCTGCTGCCCGTCTCCGTCCCGCAGGGCGCGGGGCACGGGCAGGCCGCGATCGGCCAGATGATCGAGCAGGGCGAGGAAGAAGGGCAGATCGCCCGCATCCACCCGCTTCTCGTAGAGGGTGAGGATGAAGCGCGTGCCCCCCTCGGCCTCCACCAGATAATTGCTGTTTTCCACCCCCTCGGCGATGCCCTTGGCGGAGCGCAGCGCGCCTACGCCATAACGCTGGAGCAGCACGGCCATCTCTTCGGCCGGAACATGGGTGTAAACCGCCATGATGCGTCGCCCGCCCCTCGAATCGCCTTCAGGCGGCGAGGCCGTGGGGCAGCTTGAACGCCATGTTCTCCACCGTGGTGGTGATTTCCTTCTCGGTGATCGCGTAGCGCGTCGCCAGCCGGGCCACCACCTCGCGCACCAGCACCTCGGGGGCGGAAGCGCCCGCGGTAATGCCCACCACGGTGGCGCTCTCGAGCCAGTCGAAATCGATCTCGTCCGCACGCTGGACGAGGCGGGCGCGGGCGCCCTCGCGCTCGGCCACTTCGACGAGGCGCAGCGAGTTGGAGGAGTTCGGCGCGCCGATCACCAGCATCGCTTCGCACTGGTGCGCGATCGCCTTCACCGCCGCCTGCCGGTTGGAGGTGGCATAGCAGATATCCTCGCCGCGCGGCCCCTGGATGGAGGGGAAGCGGGCGCGGAGCGCGTCCACGATCTCCGCCGTATCGTCCACGGAGAGGGTGGTCTGGGTGAGGAAGGCGAGGTTCTCGGGATCGGCCGGGGCAAGCGCCTGCACGTCCTCGATCGTCTCGACCAGCGTCATCGCGCCGTCGGGCAACTGGCCCAGCGTGCCGATCACCTCGGGATGCCCGGCATGGCCGATGAAGAGGATGTGGCGCCCCTGCTCGGACAGGCGCTCCGCCTGGCGATGCACCTTGGAGACGAGCGGGCAGGTCGCATCCAGCCAGGTCAGCCCCCGTTCGGATGCCTTGAAGGGCACCGCCTTGGGCACGCCGTGGGCGGAGAAGACGACGGGCGCGTCATCCGGCACCTCGTCCAGTTCCTCGACGAAGATCGCGCCCTGCGCCTTCAGCGCATCCACCACGAAGCGGTTGTGGACGATCTCGTGCCGAACATAGACGGGCGCGCCGAATTTCTCGATCGCCAGTTCCACGATGCGGATCGCGCGATCGACCCCGGCGCAGAAGCCGCGCGGCGCGGCGATCAGCAGGGTCAACGGTGGAAGCGCGTCCTGCTGGGCACGCGGTGCGGCACGAGGCTCGTCGTTCAGGATCTGGACCATCTTCTTGTGCCTTACGCGATTGCTTGCCTGCACGGAAGGCGGTTCCTATGATCCGCGCCGTTCGTGGCACCCCGGTGCGTTTCTAGGATTTGCTGCCTTGTCGATCGCCAAGCGTCTGCCGCTCGCCCTTCTTCTCCTGCCGCTGGTCGTCACGGCATGCGCCAAGAACAGCGAGATTACCGCCATTGGCGGCTCGATCGGTCAGGAAATCAAGCGCACGAGCTGCCCCGCCGTGGGCATTCCCACCTATCTGGGCGACGTGACGCTCTTCAATCCGGACAGCAGCCGCGATGCGAGCGCGATCGACGTGGTTGCCAGCATCAGCGACGTGAAGAGCCAGTGCGACGACACGGATATCACCTCGCCGACGCTCACCTCCAACGTCACCTTCCATGTGCTGGCCCGCCGCACCGATCCGCACGGCGCGCGGGATCTGGTGCTGCCGTACAACGCCGTGGTGCTGCATGCCGGCAACAAGGTGATCTCCAAGTCGCTCAGCCGGATCGCCGTGCATTTCGATGACGGCAAGCTGCTGGCCGAAGCCAACGGGCAGGCCTCCGCCACCGTCAGCCGCGCGGACGCGACCCTGCCGGACAGCATCCGCAACCGCCTGATCCGCAAGCGCAACGCCACCGATGCCGATGCCTCGGTCGATCCGATGACCGATCCCACCGTGCGCGCCGCGCTGGCCAAGGCGAGCTTCGAGCTGCTGATCGGCTTCCAGCTCACCGACGAGCAGCTCGCCTACAACGCAACGCGCTGAGGCTGTTTCGCAAAGCGCCATCCGGCGCTTTGCCGCACCGGCCCGCTCCCCCACCCGGCCACCCATAGAATACTGCCGTTGGGTGGCCGGGTGGGGGAGCGGGCCGGTGCGGCCTTGGAAATGCGCTCTTCCGCGCATTTCCAAGCAGCCTCTAGGAGCGCCGGTTCCCCATCTTTCCGATTGCAAAGTCCATCATCGCCGATTGACTCCGGCGCACGGCTCGGCCACTCGGAATTCGCTTCCGGCGGGAAACCGTCGGCTGCACGCGCGGGAGAGCGCGCCGGAGGGGCCTCAGGCCCGGACGGCACCGCCGAAGGAGCAACCGCCCCGGAATCTCTCAGGCCTAAGGACCGCGCGGGCAGACAAGGGCACTCTGGAAAGCGAGCGCATGGCCGGGCAATCGGCCGATCGCTCCACCGAAGGGGTAAGCCGCGCGCCGGATGATGACGGCGGACGGTGAAAGCTCTCAGGTTCCGTGACAGAGGGGGCGAGGATGCAGGTGGCGATTCCCGCCGCTGTGCCTCGCCTGACCACGCACGGAGCGCCTGATGACCGACACGATTCCCGATACCGACATCGTCGAGAACGCGCCCGAGACGCTGCCGCTGGATGCCTGGCATCGTGCGCGTGGCGCCCGCATGGTCGAGTTCGCCGGCTACAACATGCCGATCCAGTATGAAGGCATCATGGCCGAGCATCTCTGGACGCGCGAGCATGCCGGCCTGTTCGACGTTTCCCACATGGGCCAGCTTCTCTTCACCGCCGAGGCAGAGGGCGTGGACGTCGCCTCCGCGCTGGAGGCGCTGCTGCCGGCCGACGTGAAGGGGCTGGGCGAGGGGCGCCAGCGCTACTCGCTGCTGCTCGCCGACAATGGCGGCATCCTGGACGATCTGATGGTCACGCGCCTGCCTGCCGCTTCGCCGTTCGAAGTGGAGGGCGGCTACTACATGGTCGTCAACGGCGCGACCAAGTGGGACGATATCGGCCATCTGCGCGAGCATCTCTCTGACGACATTACCCTCAGCCACCTCTACGAGCAGGCGCTGCTGGCGGTGCAGGGGCCTGAGGCCGTCACCGCGCTCGCCCGCATCGCGCCGGGCGTCGAGGCGCTCACCTTCATGACCTCCGGCGCCTTCAAGGTGGCGGGCGTGGACTGCTGGGTGAGCCGCTCGGGCTATACCGGTGAGGACGGCTACGAAATCTCCATCCCGGCCGATCAGGTGGTCGCCGTCGCCGATGCGCTCTGCGCCCAGCCGGAGGTGAAGCCGATCGGACTCGGCGCGCGCGACTCGCTGCGCCTCGAAGCCGGCCTGCCGCTCTACGGCCATGATCTGGACGAAGAGACGACGCCGGTTGCCGCCGATCTCGGCTTCGCGCTCTCCAAGCGCCGCCGTGAGGAGGGGGGCTTCCCCGGCCATGCCCGCATCATGCTGGAGCGTGAGCAGGGCTCGATCCTGAAGCGCGTCGGCCTGATCGTCGAAGGCCGCCAGCCGGTGCGCGAAGGCGCCGCCGTGCTCGATGCCGAGGGCCGCGACGTGGGCCGCGTCACCTCCGGCGGTCATTCGCCTTCGCTCGGTAAGGCGATCGCGATGGCCTATGTGCCGCTGGCGATGGCCGCGGCCGGCACCGCCGTCACGCTCAGCCAGCGCGGCAAGATCTTCACCGGCATCGTCACCCCGATGCCGTTCGTCCCCCACCGTTATCACCGCAAGGGAGCCTGATAGTCATGGCACAGATCTTCTTCACGACCGACCATGAGTGGATCGCCGTCGACGGCTCCACCGCCACCGTCGGCATCACCGATTATGCCCAGTCGCAGCTCGGCGACATCGTGTTCGCCGAAGTGCCGCCGGTCGGCACCAAGGTGGAAAAGGGCAAGGAAGCCGCCGTCGTCGAGTCGGTGAAGGCCGCCTCCGACGTCTACGCTCCCGTCACCGGCGAAGTGATCGAGGCGAATGCGGAGCTGGAAGCCGATCCGGCGCTGGTCAACACCTCGCCCGAGCAGGACGGCTGGTTCTTCAAGCTGACGCTGGCCAACCCGGCTGAGCTGGAAGGCCTGATGGACGAGGCCGCCTACAAGGCGTTCGTCGAAGGCCTCTGAGGCGCGATCCATGAACCCGATCGTGCTGGGCGAAATCGAAGCGTGTGCGGCGGGCGTGGCGCCTGCGGCACGTCCTTCGACAAGCTCAGGACGAGCGGGTGGAGGGCTGTCATGACGGTCGGAAGACTCGGCTTCATGAACCCGTTCGTGCTGAGCGAAGTCGAAGCACGTGCGACGGGCGGATTGCCTGAAGCGCGCCCTTCGACCGGCTCGGCACGAACGCGAGCCATGTCATGACCGTCAACAAGACCAGCCGCTGGGATGCCGCCGATTACGGCCGCAACGCCGCCTTCGTGCCGGCGCTCGGTGCGCCGGTGGTGGAGCTGCTTGCCCCGCAGGCCGGCGAGCGCATCCTTGATCTGGGGTGCGGCGACGGTACGCTGACGGTGACGCTGGTGGAAGCCGGCGCGATCGTCACCGGCGTCGATGCCTCGCCGGAGATGGTCGCGGCGGCCACGGCGCTGGGCCTCGATGCCCATGTCGTCGACGGCCAGCGGCTCGATTTCCTCCCGCAGTTCGACGCCGTCTTCTCCAACGCGGCGCTCCACTGGATGCTCGATCCCTCCGCGGTCGCGCAGGGCGTGTTCCGCGCGCTGAAGCCCGGCGGCCGCTTCGTCGGCGAGATGGGTGGTGCGGGTAACATCGCCACGCTGCGCGCCGCTCTCCATGTCGAACTCGCCGAGCGCGGCTACGCCATGCCGGGCGGCGACCCGCAATGGTATGCCAGCGCCGAAGAGTTCACCGCCGTCTATCAGGCCGCCGGCTTCGTGGATGTGAACGCCCATCTCATCCCCCGCCCGACGCCGCTGCCGGCCGGAGTTGCCGGCTGGCTCAAGACTTTCCGCACCGGCTTCCTCGACGCGGCCGGTGTGCCCGACGAGGAGCAGCCCGCCGTCGCCGAGGCTGTCGAGCGCCGCCTCGAGCCCCTGTTCCGCCAGCCCGATGGAAGCTGGCTCGCCGATTATGTCCGCCTCCGCTTTTCGATGAGGAAGCCTCTCTGATGCGTTACCTACCCCTTGAGCCTGCCGACCGGCAGGCGATGCTGGGCGTGATCGGCGCCGGCTCGGTCCACGACCTGTTCGTCGACGTGCCGGCCGCCGCCCGCCTTTCCGGGCCTGTCGCGGGCCTGCCGATGCACCAGTCCGAACAGGCGGTGGAACGGCAGCTTACCAAGCTCGCGCGGATGAACCAGGCGGCGGGCGACCAGCCCTTCTTCCTGGGGGCCGGCGCCTACAGGCATCACGTCCCCGCCAGCGTGGATCATATCATCCAGCGCGGCGAGTTCCTGACCAGCTACACGCCCTACCAGCCGGAAATCGCACAGGGCACGCTGCAGGCGCTGTTCGAATTCCAGACGCAGGTCGCGCGGCTCTATGGCTGCGAGGTGGCCAACGCCTCCATGTATGACGGCTCGACCGCCTGCTGGGAGGCGATCGTGATGGCGCGGCGCATCACCCGGCGCGGCAAGGCGCTGCTCTCGGCCGGCCTGCACCCGCATTACGTCTCCGTCTGCACCACGATGGCCAAGTTCACCGGCGACGACCTGCGCACCGCGCTGCCGACGCTGACGGACGGCGCGCCCGCCGACGACGGCAAGGCGCTGATCGAGGCGATCGACGGCGATACGAGCTGCGTCGTCGTCCAGTATCCGAACATCCTCGGCCATGTGACCGACCTTTCCGAGATCGCCGCCGCCGCCCACGCCAAGGGCGCGCTGCTGATCGCGGTCGTCACCGAGCCGGTGGCGCTGGGCCTCTTGAAGGCACCCGGCGAGATGGGCGCGGATATCGTGGTGGGCGAGGGCCAGTCGCTGGGCGTCGGCCTCAACTTCGGCGGGCCGTATGTCGGCCTGTTCGCCTGTGCGGACAAGCATGTCCGCCAGATGCCGGGCCGTCTGGCCGGCGAGACGGTGGATGCGGCGGGCCAGCGCGGCTTCGTGCTGACGCTCTCCACCCGCGAGCAGCATATCCGCCGCGAGAAGGCGACGTCGAACATCTGCACCAACTCGGGGCTGTGCGCGCTCGCCTTCACCGTCCACATGACGCTGCTGGGCGAGAAGGGCCTGCGCGAGCTCGCCACCCTCAACCACGCGCTGGCGGTGGACGCGGCCGAGACGCTGGCCAAGGTGCCGGGGGTCGAGCTCGTCAACGGGCCGTTCTTCAACGAGTTCACGCTGCGCCTGTCCAAGGCCGCCCGTCCGGTGGTGCAGACGATGGCGCGTAACGGCGTGCTGGGCGGCGTGTCGCTCGGCCGGCTCTATCCGGGCGTCGAGACGCTGGAAAAGGGCCTGGTCGTGGCCGTCACCGAGACGACCACCACGGAAGATGTTGCCGCTCTGGCGGGTGCGCTCGAGGAGGCGCTGGCATGACGATTAATCAATCCGGATGGCGCCCGGAAGCGCCCGTCCAGGGTGGCCTTGAGGCTGCCCCCACCTTCACCGGCAACAAGGCGCTGATGCTGGAGGAGCCGCTGCTGTTCGAAATCGGTGCGACCGATCGCACCGGCGTCGATCTGGCCGAAGCCCCCAAGGTGAAGAGCCGCCTCGCCGGACTCGAGCGGAACCGCCCGATCGGCCTGCCGGGCCTCTCCGAGCCGGAGGCGGTGCGCCACTATACGCGCCTCAGCCGACAGAATTACGCGATCGACCTCGGCCTCTTCCCGCTCGGCTCGTGCACGATGAAGCACAATCCGCGCCTCAACGAGAAGATGGCCCGCCTGCCCGGTTTCGCCGATCTGCACCCGCTCACCCCGGTGGACGGCACGCAGGGCGCGCTGGCGCTGATCCATCTGGTCGGCGAATGGCTGAAGACGCTCACCAACATGCCCGGCATCGCGATGAGCCCCAAGGCGGGCGCCCATGGCGAGCTGTGCGGCCTGCTGGCGATCCGCGCCGCGCATGAGGCGAAGGGCGATGCCCGCAAGACCATCCTCGTCCCCGAGAGCGCGCACGGCACCAACCCCGCCACCGCGGCCTTCGCCGGCTATGCGGTGAAGGGCATTCCGGCGACGGAAGACGGCCGTGTCGATCTGGAGGCCCTCAAGGCCGCGCTGACGCCGGACGTGGCGGGCGTGATGATCACCAACCCGAACACCTGCGGCCTGTTCGAGCGGGACATGATCGCGATCGGCGAGGCGGTTCACGCGATCGGCGGCTATGTCTATTGCGACGGCGCCAACTTCAACGCGATCGTCGGGAAGGTCCGCCCCGGCGACCTCGGCGTCGATGCGATGCACATCAACCTGCACAAGACCTTCTCCACCCCGCATGGCGGCGGCGGACCGGGCTCCGGCCCGGTGGTCTTCTCGGCAGCGCTGGCGCCCTATGCGCCGCTGCCCTTCGTCGAGAAGCACTCTGGTCCTTCGGGCGATCGCTATGCCCTCGTCGAGGAAGAGACGGTGGGTGAGGAAGGCCACTCCAACGCCTTCGGCCGCATGGTGGCCTTCCATGGGCAGATGGGCATGTTCGTCCGCGCGGCGGCCTACATGATGAGCCACGGCGCCGACGGCCTCCGTCAGGTGAGCGAGGACGCCGTCCTCTCCGCCAATTACATCCTGCGCTCGCTGGAGAGCACGCTGGACGCGCCGTTCGCGGCTTCCGGGCCGTGCATGCACGAAGCGATCTTCTCGGATGCGGGCTTCGCCGAGGGCTTCTCGACGCTGGACGTGGCGAAGGGGCTCATCGACGAGGGTTTCCACCCGATGACGATGTACTTCCCGCTCGTCGTCCACGGCGCGATGCTGATCGAGCCGACCGAGACGGAGAGCAAGGCCGCGCTCGATCAGTTCATCGGCGCGCTGCGCTCGGTGGCGGAGCGGGCGAAGTCGGGCGATGCCGCGCTGAAGGCCGCGCCGGTCCATGCGCCGCGTCGCCGCCTCGACGAGACGGCCGCCGCGCGCAAGCCGGTGCTCGTGTGGAAGGATCCGGCGCCCGCCATCGCGGCGGAGTGACGTCCGTTTCGCTCCCTGCGACGCTCACGATGGTGGCGCGCGCAGGGAGCGAGGGACATGGCCGGGCGGTACAATGCCGCCCGGCTCCTCTCCAACTGTGAATTCCTGAACTGTTACTGCGCCTTGGGCGCCTCGGCGGCCGGCTTCTTGGCAGCCATCTTCTTCGCCGCATGATGCTTCTTGGCGGTGTGCTTCTTCATCTTGTGCGAGCTCCAGCCCGGCTTCTGGACACACCGATCCGTGACCGTGCGCGAGCAGGCCGGCAGACTGCTGTCACCGGCGGGGGCCGCGTCCTGGGCGATGGCGGCGGTGCTGAGAGCGAGCACGGACGCGAAAAGGATGATCTTCATTCTCGTTCCTCCAACCGTAATCGGCGAGTGACGAAGTCTCGCGATGGGCGAAACACGGCGCACGGCGGCGGGTTCCATGACAATTTATAAGATGTTGGCCGATTTCTTCCGTTTCCGGCCCGCAACGAGGCCAATTCGGCGGCGAAACGAGAGATTGGCCCATTTTGAGGGGAGAAGCCGCACGCATCGCACGGTATTGCGATCGGGGCATGATCTGCGACGTTCGGGGATCCTGCTCGCCCATCTCTCCGTCCCCATGGCTATTCAACTCCCCTGCTGGCTCATCGTCGCTTGCCCGGGATTCTGACCGTAGCCGCCTTATGGCTCGGCGCCTTCGCCGGAACCGCGGGTTGCATGATGCGGGAGATCACGCAGCGGGAATATATCGAAAGCCTATAGCCACCGCGCTGCCGGCAGTGAGCTTTGTTGTATTGTTGCCTGTCGGGATGTCGACAGGAACAGTGTGGAAAGTCAAATATCGTAGAAAGTGTGCATTACGACATTCATGGAGGCATCATTTTATTTTCAGGTTGTCATACTGACAGACAGATTTTCGAAAAATATTACAGACAATGAAGCATTCTGGTTGATCCATATAAATTTAGCATGAACGATCGATTTGGTTTTTGCGAAAAATTTTTAGAAAATTGATAAAGCCTCGTTGCGCATTCATTCGATAGTGCAGTATCGGCGCGCGTCGATGCCGCGACGTACTGTCGCTGTTTCCGGAAATTGCGATTTCACGAGAAGGAGGCTGCGCTAAGCGGCGGTGTCGTCGTGGGGGTTGGCGGATTTCAATATCTGTCCGTGTTAGTTGTGTAGGGGGAGTAATGAATTTGAAATATTGGCCGTTGACGAGTCTTGCGCTTCTTGCAGGATGTTCGGGGACGGATGGGCCGCCACCGGTCCCGAGGCTTGCGGTGATGCTTGCGCCGTCGGCCCAGAGCCAAACTGCGCGCGAGGATGATTCGGTCGCAACCTTCACGGTGAAGGCCAGCTTCACCGGCGCCAGCAAGGATCCGATCCTTCCGAATGTCACCTATGATCCAAATTTGCTGGCACAGCAGGGCGATATCGTTCGGAACGGCAACAGCTTTGAGGTGACGTTCAAGACGCTGAGCGGACTTGGAGCCAATAAATATTCGAGTGCGATCGCATTCCGCCTATGCCGTGACGCCAAGTGCGGAACAGTCTATCCCGGATCGGAGCAGAGCTTCACCTATACGCTGGATGTGGCGCTGAACGACTGGACGACGATGCAGCGTAACCCGGCGCATACTGGCTATGTCCACGCCACGTTCGATCCGGCGAGCTTCGCCAAGGCGTGGGAATTCGGTAGCGCTACATCTGTCGGATTCCGTCCGGTGGCGGCACGTGCGGGCACGGTATTTGTTTCGCAGAACAACAACGCGGGCTCCGCGTCAGTTCTCGCGCTCAATGGCAGGGATGGGAGCGAGCAGTGGCACTACTCTCTCGGCGCCTCTGGCTATTACGGCGGTCCCGCGCTGGAGGGCGACCAAGTACTGATCAGCAGCATGACCGTCTCGTCGGACAATAATCCGATGACAGTGCTGAAGGCGGATGATGGGCAGTTCGTGCGCAACTTCATCTTTCCGGCGCAATGGTCTTCATTCGCCCAGCCCACGCCGTACGCGGGCCGGGCGTTCATCGCCTCGGGCTATTACGGCAATATCGTATACAGCTTCGATCTGGCCAGCGGCGTGCCCGCCTGGACGGCAAATGGCGTGAGCGGCAGGATATGGGACGGGGAAGCGCCCGCAGCCGACGAGCGCTATATCTACTATTATTCCGGAAGCCTTGACCTGTTCGACCGCGCGACGGGTGTACTGGTCAAGAGTATCGAGGATCCCTTCTGGCAATGGTACGGCTATTCCTATCAGGGAGGCCCGATCCTGGGCTCGACAAATCATGTCATCGCCTATTCCGGCACTACGGGCGGCGCGTTGCCGCTGGTGGATTATGACATCCTGAACGGAAAATATCGCTGGCGGACCGCTAGTGGCTATAACAATACGCCCGCCTTTGCGAAGGGCGTACTCTACGCCGGAAGCACCCAATACCACCAGTTCGATGCCATCGACGAGAATAGCGGCAAACCGCTATGGTCCTGGCCGCTCCCGGCCGACGAGTCGTTTCTTGGCAATGTGGTGGTGACGGATACGTTGGTATTTTTCAGCACGAACAAGGCCGTCTACGCAGTGGCGCTCGACGGGAAGCATGAAACCAAGTGGAAGGCTCCTGTGAGCGGTTCGCTGGCGATTACGCCCGATGCAAAGCTGGTGGTATCGCCCGTGCAGGGGGTCACCGGTGCGAAGCTGACGGCCTTCAG
>Ga0207711_10003789_pt1 | contig 13009 bp, 8 predicted proteins | sample KBSS34metaG_FD_184401 | JGI IMG/M metagenome (GOLD analysis project Ga0207711, IMG submission 184401) | Switchgrass rhizosphere microbial communities from Kellogg Biological Station, Michigan, USA - KBS S3-4 metaG (SPAdes) (version 2) | ecosystem: Host-associated > Plants > Roots > Rhizosphere >...
GCCGAATATCTTTCTCGTCGATGTAACGACCGACGAAGTCCCGGCCATGAAGGAGTTCTTTCGCACCCAGCCGGGAGTTCAAGCCGGTGAAAAGGCGGCGCTCGATCTATTGCCTGTCGTGAGCGGACGATTCGTTTCGCTGAATGGAGTTGCGATTGAGCAATTGAAGACGGAGCACTTTCCCAGGCGCATGCTGGAGAGCGTTTCACTGAGTTGGGCAGATGCGCTGCCCGAGGGCGACAAGATTCGCCAGGGTAAGTGGTTTACCAGCGCAAATGCCTACGAAATCGCGATCGATGAAGGCATAGCACAGCGCATTCATGTCGGTGTGGGATCGGCAGTCGAGGTAGAAGTAGATGGACAAGAGCTGCCGTTGAAAGTTGTGGCTACATTCCGTTCCGATGAACAGCACATCGCAGGCCGTGCAGGTTTTCTGATGCCGTCCGGATTGCTGAAGGATGCTGCGACCGTCTGGTATGGGGCAGCCCGGGTGGATTCAAAACAGGTCGGCCAGATCGAACGCGCCCTCTTCACGCAGTTTCCTACTGTGACCGTCATCAACCTTGCCGATGTGCTTGACCGCATTGAAACGGTCGTAGGGCAGATCACGTTTGTCGTGCGCTTTCTTGCCGGCTTCTCGATCTTCGCCGGGCTGATGATTCTTGCTTCTTCGATTGCAAGCACACGCTTTCGCCGCACACGCGAAGCGGTCGTTCTCAAGACGCTCGGAGCTACGCGTGGCCGCATCATCCGCATCTTTTCCGTCGAGTTCAGCGTACTTGGTTTGCTTGCTGGCACGGTGGGCGCGGTCTTTGCAAATCTGTTGACGCGCGTACTGCTGATCAAGCTCGAAGCGCAATGGCACTTCGAGTGGCGTGCTACATTGATCGCGCTGGTTGGCACGGCGATACTGGCCGCAGGCACTGGGTGGCTGGCGAGTTATCGCATCCTAGGGCTGCGGCCATTGGAAGTGTTACGGGAGGAGTAGTTAACTCTCCTCCACCTCTACTTCCGGAAGAACATCCTGATCGCCAGCGAACATCACGTACAGGGTTGGCAACAAGAATATTCCGATAACAAGATTCGCCAGCAATCCGCCGACAATCACGATGGCAAATGGGCGTTGCGAGTCGGAGCCAATGGCATGCGAGAGCGCAGCGGGCATGAGGCCGAGCGTAGCTACAAGCATGGTCATCATGATGGGACGCAGCCTCAGTACCGCTCCTTCTACAGCGGCATTAATGATGTGCTCTTTACTCCAAACGCGCATGCGGTTGCTCTGTGCTTTAGGGTGCCAGCGAGCGCGCAGTTGATTGATGAACTCAATCATGATCACCCCGGTTTGCACGGAAACACCAAAGAGTGCAAGGAAGCCGACAGCAGATGAGACTGAGAAGTTGGTATGCGTCAGGAATAGCGCAAGTGGCCCACCGATTGAAGCCATAATGACGCTTACGAGAATCAGTACCGCCCACTTCATGGAGCGGAACATCGCATACAAGATGAGGAAGATAACCAGCATGGTGATTGGGATAACGATAGCCATGCGTTTATTGGCGCGCTTCTGGCTTTCGTATTCGCCGGCCCATTCGAGGTGGTATCCGGGAGGCAATGGCACATTGCGGCTGACCTTGTTAATGGCTTCCTCTACCGTTGAGCCGAGGTCGCGGCCTTTGACTGAGTATTTGATTGCGATGTAGCGCTGGCTTTCTTCGCGATAGATTTCTTCCGCACCATCATCTGTCGATACACGGGTTAATTGTGCGAGAGAGACACGTTCGCCAGACGGAGCAAGCAGCCGCGCATTGGCGATAGCTTCACGTGTATCGCGAAACTCCTGTTGGTAGCGCAGTGTCACGTCGTATCGTGCCTCGCCCTGTTGCAACTGAGTCACGGCGTTTGCGCCGATAGCTGTCTGAACAGCATCCTGAATGTCGGCTACGTTGATGCCCCAGCGCGCAGCAGCAGCGCGGTCGACGGTGAAGTTGAGATTGGGTTGGCCGATGATGCGGAAGATACCGATGTCTTCTACGCCTGGGATGGCTTGCATCTGAGACTGAATCGCTTCGGCCTTGTGCTCCAGCGTGCGCAGGTCGTCGCCATAGAGCTTCACAGCCAGCTCGCCCTTTACGCCTGACACGGCTTCTTCCATGTTGTCGGAGATGGGCTGCGAAAAATTCCAGAGCACGCCAGGAAACTTCTCCAGCTCCTTGTCGATCGCGGCAATGAGAGCTTCCTTGTTCTGATGAAAAACTGGTCGCCAGTCTTCTTTTCGCTTGAGGTCGACAAAGTATTCAGTGTTGAAAAAGCCGGTAACATCGGTGCCATCATCTGGACGGCCTGTCTGACTTACGACCTGCGTAACTTCAGGAAATGAAGCCATGACCTGCCGCGCTCGATTGGTGAAATCGATGCTGGTGGTGGGTCCCACGCTCGGCGGCATCGTGCCGCGGACCCAGATGGACCCCTCATCGAGATGCGGAAGAAACTCGGAACCAATTGGACCACCGATGGTCAGATATACGGCAATAGCAAAGAGCACGGTCGCGATGCCTACGGTGATGCGATTGTGCATGACTGCGGCGCGCACGGCTGTGCGGTAGTGGTGCGTAAGCCACTCCATCACAGGGTTCTCCCACTCCTTTGCGCCCTTGCTGAAGAACATCGCAGCAAGGACTGGAGCGACGATGATCGCAAAGACCAAGGCACCGAGCAGAGCAAAGGTTACTGTCCAGGCCATCGGCTTGAAGAGACGCCCTTCGACGGCCTGCAGTGTGAAGATGGGCAGGTACGAGGTGATGATGATGCCACGTGCGAAGAAGACTGGCCGTTGTACTTCGAGTGTAGCTTCGCGGATTTTCTGGAGTGGTGAGCGTTTGTTGTTGGGATAGGAGAGGTGGCGGATGATGTTTTCCATCATCACGACAGAGCCATCGACAACCATGCCAAAATCGAGCGCACCCAGCGAAAGTAGATTTGCTGGAATATGGCTCAGATCAAGGCAGATGGAAGCGAAGAGCAATGCGAAAGGGATGGTGAGCGTAACGATGATGGCGCCGCGCACATTTCCCAGAAAGAGGAAGAGAATGAGAGATACGAGCAGTACGCCTTCGAGCAGATTATGTTCGACGGTTTCGACGGTGAAGGCGACGAGCTTGGAGCGGTCGAGGAAGGGAACAATCTTCACACCCTTGGGCAGGATGCGTGAGTTGAGTTCATCGACCTTGGCGTGAATCCCCTGCAGGACAGGGTCGGAATCCGCACCCTTCTGCAGCAGGACCGTGCCTTCGACTGTGTCGGGATTGTCGATGATAGAGCCATCGGCGAGGTGGGTTGCACGGCCGATCTGCCCGAGGCGAATCTTCGGACCCTGCTCGACGATGGCAATGTCGCGTACACGGATGGCAGCGCCGTTCACGGATTTTACAACCGTGTTTGCGATGTCTTGTGCCGTAGTGAACAGGCCAAGGGATTGCACGTTGATCTGCTGCGCACCCTGCTCGATAAAGCTGCCGCCGCCGTTGGAGTTGTTGTTGGCAAGCTGTTGCTCTACCTGGCTGATGGTCAAGCCATACGAGACCATTTTGTCCGGATCGAGCTTGACCTGGAACTCTTTCGTGGGGCCGCCAAAACTGGCGACATCCACAACACCTTTGACACCCTTGAATTGTTTTTCGAGAGACCAGTCTTCGAGAGACTTCTTCTCCATGACGTCGTATGCAGGATTGGTGCTCTCGACGGTGTACCAGTAGATCTGGCCTACAGGGCTCCAGTCCGTGCCCATCTGAGGAATCAATCCCGCGGGTAGGCTCACCTGATTGAGGCGCTCCATCACATGCTCGCGATTGATGTCGCTGGTGGAGTCGTCATCGAAGATGAGCATCAGGCTTGAAAGGCCCGCCAGCGAACTGGAACGCAGATGAACGAGGTGCGGCATTCCAGCCATCTGTATCTCAACCGGCACAGTGACTTGCCGCTCGATTTCCTCGGCGCTGCGGCCTGGCCATTGTGTGATGACAGTGACGTAGTTGTTGGCTACGTCTGGATAGGCCTCGATGGGGAGATTGCGGAAAGAGAGCACTCCCCAGCCTGTGAGCAAAGCAACGCCGCCCAGTACAAGCCAGCGATTCTTGAGTCCAAAATCGACAAGAGCACGGATCATTTATTGTGCTCCTTGTGTCTCGAGCAGCAGTGCGTTGGCAACAACCTGCTGACCAGGGGCTAGGCCTGAAAGAATCTCCTGCCGGCTTCCGTCGAGCATGCGGCCGCCGTGAACCTCCGTTCGCTTAAACTGATTTGCCTGTCCTGAACCGGCAGCCACGAAGACCCAGTCGCGATCATGCAGATGTAGGACCGCCGATGCCGGTACGACTGCATGCGTCTCCTGCTTGTGGCTGGCAAAGGTTGCTGTCACGAACATGCCGAGCTTGAGGATGCCCGGATTTGATACCTCAACACGCACCTTTGCCGAACGCAGTGTTGGGTCGAGGACGGGACCAATATCACTGACGCGGCCGGTAAGAGTTTTGTCGGGATAGGCGTTGATGTGAATCTGCGCGGTATCCCCTAACGCGAGCTTGGCCAGATCGCTCTCGAAGACATCGCAGAGAATCCACACACGCGAGAGGTCGGCGATGGTAAAGGCCGTGGAAGAGCCGGAGTATGTGATGCCGGCTGCCGCTGCGTTGGTCACATTCTGGGCAACGATCACGCCTGAGGTTGGCGCATACACACCGACGACACTGGACGGATGCGACTTATCGACTCCGTACAGCTTCAACTGCTCATCTGCTGCTGTAAGGCTTTCCTTTGCGTCGTTCTCGGCGTTCTCTGCCTGCTCAAGCTGCGATTGCGCGACAGCACCGTGATCGAAGAGTTCCTTGGCGCGCAGGTAGGCCTTGTTGGTGAGCTGCTCGTCGTTGACCGCCTTGCGGTAGGCGGCCCAGGCGTTGGTGACGTCAGTGCTTTGCACCTTCATCAACAGGTCGCCTTTCTTCACGGCATCATCCAGGCGCGCATGAATCTCAACAACTCGCCCGCTGGCTAGTGAAACCACAGGGACGGTGCGTGAAACATCGGGCGCGACTGAGCCAGTCGCGGTTAGAGTGCCCGCCACCTGTATTCCCTGTGCGGTCTGGAGCGGAAATTGAGACGCCTTCGACGCATCCACTGAAATCACATCCATGTCGGCAACTTGGGTGACCTTTGCGGGAGGCGGAGCGCCATCGCCTGTCTCTTGCTTCTTGCATCCTGCGATGGTTACAGCCATCACGGAGAGCACCGCACACATTGTTCTTGCTGAAATCACGGAATCACCTCACGTCCTACTGCCAGATTCAACTGGCTTGCCGCGGTTAAATATGTGCCTACAAGTTGCAGATATGCCAACTGGACAGTGCGGTAATCGCTCTGTGCGTTGAGAAAATCCATCAACGAAGCGCCACCGTGCTGGTAGGAGAAAGTCACCGTGTCGCGTACTCGCGTGGACTGCTGCAGGTACTTTTCCTTGTAGGGCTTGAGCAGTGAAATATCGCTTGCCACTTGCGCATACGATGAGTCCACATCGCTAAAGACCTGCGAACGCGCTGCATCGCCCGATTGCTGCGCTCTCGCGATGTCGATCTTGGTGCGCTGCTTCTCGCCCTGATTGCGGTCAAAGATTCGCAGCGGCACGTTGACGCTAAGGCCAAGCGAGTTCACATCATTGGGATTGTTGAAGGATGGGTTATGCGTCCACCAGCCGCTCAAGGTCGGATCCGTTGACCCGTTGGCGATTGCAAGCTTGTGCTGCGCTGTTGAAAGCTCAATGGACTGGAGCGCGGCTCGCAGGTCGGGTCTGGCGTCGAGAGCCGTTTGTCTAAGTTCCTCAAGAGGCTTGAGGTCCGGCGAATAGTCGAAGCTGCCTTCGGGCTCAAACTCGTCCACTGGTGTGCGGTCATTGAGCATCTGCAGCAGTTCGATCTTTGCAGTACGCAGATTGACCAACGCGTTCTGCATCTCGGCTTCGTACTGCACACGCTGCAACTCGATGCGGTCGAGGTCGATCTGAGCAATATCGCCGGCATGAAAACGCTGACGGCTGATGTCGATGATCTTGTCGTAGTAGTCGAGGCTGTCGCGAGAGAGGGCGACGATTGCCCTGGCCTCCAGGGCCTGAACGAAGGCTGCGCGGAGGGTGAACTCAAGGTTTCGCTTCAGATCTTCATGGCTCGATCCGGCAACGAGTGTCGCGTCTTTTGCCGCTTCTGTCCTGAGTTCGCGCTTGTGTTGCCGCTCGTGTAGATAGCCCACCATGGTCTGGTACTGGGTACCGCTCAGCGGCTGCCATACGCCGTTGTTCGGGGCAAGCTGCGTACCGTCGGTGGAAAAGGTGAGCTGCGGGTTGGGACGAAGGTGAGCGGTGACTTCAGCAGCGCGGGCCTCATCCACAGCAAGTGCGTCTGCCTTTAGCGACGGATTTGCCGCTTCAAACCTCGACTTAACCTGCTCCCAGTTGAGCGTGAGCTGTGCAAAACTTTGCTTTGCACCAAAGCAAAGCCACAGCGCGAGCACGCTGCAATACAACCATTTGTTACTACGCATGAAACCCTCGAGACAACGCACACCATGATGGTTGCCTGGTCAAAACTGTTTGGGATTTTTTGAAGGAAAAGGGGAGTTCTTAAGCCTGAACGCGAGGAGGCGGACGGCTATCTACGGATGGACTCACGAAAAGCGGAGCAATTGCTGCTCTGTCATCCGAGCTTGTGAAACGAGAAACCACGCCCAGGAGAAGCACGGAGAGCTCCCGCTCCTGTACGCCAAGCGCGATCGGCACAATCGACGGATGGAGCTCGTCAATATGCAGAGCACGGCGCAGGCAGGCATCGGTTTCAGCAGCCCCTTGCATCGCCATGAGGTCATCGCTGAGTGAGATGACAGGCAGCAGCAACAAGACAATCATCGCAAGAGCGAGCAACTGCGTGTGCACCGGAATCCGGTGGCTGGCGCTACCAGAGGCGCATAGGCGCAGCCAAAACCAGACCAGTCCGAGCGAGCAGAGAGCCCAGGCGAGATTGAGTAGGATTTCCATTCCTCATCAAAGTCTACCGCAGGCGTCCTTCCGATTCCATCGGATGCAGCAGTCGGAGGAATCTATCCGGCTACGTCTATTGCATCCACGTCTTCCGCGGCTACCTCACGGCATTGACCGCCAGCCCCTATTCCTCGTATGATTTGTGAGTTGGCTGCTTCGGTCCGACTCCCATTCGTGACCGCAGTCATGGCAAGCGTAAACGACTCGTTGCCCCATCGTTCAATGGTAGGACAGCTGACTCTGACTCAGCATATCGTGGTTCGAATCCATGTGGGGCAACCAATTCATTTTCAATAATTTAAGACCGTAGCCGCCGATTTTTTTCCTGCTCCCTCAGGCGCAGGAACAGGCTCATACCGCCGCCTTGAACGAGGATGGAAAAAACGACTACGACGTATGTTGTGGCGAGTATCCACGCGCGCCCCAGCTCGTCGGGGACGGCGAGCGCAAGGGCAATGGATAGCCCTCCTCGTAATCCACCCCAGGTAAGAATCGAGACGGAGCCGGTCTTCGAACGAATCGCAAGACGGATAGCCCAAAGAAGTGTTCCCGCGACTATAAGCCGGACGGCCAGAACGAGGAATATGGCGGTGAGTCCGGTTTCTGCGGTAGCAGCAGGGAAGCGTATGGCTAATGCTTCGAGGCCAAGCAAGACGAAGAGAACAGCATTCTGAACCTCATCGATGACCTCCCAGAACTGGTCCATGCGATGCTGATCGAGCAACTCCTCTGGAATTTTCGAGAGGAAATAGCGCAGGGCGATGCCGGCAACGACTGCTTCGAGAGGCGCAGATAGATGCCAATAGTCTGCCAGGGCGTAGCCGCCGAGAGCCAGGGCAATCGAGCAGAGCAGGTCGACCTGGAACTCCTCGACGCGGCGCATCAGGAAGGCACAAAGCCACGCTGCAGAGATGCCGATGAGAATTCCGCCGCCACTTTGGATCAGTACAAGCAAGCCAATGTGTGTTGCAGAAGGAGAGGTTCCACGGGCCGCCTCTAGCGCCGCGAGGAAGAGCACCGCTGCAACACCGTCATTGAAGAGCGATTCTCCTGCCAGTTGTGCCTGCAATTCGGCGGGTACTGCAGCTCGTTTGAGCATTTCAAGGACGGCTATGGGGTCCGTAGGAGCGATCAGAGCTCCAAAGAGCAGACACTCGGACCAAGAGGCGCCCGCGCCCAACAGCGGCAATATTAGCCACATAGCCACAGCGACCAGTGAGGCGCAAAGCACGGTGCCTACAGTAGAGAGAACCAGGACTGGAAGCTTTTGCCGAAAGAGTTCGCGTAGATCGAGCAAAAACGCCCCGGCGAAGAGCAGCAGCGAGAGCATGCCGTGGAGGATGAGCGCTTCAAAGTCGAGCCTGCGAACCAACGAAACTGCGCCGGAGTGCAGCGCAGGGAACCAACCACTCAGCGCTGTCAAGAGCATTGAGGCGGTAACCGTCAGCAACATGGTGCCAACGGTGTTGGGAATCCTGAGCCAGCGCGAACTGAGCCACCCGAAGAGGGCAGCCGCACCGACCAGCAATCCCAGCACTGCGAGCGGAGACATGCGTTGCTTTTCCCCCAGGAATTTTCAGCGTAACAGCAAGAGAAAGGGCGGCCAACCGAATACGGTTACGCCGCCCTTGATTGGTTGCAATGGACCGAGAATCTAGAAGAGGCTCCAGAGCGCCTGATTGTAGACCTCGTGGTGATACTGCACCTCAGAGGCTTTGACAAAGGTTCCCAGGTGTCGCGGTGAGCGATCCGCAGCGGCCCGCTTTAGGTCCACAAACCGGCTCTGTACATCTGCGCCCAATATCTCCGCCACCCATTCGGAATGCGTAAAATCTTCCATTGCAGAGTAGATATTGTCAGGCAGGTACCGCTGCGCCTGGCGTAAGTTGTCGATCGATGCTACCTGTCCGTCGATGCCCGTCTTGAAAAGCGCATATAGAGTCAAGTATGGATTGGCATCAGGACCAACCGACCGCACCTCGACCCGCATCGACTTCGAATTGCCGATTGGAATGCGCACCATCGAGCCGCGATCCGTTGCCGAAGCCTTGATCTGGTTGGGTGCCTCGTAGTGTGGGTCAAGCCGTCGATAGGCATTCACGCTGGGGTTCATGATCAGGCAGATATCCAGCGCATGCGACAGGATGCGGTCCACATACTCCCACCCAAAGGTCGAGAGCTTTTCCACACCGTTTTCATCCCAGAAGAGGTTCGTCTTGCCCTTGGTGATCGACATGTTGGTGTGCATGCCGCTGCCGTTCACGCCTACCACGGGTTTTGGCAGATATGAGGCGGTGTAGCCCATATTATGGGCAATCTGTCGTGTGAGCAGCTTGTAGAGTTGGATCTGGTCAGCCGCTGCCACGACTTCGCCATAGCTATAGTTGATCTCAAACTGGCTCGGAGCTACTTCCGGATGGTCCTTCTCATTCTGGAAGCCCATTGCCCGCTGCACTTCTGCTGAAGTGTCGATAAACTGCCGCAACGGGTCGAGCGGTAGTGAATGGTAGTACCCGCCCGTGCTCACATACTCAAATTTGCCCGTTTCGTGGAAGCGCTGTTCGGCGTCCACGCCCTTGAACAGAAAGCCTTCAATCTCGTTCGCCGCGTTCAGGGTAAAGCCCTTCTCCTCGTACAGCCGATCGGAGTAACTCTTCAGGACACCCCTGAGGTCGCCACCGTAAGGCCGACCGTCCTTGGCGATAACCGTGCCGAAAACCAACACCTTACCCGTTCCAAATACGTCGGCGGGGATCCAGTAAAAGGCGCTCCAGTCGATGCCGAGGCGCAGATCGCTCTCGTTCTGCGCGGTAAATCCCCGGATCGATGAACCATCGAAGGTCAGGTTGTCGTAGCTGGCGATGAGGAACTTCTTGTCGTAGTCCAGCAGGTGCAGGCGGCCTTCCAGGTCCGAGAACAGTACGGTGATCGCCTTGATCCGCTTCTCGTCTGTAAGGTATTTCAGGCGGGCTTCCGTGATCTTGTCGGCGGGAACGCGCCCGAGGCGCTCACTCTTAGCCTGGAGGTTGAGTTCTTCGAGTTCCTCGTAACTGAGGGCGAGAAAGTTGCGATATTCGCTGGGCATAAGGCTCCTGAATTCAGAGTAGGGAATCGGCTGACAAGGCACTTGTCGCTGCCAGGGTCCGACGTTCCACTCAGAGGATCATCATATCGTGGTAAAGCCCGCAATCGGCCTGTTTCGACGGGTTTGGCCGGAGAAATCTTTACGTGTTCTTTATACATTGGGCCCTACCCTTAGAGGAGGTCGATTCCCTTCCTAATCAAAGAGGAGATTCATGGCGAAATACAAACTTGAATATATCTGGCTCGATGGCAACAAGCCTGTTCCGAGCCTGCGCGGCAAAACTCAGCTCAAGGATTTTGAGCAGCCACCCACTCTTGCAGATATTCCCAGCTGGGGTTTCGACGGCAGCTCGACCTTGCAGGCCGAGGGAAAAAGTTCGGATTGCGTTCTGAAGCCTGTTGCTCTTTATCCGGATGCGAGCCGCAAGAGCGCCTATATCGTCCTCAGTGAAGTCATGCACGCCGATGGCACACCGCACTCGACCAACTACCGTGCGACCATCGAAAATGATCCCGACCTCTGGGTCGGCTTGGAGCAGGAGTACTTCCTCTACAAGGACGGACGTCCGCTAGGCTTCCCGAAGGACGGCTTCCCGGCGCCTCAGGGCCCCTACTACTGCGGCGTGGGCTATAAGTACATGGGCAGCATCGCCCGCCAGATCGTCGAAGAGCATCTTGAGCTCTGCCTCGCGGCCGGCATCAATCACGAAGGCATCAATGCCGAGGTTGCGAAGGGCCAGTGGGAGTTCCAGATCTTTGCCAAAGGCTCCACCAAGGCCGCCGATGACGTTTGGACGGCTCGCTACCTGATGATGCGCCTCTGCGAGAAGTACGAAGTCGACGTCGAACTGCATTGCAAGCCGATCAGGGGTGACTGGAACGGTTCCGGCATGCACACTAATTTCTCCACGAAGTACATTCGTGAGGTTGGAGGCAAGGAGTACTTCGAGTCTCTGATGAAGGCCTTCTCCGACAACGTCGCCGAGCACATCGCCGTCTATGGTCCGGACAACCACCTGCGCCTCACCGGCCACCACGAAACCCAGGCGATCGACAAGTTCAGCTACGGCCTCTCCGACCGCGGCGCTTCAATCCGCCTGCCCATCAACTTCATCAAGAATGGATACCGCGGCTACCTGGAAGATCGTCGTCCGAATTCGCAGGGCGATCCTTATCAGATCGTTTCGCGCATCCTGCATACGATCAACAGCGTTCCCAAGCCGTAAGCACAACAATTCTGCCCGCTCATCCAGGCCACTTGATGGCGGATGGGCGGGCAGTTGTGTTTTCTGGCTTTCCTAGGGAGCTTGGCTCCTATTTGTGGTGGGCCACCAGGTACATGAGCAGCAGTATCACCACGGGAATCAGCGCCAGTCCGCCGTAGTAGAAGATGCTTCGCGAAAGATGCGACTTCCGCTTCTCCCATTCGCGCAGTTCAGTCCGGTCTTCGATTCCCACTTTGTCGAGATTTCGCAGGTCGTTGGCAAACTCGTGCGCTTTGGAGTACCGGTTTGAGGGGTCGCGTTCGAGAGCCCGGTAGATCACTTCCTGCAAATGGGGCGAGATCGACGGATCGGCCACCGTTGGTGGCGTCGGATGGTTCAGCAGGCGGTCGTTCATGACGGCCAGGGGCGAGGGACCGGAGAAGGGCAGCTTGCCGGTCAGCATTTCATAAAGAATGACGCCCATAGCAAAAATATCAGAGCGTGCGTCGCCGCGTTTGCCCTTTACCTGCTCGGGTGAGATATAGGCCGGTGTGCCCAGGGCGGCAGTGAAGTTGGCGTAGGTCAGGCGCTTGGCAGCAGTATCGCCGGCGATGCCAAAGTCGATCAGTTTGATACCATCATGTTCATCGACCATGATGTTTTCGGGCTTCAGGTCGCGATGGACGATGCCATGGGCATGGATATATTCGAGTGCATCGAGAACGCCAAGGGAAATATAGATGGCACGTTCATGGCTAATCTTGCCCGCGGAGAGAATGTTGCGCAGCAGCTTGCCTTCGCACCACTCCATCACCATGTAGATGCGCGAACGCTTTTCGCCACCGAATACGCGCATGACATGGGGATTGTCCAGCTTTTCGCCTATGTCGGCCTCGCGCTTGAAGCGATCGAAAAGAATCGGGTCGGACTCGAGGTCCGGGTGGGGGATCTTGAGCGCTACCTGCAGATTGCTGCGGAGGTCGGTTGCCTTATAGATCGAAGCCATGCCGCTGCGAGCGACCGAGGCGTCGATACGGTAGTTGTCGATCTGGGAACCAACCTCGATCGTGTCGTGAATACCCATGTGGGTCGTGCTCCAAAACTTTGCTCTTTCCACTCTACGCGGATTCAGAAATGGAAATGTAAGTGTTCCATAAAGGATAAGTGTAATTGCTACAACATTCTGTGCTTGTTTGGGAGGTAGGAATCATGATGGCAACCGGTACGGGCGGCCGCGGTACATGCCGACACGTTCAACCCCGAGCACGCGGATGACCATGGCGGTTGTGTTGTCACCGCCATCCAGATCGACGGCACTGTTTACCAGTTCATCGGCAATCGTATCCAAGTCCTTCTCTTGAGAGACGATGGCGGCGATGCGTTCCTCGCTCATTTCTCCGCGGTCGCCGCTGGCACCATGCAGTCCATCGGTGCAAAGCACCAGCAAATCGCCAGTCTGCACTGGAAACGCGACCGTATCCGCTGAGACGAAGAGCTCTGGGCCTAGAGACCGGGTGAGGACGTGGCGGGATGAGGACTCGGACATCTCCGCATTGGAAATGAGCCTGAGCTTGCGCTGCTCATTGACCCAGGTATGATCGCGGGTAATGAGTTTGGCCATGCGCTGCCGGATCAGGTAGCAGCG
>Ga0207711_10003794_pt1 | contig 12994 bp, 25 predicted proteins | sample KBSS34metaG_FD_184401 | JGI IMG/M metagenome (GOLD analysis project Ga0207711, IMG submission 184401) | Switchgrass rhizosphere microbial communities from Kellogg Biological Station, Michigan, USA - KBS S3-4 metaG (SPAdes) (version 2) | ecosystem: Host-associated > Plants > Roots > Rhizosphere...
TGGACTACGATGGCGGCGGGCGGATCGTTGACTTTAATGGCACCCCCAAGCGCCTGTTTGATGAATTGGCCGCCATACCCGGCGTGCAAGTGTTGACGCTTGATGATCCCGAAACGCTTCACAACACTATTGCCGAAGCAGTGAGCGAAGCCCTAACACTGAATGGCCTAACTATCCCCCTCACAACTGAACCAGTCCGCGCTCTCACACCGCTTCCAAAGCCTGCATGGAGGAGACTATGATGGCCAACCTCGACCACGACCCCATTCCACCCTACGCGGTGACGATGTGGACCAATGACATCGAAATCTTTGTGGCAATGCCCATGACCAAGGGCGGGCAGCCCTTCATCATTAGCTTCCCCCTCAATGAGGGTGGGCTAAGCAAAGCTCTCGAAGTGCTGCGCCGTCGCCCCAAAGAGGTGGTCCTCCCCACCGCAGCACAACCCGCCAACTACACCAAGCCGCCACAGCAACCACAGGTGAAGCTCTCTAAGGCCCAAGAGAAGCTCCACGCCGAGACGACCCCTGAGCAGCGCGCAGCGGCACAAGAACTCTTACGTAAGCTCGGCTTGGTGAAGTCGTGAGCGCAGCACGCCACGCTTGGAAGATATGGTACCGACAACTCCGCATCATCCGTCGTGAATGCAAGAAGGCAGAGCTAGATATGCTGCTCTTTGGCACTGGCTGTGTCATGCTTAAGAACGAACCCGATTACATAGAATACATGCCCCTCGAACGGTTGCAGATCAAAGATGCCAGATTTATACTTAATCGCTCATAAGGTCCGCGGCGAACCTGCCTTCGACATCGCACAGCACATGACTTGCCCAGCATGTGAAGGCACCGATGACGCTTGCATCGCATGTGATGGTGCTGGCCATTGGTGGATCATCCCCACGAGCGGGCACAGGGCGTGGCCATACTTCTATATACCAATCTATAAGCATAAGGACGAGGGCTACTACTACATAAACTACAATCACGACACCATCTCATTCATGCTCCCCATGATGCCACCTGACTTGCGCGACCACTACACCACCGTGGCCGAAGCCGCCCTAGACCTCACCAAAGCCCTTGGCCTAACCGCCAAGCCCTCCGCACCAATCTTGAGGCGCATGTAATGCATGAAATAATGTATTGGCTCTTCATAATTGCCTTTGCTTGGGCTAGTATCTACTTGATCACGAAGCCCTTCCGATAAAAGGAGATTTTGACATGACGGACACGCGCCGAAGTGGATCAGTAGAGGGGGCAACCATGCGGCCAGATGATGAAACGAAATGCCTACAATGCAACCGATGGCGAACGGGTCAGCAGATCGCGGAATGCGAAAAGTGCGGTGCGCCTCGGTCTATCGATCCCCTCCACGGAGGGCAAGTGACTATGCGGCGCTCCAAGCCCGACACCCGCCCCGACTGGCGCGACCCCAACATGCCTGTGCTTGTGCAGTCGAAGTCACAGGGCCAAATTTACATCGAGCCCGAACGCTGGCAGCGCGTAGCCAAAGCGCGTATGGACGTGGCAGGAGAACCTAACTGGCGTACCGACCCGACCTACAACCTCAGAAGGAAACCAAAGTAATGGACATCTTCGGTAAACGTCGCATAGCACAACTATGCGAGGACCTCGCAAAAGCCAACGAAGCCAACTCCGCTGCACAAGGTCGCGCCCGCGACCTCGAAGCCAAGAACCGTGCCCTCGCCAACCAAGTCGAGTACCTCGTGCGCACCATCCGCGACATGGACGGTCAAATCTTCCAGATTGGTCAATTGGCCGACGGCTCTTGGTCCCGAGTCCGCAACAACTTCGCCAGCCTGCACGAAGGCATGATGGCCCGTAAGCGTGCTGAGTCCGACCGCGTCGGTGCCATCCTCCAGACCGAAATCATCAAAGCCTACGCCACCGACACAACTAAAAGGATCACCAAGTAATGGCCGAAGAAGTATACTCGCGCATTGGTGGCATTGCCACGAAGGACGAGGCCTATCGCCTCCTGATGCACCACGTTAGCGAAGCACGCAACCAGTGCCTCGTTATCTCCCACCTCCACAACACTGAGGACGACAATCGCAGCAAACTCCTCGCCAAGGGCTGGGCCGGAATGGAAGAAATGCTCGCCATGGTCCAAGAACAACTCCGACAAATCGCAATGAATAGGATGCAGTGATGGATGCCCTCACCGATGAAGTCCTTCGCCCGACCGCAGAACAGGACGCAATCCTCGCCGCCGATAAGGCCTCCTCGGCCAACATGATGATCAACGCTTACGCAGGCACCGGCAAGTCCGCCACCCTCAAACTCTTGGACAAAGCCCATCGCAAGGCCGAGGCCCGCCTCTACCTCGTATTCAACAAGCGCAACCAACTCGAAGCGGTCGCAGACCAGAAAGCTGGTGCCTTCCATGACCTTACCACCATCAAGACCTTCAACGGCCTCGGCCACGGAATCTGGGCCAAGTCCATCGCGCACCCTATCGTTTTGGACAAGTCGAAGAGCCGAACTCTATGGCGCGAATTGGTCGATGGCCTTTCCCGAGGCGACGCCAATGCAGCATGGGCAGAGTATTCGGTGGTTATGGATGGTCTGGAGAAATCCAAATCCCTCGGCTACCTCCCACCCGACGTTAAGGTCGCGCAGGGCCTGATTACTCGCAATGATCTTCACAACGCAATGGACGAGGTGCCCAGTGAATACGCAGCCGAGCTTATCGACCAACTTATGCGAGAATCTATCCGACGTGCATATCTTGGACTCATCGATTTTAACGATCAGATATATATGCCCGCACTGTTCGGAGGAGCATTCTCACGCTACCCCCGTATCATGGTCGACGAATACCAAGACCAATCTCCAGTTAACCATGCACTGCTGGCAAGACTCGTCACAGGGCGTCTTATTGGAGTTGGCGATCCATTCCAAAACATATACGGCTTCCGTGGGGCTAAAGCTGGAGGGATGAGTGCAGCGGTCGAAGCCTACTCCATGACCGAACTCCCACTCAGCGTCAGCTTCCGTTGCCCCCAAGCGATCGTCGAAGCCGCACGCTGGCGCGTACCCGACTTCAAATGGCTCAAGACCGGCGGCATAGTCGAGGACCACACGGAGCGCTTCCATGCAGTCGACATTCTTGACGATGCTGCTATCATCTGTCGTAATAACGCTCCTCTACTCCGTATGGCCTTCAAGCTTATTAGCGCGGGTCGTGGGGTCAGTGTTGTTGGCAGCGAGCTTGGGCCTCGCTTGGTTTCTATTATGAAGAAGCTTGGCACTGACTCCACCTCACGAAAGGACCTGATCGATGCAATCGAATACTGGCGCGAGCAGAAGCTCATGGCTAACAGTAAGTCCGCAAACGATCTTGCTGACTGTATGCGTGTTTTTGCTGATCATGGTTCTACGCTCGCAGGCGCAGTATCCTACGCCGAGCATCTCTTTGCTCAGCAAGGGACCATTCGCTTGCTTACCGGACACAAGTCCAAGGGCCTTGAGTTCCCTTCTGTCTACTGGCTCGACCCACACCTTTGCGACGAACGTGAGCAAGACCGCAATCTAGCTTATGTTATCACCACGCGAAGTGAGAATTCGTTGATCACGCTTGACTCCTCTACACTTCTGTGGTAATATAGTAGGACAATGACATGAGGCCCCTCGAATGAGCCAAATTAACTCTCTCCGCGCCTACACCGATTGCCAGAAGCTTTTCGAAGCTGCTCTTGCCGACCCCAAGGGCGCGCGCTGCCGCATCGGCACCTATGAATCCTCGATGAACATGCGCACCCGGATGAACTACTTCCGCAAGCTCGATCGCGAAGCGAACGAAGGGACGTACCCTGCCGAGCACCCAATGCACGGCACGTCGATCTTCGATCCCTACGTAGTGCGACTCCTGCCTGACGAGGACGGCGAATGGTGGGTCTACGTCCAACCCCGTGCCCCTGACGACATGGTGATCGAAGGGCTCAGCGAAGTCGGCGACCTGATCGAAATCAACCCCACCGACGTTGAGTCCCGCGAAGTGCATCAGCTGGAGGATCACAGCAATGGCAAAACCTAGCCCACTAACTTGGCTCCCTCTCCTCGACCGCGCCCTCGAAACTGAAATTGGCATCGGCTTCAAGGTCGGCGGCGTTGAGCGCACCTACTTCCGCAACACCCTGTACGAAGCGCGCAAGGCTTGCGCCACCCCCGAGCGCTACGCCAACCTCGTCATGTTCCTACCCGGTGGGGACTACACCGACGAAGTCTGGATTTGCAACAAGGAAGTGGAGCTTAATGATGCCAGTCCGACCTGACGAACCGCTGCGTAAGGTCACCATGTACTTCTACGAAGCCGACTGTATGTGGCTCGAGAAGCACTACGGCCATGGCTGGACCGCGCGCATTCGCCAACACATCCAAACTCTTGTCCATGAACGCCGACGACAGGACCGACCCTTTACTGTCCGTATCATAGGAGACTTAAGTGAGCAATGACCTCCTCGATGCCCTAGCGAAGCCCCCGCCACCACCCTCCGAACTCGACGAACTGATGAACCGTAACCCCTTGGACCTAATCCGCGAGGGCGAAGCCGCATACCGCAAGTGGACCGACAAGGTCGTCGCTATTCAACGCGCCAGCCGCGCCAAGCGTGAAGCTGCGCCTAAGGGCCGTGGCAAGCGCACCGACCTCAGTGAGCACGACAACTCCAAGCCGATTGACCTCGCGGCCCTTGGCCTTGTGAAGACCGCGCCGACTACGCCCTCGCCTAAGCCCCAAGTCGGCTTCAGGAGAATGTGATGAACATCCTCCCGACTCACCTCACCTCGGAGGAAGTAAAATCCTGCTTCCTCTCTGGCACCAGCATCCAATACGCATGGGACAGCACCAGCCTAGGCTATCTCAAAACCTGCCCACGCATGTACCAATACATCATGATAGAAGGATGGGGTTCCCGCGATGAATCGATCCACCTCCGCTTCGGTATCGAATACCATACAGCACTACAGGACTACGCAGTTGCGCGCGCTAGAGGCACGGCGCATGAGGACGCACTGCATGAAACTGTTCGCCTGTTGCATGGCCGGGTCTTTGATTGGCTTCCTGATCGTAATAGCCGCGCAGGGAAGTATAAGAACCGAGAGACTATCGTCGGCTTGGTCATCGACTACCTCGACCACTTCGTCGACGACCCCGCCGAAACCTTCATCCTCGAGGATGGACGCCCTGCGGTCGAATTGAGCTTCAGGTTTGAGCTTGATTGGGGGCCACTAGGAGCATCAAACTTAGAAGAGACAGGAGGATGGTCACACAAGCAACCCTACCTCCTCTCAGGCCACCTCGACCGTGTCGTGAACTTCGCCGACTCCTTGTACGTCATGGACCGCAAGACTTCGCTCTCGACCCTCAGCAGCTACTACTTCAACCAGTGGTCCCCCAGCAACCAGATGACCCTCTACACCCTTGCTGGGAAGATCATGCTCAACTCACCAATCAAGGGAGTGATCATTGATGCAGCGCAGGTACTTCTGGAGAAGCCCAATAGTTTCCAACGTGGCTTTACGTACCGAACTGACGATCAACTCGACGAATGGCTTGTGGACCTCCGTTACTGGCTCCATAACGCTGAGACGTATGCGACCAATGGGTACTGGCCTCAAAACGACACCAGCTGCGACAAGTTCGGCGGATGTAAGTTCCGTGAAGTCTGCTCACGCAGCCCACAAGTCCGCGAGCAATACCTAAAGGCAACCTTCGACAAACTGGAGCCAGATGAACGATGGAACCCACTCCGCTCACGCTAGAAGAACTATTGAAGCAATCCAAAGCCATAGTCGATGCAATGACGCCCGAACAAAAGGCCGAGATGCTTCGCAAGCAAGCTGAAGGCTGGGCACGCAGCGAAGCCCAATGGGCCAAGGACTTTCGGGAGGGTAAATGTGAGCGAGACTAAGCAAATGCGCGCCGTGATCCCCATCCTCAAGGGCCACGTGATCGACCGATCCGACCGCGGCTTCACCATCCAGTTCGGTGGCTTCCGCGTTGTGATCGAAGCCAACATGACCGCCCTCGACATGCGCGATGGCGACATCCTCACCGCGTACTGTGAAGTCCTACTCAAACCTCCGACAGCGAGCAACTGATGCCAAAGCTCTCCAACCACCAATCCAACGAATTCACTAAGGTCTTACTAACTGGCGACAGCGGGAGTGGCAAGACCGGCGCTAAGGCCTCACTCGTCAAAGCGGGCTATCGTCTATTCATCCTCGATATGGACAACGGCCTCGATCCACTCAAGACCTTTGTCCAACGTGAATGCCCCGACAAGCTCGACAACGTCGAATATCGTACACTCCGCGACAAACGTAAGACCACTGGCGGTGGCGTAGTCATCGACGGCAAAGCCTCAGCTTGGGTCAACATGATGAAGATGTTAGACAACTGGGTATACGATGACGTGAACTTCGGCCGCACCGCTGACCTTGGTCCCGACTGTATCGTGAACATCGACTCCCTTAGCTTCGCCGCTGACGCTGCATTCGACTGGGCCGTGAGTATGAACCCCAGTATCAAAGACCCACGGCAGTGGTTCTACACCGCACAGCAACAAGTAGAATCAATGCTGGCATTGCTATCTTCTGACGGCTTCCGCACCAACGTCATCGTTGACGCGCATGTCCGTTACAGCACTGGCGATGACGGTACCAACAAAGGCTATCCCAACGCAATTGGCTCTGCCCTCGGACCTACCATCCCACGCTATTTCAACCACTGGGCCCAATGCACTAACAAGGCTGGCAAGCGCACCATCCGCACAGCCGCCACAAGTACATTCGACCTCAAGAACTCCAAGCCATTTGAGATGAAGGAATCTTACCCCATCGAAACGGGCTTGGCCGACTTCTTCGCCGTGTTACGTGATCCACCGGCGAAGGTTGAGAAACCTAAAGCGATCACTATGAGGAGAGTATAATGTTCGCTGAACGCGAGCAGACCTATGGCGAGAAGGCCGTAGGCCTCAACTTCAACCCTTCAGGCATGGGCGATGTCCATGAACTGAAAACCCTTTACGCGAAGATCATCGACCACATGGATGACTTCCGTAAGGGCTATATCGCACGCGGCGATAATCCGGAGATGGTGCGCCTTTGCTCCATCGCCATCACCGAAGCTCAGACCGCACAAATGTGGGCGGTCAAAGCAGTTACTTGGCGTTAACACAACCTCCATCAACAGAAAGCACCTACCCATATGGCAAAAGCACAACCCGCAGAGTCCTTCGAAAGCATCCTCGACACACCCGCTGACGCAGTCGAACGCCCCAAGCCCCTGCCGGCTGGGACCTACGAAGCGATCGTCAAGGGCATGCCCGAGCACGGCGTCAGCACGCAGAAGAAAACGCCGTTCGTACGGTTCACCTACGCACTGACCGCCGCTGGTGAGGACGTCGACGAGGACGAACTCAAGGCCCTGCTCACCAACAAGGATGGCGAAGTCGAAGCCATCACCACCAAGTCCATCCGCGACACTTACTACACCACCCCCGACTCGTTGTTCCGACTCACCGATGCCCTCGAAGCAATGGGCATCGACCTCGACGACAAGACGATCCGCGCCGCGCTGGATGAAACCCCGAACTGCTCCATTGCAGTCGTGGTCGGCCACCGCAGCAACCCCGACAACCCGGAGCAAATCTTCGCCGAGGTGAAACGGATCATGGCGGTCGAATAGCCTAGCGTCAACTTGGTGGGGGCTCGCAAATGGGCCCCCACACTTTTTGGAGTGCCCTGCTTATGAAAGGCCGTCCTCACGCAGTTCCACCACTCGACAGAGGCTTAGCCATATTGGCGTACCGCGAGCATATGCTCGTGCCCGACATCGCTAAGGCCCTACTCCGTAGTGAACAAGTCATCTACCGCATCCTCAAGCAAGCTGGTTATGGAAGGAAGCTCCCATGGACTCACAAATGGCTCCGACGCAACGACGCAATGGCGATCGCCCACTACAAGAAATCCTTGATGCAGCCGAAGCCGCAATCGAAGCCGAAAGGCCCTTGGCCAAAGCGCAAGCGCCAGCTGGTTCCGGGGGCGTTGAGAGCATCCTCACCCAACGCCAAAACACCCACGGCGAGTTCGGCGACAACGCCAGAATAAGCCAAGCCATCAAGCGGATCATGCGGGCTGAGCCCGGCTGGGAACTCCTCACCGACACCGAACGCGAGTCGATGGACATGATCGCCCTCAAGTTCTCCCGCATACTCTCGGGTAAGTCCCTTGAACGTCAGCATTGGGAAGATGTCGTCGGCTATGGCAAGCTCGCAGAAAGGCTTTGCAAATGAGCATCAACGCACGCATCTTCATCGCACGGCACGAACGCTACGAGGCCGCTGAGGCCTACGCCGAGCGGCTGACGCCAGAGCAGCGCGAGTTCCTTCTCGACAACGAATGCGACTTCTGGTTCCATGTCAACGCCGAAGGCCCTAACCAACTCTTGGCCATTGCCGATGAAGGATAAACCCCTTGTGATCGTCGGCGAGGCCCGTGGCGCTGAGGAGCATCGAATTGGCTCCTCATTCGTCGGTGCCAGCGGCGTGGAACTATTGAGGCTGCTCAATGAAGCAAAGATCATCACACTGTCGGGTAACGATAAGGGATTTATCGGGGACTATTATCGAAGAGGCGATCCTAGATCAATCGAGAATATCTGGCGAGCGCATCCGGAGGTTTATCGAACCAATGTTTTCCAAATCCATCCCCCTGCAAACCGGTTGGAGTGGTTCTGTGGTGATCGAGCCGGTGGAATCGAATCCTACCCAGCCCTCTTGCCTAGCAAGTACGTCCGAAGCGAATTCGCCCCCGAGCTTGATCGCCTCGCCGATGAGATACTTGACCGAGATCCTAACCTCATCATTGCTCTTGGCAACACTGCTCTGTGGGCTCTATGTGGCCGGACTGGTATTGGAAAACTCCGCGGGACTACTCAACTTACTACTCATTGCGTATCTGGCTACAAGTTGCTTCCTACTTACCATCCGGCTTCTCTTTTTCGACAGTGGGAAAACCGACCCACCACGATAATGGACTTAATCAAGGCCCGACGCGAAGCCGAGTTCCCCGACATCCGTCGCCCGGCGTGTGAAATCTGGATCGAACCAACCCTCGACGACATCGAAAGGTTTACCAATGACTTCATCATCGGATGTGATCTTCTTTCTGTCGACATTGAAACGACTGGATCACGCATTACTTGCATTGGGTTTGCCCCATCTGGATCGAGAGCTATTGTTATACCATTCGATGACGAAAGATCAAAGGGCGGAAGCTATTGGCCGGATCGAGCGGCTGAGTCCGCAGCTTGGACGCTTATCCGCGGTGTTCTTATTGACGGAAGCATCCCCAAGCTCTTCCAAAACGGACTCTACGACATCGCATTCCTCCTTCGAAGCTACGGCATCGGTGTCCGAGGATGCGCGCATGACACGATGCTTCTCTCCCACGCACTACAGCCAGAGTCCCTCAAAGGACTCGGATACCTAGGCAGCATCTACACCGACTTCGGTGCGTGGAAGGTAGATCATAAGAACCGACATGAAACGATTAAGAGGGATGCATGAGCGAAGATTATCAAACAGATCGCATAATCAGGCAGAATCACAATATTAGCGTGCTCATAGCTGAGAATGCACGGCTGCGTGCCGCATTGTTACTTATTCGCGAGCACAAAATGCCCTATCCCGGCTTCTCGATGGATCAAGGCTCTAATGGAGTGCGTGACCATTTCATTAGAGTTGCTAGCGAAGCTTTAAACACGTTGTATTCCTAATGGCCCGCATCATCCGCACCGACAAAGTCTCGCCCGACGCAGTCTCCGTGTGGGACCAAGAGCAAGCATACAACGGCGTGGACGTGCTCGCCACGCGCCAATGCCTTGACCAAATGCTTCCGCAGTTGGGCCCAGAGACGCAGGCCACCTACGACTTCTCGCGTGCCCTCCAAGGCCCAGTCCTAGAGATGTCCTGCCGTGGCATTCTCGTCGATCAACAGCGCAAGGCCGAAGTAATCGATGAGTTCTACGAACAGATCGACCTACTCGAGCGCTCGCTCTCCCGCATCGTCCTTGAGGGCGTCGGCATGGCCGGGTTCAACTGGCGCAGCCCAAAGGACCTGCAAGCACTCTTCTACGATCGCATGGGCATTCCACCCATTACCTTCAAGGGCCGCACCACTACCGACCGAGCGGCGCGTGAGAAGCTCAGCCAGTACCTAATCGCGCGGCCAATCGTTGCGCACCTCAACGCCATCAGTGAACTCGCGAAGAAGATCACAGTCCTCAGAACGGAGATTGACCCCGATGGGCGTATTCGAACTACATATAACATTGCGGGTACAGACACAGGGAGATTCAGCTCAAGCTACTCTGCGTTTGGTACGGGAGGAAACTTACAGAACATTGAAGAATCACTTCGCTCAATCTTCATTTCTGATCCCGGATACAAGTTTGCAAAGTGTGATGCTAAGTCAGGTGAAAGTTTTATCGTCGGGGCCATCGAATGGAACACCTTCGGCGACCCCAAGTACCTAGACGCGTGTGACACCGGCGATCCACACACTGCCGCTGCACGCATCTGTTGGCCCAAGATGCCATGGACTGGCGACCTGAAGAAGGACAAGAAACTTGCTGACAATCCCAATGCGCCATTCTATCGGCATCACACCCACCGTCAGGTTACCAAGAAACTTGGTCATGCCAGTAATTACGGAGGCATGCCCAACACCATCTCTTCTCAGACAGGACTCCCCCTTGAGCTTGTCGTTGCGTTCCAACCTGTCTACTTCCAAGCCTTTCCATCCCATCAAGAATGGCAGCATTGGGTCGCAGGACAAATAGCCACCCGTGGCTACCTCACCAGCCTCACCGGCCGCAAGCGCTGGTTCTGGGGCCGCAGGACCGACCCTGACGTCGTCCGTGCCGCCATCGCATACGACCCCCAAGGCTCCCTCGCAGACATCGTAAACACAGCACTCCTCAACATCTGGCGCAAAAACTACGTCACCATCGTCCTCCAAGACCATGACGCCCTAACCTTCATGTACCCCGAAGAAGTCGAAGATGAACTGATCCCACGTATTATGGACGACCTGATCGTCCAAGTACCCTTAAAGAACGGTCGCACGCTGGCGATCCCATACGATTGCAAAGTAGGTTGGAATAGGGGCGATTATGATGCACAAACTAACCCCGAAGGTCTTAAAGACTACACCATCGGGCAAAGCGACAAACGGCGTCGCAAAGAGGAAGCTGGGGTCTTGGATAGAGTCGTTCGTAGAGCATACGGATAACCTTGAGTCGCCATTGCTGTTTCGGAAGTGGGCTGGTATCTTCACCGTAGCCGCGGCTATGGAAATGAAAACCTACTTACGCACGTCCTCAAACCTCTATCCGAACCTCTATGTCTTCATCGTCGGCAACCCCGGCGTGGGTAAGAACCGAATCATCCGCGTAGCAAAGAGGTATATGAATGAACTCCCCGAATTCCACTTCGCACCAACATCTCTTACAGGGGCTTCGTTGGTTGATACTCTTGCCGCTAGCAAGCGCTTTATACCTCGCTTGCCTGATCCTGCGATTGAGTACAACAATACCGTCATCACGGCTGAGGAACTTACTGCTTTTATGCATAAGTACGATGACGAGATGGTTGGACTACTCAGTGCATTCTATGATCCCGACCCCTACGCGCAATCACGTCGCGGAAGAGATATCAAAATTAAAATCGATCATCCGCAAGTCAACCTCATGAGTGGGACGACACCATCGAACCTAATTCAGCTAATGCCCGACAGCGCTTGGGACCAAGGTTTCACCTCTCGCGTTATCCTCGTCCACTCCGACGAACGTATCATTGGCGATGACTTCGCATTCGCAGCGCGGGAACTCGACAACGGCCTCGTCAACGATATCAAAATGATAGGAGCACTCGCCGGTGAGTTTAAAGTCACGCAGGAATACCGAGACGCCGTTAACAACTGGCGTGCCTTGGGGGAGCCACCAGTGGTCAATCACCCTAAGCTTTTACATTATAAAACGCGTAGACGTGTACACCTCTACAAGCTATCTATGGTTTCGGCCGCGGATAAAAGTGACGTACTCCTCCTTACGAAGGACGATTTCAACCGGGCTATGGGTTGGCTTTTGGAAGCGGAAAGTACAATGCCTGACATCTTCACAGCGGGCGGCACTGGCACAGACAGCCGCGCGCTCGACGAAATTACCCACTACATAAACATCTCTGACAAGGGCGACGGCATCTCAGAGCATAAGATCGTAGCGTTTGCACGCACACGGGTGCCAGCACACACCATCCTAAGGGTGATTGAAATCCTGACGGCCAGCGGCCAAATCTTCGCCAAGGGCATAGACAAACACGGCTCGCGTTGGTTCACCACGCAGCGACCGTCGACCCACTAATGCTTACCTAAGTGCGCAGTAATCAACCCCTCACCCCGTCGCAAGTCCTCGATCTTCTTATCCATCATATTCAGCCGCTCAGCCGCGGTGTCGAGCCTGTTGCTCTGCACCGCCTGAGTCGTCACAATAGTCGCCAAAGCTTTCGCTACTTCCTTAAGGTCCTTAATCTCACGTTGCATGGTCTTAATACTCTCCGCGAATTGGCCTGACCGGAAAGCATAGAACAGTATCGATCCGGCTAGGGACACTACGACGAGTATGTCCCCAACGCGGACATTCCAATCGATCATTTGTAACACTCCCTCAATCAGGAATAGGAGTATTGAACTCTGCAATCTGTGCATCGAGTTCATCCTCAGCGGCGAGTAACTGCTCCGCTGTGATCGACCCTTGCTGAGCACCAGTGGCAATGCTCACCAGCGTCTTGATCGTCGGCGCTGCCTCCTGCCCCGCCTGCACCAACGTCTCCACAATCCCTAGACCCTTGATGATCAAGGCCATAACTGCTGCGATGTCCATGTGCTTTCGCTCCTTAGAAGGTTGC
>Ga0207711_10003796_pt1 | contig 12992 bp, 7 predicted proteins | sample KBSS34metaG_FD_184401 | JGI IMG/M metagenome (GOLD analysis project Ga0207711, IMG submission 184401) | Switchgrass rhizosphere microbial communities from Kellogg Biological Station, Michigan, USA - KBS S3-4 metaG (SPAdes) (version 2) | ecosystem: Host-associated > Plants > Roots > Rhizosphere >...
TGCCCATCGCCATGAACTTGTCCATGACATTGAGGATGTCTTTCATGCCCGAGTTCATGCTGCCGATGTGGAGGTCGGTCGAAATCGAATCGGGCAGGAAGCCTTCTTTCATCGCGGGGACGGCGATCCGCCACGCGAAGCTGCCTCCGCCATGGCCCACGTCGAAGATCACGCCGCGCTTGCGGCCTTCCCACATGCCCGGGTTCACCTTGCCCGAGTCGAGGAGCTCGTCGCGAAGACCGGAATACGCATGCGTGTAGATGTCGCCGGGACGCAGTTTCTTCGTGACCAGCTCGGCCATCGGCCGCTCCGGACGATTGGCGCCGAAGTCGATCATCACCGGGACGTTGGCCTGGGTGGCGGCTTCCACCGCGCGCTCGACCGGCGCCCACTCCGGTCCGGAGTAGTGTGCGCTCTTGATGCCGACGACAACGCCCTTGTGACGCAGCGCCATCTCCGCGGTCGGCTTTGCCTCCATGTCGGCCAGGTTCTGCTCGAACTTGTCGCCGCGCATGCCGGCGCCGACGATGTTCAACATCGCCAGCACACGGGTTCGGGAGCGATCGATGACGCGATCCTTGAAGTCCGGGAAGCTCCTCCAGCCCGAGGAGCCGGCATCGACGATGGTGGTGACGCCTGATCGCAACGTGAAGCCGTCTGGATAGAGACTGTTGTCGCCAGCGTAGGATCCACGTTCGCCGGTGCCGGCGTAGACGTGGACGTGAATGTCCACAAGTCCCGGCGTGACGTAGTAACCGGTGGCGTCGACGACCTTGAAGGCATCGGTCGGCGCGATGTTGGCGGCGACCGCGGCGACCTTGCCGTTCGCGATCGCGACGTCGCGAACGGCGCTGATCTGGTTCCGCGCGTCGATCACGTGTCCGCCTTTCAGCAGGAGGTCGTACTTCTGCTGCGCGGAGACATCGATCAGCGCCACCATCACGAAACACGCAGCGACAACACGCCCCAGTGTCATTCTCATGTTCTACCCGCCTATAAAGTACGTAGCCTATGAAGTACGTAGTGTCCGGCTTTAGCCGGACCTCACGACGTCGCCGCCCTGCAGGTCCGCCTAAAGGCGGACACTACGTACGGGTGAGATCGTTTCATCCCCGTCGATAGTCGTGCCGCTTCGCCGTCCACTTCGCCGTCAGGTACTCGCCCATGTCGAGCGTCCCCGACATCGTGTCCGTCGCGACGGTGCCGTTGAACCTGAAGCTCAAGGCGTCGCCGTGCCGCTCGGTGACCGAGCTGGTCATCTGCACGCTGTTGCCGTCGATGGTGCCGCCGAGATCGCGCGACACGAAATCGCCCTGGTGCGTGCCTTCGAGCCGATTGCCCACCTGCTTCACGTGCAGCGTGTGGCTGGAGGTATTCGCCGCGTACTCGATGCGCACATCCCATTGCCCGGTCAGATCCGCAACCGGTGCCGCCGTTCGCGCGGGCGGGTCCTGCTTCGGCGGATTCGACAGGATGGCATGGAGCCGCTCGGCGACTACCTTTTCCTCGCCAGCCGCCATCATGTACGGCGTAATCGAGATGCTCGACTGCCCATCGCGGTCCCGGCCGCCCGGCGTCGCGATTCGCGGCTCGCCCTCCATCAGAAGTTTCGCGACGGCCGCTCCGGTAATGCCACGCCGCTTCGAGTCCCACTGAATCACGAGCGACGGCGTCCGGTTGGACAGCTCCGTCGTTTCCGCCACCGACGTCGTCACGCCGTCGACGGTGGAGGCCTGCTTGGCGATGGTGTCGAGCCACGACAGCCATCGGGCCCACTCGGCCTTGTGGTCGCGCTTCATCCACATTTCGACGGCCATCAACATCGCGACCGCTTCTTCCTTGCCCACTTTCATCGAGCGCCCGAAGCCATGATGCGGCGCGCTGTGGACCCACGCGGCCTGCACCAGGTCCTTCCGCCCGAGCAGCAGGCCCGCGGTCTGCGGCCCGCGGATGCACTTGCCGCCGCTGTAGGCGACCAGCGTCGCGCCGTTCTGCAGGTGCACGTTCGGCACCGTCAACACCTCCGCCGCGGCATCGACGAGCACCGGCACCCGGCGTTGATTGGCCATCCGCGCAATCGCCTGGGTGCTGAGCGGACCCTTGTCGGCCTGAGGGCCGGCGAAGATGTAGATCATCGCGGTCCGTGGGCCGAAGGCCGCCTCGAGCTCCTCTGCCGTGCCGACCTCGACGATGCGCACGCCGACGGCGCGAATCGCCGCGTCGTAGACGTTGCGGGAATGCGTCGGGATGATCACTTCATCCCTGGCAAACCCGTCGAGATGGGGAAGCCGCACGTGTAGATCGGGGTTCCCGCCGGCGACACACGCTGCGGTGGCATGGGTCAGCGCGGCAGAGCATCCCGAGGACACCATGCCCCACTCCGCTTTCGTCAGCTCCGCCAGCCGGGCACCGATCGCCGTCATCAGCTCGTCGATGTGGACGTGATGCTGGGCGGCGGCGTCCATCGCCGCGCGCACCTCAGGCAACATGCGCGAGCCGCTGATGATGGTGAAGGTACCGCGCGCGTTGATCACCGGCCGCACGCCGATGGACTGATAGATATCCTGGCCGACGCGAAGGCCTTCGGCTCGAGGGCCTGAAAGGCCCGCGCTACCCACCGCCGCCTGCGCCGCGGCTGACACCTGTGATCCGCGGAACAGCGCCGGCAGCGTCAACAACGCCGAGCGTCGAAACAGCTCGCGGCGACTCCAGCGGGTCTTGAGCGACTGCAACATGTGATGTCCCCATCTCTAACCGCAACGACCGCCGAGAGCGCCGAGGCGAGATTCCAAAAAAGATTCTCAGCGATCTCTGCGCTCTCTGCGGTTCAACGGTGCGTTGTCCGCAGTTCAGGCTTCAGATGTAAGCGATCACGTCGATTTCGACCAGCGAGTTGCCGGGAATGCCGCCGGCCGCCGCGATGGTGGTGCGCACCGGCGGCTCGGCGCCGAAGCGACCCTGAAACATCTCGTTCATGCCGTCGTAATCCTTCAGGTCGTTCAAGTAGACGTTACATTTCAGGACCTTGTCCATCGACGAGCCGACGCTTTGGAGTTGCTCCTGAATCTGATCCAGCACCGCCTTGGTGTGCACCTTGATGTCGCCTTCAGAGTGGTAGCCGACGCCGGCGATGAACAACAGGCTGCCGTACGACACCGTGCTGTTGAACCGGGGCGTCTTCTCCGGCTTCTTGCCGTTTCGGTAGTGGACTTTCTTGACTGTCTTCTCAGTCTGTGCGGCCGCCGACGTCGGAATCGCGGCGACCGTGACGGCCGCGGCCGTCGTCACGGTCCGACGGATGAACGTGCGTCGATTCGATTTCTTCACACAGAGCTCCTGTTGGGATGGACGAGGTCAGAAAAAGAGCTTGCCACCCAATTGCACCTGCCGCATGGCCTGCGCGGAGCTGATGCGGCCGAACGTCGCGGCGCCAAAGGTACCACCAGGGTTGCCGTAGTTGACGGTGTTGAACGCATTGAAGATCTCCGCGCGGATCTGGAACTGTGCCGTTCCACCGAGCGGGACGTTCTTCATCAGTGAGAGATCGGTGGCCGCGAACTTGGGACCGCGGAGCAGGTTGCGCGGCGCGTTGCCGAACGTGAACTGCGCCGGCATCGCGAACGCGGACGCATCGTAGCAGTTGATCAACTCGAGGGTGGTCGTGTTGGGCTGGCAATTGAGCGACGGAACGGCTCCGACGAGATTCGGGCGCTGGAGTCCCGAGATCCCGATGTTGGCGCGATCGGCGCTGATGACGACGTTGACCGGGGTTCCACTCTGGATGGTGCTCACTCCGCCCACCTGCCATCCCGCCACCACGTACCTCAGGATCGGATTCGACGACGTCTTGAGGAACGGCACGTCGTAGATGTAACTCGCGACAAACCGGTGCGGAATGTCCCAGTTGGCCGGGCCATAGTCGGCCCAGATGTTGTAGTTGTCCATCGTCTGGCCGCCGCCGTTGGAGTGCGTCGCCATGTCCCGCGTGCGCGACCAGGTGTAGTGAAGGTCGGCCTGCAGACCGCGGCTCATCCTCTTGCGCAGAATCACGCTGACGGCGTCGTAGTCGGCGATGAGATCGTTCTGGATGATGCGGCGGCTGCGGAATTTCTGGCTGGGCCGCCGCGGATCCACGGCGCCCGGACCGGGCTGCGGCGTGTTGTTGAAGAAGCTGCGGTCCAGGTGGCTGGTGTTCGAGCCGAGATACTGGAAGTCGAGCGCCATGCCGGCCAGTAGCTCGCGCTGCATGTCGACGCTCCATTGATCCTTCCGCGCGTTGGGAAGATCGCGGGTCGGCGAGATCATGTCGGGTGTCGCCACCGGAGCCGCCACTCCAGTCGGGTTCGTGAAGGAGAGATTCGGGTTCGCCAGATCGGTACTGAACGTCGACACCGCCGCCAGCGGCGGGTTGTTGGTCAGGAACGTGAACGAATTCATCTGGTTCGGGTTGTAGTAGATCCCGAAGCCGGCGCGCAGCACCGTCTTCTCACCGAGCCGGTAGGTGGCGCCAAGCCGTGGCGCGATGTCCTTGTAGTTCGGGTTGGTGAACTTGAAGCCTGGCGCCGGGAAACTCGCCGGGATGATCGTCTCCTGGTCTTCAGCCAGCATCGAGGCAAGTCCCGCGTAGGTCTGCACCGGCGTATTCAGCTCGTAGCGCAGACCGAGACTCAGCGTGAAGTTGCGCGACGCCTGCCAGACGTCGTTGACGAAGAAGCCGTTGCGCCAGCCGCCGACGTGACCCTGGATCTGATCGGTCGGTGGAATCACGGTGCGCGGCAATCCCAGCATGAAGTCGGCGACGGAGTATCCGGTGACGTCGCCAGTGAAGTCGAAGCGCCCGCGCGGATCGTTGGCCGCCCGTCGTCCGGTGGTCATCCGCCGGAGATCGAAACCGAATCGCACGTTGTGCGAGCCGCGGTTGTAGGCCATGACGTTCGACATCTGGAACGTCGTGTCGAACTGGAACCAGTTCGCCCCCGCTGTGCCAAGCCCGCTGAAGGCGCTGATGTTGATCGTCGGGATGCCTGGATTGTTGTAGCGGACGTCGCCGTTGAAGCCGGGAATGCCGAGGTCGGCGCCCGCTGTCGCGATGCCGCCCACCGAGAAGGCATTCAGGGTATCGAAATCGATCCGGTGATAGCCGATCCGGAAGTCGTTGTAGAGGTTCGGCCGCAGCGTGTGCGTATAGGAGAACAGCGTGTTCTTGTTGACACGTGGCTGCGTGACCACCTGGATCGGAATCGGTGTCGGCGGAATCCCGATGTTGTTCGTGAAGCTGTCGTGCCAGTTATAACGGAAATAGAGCCGAGCCTTGTTGCCGACGTTCTGATCGACGCGGAACAAGACCTGGTCGACGTTGTCGTCCGAAGCGGCGTTGGCCTGCAGGTTCGACGCCGTCCCCGGCTGGTTTGCCGCAGGGTAGTACTCCAGTAGCTTGCGCGCGATCGGCGAAATCTGCGACTGGGGGATGATGTTGCCGGGAAACGGCTGGCCCGTCAGCGGGTTTTTGATGGCAGTGGCGACTTCGGAAAAGTTCCCCTGGCGCATCAGCGCGGTCGGCACGGAAATGAAGCCTGCGGTCAGGCCGTCCGCTCGGACCCCTTCATACGCGCCCATGAAGAACGTCTTGTTCCGGCCGTCGTAGAGCTTCGGGATCATCACCGGGCCGTCCATCTGCGCTCCGAACTGGTTGCGCTTCCGGGGATTCTTCGGGTTCGCCGGGTTCTCGAAATATCCGCGGCTGTCGAGCGAAGCATCCTGCGCGAACTCGAACAGCGATCCGTGCGCGCTGTTGGTTCCGCTCTTGGTCACGACGTTGATGTGCACGCCGAGATACGAGCCGTACTCGGCGGACGTGCTGCCGGTCTGGACCTGAATCTCGGTGACGGCGTCAGCAATCGGACGCATGCTGGTCGCCGCCAGCAGGTTGGACGAGGAGTTGATCCCGTCGAGCGACAGGCTGTTCTGGATTTCCCGCTGGCCGGCCCCTCTGAAACTGAGGCCGATATCGCTGTTCGGGGCGGCGACGACGCCGGGCGTCGTGGTGGCCAGGCTCCAGACGTTGCGGCCGTTCAGCGGCAAGTCGGCGACGGCGCGCTTGCCGATGGTTTCCGAAATCTTGGCGCTGTCAGTGTCGAGGATCGGCGATGCGCCGACAACGGTGATCGATTCGTTCAGCTGGCCGACCTTCATGACGACGTTGGTGCGCACGACCTGGTTGGAGGCCACCTCGATGCCCGTTACCCGCGAGGTCTGAAAGCCGGTCAGCGTCACGCTGATCTCATAGGAGCCGGTGCGAACGAACTGAATGTTGTAGTACCCCTCGGCGTTGGTCGTCGCTTCGTAACTATCGCGCGTGCCGGCGTTGACCGCCACCACCTGGGCCCCGGGCACCGCAAGCCCGTCGCTGTCAGTGACCGTGCCGACGAGCGCTGTTTGCGACGCCAGCTGCGCCCATGCGCTCGTCGTGAGCAACAACCCGAAACCCAGGGACAACAGAACTCGACGGACCATCGTGACCCCCTTGCAAACCGTTACGAAATCGCCGGCGGCCTCACGGAGCGCAGGCCTTCAGGCCTGCCACCGGCCGCCGACGCAGACTACGTCCCGACCGTCAGAAGAAGAACTTGAACACCAGCTCCACGGTTCGCGCGACGCTCACCGTGTTCGTGATCGTGCCAAAAGTGTTCGGCACGGAGATGTCTCGCGCCGGCGGACTGAAGCTCGGCGTGTTGGTCAGGTTGAAGGCTTCGAGCCGGAACTCGCCGCTTCGCGCCCCGCCGATGCTGACGCGCTTCGCCAGCGCGGCGTTGAGGTTCTTGAAACCCGGGGCCCGCGCGACGCCGATGCCGCAGTTGCCCCACGTGCCGCTGGCCGCGCGGGCGAAGGCGTTGATGTCCAGCCACTTATCGAGTGTCTGAGTCGCCGGCGTCGGGTCGCCGACGCAGTTCGGCCGTTCGTTGCCGCGCGTGGCCTGAAGCGAAGAACCGCGGCCGTCGGTGACCGTGATCGGGAAACCGGTTCGTGCCTGGAAATTGCCGCTGAGCCGCCAACCGCCAATCAGGGCATTCGCCGCGGAGGCGCCGCCCCGCCCGAACGGCAGCTCATAGCTCGCCGAAAGGACGAAGTTGTGGCGGACGTCGAAGAACGCCGGCCCGTAATTCCATTCCGGCTGGTAGGCATTCATCCAGTACGCGCCCTCAGCCTGCACGCCGCCGGAGCCGTAATAGCCAAGGTTGTTGGTGCGGACCTTGCCGAGCGTGTACGACGCCAGGTACTCGAGGCCTTTCGAACTGCGCTGCCGGGCACTGACCTGCAACGCGTTGTAGTCGCTGCGGCCGCGTGAGGCGGTCGTCGAGATGTTGGTGATCAGCGGGGCGGTTGCGAAGAGCGGACGCCGTCTGTCGAGCGGCGCCCAAGTCGAAGGATCGCCCACGCCGGGCAGCGGCTGATTCCCTTCGACCGGCGTCACCAGGTACTTCGCGTTGTGGCCCACGTATCCGATGTTGACGGACGTGGAATCGGTGAGCAGATATTCGGCGAACGCATTCCATTGCTGGGTGAACTGCGGCCGCAGGTTCGGGTCCCACGCGCGTACCTGTCCCGAAGGCTGATCAAGCGGCTTGAGATCGGCGAAACCAGCCGCGAGCGTCCCGCCACCGGTTGTCGCGTCGTAGCGAACGTCCGATTCGAAGAAGAACGGTGGATTCAAGGGCAGCCGCAGGTTGGCTCCGGTGCCTTCCATGTATTGGGAAATGCCGTAGCCGCCCCGCATCACCCAGCGATCGTTGAGCCGCCAGGCGGCGCCGAGACGCGGCTCGAAGCCTTTCTTGTAGGAGTTGTACAGCGCTTCGCTCTCCCGCGAGCCGTCCTGGGCGGCGATCTGCCGCCCGGTCGTCAGGTCGAAATTCGATTGGCGGTTGTCCTGCTCGATGACGGGTTGCGTGTAGGCCCAACGCATGCCGAGGTTGAGCGTCAGCGCGGGGACCACCTTGAAGTCGTCCTGAACGTAGAGCGCGACGCGGTTGTGGAGGTGCGTCCAGGGCGCCGAGACGCTGCCGCGTCCCTTGTTCGTGACCTGATCGAGCAGGAAATCGGAGAATGCAAAGCCGGTAAACGTCCCGCCGTAGCCGAATAAGCCAAGCGCGCCGTTATTGCCGGCGTAGTACCGCTGCTGAACATAGTGCAGCAATTGCCCGCCCGACTTCAGGGAGTGGCGCCCCTTCAGCCAGGTGAGCTTCTCGTTGATCTGATACGTCTTGTCCAGGGTATCGGTGTTGCTGGCGATGCTGCCGATGTTGGTGAGCGAGCTGCCCCACTGGATCGAGCTGAGCCCGGGAATCGGTTGGCCACCCGCAATCCCGAACGTCGCGTTGCCGTTTCCAAGGCCGGCCCAGTCGAGGGCTGAAGTGACGATGGTGATCTGGTTGTAGCCGACCAGAACCTCATTGACGAGCGACGAATTGACGACCCGGTTCCAGTTCAACGCGAGATTGCGGAACGGCGCGTCCGTCAGGCTGCCAAGCAGCAGGGGAAAGCCCCGCTTGTCGTTTTTCGATTGGTACGAGGCGACCGAAAGGCGTCCGAAGATCTTGTCGCGGTTCGACGCGTTCCAGTCGATGCGTCCATCGCCCTGATGCGCCCGGATCGTCGTCAGGGTTTCCCCGACGAAATTCCCGATCACGCCGCCGCTCACCGTCCGGTTCGGCAGCGGATAGAGCGAGGCGTTGGAGAGGATCGCGCGAGCAACCGGGCTGATTCGACCCAGTGGGATTTGATTACCGGCAAATGTCTGACCTGTCAGCGGGTCGCGGATGACCGAGCTGACGCTGGACAGATCGCCGCGCCGCCACGCTTCGGGCACGACGGACAGCGTCTCGAACCCGGGCGCGTTATAGCGCGTGCCCTGATAATCCGCGAAGAAAAACAGCTGGCTCTTGACGAGCGGCCCGCCGAGCGTCCCGCCGTAAATGTCCTGCCGCCGTTCCGGCTTGGCCGCGCCAGAGCGGTTGTTGGCCCAGGAGTTCGCGTCCATCGCGCTGTTCCGATAGAACTCGAAGACGTTGCCGCGCACGTTGTTCGATCCGGATTTGATGACGTTGCTGATGACGGCACCGGCGACGTTGCCGGTATCGGCGGCGTAGTTGTTGGTTTCGACGCTGATCTCGGCAATCGCGTCCGGACTGGGCTGGTACGCGACGAGATTGTCGATCGACTCGTTCATGTCGACGCCGTCGATCATGTAGTTGTTGGTCTGTTCGCGGTTGCCATTGACGTAAGGCCGTCCACCGCCGAAGTTGCGAATCTCGCTGAAGGTGCTCGGGTTCGGCGACACGACTCCGGGGAGCAGCAGCGACAGCGCTCCGGTATTGCGGCCGTTGATCGGCATCTGCTCGACGGTGGTGCCCGAGATGACCTCGCCAACCGTGGCGGTCTCGGTCTGCAGCAGCGGCGACGTTCCAACGACGACGACCGTTTCTTCGATGGCGCCCAGTGTCAGCTTGAAATCAATTCGGACCGTCTGCAGCGCTTCCACCTGGGTCGGCTGCGTCGCCGCCGTCTTGAACCCTGACAGTTCCGCTTTGACCACATAGACGCCGACGGGCAGCGAGGTCACGGTGTAGTTGCCCGCATTGTTGGAAGTTGCGGTGTAGACGACGTTGGTCGCCTGGTTGGTCGCGGTAACGGTCGCGCCGGGCACGGCGGCGCCGCTTTGATCGGCGACGAGGCCAGTCAGCGAACCCGCGCCGGTCTGGGCAGCCGCACGGACCGGAAGCAGAACAATCGCGAAGAGTACGAACGCGTTCAACAGGAACGGGCGCCTCATGGTTCCTCCCAAGGGGTAAATTTGCCGTAACGATGGCGCAGCCGCCGAGCGGAGTCAAGGGAGTTGTATGGCCACATTCGCATTTCATTCATGTAGGATGAAGCGCAGTTCGCTTTTCCGTAGATCGAATCGCGAAGGCGGGAGGTTTGCCCATGCATCGGAGATCGTTCGTTCGCCTGTTGGCGGCGGCCACTTACGCCCGGACATCCCTCGCGCACGCCAGCGCCGCTGCCGCGACGGGAGGCTCCGCTGCTGATGCGGTCCAGAAGACCCAGGACCTTCCGGCGCTCCGCGTCGTCTCGAAGTACGCGCCCGTCGCGAAACCGGGCATGCCTGGTCCGTTTCCGGGACGAGTCGTGTCGGTGAAGTCAGATAAAGCCGTCGACACGACCACCGGGAAGGCAGACGAGGCGACCGTGCGCGAAATGATGGCGCAGGGGATGCGCACGTTGACTCGCGCCGCAACGACAGCTGACGCGTGGCGCCGGTTCTTCGAACCCTCGGACATCGTCGGCATCAAGGTCAACTGCGGCGGCTACCCGCACTGCATCTCCGCGTACGAGATCGTGAGCGAAGTCGTGCGCCAGCTGACGGCCGTCGGGGTCCCGGTCACGCAAATCTACGTCTACGAGCGGTTTCAGAACCAGATGGACGAATGCGACTACGCGGCGCATCTGCCGAGCGGCGTGCAGACGGTCGCGGCCGAGCGCGCGAACCGGAACGTCGACAACAGCGGCTACGATCCGGCGACCTATCTGGAAGCGGATCTGTTCGGCGAAGAGGATACGCGGTCGAACATCATGCGGCTGGTCTCGCAGCGCCTGACGAAGATCATCAACATCCCCAACATGAAAGATCACGGGGCGACCGGCGTGACCGGGTGCCTCAAGAACATCGCCTACGGCAGCTTCTCCAACGTGGCGCGCACGCATGCAGGCGGGAAATCGCACACCTACTCGGTGGTCGGCAAGCTCGCCGCGATGGAGCCGCTACGCTCGCGAACCGTGCTGCAAATCATGGACGGTTTACGCGGCGTGTGGCATGGCGGTCCGTTCGCGCGAACGACTCGCTATGTCTTCTATCCGCGCCAGATCATGTTCGCGACCGATCCGGTGGCCGTCGATCGCCTGCTGCTGGACATCATCGAGACCGAGCGCCGGGCGCACGGCGCGATCTCGATCTGGGACCGCTCGCCCGCCTCGCTCAAGATGAACGACACGCGGGCGCGTGACGCCGATCCCAACGTGAACATCATCATTCGCGAGCCGGGCCACGTCGAGTACGCCGCGACGCTCGGGCTCGGCGTCTACGACATCAAGAAGATCACACTCGATCAGCTGACGGTATGACGGGACTCGCGCTGCTCGCACTTTCGGTGCCCTGCGTCCTCTGGCCTGCCACGGTCGAGAGCCGATCGGCCCTCGAGGCGGCAGGCATCAAACAGATCTGTGTGGCGCCGGACCGCGCCGATTCCTGGCGCGCCGCCGGTTTCACGGTCACGCCGGTCACCGATGCCGAGCTCGCTGCCCGTGAACGCCTTTCCGCGCCAGGGACTACGCCGCGACCGGGGGTCGCCTCACCGACGCGCGCGCCGTGGATTGACGCGAACGGCTGGCGGTTCACGCGGCACCCGGGATCGAAATACGTCTACGACCTTCCCGCCGGAAAGGCGCCGCTCGCGGCGGCGGAGGCCTTCGCGTACGGCGCCGATGCCGTGCTGAAGTTCGATGTCACGGACGCCCCGGACGTCGCGCGCCTCGGCCAGATGCTCGCGTTTCTGGCGGCGCTTCCGCCGCTGGATCTGCCGGCGGTCGCGGACCTCGCAGTCGTGGACGACGGATCGGCGGTGACCGGTGAAGTGATGAACCTGCTCGCGCGCCGCAACCTGCTGTTCCAGGTGGTGCAGGCGCCATCCGCGCGATTCCCGATCAACGTCCGGATCGGCACCCCCGAATACCCACGAACCGAAGCGGCCGATCCCAGCGCCTTTGCGCAGAAGATCCGGCGGCAGTTGACCGACGATCGGCGCGCGTTGCGAGTCTACGGAAGCGAAGTGGTCCTTGGCCGCCTGACCGCCGACGCCGGGCGCGCGCGGCTGCATCTGATCAACTACGGCGGGCGCGAGATCGAAGGGCTCCGCATCCGGCTGCGCGGCCGCTACGCCGACGGTGAAGTCCACGTCGCCGGCGCCGGACGACTGGCGCTGGAGGATCGGGTGGTGACGGACGATGCAACGGAGTTCACCATCCCGCGCATCTCGACGTATGCGGTCGTCGATCTGAGGACCGCGCGCTGAAGAGTCGAATTTTCAACAGCCTGCTCTCGCCCGCTTCATCGGGAACAAGAGGTCCCGACGCATAATTTGTGGTATCAACATTGCCTAAACACCACAAAACGGCCCCGCACGGGCTCTCTATGCGCATCAGAATCGTTCAGAAGCCGGCCGTGGCGTGTATTGATGGTGTCCGCCTCGACCAGTTCCGGCCCGGCCACGTGTATCACCTCGGAAGCTTGATGGCGGGCGTGTTCCTCGCCGAAGGGTGGGCGGAACCGGCGGACGATCAGGAACCCCGACGCCAGGATTCACCCTCGATTCCACGGAACCTCACCAGGGAGTTCTTCCCGCCGTACTACGACGGATCGTCGTCCGCCCTCGCCGCTGAACAGGCGTCCCGCCGCCGCGCGCGCCGCCGCAAGTAACCCATCCCAGCGTCGCGCCGGATCATTTCGTCGCCAGCGGCGGCACACCCTCTACGACGTGCTGGGTCAGTCGACGGTATCGAGCGTACCTGCAGGATCCCGATCTTCAGGCCTTTCCGCCTCCGCTCGCCGTCAATTCCAGCGAGCTGCGGCGAGACCTAGCCGAAGCACGTAGTGCAAAGGCTGGTAGGCTTGCCCGTCGGCCGCCGGCAGCCCTGAAGGGCTGCTACGTTCAATTCTGAAAGGCATTCTTAGAAGCTTGCGTATTCGAGCACTTCCTGCCCGACAAGCACACAGTCTTTCGGTGACCGCGCATAGATGAAGCGCATGCGGTACTGGCCCTTGTAGATGTGCCCCCACACTTCGAGCACGTCGAGGCGCTGGGCGCGATTGGCCGGGTTGCGGATCGGCGAGAGAGCCTTGGCCGTCTTGTCGATCTCGATGCGGCTGTCGGGGCCGAAATGGA
>Ga0207711_10003799_pt1 | contig 12985 bp, 9 predicted proteins | sample KBSS34metaG_FD_184401 | JGI IMG/M metagenome (GOLD analysis project Ga0207711, IMG submission 184401) | Switchgrass rhizosphere microbial communities from Kellogg Biological Station, Michigan, USA - KBS S3-4 metaG (SPAdes) (version 2) | ecosystem: Host-associated > Plants > Roots > Rhizosphere >...
TCTGGCCGAGTTTCACAAGTCCTGTCCGCGTTTCCGGGATGTAGATATTCATCCAGAGATCATCGATGTTGGCAATCGTGACGACGGGAGTTCCCGGGTTAACAAACTCTCCGGCCTCGACATTCTTAGTCAACACGACACCGTTGAGCGGCGATCGAATCTCGGTGTAGCTCAATTGGGTCTTCGCGGCTTCAAGCTGAGCCCTCAACTCCTTTTCTCTCGCCTGAGCTGCATTCAGGGCAGCGCGCTGAATCTCGATATCGGTTCGCCCGGCCTGCGCGACACTGACACCAGCTTGAGCGGTCTCCGCGCGCGCTTCGGCCTCCGCGATGTCCTGTCGGCGTGATCCTTCGCGCGCAAGCGCAAGACGCTGATTGGCGGCCTCGCGCGCGCTCTCTGCGGTCCGTAAGGCTGCTTCAGCGGCGTCTAGTTGTTGTCGAGGAACCACACCTTCCTTGAAGAGATTTGAGGTGCGGTCAAAGTCCGCGCGTAGTTGAGTCAGCTGGGCTTCGGCCTGCGCGAGGTCCGCTTCGGCGACGCGCACTTCCTGGGGACGTAGTCCTTCGCGCACCCGATCCGCCGCGACACGCGACGCCTGCGCTTCACCGCGTGCTTGTTCGATCTGCCCCTCGACAACGTCGCCCCGCATTCGAACAGCCCCTTGCTGCTGACGGACCTGACTGGCGGCGGCATCCAGTGCGGCCTGAATTTGGCTCACGCGATGCGTGAGTTCGTCCGCGAATATCCGTGCGACGACGTCGCCGGCCTTTACGGGCTGTCCCTCAACGGCGAGAACTTCAACCACGCGGCCCGCAATCTGAAAGGACACATCTACGTCGGTTGCCTCAATCGTGCCCGATGCACGAATGGAGTGGTCGGTTTTGCGATGAGTGTAGATGTAACCAGCGAGGATTGCTGCGGTCGCCAGGACGGCAATTACAACGAGCAGCGAGCGTGAACGCATAAGGTTGAATTGTATACTAGGCTAGGTTTGAGCTTCCCTCATGAGCACTGTCGCGAACCTTAAGTTTCATCTCGATGCCTTCCTGGCGGACTTTCCCAGGGAACGCGGCATCTCCAACGACCCGGTTCAGCTTGTTCATCGCTATGACGATCCTCGAGATCGTGAGGTCGTCGCTTTTATCGTTTCCGCGTTTGCCTACGGCAATGTGAAATCAATTCTCGCTACTGCAAAACAGGCGCTATCGTTTCTGGGCCCGAAACCGGCAGAGTCGATTGCCGCATTCGATCCGCGTAAGGATGGGCGGCGCATGCGTTCGTTTTATCACCGCTTCAACACAAGTCGCGACCTGAGTGTTTTTTTGTGGATGATTCGCCGTCTGCTTGAGGAACACGGTTCATTGGAGAATGCTTTCCTTGGCGGATTGTCGTCCTCCGACACAGATACAGGCGCCGCGCTTACTCACTTTTGCGCCAGGATGCTGGGGACAGGATTTGAACGGTTTTATCCGGCGGGCGAACTCAACCGCAGGATCGGCGTGCGCTTTCTTCTGCCGTCGCCGGCGGACGGCAGCGCCTGCAAGCGTATGAACTTGTTTCTGCGTTGGATGGTCCGCCCCGCGGATGGCGTGGATAGCGGCATCTGGAATCGCGTCCGCCCGAACCAGTTGGTCATACCTCTCGATACCCATATCGCGCGCATCTCTCGCTACATCGGGCTGACGGAGATGAAGAGTCCGGGTTGGGCGATGGCCCTGGATGTTACAAACAGCCTCCGCCGTCTCGACGGAACAGATCCGCTTCGTTACGACTTTGCCCTCTGCCATCTTGGTATTGCCGGAGATTGCCCCCGAAAACGGGACTTAAGGAAATGCGCCGGCTGTCCGATAAGGTCCATATGTAGGCTGTGATTCGGGTTTTTGCTTGCCCTGGCAATGTCCCAATCTTAGGCTTAAGTGATTGATTTTGAAGAGTTAATCCCAAGGAAGGGAGGAGGCATGTCCAGGGATGGGCCAGCCCTCACATTAGATCCGGCGCAGCTGGTCTCGATGATGTTCGCGCTGCTGCCGGTTCCCATTGCGATCACGGACCATCGAGGTCGCGTGATCCTATGCAACTCCTGCTTCACGGATGTCTTTCAAGGCATGCCAAACATGCCGACTGACGTGCAGCGCGAAGTCGAAGTCGCCGGGCGCGGAACATTCCAGGTTCAGACTCTCCCCTTGACTGACCAGGGGTACAAGATCGTCTTCGCAAACGATGTGAGTGATCAGACGCAATTACGAAAGCGTGTTGCGAGTCTGGAAAAGATGGCAGCCGTGGGGCGCGTCGTTACACGCGTTGCTGCGGAATTGGAAACGCCACTCGCGGACATCGCCAGCTACGCTTTTCTCGTGGAGCGGACAAGCTTGACACCAGAAATGAGACAGATCGTTCATAACCTGCTGGAGAAGGCCGAGCGCGCCGCCCACCTCGTTCAAAGTCTATCGGCGATAGGCAGCGTCACTCCGCGAACCGCGCCATTCGATCTGAATACCGTGGTCCGAAATGTCGTGGAACTCCGTCGCCATCGTCAGGGTACCGACCTGGAGGTGACTCTCGATCTTGATCTGACGCTGCCGAAAGCGATTGGCGATCCTTCATTGATCGAACAAGTCGTGCTGACGTTATTGATGAATGCAGAGGATTCCGTCGCGGCAATTCGCCCTTACGTTGGAATGATCGATCTGCGAACCTGTACCCGCAATGACCGGATTCAACTTCACGTTTCCGATAACGGCCCGGCACGCGATGCGCTTCGGATCTTTGAGCCCAACGAAGGCGGCGTGGGCCTGAACATCTGTGCCGAGATCGCAAAGGATCACGATGGCGAACTCTATGCGTGGAGTTCGTACGACAACGGCGCGACGTTGACTCTGGAACTGCCGGCATACATCCACGAAACGAACCCAGCGGGCGGCCGCTTGACGGGAAAAGCCATTCTCGTGGTCGACAACGAGGCGCAGCTCGCGGATTTTGTGCAGGAGACGCTGACACGTCACGGCGCAACCGTTCACATCGCAGGCTCCGGTTCCGATGCCTACGAACGGTTTAAGGCGCAGACCTATGATCTCGTGATCTGCGATCGGCATATGCCCGGACTTAGCGGACAGGGCCTTTACAGACTAGTCCAGGATATGGACCCCAATTCGCCGCAAAGATTTCTGTTTGTTACTGCAGATCCGATTCCCGCGGATACCCGGCACTTCTTCTCAGAACACAGGGTCCACTTTATGAGGAAGCCTTTTAACAGTCAGGAACTGATGAAGACCATCGAGCATCTCTTCAATCGAGATGAACCACGGGATTCCTGAGAACGCCGATTCCTTCTATTTCGATCTCCACAACGTCGCCCTGTTTTAGAAAGATTGGCGGCTTGCGAACATAGCCCACGCCGTTCGGCGTTCCTGTCGAGATCACGTCTCCGGGTTCAAGCGTCATTGTCTGAGAAATGTGTGAGACGAGAGCGGGAACGTCGAAGATAAGATTCCGCGTGTTCGAATCTTGTAACGTCTCGCCATTGACCCGGCACCGAATGGAAAGGCCGTCGGCGCGTCCAAGCTCGCTGCGTGTGGTCAGGCATGGCCCCATGGGAGCGAACGTATCGATGGACTTGCCGCGCGTCCATTGCTTCTCCCCGAACTGGAGGTCACGTGCAGAGACGTCGTTGACGATGGTGTAGCCGGCGACGTAGTTCAGCGCGGCCTCTGGGCTGACGCGCAGGGCTCGCGCTCCGATGACGACAGCGAGTTCCGCCTCATAGTCCACCTGGCTCGTTGCCGGGGGAATGACGATGGGGGCTTCGGGGCCGACAATCGCGTTGGCATACATGCCGAACAGCAACGGAGATTTGGGAATTGGAACCTTTGACTCCTCGGCATGATCGCGATAGTTGAGGCCGATGCCGATCAGTTTCTCGGGACGGAGGATTGGAGCCTTGAGTGTGACGGCGGTTGGTGAGACGAGGTAAGAGCTCAAATTGCGGGAAGTGTTTCGGAGGTTTTGAAGCTGTGCCTCAAGAGTCTCGAGACCTTTGTCGGCGTGGAGAATGTCTTCGATGTTGGAGGGAATTTTGGGAAGTGAAAGAACGCCGTCGGTGGCGGCTTTCGTGATGTCGAGATAGTCCGATCCCCAATAGCAACCGACGCGAGTTTCACCGCCTGACTTTTGAGCAATGTTAATGAGTTTCAAAAAAACCTCCAGTAAGTAAGCATTCTCACACCTTCATATACGCCAGCCTCGTCTCCACATACCGCGACAGCCGCGCGATCGGAAGGCCCATCAGAAAATAGATTAACGCGGCCAAAATCCCAAGGCCGATGTAGTCGTAATAGGTCGAGGCCAGCTGCCCATACACTTTCGTCAATTCCACCATCGTAATGACCGAAACCAGTGACGAATCCTTCAGCAGCGCGATGAAATCGTTCGTTACGGGTGGTATTACCAGACGCACCGCCTGCGGCAGGACGATCTTTCGAATGGTTTGCGTCCTCGTAAGCCCCAACGCCAGCGCCGCGTCGAGCTGCCCGCGCGGTACGGCCTGAATTCCGGCGCGATAGTTCTCCGCTTCATACGCTGCATAGTTCAGGCCTAATCCGATTACCGCAGCCCAGAATGGCGTCAGCCGGATTCCGAGGGAAGGCAGGCCGTAAAAGATGATGAACAACTGAATCAACAAAGGGGTTCCCCGAATAACCTCGATGAAAGCGACAGCCGGCCACGCCAGCAGCCGATTTCCGAAAACACGGACGATGGCAAGCATCAGTCCGAGCAGAACGGCGAGCGCCATCGAGGCAATGGATATCTCCAGAGTAACGAGCGCACCACGGAGGAGCAGTGGAACAAACGAGAGGTACTGCCGCAACTGGTCTCCGAAAGTTCGCTCCGTTTGAACTGCGGCCAGATACTCGCGGTACTTATCGGGGTTGGCATTCGAGGCGGGACTGCGATCTCCGAAATAATCCGCGGTGGAGGAATTGTAGAGATTCCACCGCTGGTAGATGTCCTTCAATGTGCCGTCAGTTCTCATCTTCGCTAGAGCATCATTGACGGACGCGAGCAGCGCGGTGTCGTCCTTTCGCAATCCAATGGCAATCGGAAATTTTGTCGAGGGAAGTTCCATGTTGAGGAACTGCTGCCCGTAGGCATAGTACAGCGCGATGGGCGTATCCATAACGACCGCGTCCAAACGGCCGAGGATCAGATCGATATAGGGATGCGCCTGGTTGTCATAGGTCTTCACATCGGTGACGCCGATCTCATGCAGATAACGTTCGGCGAGCGATGCCTTCAGTGTCCCGACCGTGTGTGTCGGCAGATTTTCCGGTGTGCGAATGCGCGTCTCATCCAGCCGCACGGTCATGCTCAGGGTTGAGTAATAGTAAGGCGAAGAGAAGGAGATTTTTTCGAGACGTTCCTGCGTAATCTCGAGGCCGGCGATGACGGCCTCATATTCTCCGCGTTGCAGGCCAGGCACGAGTCCATCCCACTGTTGTTGCACAAAATGCGGATCCATCCCGAGTCGCTTGCCCAACGCTTCAGCAATGTCGACCTCAAATCCGATGATTTTCTCCGGGTTATTCGGATCCGGCATCTGGTAAGGCGCTCCGCCTTCCGCGTCCCCGCCCCAGGAAAATGGCTTGTTCTGGGACATTGCGCGAATAGAAACGAAGGACATCAGAATGAGACTCGCAATGACTTTCATCATGCGAGGAATCTACAATAGCCACGTGGCGGATTTCATTGAATTCATCGATGTTCACAAGTCCTTCGGCGATCGCGTCATCCTCGATGGCGTATCTTTCACCGTAGAGAAGGGAAAGACGTTTGCGATTCTCGGGCCAAGCGGCATCGGAAAAACCGTCACCATCACGCACATCGTCGGCCTGCTCAAACCGGACTCCGGCAAGATCATCGTCGATGGGCAGGACGTCACCGGCCTTACCGAAGCCGAACTCGCTCCCGTGAGAAAGAAAGTTCAGCTCGTGTTCCAGTCCGGAGCATTGTTCGATTCGATGACCGTTTGGGAAAATGTCGCATTTCCATTTGCGGATACTGGGCTTTCTGACGACGAGGTCGACCGTAAGGTGCAGGAGAAACTCAGTCTTGTCGATATCGAGGATCTGAAGGACCTGATGCCCTCCGAACTGAGCACTGGAATCAAGCGCGCTGTCGCCATTGCGCGCGCCCTCGCTGTCGAGCCGCAGGCCATCCTCTACGATGAGCCGACCACGATGGTGGATCCCCTGATGTCCCAAACGATCAACAGTCTCATTCGAAAAATGCAGCGACAACTGGGCATGACGCAGATCGTCGTCACGCACGACATCGCGAACTGCGCCGAAAAGGTAGCGGACCGGGTTGCGCTTCTCGACAAGGGTAAGTTCGCTTTTATCGGGTCGATGGATGAGCTTTATGCCAGTGACCATCCCATCGTTCGGGAGTTTGTCGAAGAAGACCGGATTCGATTCGAGAAGGAAAAGGAATTCGTCTAGGCGTGGCCCCTGTCCTGATTTTCGACCTCGATGGAACCCTGGTGGATTCCAAACAGGATCTGACGGCGTCTGTTAACCACGTCCGCTCGACTTATCACCTGCCGGAACTTACGGAGTACGAGATTTCCACTTTCATCGGTGACGGGGCTCAGATGCTGATTCAGCGCGCCCTGGGCGCGGACGCTGCGCCGGCTGACGTTCATTCCGGTTTGCAGCTTTTTCTTTCGTACTACCGGGAGCACATGCTCGATCGAAGCAAGCTCTATCCTGGCGTCGGTGAAACGCTGGGGCGTCTTGGCGATTTTCAGCTTGCGGTGCTGACGAACAAGCCGATTCGTTTCAGCCGGACGATGCTTGAGGGGTTGGGGATTCTGCACCGGTTTGCTGCGGTGTACGGCGGGAACAGTTTTGAAAGAAAGAAGCCGGATCCGGTGGGCATTCTTCAAATCCTGACAGACACAAACGGCCACGTTGATAACACTTGGATGATTGGGGATTCGGCCGTGGATGTGCTCACTGGGCGCAACGCGGGCGTTCGAACTTGCGGAGTCTCCTGGGGATACGCGACAGATTCGTTTAAGCTCACGCCGCCGGATTTCTTGATTCACAGGTTTGAGGAGCTGGAGGAACTGGTGCGGGGGTAGGCGGTGGAAGGGAAAGGCCTCTTCACTGGGATCGGAAGCTTTGTGATTGATTAACTATGAATTGTGATTTGTTAGCACGCAGTTTCCATTTAACAAATGTCAATTCACAATTAATCAATAACAAAGCTTCCGGCTTCTCCCTACATCCGCCGCGGCACCTGAATCCCCATCATGTCGAGCGTCTTGATCAGCGCCTGCTGCACGACGTTAACCACGGATAGATAGAAGAACCGCCGCGCAACGTCAGCCTCCGAAATGATCTTGTACCGGTGATAGAACAGATTAAACCGTTGCGCGAGGGTGAACGCATACTTGGCTGTCGTTGCCGGTTCCAATGTCGTGATCGTTTGGGCTGCAATCTCATCCAGCCGCGAGGCCGTATAAATCAGTTCCCAGATATCGTCCGCCTCATTCAAATAGCCCTCGATAGAAGCATCCGCGAGATAGCCCGGCAGGGTCGGGACTGAGAAATTCTCATCGACCTCCGACATTTTTCGCAGGATATTTCCCGCGCGTACGGCTGCATATTGAAGGTATGGCCCGGTTTCGCCATCGAAGTTCAACGCCTCCTTGAAGTCGAAAGAGATAATCGCGGTACGTGTGAACTTGAGCAGAAAGTAGCGCAGCGCGCCAACGGCAATTTGATGAGAGATCTCTCGAACTTCAGAGTCGGCGAGATCGGCGTTGCGTTGCCTGACTTCGCTCTGGGCGTCGGCCTCCAGCCGATCCAGCAAGTCGTCGGCCTTGACGCCTTGACCCTTCCTGCCGGAGACCTCGATGTGGCTACGTTTCTGATCCTCGGCCGAAAGCGTAATACCCAGTTCCTGCGCGCACGATGGACTGAGAGCGACGACTTCATAGCTGAAGTGAATCGAATGCTTCACCTCCTCCTCATATCCGAGCCCGAGAAGTCCCTGGCGAACGACATTCTGCAAATACGACTGCCGCACGTCGATCACGTTGTAAACCGACTTTCCATGCCCGAATGCCGGATGAATCGGTTCTCCTGGCGTGGACGACGTGACCCACACATTGCGGCCGCCATTGAGATGCTTGTAATGGAAGTCCTGGTTGAGAAGACCAAGCTTCCAAAGCTGGTACGCGATGTCCTTTCCGACATACGTCACAGTTCCGTTGGATCGAACAATGATCTTGTCGTCGTCGTATCCCTCGGTGTCGATCCGCATTACCCAGCAGCCCTTGTTCTTCCCGTCGTTTTCAAAGAAGATCGCGCCTTTCGACTTGAGCTGCTCGAACGCGTAGTCCCAGAACTTCAAATGCAGGATGTCGCTCTCGCGCGGCAGTAAATCGTACCGGACGCCGATTCGATCCATAGTGGCGAGATGGCAGTCGACGATTGTCATCGCGACGAGATGGGCCATCTCCGCGGTTTCGTTTCCGTCCTCTTCAATCTCCTGTAGCGTTTTGCCTCGGAGCAAATGTTTTGGATCCTCCGTCTCATAAAATGCGCTGACGCGCGCATAGAGGTCCCAGCAGTAATAGTCGAACTTCACCGACTGGTCCGCGATCAGGCTGCGTACTTCGGCGACAGACTTCTTTTCGAGATAGCGGAATCCTACGATGACATCCGCGACCTGAACACCCGTGTTATCGATGTAGTTCTGAACTTCTACCTGGCGGCCGGTGGCCTTCAGGATCCGAACAAACGTATCCCCGATCGCGGCGTTCCTGAGATGACCGATATGTGCCGCCTTGTTCGGATTGATGTTCGTGTGCTCGACGACAACTTTTCCGTTGTCCTGAGCCATCGCACCGAGTTTTCGACGGGTTACCAGTTCCTCGAAGGCGCCTCTGAAGACGACGGCCCTGTCGAGAAAGAAATTGATATAGCCTGCTCCGGCCATTTCGATCTTTCGAACTCCCGGCATCTCGCCAATCGTTCGGATCAGTTCCTCCGCGACGGCCTTTGGCGCTTTTCTGAGTTTCTTCGCGAGCTCAAAACAGATCGGAGTTGCAAGTTCGCCCAGCTCGATCTTCGGAGTCTGATTCAGGACAACATCGTCGATTTCGATGTTCCAGAGTGTGCGTATGGTGGAACGCACTGCGTCCTTGATCAGCGCGTTAGTCTGCAGTTGCATAGAGAGGAAATCTTACCACGCCGGAAGTGAGAGTATTTTCGGCCCGCATGCGATGGTAGCATTCTCGACAGTATGAAGACGCTGTACTTTGACTGCTTTTCCGGCATCAGCGGGGATATGACGATCGGCGCTCTACTGGATCTCGGTGTGAAGCTGGACTATCTGAGAACGGAGTTGCGCAAGCTTCCGGTCGAGGGCTACGACATCGAGGCTTCACGCGTTGTCCGCGCCAACATCAGCGCGATGAAGTTCGATGTCGTCCTCGATGGGAAGAAAAGCGAGCACGGACATCACGATCACCATCATGATCATGGGGGCGGAGATCACCATCACGAAGATCCCCATCATCATCACCACCACCATCACCATAAAGCATCTGAAATTCTCTCGATGATTCGGCAGAGCGCGCTCAATGCGAATACAAAGCGAATCGCAGAGGGCATCTTCACGAAACTCGCGATCTCGGAAGGAAGGGTTCACCACATTCCTCCGGAGGATGTCGAGTTTCACGAGGTTGGCGCCGTGGACTCCATCGTGGATACCGTCGGCTCCGCCATTGGGTTTGACGCACTCGGTGTGGATCGCTTTGTGTGTTCGCCGATCAATGTGGGTAGCGGGTTCATCCATTGCCAGCACGGGATCTATCCGGTGCCTGCGCCCGCGACCGCAGACCTTTTGCGCAATGCGACGATCTATTCAAAGCATGCTTCAACCGAACTGGTCACGCCGACCGGAGCGGCGATTCTCGCGGCAGTTGTTGAAGAATTCGGTCTAATGAACGGCGTGTCGATCGAACAGATCGGGTATGGCGCGGGGACGAAGCAGTTTCAGGATTTTCCAAACTGTCTGCGGCTGATGGTGTGCGCTGATCGGAAGGAAGAGGCGCGTCAGCATGAGCCGCCTGCCGTGGATACGATTGTCGTTATCGAGGCGAACATCGATGACATGACCCCACAGAATCTTGCCTTCGTGACCGAACGGTTGCTGGAGTCCGGAGCGCTGGATGTTTGCGCGATTCCGGCGCTGATGAAAAAGGGAAGAGCAGGACACCTGCTGCAGGTGCTCGCGCCGCCGGATCGGCACAGCGCGATCGAGAGGGTGATCTTTCGAGAGACGACCACGATTGGCCTGCGGCACTACACAGCCGCGCGGTCCGTGCTGGAGCGGGAGATTGTAGAGGTGGAGACAGTTCACGGGAGGGTTCGCGTGAAGGTCTCGAAGATGGATGGGAAAGTCACGAATGTTGCTCCGGAGTACGAGGACTGCGCGAGGATCGCGAGGGAGAAAAATGTTCCGTTGAAAGAGGTGCAGGCGCTGGCGATAAAGGAGATCTGGGGACAGACTCCGAATTCGAACTAGAAAGTCTGTGACAGACTGAACCTTGCCGTTCGAATTCGGAGTCTGTCCCCAGATCTCAGCCGACATTTGAATGCGGGTTCTGCTGCCGCTTCTCCGTCCACGCTATACTAGTCCTCTTATGTCGAAGGCTTTCTACATCACGACGCCTCTCTATTACGTAAACGCACCGCCCAGTTGGGGCGCGTACACCACGATGGTTGCCGACGCGCTTCGCCGCTATAAACAGATGAACGGCGTAGAGGTTTTCCTTACAACCGGCACAGACGAGCACGGTCAGAAGATCGAACGATCTGCAAAGGCTGCAGGGATCACTCCTAAAGAGCTTGCCGACCGCGTTGCCGAGCAATACAAGCAGCTCTGGAAGCAAATGGGGATCGAGTACGATTCGTTCATTCGCACGACAGACGCGCACCATCGGCCGGCCGTCAACGAGATGTATCTGCGGGCGAAAGCCAAGGGTTATATCGAAAAGGGGCAGTATGCCGGCTGGTACTGCGTTTCGGACGAGGCGTATGCGCCGGAAAGCGACCCGTCGCAACCGGTGAACTGCCCGGAATGCGGCCGCCAGACGGAATGGTTCACCGAGGAGAGCTATTTCTTCAAGCTCTCGGCATTCCAGGATCGGCTTCTCGAGTATTACGAAAAACATCCGAACTTTATTCGTCCTGAGACGCGCAGGAATGAGGTCGTTTCTTTCGTCAAAGGCGGGCTGAAGGATTTGTCCATTAGCCGCGCCACGCTCAAGTGGGGCGTTCCGATGCCCGACGATCCAAAGCACGTGTTTTACGTCTGGTTTGACGCACTCACCGGATATCTCAGCGCCATAAACTTCCAGACTGACGAGGCAAAGTTTTCCCATTGCTGGCCTGCAGGCGTGCACTTGATGGCCAAGGAGATTATTCGCTTTCATGCGGTGTACTGGCCGGCGTTCCTGATGGCCGCGGATCTGCCCATACCGGAGACGATATTTGCGCACGGCCACTGGATGATAGCCGGTGAAAAGATGTCGAAATCGAGGGGAAATGTCATTGATCCCTTTGTGCTCAACGACGTCTTCGGCACCGAACTGGTCCGCTATTACCTGTTGCGCGAAATGGTGTTCGGTCAGGACTGTAACTTCAGCTATGACTCGATCGTGCAACGGTGGAACAGCGACCTTGCCAACGACCTCGGCAATCTCCTCAGCCGCACGAGCGCCATGATCACGAAGTACCGTGCAGGCAAGGTACCCGTGCCGGGAAAGGCGACGGGCGACGATGATGTGCGCCAATTATCCGCTCGTGTTGTCCGTGACTACCGCGCTCACTTCGACGACTACAGCTTCTCGCGCGCTCTGGAGAACGTCTGGGAACTTATCGCGCGAGTGAACAAGTACATCGTCGAGAACGAACCATGGGCTCTTGCGGAGAAGCCCGCAGAATCCGGTACTCTCGACAGCGTCTTGTTTCATTCTGCAGAGGCCCTCAGGGTTATCGCCGTGCTGCTGGCACCGGCAATGCCGAAGACCGCGCAGGCAATTTGGGAACAACTGGGCTTGGACGGAGAAGTGCACCGTGAACGTCTCGATCGGCTCGAATGGTCGAACGTTCTTCAGGGGAAATCCTTAAAGCCCGGCGCAGCGCTCTTTCCGAGACTGGATCGAAAGGTTGTGATGGAAAAACTTGATGCTGCGATGGAAGCGAAGTTCGGGCCGGAAAAGGCTGGTGCCAAAGAAGCGCCGGCTGCGCCCTCGTCGCCTGTTAGTTCAGAAAACGGGACGCCGCTGGCCCCACAAATCTCAATCGACGATTTTGTAAAAGTCGATCTGCGCGTCGCGACTGTTATTGAAGCCGAGAAAGTTAAAGGCGCGGACAAACTGCTCCGCCTCGTCGTAGATGTCGGATTTGAGAAAAGGCAAATCGTCGCCGGTATCGCGAAGGCCTACGAGCCGGAGAAGCTCATAGGGCGCAAGGTCGTCATCGTCGCGAATCTGCAACCTCGAAAGCTGCGGGGACTCGAGTCCAACGGCATGATTGTGGCTGCATCCTTCGGCGAAGCGGATCTGCCAATCCTCGCAGGATTTCACGAGGACATTCCCAACGGAGCTCGCCTGAAATAGATGCTGACCGATTCGCACGCTCACCTGGATGACGCGCGGTTTGCAGCGGATCGGGAGGCGCTGATCCAGCGGGCGTGGGATTCAGGCGTCGACAGAATCCTAACCATCGGCAATGGTACCGGACCCGACGATATGGCATGCGGCATTCCCTTTGCCGAAACCTATCCCTGGATCTTCACTTCCGTAGGCATCCATCCTCACGATGCTTCCAAAGCGGAGGACCGCCATATCGAAATGATAGAACGCCTGGCGGCACATCCCAAGGTTCTGGCTGTCGGTGAGATGGGCCTC
>Ga0207711_10003802_pt1 | contig 12978 bp, 3 predicted proteins | sample KBSS34metaG_FD_184401 | JGI IMG/M metagenome (GOLD analysis project Ga0207711, IMG submission 184401) | Switchgrass rhizosphere microbial communities from Kellogg Biological Station, Michigan, USA - KBS S3-4 metaG (SPAdes) (version 2) | ecosystem: Host-associated > Plants > Roots > Rhizosphere >...
CAGTGGCGGCGGCGGGTGCGAGTTTGAGTGTGACTGAGTTGCGCGCGCAGTTGAGCAAGCACCTACCGGGCTACATGGTGCCGGCGGCGTTTGTGATGTTGCCGGAGTTGCCGCTGACAAAGAACGGGAAAGTGGATCGGCGAGGGTTGCCGGAGTCGGCAGCGAGTGAGTTGGAGCGGAGTGAGGAGTATGCGGGGCCGCGGACGGTGACGGAAGAGTTACTGGTAGGCATCTGGCAGCGTGTTTTGCGAGTGGAGGGAGTTGGTATTCATGACAACTTCTTCGCGTTGGGCGGACATTCATTGCTGGCAACGCAACTGGTATCGCGCCTGCGCGAAGTGTTCGGCGTGGAAGTCGCAGTGCGCAGCCTGTTCGAGCAGCCGACGGTGGCAGGGTTGGCGGCGGTGGTGGCGCAGAGTGAAGGCATGGCGGCGCCGCCGCTGGTGGCGAGTGAGCGTACGGAAGCATTGCCGCTCTCGTTCGCGCAACAGCGGTTGTGGTTCCTGGATCAACTGGAACCGAACAGCGCCTTCTACAACATTCCGGCCGCGGTGCGTTTGAGTGGTGAATTGAATCTTACGGCCCTCGAGCAGACCTTTACTGAGATCACGCGGCGGCACGAAGCGCTGCGGACTCACTTCGTCACAATTGAGGGAGAAGCACGACAACTGATCGCGGATCCGGCGCCCTTTAACGTAACTGTCGTAGACCTCACTACGATGACTGAAGAGTTGCGCGGTGCTGAAGCTCAGCGACAGGCGCAGGTGGAAGCGGCGACGCCATTTGACCTGAGCGCGGGAGAGTTGCTGCGGGTGAAAGTGCTGCGCGTGGCGCCCGAAGAACACGTCGTTTTGTTGACGATGCATCACATTATCAGTGACGCATGGTCCATGGGCGTGCTGATCGGGGAAGTGGGCGCGCTCTACCGGTCTTACAGCGAGAGTTTGGAATCGCCGCTACCGGAGTTGACGCTTCAGTATGGCGACTATGCACGCTGGCAGCGCGAGTGGTTGCAGGGCGAAGTGTTGGAGCAGCAACTGGACTATTGGCGCGAGCAGTTGGCTGACTTGCCGGTGCTGGAAATACCAACGGATCACACGCGTCCTGCCGTACAGAGCTATAGTGGACGGCGCGCCACCTTCACGATTCCGGCAGCAATCACGCAGCAGGTAAAAGATCTCAGCCGGCAGGAAGGCGCGACGCTGTTCATGGTGTTGTTGGCGGCGTTCCAGTTACTGCTTTCACGGTATTCAGAACAAGAAGACATCGTTGTCGGTACGGCGGTCGCCAACCGGAATCGAGCGGAGACGGAGGGCCTGATCGGCTGCTTCGTCAACACCCTGGTGATGCGGACCGACTTGAGAGGTGGGCCAACTTTTAAAGAGCTGGTGAAGCGAGTACGCGAGAGATGTCTGGGAGCGTATGCACATCAAGAGGTGCCGTTCGAGAAGCTGGTGGAGGAATTGCAGCCGGAACGCGATCCGAGTCGATCGCCCCTCGTTCAGGTAGCTTTTGGCCTGGAGAACACTCCCAAAGGTGAGATGGCGGCTGTATCCGCGTTGCAGATCAATTCATTCGAGTTTGAGGTGGAAATTGTCAGGTTCGATCTAACTCTTTGGGTGATGGACGGGAACAACGAACTCAGCCTCTCGTGGACCTACAACACCGACCTGTTCGAGCGAGCCACGATCGCGCGCATGCAGCGACATTTTGAGACGTTACTGCAAAACATCGTGGAGCAACCTGAACAACAGATTTACAACCTCAGTTACATTTCTGAGGCGGAAAAAGAAGAGCAGTTACTGCGGAAGCAGAAGAGAATCGCCGCCAAAAGGCAACAGTTGCAGAGGAGCAAACGAAAAGGCGTCACCCTCACGACGGGCCGGTTCAATCCGGAATTAACTGGTACCTTGTCGTTGCAAACCGTAACACAGACGGAGATGGACCATGAACAGTGAGCAACAAGTCCTGGAACGTGGGCCAAGCCCGCGAGTGACAGGTGGACGCAAGTCCGTCAGAGTGGAGAGCGATCGTCTCGTCAAGCGGAGTTACTTTGCGGAGGCGGAAGGATTTCCCCTGGTGGTGGAAGCGGCCGTTACGGGATTACATGTCGCCGACTGGGGCCGCAACGAACATGAACGTCTGCTTGCTGAATTGCAAGAGCACGGTGCGATTTTGTTGCGTGGATTTGGTATCCATTCGATGTCGCAGTTCGAGGCACTGGCGCTAGCCATCACTCCGGAGTTGCTCGACTACTGTGAGCGTGCCGCTCCGCGGTTCGAAGTGGGGAAAAATATTTACACCTCCACGGAATTTCCTGCTGACCAGTCGATACCTTTACATCATGAGATGTCTTACTCGCACAACTGGCCCATGAAGCTGTGGTTTTACTGTCATCAACCGGCGGCGCAAGGTGGCGCGACGCCGATAGCCAGCGATCGAGTAGTCTTCAAGCGGCTGAATCCCCAAATCAAAGAAACGTTTTTGCGAAAAGGTGTGATGTACGTGCGCAATTACGGCGATGGTTTGGATCTCACGTGGCAGGAGGCCTTTCAGACGACGGACAAAGCGGTCGTCGAGCGTTACTGTCGCGAGTCGGGCGCCGAGTTTGAGTGGAGAGACGGCAACCGTCTCCACACGCGGCAGGTGCGACAGGTCGTTGTCACTCATCCGAGTACCGGTGAAACGGTTTGGTTCAATCATGCTCATATGTTCCATATCTCCAATCTGGAAGCGACAGTTCGTGAGGCACTGCTGAGAGAATTCACCGAGGAATACGTGCCGCGCAATGCTTACTATGGCGACGGCTCCAAAATCGAATCTTCGATCCTCGAAGAGATAAGAGAAACGTATAACCAAACGGCAGTCACCTTCAACTGGGAAAAAGGAGACGTGCTGTTGCTTGACAATATTCTCGCTTCGCATGGTCGCGAACCGTTCGTCGGACCACGAAAAGTCCTCGTGGCAATGTCAGAACTCTACAGCGTTTGATCTAATCGCAGGTCCAGCTCAACTCCACAAATCAATATTTCAACCCACGTAGTCAGAACTGGTTTCTAACAATATTCGAGAGACATTTCTCTGGAGCCACAACTTGACAATGCCAGAATCTGCAACTTTAGTGTCAGACCTGATTGAGATGCCGCCGGTCACAACCGACTGGATTGATACCGGAAAACACCTTCGATCGATCGTCCAACTCAACCCGGATCATCCCGGCTTTCGCGACTGTGAGTATCGCGCGCGCCGTGATGCAATCGCTCGTATTGCCGACCTATATATACCAAATACTCCGATTCCTGATGCACCGTACACGCCCGAAGAGCAGAACCTGTGGAGCACGATCATGGAGATGGTGGTGCCGCAGCATCAACGACATGCCTGCGCTGAATATCTCGCGTGTGCCAAGCGTGTTGATTTACCGCTCGATCGCATTCCACAACTACAGGAAGTCTCAGCGAGAGTGGAGGCGCTGAGCGGTTTTCGGCTCGAGCCTGTCGCCGGTCTCGTCGAGCCGCGTGTGTTTCTCGAGTCTTTGGCTAACGGTGTCTTCTTATCAACACAGTACATTCGCCATTACTCGACACCGCTCTACACGCCGGAGCCGGACGTGGTCCATGAAGTGCTCGGCCACGCTGTGACTCTGGCCAGTGAACGACTCGCCGAGCTCAACCGGCTTGTTGGGCTTGCCGTCAAACGAACGAGATCGAGTGAAAAGTTGGAGCGGCTGGCGTGTTTATACTGGTTCACTATCGAGTTCGGAGTTCTATATGAAAGTGGTCAGGTGAAAGCCTACGGCACCGGCCTCTTGTCGTCTGCGGGAGAGATGGAGGCGATGCACCGCGCCGAGTTACGACCCTTCGATCTCGATGCAGCGTCACGGCAGCCGTACGATCCGACACACTACCAGCCGGTTCTGTTTTGCGCCGACTCGTTCGACGAGATGTATCAAACGCTCAAAGATTATCTAAGGCGCTGGCATTAAGAACATAACCATCGTTTTGCGCAGCTTCGCAGCTTCAGAAATTCTTGCCAACCCACAAACGACAAAAGGAAAAGACACCTTGGAATACCAGGTAATCGAAGGCTACGGCCTATCCGCACAACAACAACGGCTCTGGCAGTTGGACGCAAATAACGCGGCTTACCGAGTGCAGCGCGCTTACGTCATCAATGGCGCATTCAACGAGGCGGCGCTGGAGCGAGCCCTGGGGCGGCTGTTGGAACGACACGAGATCCTGCGCACCGCGTTTCGGCGTTTGCCGGGACTGGCTTTGCCGCTGCAGGTGATCGTCGCGGCGCCGGAGCAGGTGAAGGTGCGGCGTTTGGAGTGGTCGTCAGGTTCACAACTGCTGACGGCGGCGCGTGAACTGAAATTCGATTTCGAACAGGGTGAAGTGCTGCATGCGTGTGTGGCTGAGAAGGACGGCCAGCGAGCGGTGGTGGTGCTGAGTATATCGGCGCTGTGCGCGGATGTCGCGAGTGTAGTGCAGTTGGGGTATGAGTTAGAGGAGTTGTACGAGGCTGCGGTAAAAGGTGCAGGCAGGGAGTCAGCGGAGGTAATGCAGTATGCGGATTATGCGGCATGGCAGGAAGAACTGGCCGGCAGCGAGAAACAGGCAGCGGGGCGCGAATACTGGGAGCAGGAGCAGAGATTGGCGGCAGCGGGTCGCGAGCAGCAGTTGGTGAGCGAGCTGGCAGCAGAGGAAGTGGTGGAGTTTCGACCGCAAGAGGCAGAGGTGAAACTGAATGAGGCGGTTTGGAACCGGGTGGCGGAACTAAGTCAGAAAGAAGGAGCGAGTGTCAGTGAAGTAGTGGAAGCAGCATGGTTGGCGCTGGTGTGGCGGCTGAGTGGAGAAGGCAGCGAGGTCGTCATCGAGACTGGTTTCAATGCAAGGAAATTCAAGTATCTACAAGGAGCAATCGGCAACTACGAAACATACCTGCCGCTGTATTGCAGAGTGATGCCGGACTTCAAATTCCGCGAGCTGCTCAAGGTTGTAAACGAAGCAGTACGAGGCGCCCACTCACGACAGGAATATTTCTCGCGAACGAGCTGGCAAGCGATGTTGCCCGAGCAGTCGAGTGCAACGAGCCTCGGCATCGGCTATCGCAGTGAAGAATGGAGCACGAGTGAAGCGAGTTGGGAAGGAATAGCACTACACAGTTGCAGCGAGCGGTTCAAGGTGCAATTGCGCTATCAGCGTGAAGGTGAGCAGCAGCGACTGGTGTTGCAGTACGATCCGTCACGCTTGAGTGCGGGAGCAGCAGTGCGACTGGCGAGCGAGTTGGCGACAGTGCTGGAGAGTGCCGCGACGCAACCGGAGCAGCAACTGAGAGCATTGCCACTGCTGTCCGCGCTGGAGCGAGCGCAGGTACTGCGCGGTTGGAACGAGACGGCGGTTGATTACGGGGCAGCGAGCAGTTGCATACATGAGTTGTTCGAGCAGCAGGTAGAGCGCACGCCGGAAGCGATAGCGGTGTCGTGCGAAGGACAAAGCGTGACCTATCGCGAGTTGAACGAGCGGGCAAATCAACTGGCGCGCTATCTCCGAGCACGCGGAGTCGGAGCGGAAGTGCGGGTGGGATTGTGCCTGTCGCGTTCAATGGAGATGGTGGTGGCGGTGCTTGGGATCATGAAGGCTGGCGGCGCTTACGTGCCGCTGGAGGTGGAGTATCCGGTGGAGCGACTGAGCTTCGTGCTGGAAGACGCGGGCGTGAGTTTGTTGCTCAGCGAGTCAGCCGTGCCAGCGCCGGTGCAAGCGGGTGTAGAAGTGATCGAATTGGACCAGGCGTGGGCGGAGATCAGTCGCGAGAGTGAAGCGAACCTGGTGAGCGGCGTGAGCGAAGAGAACCTGGCGTATGTGATCTACACGTCGGGATCCACGGGGCAGCCCAAAGGCGTGCTGATCGAGCACCGCAGCGTAGTGAATCTGTATTTTGCGCTGCGCGAAAGAGTCTACGCGCGACTGGGCAGTGGGCTGCGAGTGAGCGTGAATGCCTCGCTCTGCTTTGACGGGTCGGTGAAGCAACTGGTGCAACTGCTGGGTGGACAGGCGCTGTGTGTGATTCCGGAAGCGGTGCGACGTGATGGCGCCGCCCTGCTGGAGTTGTTGGCCAGTGAGCAGGTGGCGGTGCTGGACTGCACGCCGTCACAACTGCGGCAGTTGTTGAAGGCCGGACTGGCAGAGCGGGACGAGCTGGCGTTGCGAGCACTGTTGGTGGGCGGCGAAGCGATCGATGGGGACTTGTGGCAGGAACTGGCGCGGCGCAGTGAGTGGGCCGTTTACAACGTGTATGGACCAACAGAGTGCACGGTGGATGCGAGCGCCTGTCAGGTAAGTGCAGCGGCCGAGCCATCGGTGGGCGTGCCGCTGGGGAACGTGGAGATGTACATCCTGGACCAGCAGTTGGAGCCGGTGGTGGCCGGGATGGGTGGGGAAGTCTATATCGGTGGCGCCGGCGTCGGCCGTGGTTATCTGAAGCGCGCGGGGTTGACGGCAGAACGGTTTGTGCCGCACCCGTATAGCACGCAGGCGGGAGCGCGGTTGTACCGGACGGGGGACTTGGGTCGGCATCTGGCGGATGGCCGGATCGAGTATGTGGGACGAGCGGATGACCAGGTGAAGCTGCGCGGTTACCGGATTGAGTTGGGTGAAATAGAAGCGGTGCTGCGGCGGCAGGCGGGAGTAGGAAACTGCGCCGTGGTAGTGCGCGAAGAGCAGGCTGGTGATCAGCGGCTGGTGGCCTACGTGACCCCGGCGCAAGGCAACAGGGTGCGTGCCAACAGCAACGGCAATGGCCGTTACCGGCTGCCGAACCAGCAAGTGATCAGGCAGCAGAACCGGAACGAGACCGCCTACCTGTACCACGAGATCTTCGAGAAGCGTAGCTACCTGCAGCACGGCGTGCAGTTGCCGGAGGGCGCGTGTGTGTTCGACGTGGGCGCGAATATCGGAATGTTCACGTTGTTTGCGGGAGCGGAGAGTCGCGGTGCGCGGATCTACGCGTTCGAGCCGGTCACCGCGCTGAGTGAGAGTCTGCGGCACAACGCGCAGGCGAGCGGGGCGGCAGTGCGCGTGTTCAACCATGGCTTGGGAGCGCGGGAAGAGGAAGTGGAGTTCACCTACTACCCGCGCTACACGATGATGTCGGGCGAGAGCGCGTATGCGGATGCCGCGGGAGAGGTGGCGGTGATCAAGCGCTACCTGGAAAACGAGCGGGCGCAGGGAGCAGTGGCAGCGGGGCAGCTACTGGAGCACACGGACGAATTGCTGGCAGGGAGATTCGAGGAGGAGCGACAACGGTGTGTGTTGCGGCCGTTGACGGCAGTGATCAAAGAAGAAGGAGTGGCATGGATCGACCTGCTGAAGATCGACGTGCAGCGTGCGGAAGTAGAGGTGCTGAAGGGCCTGGCGGAAGCGGACTGGGAGCGGATCGGGCAGCTCGTGATGGAGGTGCACGACGGGCCGGGCGAAGTTAGCGAAGGACGCGTCAGGGAACTGCGCGAGAGTTTGGAGCGGCGTGGTTATCGGGTGACGGTAGAGCAGGAGGAGTTGCTGGTGGGCACTGACCGGCACAACTTGTATGCGGTGCATGAGCAGTACGAGGCGCGGCGAGCGCAATGGGGACAGCAGAGCGCGGCGGCGAGCGAGAGTGAAGTCAGAGCGGTGCTGAACCTGGCGGCGTTGCGGCAACGACTGAGTGAGCAATTACCGGAGTACATGGTGCCGGCGGCGTATGTGGTGCTGGATGAATTGCCGCTGACGGGGAACGGGAAAGTGGATCGCAAAGCGTTGCCGGCGCCCACCGCGGGGGAGCGGCGTGAGGTGGTGGGAGCACGCACGCCGGTGGAAGAGTTGCTGCTGGGTATCTGGCGGGAAGTATTGGGGGTGGAGCAAGTGAGTGTGCACGACAACTTCTTCGAGTTGGGCGGGCATTCCTTGCTGGCGACGCAACTGGTGTCGCGCGTGCGCGAAGTGTGCCAGGTGGAAGTGGGATTGCGAGTGCTGTTTGAGCGGCCGACGGTAGCGGCGTTTGGCGAGCGCGTCACGGCAGCGCTGCATGCCGGAGCGGGCCTCACGGCGCCGCCGCTGGTGGCCCCGCCGCGCAGGGAAACAATGCCGCTGTCGTTCGCGCAACAACGGTTGTGGTTTCTGGACCAACTGGAACCGGAGAGTGCGTTTTATAACTGCCCCGCGGCAGTGCGCTTGAGTGGCCGCTTGAACCTGGCGGCGCTGGAACGGACCTTCACGGAGATCGTGCGACGACACGAAGCACTGCGTACGCGCTTCGTGGTAGTTGCCGGAGAAGCGCGCCAATTGATCACCCCACCAGCGCCCTTCAAACTGCCGTTGCTCGATCTGACCACGATGGCGGAAGAGGTTCGCCGTGCGGAAGCGGCGCGACTGGCGCGGGTGGAAGCGGCGACGCCGTTTGATCTGAGCGCGGGAGAGTTGTTGCGAGTGACAGTGCTGCCTGTGGCAGCGGAGGAGCACCTGGTGTTGTTGACGATGCACCACATTATCAGTGACGGCTGGTCCATGGGCGTGTTGATTAAGGAAGTGGGAGCACTCTATCAGGCTTACAGTGAAGGACAGGAATCGCCGCTGGAAGAGTTGGCGATTCAGTACGCCGACTATGCCCAGTGGCAGCGGGAGTGGTTGCAGGGTGAGGTGCTGGAGCAGCAACTGGCGTACTGGCGCGAGCAGTTGGCCGACTTGCCGGTGCTGGAGATACCGACGGACCATGTACGCCCGGCAGTGCAGAGTTACATTGGGCGGCGTCACAGCTTCACGATTCCCACCGAAGTGACGCAGCAGTTGAAAGACCTGAGCCAGCAGGAAGGAGTCACGCTGTTCATGGTGTTGCTGGCAGCGTTCCAGTTGTTGCTGTCCCGTTATTCGGGCCAGGAAGACATTGTCGTTGGTACGGACATCGCGGGACGTAATCGCGCCGAGACTGAGAACCTGATCGGGTTCTTCATCAATCAACTGGTCATAAGAACTGACGTCAGCGGTGAGCCAACGTTCCAGGAGTTGGTGAAGCGAGTACGCGAAGTTTGTTTAGGAGCGTATGCGCATCAGGATGTGCCGTTCGAGAAGCTGGTGGAAGAGTTGCAGCCGGAACGTGACCTGAGCCGCTCACCTCTATTTCAAGTCAAGCTATCGCTGCAAAATCTGACGGCCGTCGCGGGAGCTTCAACAATAAGTGAGTTGCAGATGAGCGACGCCGGAGGCGAGAGCGAGACGGCCAAGTACGACCTGACGCTTTCAATGACGGAAACGGGTGCCGATCTCTACGCAATGATGGAGTACAACACGGATCTGTTTGAGACGGAGACGATCGAACGGATGTGCCGGCACTTTGAGAGACTGGTGACGGAGCTTGCGGCTGACCCGCAGCAAAAGATCGCGCGCGTGCCGATGCTGAGCGCTGCGGAAGAGGAACAGATCCTGGTCGAGTGGAACCAGACGAAGAGCGACTTTGGTCCATGTGAGTGTGTGCACCAGTTGTTTGAGCAACTGGTGGAACGCACGCCTGAGGCGATGGCGCTGGTGTTTGAAGAGCAGCGGCTGAGTTATGGGGAGTTGAATGCGCGTGCGAATCAACTGGCGCATTACCTGCGGCAGCGTGGCGTGGGCGCGGAAGTGCCAGTGGCGGTTTGCTTGCCGCGCTCGGTAGAGATGGTGGTGGCACTGTTGGGCATTCTGAAAGCGGGCGGCGCGTACGTGCCGCTGGATGCAGAGTATCCGGCGGAGCGCTTGAGTTTCATGCTGGCCGATGCCGGGGTGAGTTTGTTGCTGACCGAGTCAGGGTTGTTCGCGGAGATGGCTGCAGTTGAGGTCATCAAACTGGACGAGGAGAGGAAAGCGATCAGTGAGGAGAGTAAAGCGAACTTAGAGAGCGACGTGAATGGAGGGAATCTCGCCTACATCATCTACACGTCGGGGTCGACGGGCCAACCTAAAGGAGTACTAGTCGAACACGCCAACCTGCACAACACGCTATGTGCCTCACTCGCTGCGTTTGCGCCGCTCTCGACAGATCGGATTGCAGTAGTGTCGAATTTTTCGTTTGACATTTCCTTGTTTGAATTGCTGCTGCCATTGCTGAGTGGGGGGCAGGCAGAGGTGTTGAGCAAAGAGCATGTGCTGGACATGGAGCGGTTGACGGCGACGTTAGGGCAGTTGACGCAGGTGCACATGGTGCCGAGCTTGATGCGGCAGGTGCTGAGTTATCAACGGCGCGTGGGCAGAGAGCTGAGCGGTGTGCGGCAGGTGTTTGTGGGAGGCGAGGCAGTCAGTGCGGAGTTGGTGCGCGAGATAGAAGCGACATTTAGTGGGGCGCAGGTGTACGTGCTGTATGGGCCGACGGAAGCGACGATTATTTGTGTGAGTGAGGAAGTGCAGCGCGGCGAGGCCCGCGAGCGGGGCCAGGTAATCGGGCGTGGGATGGGGAACGTGCAGGTGCGGGTGCAGGACAAGTGGGGGAATGTGGCGGGCGTTGGTGTGGTGGGTGAACTGTATATCGGTGGCCGTGGCGTGAGCCGTGGTTACGTGAAGCGCGAGTCGGAGACGCGCGAGAAGTATGTCGAGATAAGCGGCGCGCGTTACTACCGGACGGGCGATCTGGCGCGTTACTTGGCAGATGGACGGATTGAGTATGTGGGGCGTGCGGACGAGCAGGTGAAGGTGCGTGGGTTTAGGATCGAGTTGGGTGAAGTGGAAGCGGTGTTGGAGCGGCAGGCAGGGGTGGCGGAGTGTGGGGTGGTGGCGCGTGGCGAAGAGGGTGAGAAGCGGTTGGTGGCGTATGTGGTGGCGGCGGCAGGTGCGAGTTTGAGTGTAACTGAGTTGCGCGCGCAGTTGGGCCAGCAGTTGCCGGGCTACATGGTGCCGGCAGCGTTCGTGATGCTGGAGTCATTGCCGCTGACGAAGAATGGAAAAGTGGATCGGCGCGCGTTACCGGAGCTGGAAATAGAGCGGAGCGAGGAGTATGTGGCGCCGCGGACCGCGACGGAAGAGATCCTGGCAGGCATCTGGCAGAGCGTTTTGAGAGTGGAGCGCGTGGGCATCCACGACAACTTCTTCGAGTTGGGCGGCCATTCACTGCTGGCGACGCAACTGGTCTCGCGAATGCGCGAGGTGTTTGCAGTGGAAGTAGCGTTGCGCAGTCTGTTCGAATGTCCGACGGTGGCAGGGTTGGCGACAGTGGTGGCGCAGAGTGAAGGCATGGCGGCGCCGCCCCTGGTAGCGAGTGGGCGCACCGAAGCATTGCCGCTCTCGTTTGCGCAACAACGCTTGTGGTTTCTGGATCAGCTCGAACCCAACAGCGCCTTCTACAACATTCCGTCTGCCGTGCGCTTGAGTGGGCCACTGAATGTTGCGGCGCTGGAACGGACGTTCACTGAGATCACGAGGCGGCACGAAGCACTACGCACCAGCTTCATTACCATCGATGGCGAAGCACGACAACAGATCGCGGCACCAGCCCCCTTCAAACTGCCGGTGATAGATCTCACGACGATGCGGGAGGAGTTGCGCAGTGCGGAAGCGGAACGATTGGCGCGCGCGGAAGCAGCGACACCGTTCGATCTGAGTGCGGGAGAGTTGCTGCGGGTGAAAGTGTTGCGTGTGGCGGCCGAGGAACACATGGTGCTGCTGACGATGCATCACATCAGCAGTGATGGCTGGTCCATGGGTGTGTTAATCAGCGAAGTGGGAACACTCTACCCGGCCTACAGCGAAGGCAGGGAATCACCGCTCGAAGAGTTAACCATTCAGTATGGCGACTATGCACGCTGGCAGCGCGAGTGGTTGCAGGGCGAAGTGCTGGAGGAGCATTTGGGATACTGGCGCGAGCAGTTAGCTGATTTGCCCGTGCTTGAATTACCAACAGATCACATTCGTCCGGCAGCGCAGAGTTACAGAGGCAGCCATCATCACTTCACGATACCACTGGAAGTCACACAGCAATTAAAAGACCTGAGCCAGCAGGAAGGTGCAACCTTGTTCATGGTGCTGCTGGCTGCGTTCCAATTACTACTCTCACGCTATTCACAACAGGAAGACATCGTTGTGGGCACCATCGTTGCGGGACGCAACCGCGCCGAGACAGAGAACCTGATCGGATTCTTCATTAATCAACTGGTGCTACGGACAGACCTGAGCGGTGGTCCGACTTTCAGAGAGCTGGTGAAGCGAGTGCGAGAAGTTTGTTTAGAAGCGTATGCACACCAGGACGTTCCGTTCGACAAGGTGGTAGAGGAACTAGAACCAGATCGTGACCCGAGCCGCTCACCGCTGGTCCAGGTGTTCTTCGGCTTGCAGAACGGCCCGGAGTTAACTCTCGAGTGGCCCGAGCTCACACTCAGTTACATCAACCCAGGCACAGAGGCCGTCAGGTATGATTTGACGCTTTGGATTGTTGCGGAGAATGGCGGCTTGAGTGCCAGATGGACTTACAACACAGACCTGTTTGACAGCACCACCATTGAGAGAATGGCCGCTCGTTTTGAGGCTTTGCTTCACAGTGTCGTCGCGAAACGTGAGGCGCGATTGATGGAGTTGAACATGCAGACTGACGCGGAGATCGTTCAAGAAACCTTCAGGGAGAGCGAAATAGAAGAGGCCTCTCTCAGCAGTCTTATCGCCGCTCGACGAAGACCGGTTGTGTTGCACCATATGGCTGTTACTGAGGCGTCTCCAATTAGTTAGTACAGTTTGAGCGCGCGCTTTAAACTGCAAACACTCCCTCACCTGAGTTATCAATCACAAACTCAAACGACCAAGAGAATAAGTCAATGATAGACCAGGTAATCGAAGGCTACGGCCTATCCGCACAACAGCAACGGCTCTGGCAGTTGGATGCAAATAACCCGGCTTACCGAGTGCAGCGCGCTTACGTCATCAATGGCGCATTCAACGAGGCGGCGCTGGAGCGAGCCCTGGGGCGGCTGTTGGAACGACACGAGATCCT